>Ga0209380_10002863_pt1 | contig 10913 bp, 8 predicted proteins | sample HubBroMetageWFT6_FD_188347 | JGI IMG/M metagenome (GOLD analysis project Ga0209380, IMG submission 188347) | Warmed and freeze-thawed soil microbial communities from the Hubbard Brook experimental Forest, New Hampshire - Hubbard Brook CCASE Soil... | ecosystem: Environmental > Terrestrial > Soil...
TAGGAAGTCAACTGCTGCAATCCGGCAATGACACTCTTTGAGAATTGGCTAGACAGATCAATAAGTGCAATCGCGATATTTCGTCAACAACCCTTCTGAGGTCTTGCCGACTTCCCTCGGCTTCATTGACTTGCTTCGTTTCACAGACGTAAGATGCGCGCCAGTGGTCGAGCAAAACATCTCGCACTACCGCATCGTCGAGAAGCTGGGTGGCGGCGGCATGGGCGTTGTCTACAAGGCTGAGGACACCGAGCTTGGTCGCTTCGTCGCGCTTAAATTTCTTCCTGACAATGTGGCGCAAGACCCACAGGCTTTGGAGCGTTTTCGCCGCGAAGCCCGTGCGGCTTCTGCCTTAAACCATCCGAACATCTGCACCATCTACGAGATCAGCCAGTATGACGGTCGTTCTTTCATCGCCATGGAGTTTTTGGATGGGCTGACACTGAAGCGCTGCATTGCTGGAAAGCCGTTAGACAACGAAACCGTTCTCTCGCTTGCAATTGAGATCGCCGACGCGCTTGATGCCGCCCACGCGGAAGGCATCGTCCACCGCGACATCAAGCCTGCCAACATCTTCGTGACCAAACGCGGCCATGCGAAGATTCTCGACTTCGGTTTGGCGAAGGTCCCACCCATCTTCGGAAGCGCCAGAGCGTCCGGGGCGAGAGAGCAATCGACGGTCACGTTGGAAGAGCACCTGACCAGCCCGGGCGCAACGGTGGGCACGCTCGCCTACATGTCGCCAGAGCAAGTCCGCGGCAAGGAACTCGACGCCCGAACCGACCTGTTCTCCTTTGGGACGGTGCTGTACGAGATGGTGGCAGGCACCTTGCCTTTTCGTGGTGAGAGTACAGGGATCATCTTCGACGAGATCATGAACCGTGCTCCGGTTCCTCCGGTGCGGTTGAATCCCGACGTGCCCGCCGAACTGGAACGGATCATCGCGAAGTGTCTGGAGAAAGACCGCAACCTGCGTTACCAGCATGCTTCGGATATTCGTACCGACCTTCAACGGCTGAAGCGGGACACGGAGTCGTCACGCTTGCCGATTGCCGTACAACCCGAAGCAAGGTCTCGTCCCAGGATGCGCTCGTGGGTGATGGTGGCTATTGGCGTCGTGCTGGTTTTGATGGCGGCCGGAGGCTATCTCTACTTGCACCATCCGCGGCGGCTGACCGATAAAGACGTGGTGGTGATCGCCGACTTCGCCAATTCCACGGGGGACACGGTTTTCGACGATACCCTCAAGCAAGCGCTCAGCGTTTCCCTTCGGCAGTCACCCTTCCTCAGTGTGCTTTCCGACAACAAGGTTGCCGAGACGCTGAAATTGATGACGCGTCCGCCCGGCACCATGCTTACTCCAGAATTAGCGAGGGAAGTTTGTCTGCGCACGGGCAGCCAGGCATACATCGCGGGCGCTATCGCGGCTCTCGGAGAGGAATACGTATTGGGACTAAAAGCGGTCAATTGCCAGAGCGGCGAAATCCTGGCCCAGCAACAGATCAGCGTGCCTGCGAAGGAGAAGGTTTTGGACGGACTGGGTCACGTTGCCAGCCAATTGCGGGGCGAGCTGGGCGAGTCGCTGGCCACGGTGCAGAAGTTCGATATTCCGATCGAGCAGGCTACCACTTCCTCTCTCGAGGCTCTGCGTCAATATACTGCCGGACTTCGAGTCCAAAACCAGCAAGGCGATGTTGCCGCCATTCCGTTTTTCAAACGCGCCATCGAACTGGATCCAAACTTCGCCAAAGCCTACGTTTCCCTGGCCACGTCGTATTCCAATCTGGTTGAGTACGGATTGGCCAGCGAGAACATGCAGAAGGCTTATGAACTGCGGGACCGCGCCACTGAACTGGAGCGTTACAGCATTTCGGCGAACTACTACAGCGACGTCACCGGGGAATTGGACAAAGCGAATGCCATACTTGAGCAATGGGCACATAGCTACCCTCGCGACATCCATCCTCTGGTCGCGCTGGCGCTCAATAACAATCTGGTAGGGCAATATGATCAGGCGGTAGCGGAACTCCATGAAGGTCTGCGCATCGACCCGGACCATTCTTCCTTCTTCGTTAACTTGATCGCCAATTACGCTGCCTTGAATCGGGTGCAGGATGCAATCGCCGCCTACGATGCCGCACTGGCGCGCAAGTTCGATCATCCTCTGCTCCATGCCAATCGTTACGGGGTAGCTTTCCTCGATGGGGACACTGCGGAGATGCAGCGGCAACTGGCTCGCATCACGGGGAAGGCCGGGCTCGATGACTTTCTGCTTTCCATTCAGTCGGACACCGCGGCGTATGCCGGGCATTTTCATAACGCTCGCGAACTCTCCCGGCAAGCGGCGGTCTCGGCCAGCCGAAATGATAAGAAGGAGACCGGTGCGGAGTGGCTGCTGAACGCAGCGCTGCGCGAAGCCGAGATCGGCAATCCACAACAAGCTCGGGCACAAACCTCCTCCGCCATGTCCTTGTTCTCTTCCCGCGATGTTCGCGTGCTGGCAGCCCTAGCGCTCGCCCGTTCTGGAGATGCGGCGCGAGCCCAAAACATGGCCGACGAATTGAGCCGTAGCGCCCCCTCGAACACCCTGCTGAACTGTTACTGGTTGCCCACGATTCGCGCTTCAACGGAACTAACTCGCCATCATCCGGACAATGCCTTGCGGGTACTGCAGGCGGCCTCATCTTGCGAACTGGGTGAACCCAATCCGCAAGTCCAGATCGGTGGCACTCTCTATCCCGGTTACGTCCGCGGACAGGCTGACCTCGAAAACGGAGACGCGCAGCAAGCGGTGGCCGAGTTCCAGAAGTTGATCGATCACCGCGGCGTGGTGCAAAACTTCGTGCTGGGGGCGTTAGTACATCTGCAACTGGGCAGAGCGTATCTCGCCACGGGCGATACCGCGAAGGCCAGCGTCCAGTATCAGGAATTCCTTACGCTCTGGAAAGAGGCGGACCCCGACATCCCCATCCTGAAAGAAGCCAAAGCGGAGTACGCGAAGCTGCAATAATCAACTGACGCTATCAGGCCATAGCTCAAAACCCCTTTACTCCTTTAAAAGCTCAATGAGTGAGGCGAGTTTTCGACAACAACGCATAGCTGTGGCCGTGGGCGAGGGTGGCAGAGCCTTTTGCCTTGGCCGCCAGCCTCCGGGAGAAGCATTTGGCGCTCGGTCACATCCTACGGCGTTGCTACCTTTGGTGGCAGTTACGGGACGTTCTACAGGATCACTCCCTCGCGTGTGTTCAAGGCTTGGGAATTCGACTACAACGACGGCTATGAGCCCAACTTCCCACGGAAGGCACCGACGGCAATTTTATGGCACGACCTCCTACGGGGGCGCGAACAACCTGGGGGTGTTGTACAAGGTTACCCCCGCCGGCAAAATCACCCTGCTCCATACCTTCGCCGGTCCTGACGGAGAATATCCGGCCAGCCGGAAACCGAGCTCAATTTCAAATTCTATCGCCAGGAACGAACAAAACCGTCGGCGTCTCGGATGAAGCGGCGGCGTTTCTCGATGGATTCTTGTAGCCTGACCAGCTTATTCGCGAGCCCTTCTCTTTACAAGGACCGACTCCGAACCACTGCCGACCGCCCCTTCAATCCTATTCCACCCAATTTTCCCGCCCGCGAGATTCCAAACCCGAATTCAATCCCCATAGTGTTCCAAGCCCGGCTCAGTTCAACGAATTCTATCGGCAGTGCCCGCCACCGAGCCTAAGTCGCCTCCTAAAGTCCTCACACGCGGGCACCGCCGATAGAATGCTCTTCGTTATCGGACAGATCAGCATCTGACGTACCACGATTGACCTTCATCGTTATCAGTCGCGGACTTTCGAGTCCAGTTAGTGTACAAGCGCATTCCCCGGGAGAGTCCATTCAGACATCTGGAAACTGCGATACAAGTGGTTGGCTTCATTGGAAGCTTCGGCGAATAAAACATGCGTTGGCGCTGGCAACCTATCCAACATCGCACATCATGTCCCAGAAGAGGACTTCTGGCCCGCGTCACTTGTCCGGACTGTGGCGCGCTGAGCGTCGATTCGAGCTGCCCCTCAAAACTTTTGCGTGTCCGGAGGTTCGAGGATGTAGGCCCTGATTAGAAACAGACCGCTGATGCACGCCAAGTTACGATTTGGCGCACAGGACTACCAGGGTCATATCATCATGCTGCTTGGCTCCGGCGACGAATCCATCCGCTGCTTGCATGACGCGAGCAATGATCTGCGACGGCGCCAGCACACCGCATTGTTTCACGGTTTCGATCAACTGCGTCTCGCCCCACTCATCGTCGGCCGCGTTCATGGCTTCGCTGATGCCGTCCGTGAACGCAATAAATACGTCGCCCGTCGCGATGGTCACGTGAGATTGCTCGTACGGAAAGGTCTCGAGCAAACCCACCACCGTGCCGCCAACCTCAAGACGCGTGATCTGCCACTTGTCCCCATCGCGATGAATAAGCATCGGCGGATTGTGTCCAGCATTCACGTAGGTCAATTGTCGCGTCTCCGGATCGTACTGGGCGTAGAAGAACGTCGCGTAACGATTGTCCGACGAAGCCCCGTACAGCAGGTGGTTGACGTTGCCGACGAGTCCCGCCAGATTTTCCGGCGCCCGCGTCGCCTCGCTACGCAGTGACGCCTGCAGACTTGCCATCATCAACGCAGCGGCGATGCCTTTGCCGGAAACATCTCCAATCGCGATTCCCAGATGTCCACCCGGCAACGCGAGGAAATCGTAATAATCGCCGCCGACTCCCAAGGCGGGACGGCATGCGCCGGAATACTCAATGCCCGCGATCGGCGGCAATGTCTGCGGAAATAGCCGCTCTTGCACATCGCGTGCGATTTCCACCTCGCGGTTCAGCCGTTCGCGCTGTGCGACTTCGTCCGCGATGGCCGACATCAGACGCGCATTCTCCAGCGCCAACCCGGTTTGTGCCGCCACTGACTTCAGCAGGCGGACGTCCGTCCCCGAGTAAGGCTCGTCGGACAGCTTCGGTCCCAGGCTGATGAACCCGAGCAACTTGTCCCGCGTGCTCAGCGGCAACAACAACTCGCTGTGCAGTTGCGAGAGCTTCGCGCGATCTTCTTCGCTGATCCCCGGCTCGCGATACAGCCATGACTTGGGATCGTCGAGATACACGCGAGCCGGCTCTCCCTGTTTCTCAAGAGCCCTCACCGTGGCGTTGTTCGCAAGAAAGCTGACGTTGGGTGCTGAGCAGTATCCCAATGCGAATGCCGGACCAAAAGATTCGCCCCCACTCAGGAGGACGGCTACGCGCGGAACGTGGAGTGTTTCCGAAATGCGTGCCGCGACGGTCTCGATGAGCGGCCGGGTTTCTACCATGCTGCGCACCTGATCGCTCAACTCGCTGAGGACCTGCTCCGCGTTGTAGGCTTCGCGGAAGAATCTCCGGTCGGTCCAGGTGCGCAACCGATGAGCCGCGCGGCGAATCGTGAAGATGGCAAGCAGTCCAACGGCGGCAACGATGATTTTTGTCGGTCTGTCTTCGCTTCTTGTCAGTAACGGCAAGGCGGTTAGAACTACCACAAGAGCTGCGACGCCTTGCAGAACAAGGATGCCGTTTTTCGCCAGCCCGTATTGCAGGCCCTGGCGCACAGCTACTCGTACATCCATGGCGCGCTGTACCACGATCACATAGGCCAGCGTCAGCGGGAAAATCGTGGTCATGATCAATCCAACGGCGATCAGCCAATCGGGAAACATGGTCCACATGGACTTCCCGCCGTACTGCGAAAACAGCGTGATCACTAACAGCGGAGTCAGGGCAACCGTCGCGCCCCAGTAAAGCAGTTGAAGCCGTCGCTTGGCATCGCGCGAGATCGCCATCGACGACTTTGTGAAGATCGAGCCGAAAAATCCAAACCCAACCACGACGTAGAGATAAATCCGCAGTGGTGTATCAAAAGGATGCAAGCTCTGAACAATCTCTCGCGCGTGCCCGTAGTTTGTCATCTCTATGATTGAGACCACGATCGCATACATCACCTCGGCAAGAATCGGAACGATCACAAGTATCGGGATCCACTTTCGCCACGCTCCCATCCGGGTGTAGAACGGGAACGGTTCCGGGAAGAAGAAGCCGAAGAGGAACATGAAGATAACCCATCCGACGGCAAGAGCCATGTGGTAAGCCATGGCGACGTCGCGATAGCCCGGACCCCAGCTCTCAATCTTGAATGAACTGCCCAACTGCGAGAAGCCGAACATCAGTCCGAGCAGAATCCACGCCAACCGGTCGCGTGGTCGTATGAGCACCACCCAGGATCCGAGCAGGACGCATCCGATCGGCGCCACAATGTTCAGCAGCAGGTCGAAAATCTCCTGGCTCAGCGGAGTAGTCCCCGGAGTCACGGGCAGAACCACGGATTGTTCCCCGGAAGCCGACTTCACCTTGAGTTCGATCTGGTCTCCCAGGCGAGCTTTGGCATAGGCTTCGGACAGGATCGCGGTACCGGTGTACTTCTGACCATTGACCGCCAGCAGGGTATCACCGATGTGCAGACCCAGGTTCTCCGCCGACGGCCGAACGATCTCGAGCGAGGCGCCGGCCGAGGCGGGCATGACAAATGGCACATCTACTTTCTCTGCGCGCCAGAGGTCCTGGGCATACCGGATTTGAAACAGCATCGCGCTGGCAAAAAGAATTGCCAGACACACATATTGGAATACGGGAGGAGAAGAATCTCGTCTGCGGAATTCGGTTAGCATGCCTCGGGCAGCAATGATTGTACGACGGATCGCGACTGTGTCCTTGGGTTAGATAGCATTTCGGCCAACCGGGGGCTATCCAGAAACGGCTTCGAGGAAGTTGGCCGGATTAGTAACGGGAATTCGGCTTCTTGACTCTAACTTCGGGCCCGGCAACCCAAATATCTCCCGCTTACGCTCACGAATCAAGCCGCATGCGCGCAAGCAGATCGCGAAAGCGCGGCTCCCCTCGCAGCCCATCGAGCCGCGGGTGTACCTTGAGCCACACCAGCGTTCCATCGCGCTCGGAGTAGGCCTTCTCCAGCCAATCGAGTGCGCGGTCATTTTCTCCGATGACCGCGTAGTACGATGCGATGCCGTAGGGTGAGACAAACTGCTTCTGCGCCAGCGCCTGCACTGCCTCCAGGGTAGCGCGCGCCTCCTCCAGCCGCCCGGCACGGGCGTAGAGGATCGCCAGGCCAGACGAGGGCCGTGGCAAGCCATCAGACCCCCTGGTCCCTCGCACGAACTCCTTGATTGCTTCGTCAGCGCGGCCAACATGCTCGAGCGTGCGTGCGAGATCGGTGTGCGCTGCCCCAAATGTCGGATCCAGTTCGAGGCACTTGCGGTAAGGGGTCAGAGAGCGTTCGAAGCGGCGCGCATAGAAAAGAGTATCGCCCACCACGGTATAGATGAGCAGATTGAGAGGATCGAGTTCGTACGCCCGCTGGGCCTCGGCAATGGCTTCCTCGTGGCGCCCCATCCCCGATAGCAGTAGCGCATATCGACTTCGTCCGAACGCATAGCCGGGGTTGAGCTGGATCGCCCGCAAGCACTCGCGCTCAGCGGATGGCCAATCCCAGTCGAAAAGACGATGAATCCAACCCAGCGATGTGTGGAGCTCGGCTAGGGATTCATCGAGAAAGAGTCCCCGCTCAGCAGCTTTGCGACCCAGCGAGTAACCCTCACGCGGCGGGAGGATGTGGTGGTTTGCAAGCATGATATAGCTGTCTGCGAGCCCCGCGTAGGCAGCCGCGTAATTGGGATCGATCGCGAGCGCCTCCTCGAAACGCCGGATTGCCTCTTTCACCGATTCGCCGGTGAACCGGTTCCACAGGAACGACCCTTGCAGGAAGGCGACGTGCGCCGCCGGATTGACCGTTTCCTTGGATTGCAGTCGGGCCCGTTCGTCGGGTGTCACTTGGATCCGAATCTCGTCGGCAATCGCGTGTGCGACCTCGCTCTGGAGGGCAAGGATGTCGGTAAGGTCGCGCTCGTAACTCTTAGCCCACAAGCTCCGGTCGCTCGCCACATCGACCAACTGAACCGTGATGCGCACCCGGCCGCCGACCCGCAGCGCCGAGCCCTCGACTACGCCATCCACACGCAGCTCCCGCGCGAGGTCGGACAAGGGCGGATGGGTCCCCTTGAACCGCATTGCCGAAGTGCGAGAGATGACCCGCAGCGCTGCAATCTGCGCGAGGTCGGCGATCAGGGCATCGGTCATCCCGTCCGCAAAAAACTCCTGGGCCGGGTCGCCCGAGCGATTTTCGAATGGCAAAACCACCAGCGATTGAATGCCCCTCCCCGAGCTGGACTCAGGGGGCGCGCCTGCAAACGACGAGGCTCGGGTGGGCAATCCCCGACCGTCGTCTGAAGATTCGCCACGCAGCGCGCGCAACAAGGCACCTGCGTCTGAAAATCGGCGCAGCGGCGCCTTTTCGAGGCAGCGTGCCACCACCGCTTCGAGTTCGGCCGAGAGCCCCGGGCGCACAACCCGCAGGAACGGCGCAGGCTCGTGGGCAATCTGGTAGAGAAGCGAGAGCACATCGTCACCGCCGAATGGGCGCCTCCCCGTCGTCATCTCGAACAGGAGAGCGCCCAGCGCGTAGAGATCGGAACTCGCGTCCGCGCGACCGTCTCGCACTTGCTCGGGAGACATGTAGGGCACTGTGCCAACAAGGGCACCGGGCCCACTGATGGAGGACGACTGGGTAAGGCTCGCGGCTTCTGGCATGACGCGGGCGAGACCGAAGTCGAGCACCTTGGCGCGCCCGCGCGGGGTGATGATGATGTTCCCTGGCTTGAGGTCACGATGGACGATGCCCTTCTCATGCGCTGACTGGAGGCCCTCAGCGACATCGAGCGCGATGGCGCGGGCTCGGGTCTCGGGAAGGGGGCCGTTCCTGAGCGTGTATGCCAGCGATTCGCCAGGCACGAACTCGAGCACAAGGAAATCGACACCCCGGTCGGAGTCGAAATCGAACAGCGTCGCGATATTGGGGTGGAGCAGTTGCGAAAGGGCGCGCGCTTCGAGCCTGAACCTGCGCTTCGAATCTTCGTCGTGAAGCGCGTCCTGCTTCAGTACCTTAAGCGCCACGTCGCGTTCGAGTCGCGGATCGTTGGCGCGGAACACGACGCCCATACCACCTTCGCCCAAGCGTTCGACGATCTGGTACCGGCCGAGCGTTTGACCGATCATGGTGGGTCCGGGATGGAATGGGGTGGCCAAGGTTCCCCCGAAGTCTATTCCGCGGGACGGAACCGGGCAAGTCGGCGGGCATTTTGAGGATGACCTTGTCGCGTTTCAGGGGCAAACCGGAAACAATCCATAAACGGGCATCTGGGAAGTCACGAACCTCGTTCCCCCGAAGCCGCGGAAAGGTTATTTCCGTTCGCTCTCTTGCTAGTCTCAGATGATGCAGCTTAAGCCAGAAACTAGGGGAATCTTGCGCGATCTTGGCGATAACCTCTCTCCAGAAACTGCAATTAACCGGCCCTAGGCTTTCCTAGGCTGCGGGTACCTCAGTGAGTTGAAGACCGAGTTTAGCCGCTTTCCATTTCAGATGACGAACCTGCATGTCGTGCATCTGCGCTTCGTAGAACTCGGCTCCCCGATCAATGAAGTCCATGCCGAAGCGGAGCATGCGGTATATCAACCGCGCTAGCTCGGCCGCCATCGCCTTGATGGCCACCGGGGCCCCGAGTCTGGTTCTCAAGCGGCGGAACTGTGCTCCGAGATAGGTATTGCTGAGACGGAAGGAGGTCGCCGCCATCTTTAAGGCATTTGTGGCGCGATTGTTGGTGGGCAATCGGCCCTTGCCATGATCTTGGCGCCGCTGATCTTGTTGTCTGGACATAGACGGAGGCGTTCTGTTAGATATTGTGACGGATGGACGTTGAACGCATCATTGACGACATCGAACAGCTACAGGAAATGTTCGAAGCTCCGGACATGAGACCACTCAGCGTAAGCGACATCTCTGCTGCAAATCGAAGGCACGACGAGATGAATGCGCATAGCCCGTGGTTTCGGCTCTGGCAACACTATGGCGTCTGTTGCCGATCTGAGCCTCCGGTACTCCGACTGCCTTAAATCGAGACCTAAACTTCCGCAGGAATTTCGAACACGAATCGGGGAGACCAATTGGCGCATCGAACTTGAGTGTTTTCCGAGGAGATCAAAATGGACAGCACAATTTCGACCAAAGACCTGAAATCCAAACTTGACCAAAAACAAGTCACCGTGGTCGAGACGCTCGCGCCTGAACGTTACCGCGAAGCGCATATCCCCGGAGCCTTGAACATCCCGCCTGAACGCATTAAGGAACTCGCCCCGCAGTTGTTGCCCAATAAGGACGCTGAGATCGTGACGTATTGTTCGAACAATCATTGACACGCCAGCGAATACGCCGCCCGTGAATTGGCGGCTATGGGTTACACGAACGTCGCGCACTACACCGAAGGCAAACAGGGGTGGATGGAAGGTGGGCTGCCAGTGGAAAAGGCTGCTTAAAGGCTAGTCAATCGCGGAGATGTTCCACCAGAAATACGTGGAAATCCGTTGCCAGAGGCTCAGCACCAAGCTGACGCATCGTCAGCGCGACTTGACCTCGATGATAAGTGGAGTGGTTGACGACGTGCTGCATCAGGTGCATCAAGGTGAGCCGCGTTCCACGAAAGGGGAGCATTTTCGCCAAGCTCTTATTGGTCACCCGATTTACGAATTCCGACTGCTCCAACTCGACTTCTACCCACTTCGATTGGAGAGCATCAACGTTGGCAAATGCCTCAGGACTGAAGAGGGCGTCGCGTCTCGCTCTCAATTCTGATAGTGAGGCAGGACTATCGGGTGGGCTTCTCCAATAAGCGAGCCAAATCCACTCGCCGCCCAAGATGTGCAGGAGCGTGTCTCG
>Ga0209380_10002865_pt1 | contig 10911 bp, 10 predicted proteins | sample HubBroMetageWFT6_FD_188347 | JGI IMG/M metagenome (GOLD analysis project Ga0209380, IMG submission 188347) | Warmed and freeze-thawed soil microbial communities from the Hubbard Brook experimental Forest, New Hampshire - Hubbard Brook CCASE Soil... | ecosystem: Environmental > Terrestrial >...
AGGTGCATTGGCGATTTCGGCGGCGTGGCCGGTTCTGCCTCCGGCGGTGTCAGGGGGTCGATCGCCGAAACCTCGACTTCCTGTGGCGGCACGTCGACGCTGAGCGCCCGCCGACCGATGTCGCCGTCCGCCGTCCGCACCGTCAGCATCGGCTCCAGCTTCCCGCCGGACAGGCGCGGCAGTTCGACAGTCAGCATGAAGCCGGAACGAGCGGCGCCCTCGCGTTCGGGATAGATTTGTGCGACATCGGGCCGCGGAAGCCCGTAATTGGCGTGGCCGACGATATCGCCGTCGATCGTCGCCGAAATCTCGACGATCGGTGCGGGTGCCAAGGCCCAGCCGCCGATCGATAGGCGCGAGCCGCCGCCCGGAGCGCCGGCGACGCCGAGCGTCTCGACCGCGACGAGTATCGGCATCTTACCCGGGGCGGCCGTCGGATCGGCCGGCGCGAGTGCGGGCAGCCCTAGGCCGTCGGTATCGCGCCGGGTTCTGAAGCCGCGCGCCGCGCCGATGCGGATATAGTGGATCAGCGGGTTTTCCGGCGCCTCGCCGCGTTCCTTGCACTGCGCCAGGTAAAAGGCGCTGTCGAAATCGGGGTGTGGATTGCGCCCTTCGCGCGATCCTTCCTCGAGGTAATGGACGAGCGGATCGACATTGCGCTCGCCGACATCGGGGTAGGTCGCCAGGTAATAATCCGGGTCGAAGAACCCGGATTTTCTTGCGACCTCGTAGTCGCCGAAAAGCGCTGCCATTCCGTTCCCTGCGTGACGACCGCGCGACAAGGACGGCCGGGTCCGAGTCCTCAACCGTGTCGGCGAGCGCGCGGCGGGTATGGCGCGCACTAATACCGTTGTATGCCGCGCGATTCAAGGGATCGCGCAGCAGCCACAGCGTTAAAGTTAACCCTATTTGGTTGCCGTCCCGTTAACCGCCGTTCGTAAACTCTCGGCCGGCGACCCAGGTGCCGCGAACCTGGATCTCGGCGGGGTCGAGCGCGACCATGTCGGCGCGATACCCGCGAGCGAGATGGCCGAGCCGGTCGCCGATGCCGAGAAAGGCGGCCGGCGCGACGGTCGCCAGGCGCAGGGCATCGGGCAACTCCAGGCTGAGCAGGCGGATGCTGTTGCGCACCGCGCTCGCCATGTCGAGGGCGGCGCCGGCCAGGGTGCCGTCCGCCGTCGCACAGCGGCCGTCGCGCACGGCGATTTCCTTGCCGCCAAGCATGAAGCTCAGCCGGTTGCCGCCGACCGGCGGCATCGCATCCGTGACCAGCATCGGTTGGCCGAGGCCGCGCAGCGCCAGGCGCAGCATCGCCGGGGCGACGTGCTCGCCATCGACGATGAGACCGTAAAATGCGTCCGGCGTTTCGAGGGCGGCGGCGATCGGGCCGGGCTCGCGGCTCGCCAATGGCCGCATTGCGTTGAACAGATGCGTGAAGCCGGTTAGCCCCTCGGCGATCGCGGCGCGCGTCTCGGCGTATGTCGCCATCGAGTGGCCGAGCGCGATCCGGATGCCGGCGGCGGCGAGCCGTGCGATGAACCCGGTGGGCACCCGCTCGGGCGCGAGAGTCACCAGCGTCACGCCGGACCGTCGTGTCGTGACGATGTCGATGTCTGCCGCGGTCGGTGCTCGGAGCATGGCGGGGTCGTGCACGCCGGCTCGCTCGGATGACAGGAACGGCCCCTCGAAATGGACTCCCAAGACGCTGGGCAGGCTATCCATCGCGGTTTCGATCGCGGCGCTCGCCGCGCACATCGTTTCCGCCGTGTCGCTGATCAGGGTCGGCAGCAGCGCGGTCGTACCGAAGCGGCGATGCGCCGCCACGATCGCGGCGATCCCCTCGGGGGTCGGCATGTCGTTGAACAGGACATCACCGCCGCCATTGACCTGGACGTCGATAAAGCCGGGCGCCAGCCACGCGCCTTCCGGCAAGTCGCGTATCTCAACGCCGGCCGGCACCGCCTGCCGCGGCAGCAGCGCGACGATTTCGGCGTCTTCGATCACGACGGCGCAATCGCGGCGCACAGCGGTGCCGTCGAAGACGGTGTCCGCCGCGATCGCATGCCGTTGGGTCGCGCTCATCGGGTGCGCGTGACCTTCTGCAGGTGGCGCGGCCGGTCCGGGTCGATGCCGAGCCGGCCGGCAAGTTCGACCATCATCGCGTAAAAGCTCTGGATCTGACACAGCGCATCGGTTTCGGGATGATCGACCGCGAGCACCGGTAGCCGGCGTGCGGCGGGCATGCCGTTCGCTCCTGGATCGGCAACGAACAGCGCAGCGCCTTTGTTGGCAAGATCTGCCGCCAGCCGGCGCAGCCCCTCGGCGGCGGCGTCGGGCGGCACGAACATCAGGATCGGATAGCGGGTCGAGACCAGCGCCACCGGCCCGTGCAGAAATTCGGCGCCGCTGAACGCCTCGGCATGCAAATTTGCGACCTCCTTCAGTTTCAATGCCGCCTCGCGGGCGATAGCGAGGGTCGGGCCGCGGCCGATCGCGATCAGGCTTGGCGCCGCCGCGAACGTGCTCGCCGCCGCGTTCCAATCGAGCGCCGCGGCGGCGGTAAGCCGGTCGGGCAGGCGATCGAGCGCGCCGGCCAGCGCACCGTGATCAGCGCTCCATAATGCAACGAGCCGAAGCAACGCGGCGAGGCTGGCGATGAAGGTCTTGGTCGCCGCTACGCTATTCTCGAGTCCGGCGGCCATCGGCAACACGACATCGCAGGTCGCGGCGAGCGGGCTGTCGGTGGCGTTGACGAGGGCGGCGGTCAGGGCGCCGGCGGCTTTCGCCATTGCAGCACTTTCGACGAGATCGTCGCTGCGTCCGGATTGCGAGATCGCCAGAAACAGCTGGCCGGAGAGTCGCAATGGCCGGCGATAGACCGTGGCGATGTTAGGCGCCATCGCCGCGACGGGGATGCCGAGATGACGCTCGATCAAATGCTTGCCGAAGGTCGCTGCGTGCGCCGAGCTGCCGCGCGCGCAGGTCACGACGAGTTGCGGCGGATGCGATTTGAGTCGCGCGACGAGCGCCCGCAGCGGCGTGGCGAGACATTCCGCCTGGGCGAGGACGGCGCGCGGCGCCTCGCGCAATTCGTCCGCCATGCGAATCCCGCGATCCGTCATGTCAAGCCTCCGCCGCCAGCGCGTCTCCGGCGGTCCAGGCGCCGCGCCCGTCATCGGCCCTGAGCGGAAATTCGACCGGCTTCACCACACCCTCGCCAACGGTTTATTTTCCACCTCGTTTAACGCCGGAGAACCCGCAATGGGTCGCGCGCGTTTGCAGTGGCAGAACCAAGAGGGGCAAACCCGCGGGCCGCGGCGCGCGGGAGCCGCGCTAATGGAAACCGAACGTCCCAGTCCCCGCTACTCCGCGATCGAGCTGTGGAACCCGGCCGACATTCTCGAGACGATGATCGAGGGTCAGTTCGCCGCTGTCGCCGCCGTGCATGCCGCCCGTCCGGAATTGGAACGCGCGGCGCTGGCTATCGAGGCGCGGCTCAAGGAGGGCGGCCGGCTAGTCTATGCCGGCGCCGGGACGTCGGGGCGGCTCGCAGTGCAGGACGGGGCTGAGCTGATGCCGACCTTCGGCTGGCCACCGGAGCGCCTATTGCTGCTGATGGCGGGCGGACGCGATGCGCTCCTCCGTGCGGTGGAAGGCGCCGAGGACGAGGTCGAGCAGGGTGCTCGCGTGGTTCGGCAGCACAAGGTCGACCGCAAGGATGTGCTGATCGCCGTCGCGGCCAGCGGAACGACGCCGTTCACGCTGGCCTGCCTTTGCGAAGCCAAGGCGTGCGGCGCGCTGACGGTCGGCATCGCCAACAACCCGAACACGCCGATCCTCAACGAGGCTGACTATCCGGTCTACCTCGACACCGGGGCCGAGCCGATAGCCGGCTCGACCCGGATGAAGGCCGGCACCGCGCAGCGCGTCGCTCTCACCATGCTGTCCTCGCTGCTGATGATTCGGCTCGGCCGCGTCTATGAAGGGCTGATGGTCGACGTCCAGGCGACCAATCGCAAGCTGGTGCTGCGCAGCGAGGCGATTCTCGCGCAGCTGACCGGGCATACCCGCGAGCATGTCCGTGACGCGCTGGCGCGTGCGCAGGGCAACGTCAAACTGGCGCTCCTGCTGCTCGAAGGCAGCGACATCGAGGTGGCCCGCACGACGCTTGACCGCGCCCGGGGCGATTTGCGCGCCGCCAAGACGCTGATCGAGGCACGCCGCTCGCAACAGCGACGCGCCTAGCGGAGATCGCAGGCCTGTTTCAGCCCACGACGCGACGGTAGAGATGCCAGGTGCCGTGACCGAGCACCGGCATGATGACGATCAGCCCGAGGAATGCCGGGAGCGATCCGATCACCAGGCCGCCGGCGACGATCAGACCCCAAAGCGCCATTGGGCCCGGATTGGCGGCCACCGCGCGCAGCGATGTCCGCACCGCCGTATCGACATCAACGTCGCGGTCAATCAACAGCGGGAACGACACAACGCTGGTCGCCAGCACCACCAACGCGAACAGGAAGCCGACGCCGATCCCGATCCCGATCATCGCCCAGCCTCTTTGCGTCATCAAAACGTCATGGGCGAAGGCGGATATGGAAGCTGGCGGCTCAGGGCCGAGGGTGATGTCGTAGATTACGTTGGCGACGGCGAGCCACAGCAGATAGATCGCGAACAGCACCAGGCCCAAGAGGACGATCGAGCCGAAGGCCGGTGAGTGCACCACGCCGAATGCGTCGCCCCAGGAGGCAGCGAGGTTCTGCTCGCGACGCCGGCTCAACTCGTACAGACCCACCCCCGCGACCGGACCGACCAGCGCGAAACCCGATACCAGCGGGAACAGCAGCGGCAACATCTCATAGCCAAAGGCCAGCCGGGCCAATACGAGCCCGGCCACCGGGTAGATCAGGCAGAGGAAAATGACGTCGGTGCGCGAGGCGGCGAAGTCATCGACACCCTTGGCGAGGACCTCGCGCAGATCGGATACGCCGATCTTCCGGATCGCCGGAAGCCGCGGGTCGGTGGTCTCCCGGGCGCGGCGTCCGGCTTGGCCGATCGTGTCGAGAGCGGTACCGGCAACTCGCCACTGATCGACCCACCACTCAACGGGATTTCGGATATGCATCTCTCATCCTCCTCGATGCTCTTTGGAGGAGGCCACGGCCACATCGTGGCAGCACCCGGACATCCGGCCGCCGGTCACGTGAGCCGCGACCCTGCGCAAGCAACAGTATACGCCGATTGCGGAGAAAGTGCGCTATTCCGTCGCACCTCTTCGCAATTCCGCTTCACAGCCGCCGTTACCTCTTTGTCGGCAATGGCGTGGCGCAGGGAAGAAGATGCGGGTCGAAGCGGGTTTATTCTCGGCGTTACCGTTGAGAGCGCCGCAGTGGGCTCAGTCGGACACGCCGCGTCCCGAGGCGAGCAGGACGATGCCGCGGACGATATCGCGGAAGGCGGCATCGTAGTTTACGCCGCTGACGCCCCAGGCATGATCGACGCCATGCCATCGCGTCCGCCACGAGCCTATCCAACCCGGTAGCGTCTCGTTCCATTCGAGCGAGCCGACGACAATAGCTTCTCCGGGGGCCGCGCCAGGTTTCTGGTCTGGCGGCGCTGCTTTCGGGAACGGGAAATGATCGACGGCAATGCCCCAGGCGGCAAGCTCGGCCTCGCTCGGCAGGCGGACATTCATGCCGAACTCGCTGGCGGCAGCGATAAAGGACCCGCGCTGCTCTGCCCCGGCCGGGATCTCAGCGCTGAGGATATAGGGCGGCGGCTTTCGTCCGCGCACCAGCAGCACCGGGACCACGACCGGGCGGTCGCCCCGCCATGCCTTTTCGCCCAGCTCCGCCAGTGCGCTGTCGATCCTCGCCGGGTCGAAATGCACGGTCAGCCGATGCGGCCGGTCGTAGCTGCCCTGGTCATCCTTCTTTGGAATCCCGGCCATCATGTCGACGTAGTCGAAGGAGGTGACGAGTTGGTCCGCATGCGCGGCCAGTCCGGTCATGCGCGGATCATCCTTCAGCCGCGGATCCCCGGACGCCTTGACGAGCACCTCGCGCAGGCATTGCGCGAAGCCCCACGGGCGCTGGCGCATGTCGGTCCCGGTGACGATGGCGTAGGCCTGGTACAGCGCGCCGGTATCCTCGGCGGCGGTAGGCGCGGCGACTGCCGTCAGCAGTATGCCCGCACATACGACGCATAGAAGCCAGATTCGCATCATGGCGCGCCGTCCGAATTACGCTGTCGGGTAGTGCGTCGTCAGGTTTTGGCCGCCCGCCTCGACCGGGTCGGCATCGATCAGGACAAAGGCGAAGACGCACGGCACCGCGCCATTATTGACCCAGGCGTGCATCGTGCCGCGCTGAACGACGACATCGCCCTGTTTCAGATGAACGGTCTTGCCGTCGTCGAGCTCGAGGTCGCATTCGCCGGACAACAGGATCGCGTAATCGACCGTCTCGGTGCGGTGCATGAATTTCGGCGCGCCCGGCGCGAATTCGGTGATGCGGATCACCGAGCCCTGACCGCTGCCGACGTAATTGTGGCGCACGACAAAGCCCTTCTTTTGCGCCGCCTCCGCCGCCATCGAATTGTCGACCGGCATCTTGTCCGTCGACCAGATCTCGCAACGCGAGATGTAGGGGCGGGCAGGGGCGCTGACGCCGGTCATGCGCTCGTCGCTGGCCACGATCGCCCTTCCGCTTGCGTCGTGCCCGGTGATTACCCGCCGTATTTCGAGCGCCATGGCATTCCTCCGTGTTTGCGCCCGACAGTTTTGCCCGAACCGCCGCCCGGGTGAAGCGGCTGTTCCGTAAAAAGGCGTTGTTTGTTCTGCTGTGACTCTGTGTCCTCTATGCCTCTGTGGCAAATTACCGCTCGGCGCCGCTCTGCCACACCCGGCGCTGACCGTGATGACAGCCATGATTGTCAACGCAATCCCGGCTCTATCGCCGCCACCTGGGCTGAGGCGCCGCCATGGATCATTCGGCGGCGTAGCGGCGCGCGAGCGCGAGCAGAATTTCGTCGAACGCAGCACCTTCGGCGAAATGGCCGACATCCTCTTCGGGCGCGCGGCTTGGCGGGACGCGCGCGTCAGGAATAGCGGCGCCGAGGCGCTGCGCCACTGGAACGACCCCGGCCCAGCAATCGGCCGAGTAATCCGCTTCCAGATCCAGCGGACCGTCGTCGCGGATCTTGGCCGAGGCTTGCTCGATGACCATGCTCATCAGGCTCGTCGCCTTCAATTCCTGCGGCAGAATCAGCCGCATCTGGCGGGTGCGGCCGGGATAGAGGCGTTCAATGAAGGCATTGAGACCGGTTTCCTTCTCGTACTCGTCATCGACCATAGCGGCGGTGCCGAAAACCATCACCGCGCGGTAATTCAGCGAGTGGCGGAAGGCGCAGCGGGCGAGGACCAAGCCATCGATATGGCTGACCGTGACGCAGACCGGGATGCCGGCGCGCTGGGTGCGCAGCATGCGGCTCGCTGATGAGCCATGCCAGTAAAGCCGCTCGCCCTCGCGCCAGAACAGGGTCGGGGTGACATAGGGCAGGCCATCGATGACGTAGCCGATGTGGCACATCAGGGCGGCATCGAGGATCGCGAACACCGTCTCGCGGTCGTAATGCGCGCGCTCGGGATGGCGGCGCACCCGGCTCCGCGCGGTCGGGACAAAGGCGGCCGGGCTGACAGTGTCGGGCATAGGCTCGGTCCTCGCGGCGAAAGCCGAGCCCCGAGGCTAGCGCGCCAGCTGGTCCGATAAAAGATCCGCTTTTATCGTATCGGTCAGACCAGTTCTCTCCGTCAAGGCGCCCGCCATGATCTCGACGGCGCGCGCCATGGCGGCCTCGCCATGTCCGGAATAGCCGAGCACCAGCGCCGGCCGCCGCTTCCTTGCCAAGGTCAGCACCGACAATGGCACCGCTGTCACCCCGGCGGTCGCAAGCCGTCTTGCGACCGCTCCATCGTCCCAGCCGGGCGGCAGCCAGGCGACGAGATACATGCCGGACTCGTTCGGGGCCGCCTCGACCAGACCCCCGAGCCGGCGGGTCAGCAGATCGCTGAGGCAGGCCTGGCGTTCGGCATAGACGGTCCGCATGCGTTTCAGATGGCGCGCGAAATGCCCCTCCAGCATGAACTCGGTCATGATCGCCTGGATCAGCCCGGAGCTTTGCCGGTCTGAGACCTGGCGCGCCGCGGCAAACGGCGCGACGAGATCCTCGGGCAGCACGGCGTAGCCGAGCCGCAGCGACGGAAATAGGAGCTTGCTGAAGGTGCCGAGATAGACGACCCGTCCAGCGCGATCCAGCCCCTGCAACGACGGCAGCATGTGGCCGGGCTGTTGGAACTCGCTTTCGTAATCGTCCTCGATAATCCACACCCCCTCGCGCTCGGCCCAGGCTAGCAAGGCCAAGCGACGGGCGAGCGGCATCGCCATGCCGAGCGGGTATTGTCGCGACGGCGTGGTGTAAAGGAGGCGCGGCGGTGATTGCAGCTGCGGCGCCGCCTCGATGTCGACTCCCTGCTCGTCGACCGCGACCGGCACCACCCGGGCTTCCACCGCGCGCAGGATATCGAAAGCCGAGCGATAGCAGGGATCCTCGACCATTGCCGTCGCGCCAGGGTCGATCAGGACCCGCGCAGCCAGACTCAGCCCCTGCTGAGTTCCCGAGGTCACCACGATCTGATCCGGCCGGCAACGCACGCCGCGAGCGGCGGCGAGATACTCGGCGATGGCCGCGCGCAAGACCGGCTCGCCTTGCGGATCGCCATAGCTCCATTCAAGCCGCGAGCGGCCGGAGAGTGCGCGCGAGGCGAGCCGCTTCCAGGTCGCCATCAACCGGCTGTCGATGTCGGCATGGCCGAGTTCGAATGGCCGCGGCTGCCGCGGCGGCCGCAATTCCAGGCCGCGCAGCAGCTCGGCTTGTCGCGAAAGGGCGCGGGGCGCGCCGGCCGGTGCGCGGCTTGCCGTCACGTCTTTCGCCTCGGCCAAGCGGGCGGGCACGAAATAACCGGAGCCCTGCTTCGCGGCTATGTAGCCCTCGGCGGTCAGCTGCTCGAAGACGCCGACCACGGTGCTGCGGGCAATCCCCAGTTCCGCCGCCAGGTTTCGCGTGGAGGGCAAGCGTGCCGACACACCGAGGCTGCCCTCGGCGATCGCGCCGCGCAGCGCGGCGGCAAGCTGGCGCGACAATGGCAGTGGCGAGGCGCGGTCGAGCCGCATCGTCCACAACGCCGCCCCGGCCGCACGAGGCAACCCGGAGCGCTGGGCCTCACTCGTCATTCCGGGGACCTCGCCCACGGGTCCGGCCGTTGACCCATCTACTACCGCGTGCGGCTGTACTGGTAATCTTCCCGCTCGCCGGCGCCGAGACGAAGTCCGGCTGGCAGAGGCGGGCGGGCCGCCTGCAATTTGGCGTGGTTGTCGAGCGCTTCCTGGCTGTCCCACAACTCCAGCAGCGTGAACTTGTCCGGATCAAACACGCTTTGGAAGATCTCGAACTGCTGGCAGCCTGGGTCTTTCCGGGACTCCTCGCAGCGGCCCTTGAAGGCTTGCGCAAATTCGGCGCCCTTGCCTGGGGCGGCGGTGATCGTGACGACGAGGCGAACGGCCATGGCAGTTTCCTCCTGCGGTGCGGAAATGCAACGGTAGCACAGCCGCGCTCGGGCCGGACAACGGCGCGGGATCGCGATGGCACAAATTCCGTTTATCTTGCCCGGAGGGATCGTACGCCTGCATAGGATCAAGTTGGACCTCGGGATGCCCTGGCCCCGCTACGCTGTCGTATTGTGCGTCTTCGCCGGCCTCGTCGGCAGCACGGCGGCTCGCGCCGAGGGTGCGATGGAGTCGATTGACCACGCGGTCTGCCGCACGATCGAGAGTTCGGCCCGCGCCAGCCAGCTGCCGATCGGTTTTCTGACCCGCATCATCTGGCGCGAGAGCAGCTTTCGCGCCGGCGTTGTCAGCCCGGCCGGCGCGCAGGGGATCGCTCAGTTCATGCCAACGACGGCGCAGGCGCGCGGCCTCGCTGATCCGTTCGATCCGGAGCAGGCGATCCCGAAAGCGGCACGGTTGCTGGCGGATCTGCAGCGGCGCTTCGGCAATCTCGGCCTCGCCGCCGCGGCCTACAATGCCGGCGAGGCGCGCGTCACCGGCTGGCTGCATGGCGGCGGCACGCTGCCGGCCGAGACACGCGCTTACGTCCGCTCGGTGACCGGCCGCTCGGTCGAGGAATGGACGCAAACCGGCAGCACCAGCCCGGCCGCCGTCGAAACAACGCCGGAGCAGCCGGACCCCGGGTCCTGCATCGAGGTGCTCGTCGCCTTCCGCCGCGGCGGCGGTGGCGGCGGTGTCGGTGCTCCGGGCATCACGATCGAGCCGCTGGCGCCTTGGGGCGTGCAACTCGCCGGTAATTTCTCGAAGCCGCTGGCGCTCGCCGCGTTTGATCGCGCACGCCAGCGCTATGCGGGCGTGATCGGCGGGATGCATCCGATGGTCATCGGGCGGCTGTTGCGCAGCCGCGGCACACGGCCGTTCTACGAGGTGCGCCTGCCGGCGGCGACGCGCACCGATGCAGACGCGTTGTGCAGCCGCATCCAGGCCGTCGGAGGTGCCTGCGTCGCGATGCGGAGCTGATCTCTCCGCCGGCTGTCATGCCCGCTCGGCAGCGCATCGCGGGCGGGTTTCGGGCATCGCCGCCCATACCAGCACGGTTGCCGCGAGCCCGACTGCCGCCATCGCGAGAAAGGCGGTTTCGCTGCCGAACCGGTCGGCGGTCCAGCCGGCAAGACCGGTGCTGAACGTGGCGCCGATCCCGATCGCCAATCCGACAAAGCCGAGCGCGAGATTGTAGTGCCCCGACTCGGCGGCGACATCGGCGGTCACCAGAGGCCCGATGATTCCG
>Ga0209380_10002867_pt1 | contig 10909 bp, 8 predicted proteins | sample HubBroMetageWFT6_FD_188347 | JGI IMG/M metagenome (GOLD analysis project Ga0209380, IMG submission 188347) | Warmed and freeze-thawed soil microbial communities from the Hubbard Brook experimental Forest, New Hampshire - Hubbard Brook CCASE Soil... | ecosystem: Environmental > Terrestrial > Soil...
AGCCCGATATTGTGCCCGTCCACCGGCCCGTAGTACGTCAGACCAAATTCTTCGAACAGAAACGACGGCCACAGCATTCCTTTTGCGGCTTCTTCGGCGCGTTTCACCATGTGGAGCGCGCCCTTGCCGCCGATCTTCTCCAGCAGCCGCGCCGCGCTGTCGTGCAGCTGGCTCACGTGCTGGTTGGTCACAATCTTGTGCAGATACTTCGCAATCGCCCCGACATTGCGGTCGATCGACCACTCGTTGTCGTTCAGCACCACAATCAGCCGCTTCGTCTGGTCGGCAATGTTATTCAGCGCCTCAAACGAAATCCCGTTCGTGAACGCGGCGTCGCCGGCCAGAGCCACTACGTGTTCTTTGCCGCCCGCCAAATCACGCGCTACTGCCATCCCGAGCGCAGCCGACAATGCCGTCCCCGCATGGCCCGCGCCGTAGCAGTCATGCTCGCTTTCCGTCCGCAGCATGAATCCGTTCAGGCCCCCTGGCTGCCGCATCGTCTCCATACGGTCACACCGACCCGTCAGCATCTTGTGGACGTATGCCTGGTGACTCACGTCGAACACAAACTTATCTTTGGGCGTATCGAAAACAAAATGCAGGGCCAGCGTCAGTTCCACAACGCCCAGGTTGGGTCCAAGGTGCCCGCCCGTTTTCGACAGCGTGGTGATGAGCCGCTCGCGAATCTCCTGCGCGAGCGTTTCCAGCTGCGGGACGGAGAGCTTCCTCAGATCGGCAGGAGTGTGAATGGAATCGAGGTAATTACCCATGGGAGAGTGTCCAGAGGGATCCGCCTTAATGACAACCCGTGAGCGGCGGACCAGTTGCCCCGGAAATCAAAAAGACCCCGCAGTGCGAACACCGGGGCCTTTCGTGAAACCGGAGCAACCTCTGAATATCAAGTATACCGTGTTTGTTACAAGACAGTTACCCGCTGCACCTCCCCCACGGCACCCCGCGAATCCGTTAGTTTATTTTCGTTCGCAACTGGCGAATCGCCTCCGCCATGTCCTGCGCGCGACGCTCCAAACCCGCGGCGCTCTCCATCATCTCCTGGCGCAGCGCATCGTCGGCCACCTCGGGCGCCGACTGTCGTACGTGCTTCGCCAGTTCCAGCAACGCCGCCGCTGTCTCATCCAGTTTCCGGATCAGCGTCATCGGCGAATCGGTCATCGTTCCGGCTCCCTTCCGCGCGCTGGATACAGAAAGCGCAGCATCGGCCCTACTCGCTGCGCCCACGAATCCTCATCGTGCCGTCCGCCGGCCACCCGCTTGAATTGCAGGTCCACGCCCTCGCGCCATCCATGGGTCGTGAGCCTCGCTGCCAGCAACTCCGCGTCTGCCAGCGTCCGCCGTCCCTCGGCATCGCCCACATCCAGCCAGATCCTCGGGCGCTGCGGCAGCTCAGGCGCCGCATCGTTCAGGTAGCTCACGATGTACTTGTGATTCCACCAGACGGACGGCGACAGCACCGCCAGCTTCCCAAACATCTCCGGATAGCGAAGCCCCAGCCACAGCGACAGCAGCCCGCCCAGCGACGATCCGCCCACGCCCGTCTCCGCCGCCTCGCTCGTCACGCGAAACTTCGACCGCAGAAACGGCAGCAGCTCCCGCGTCAGCATCTCGCCATAGTTGCCGGCATCACCGCCGCCCATTTTCCAGTCACGGCTCGGCGTGTACTCCGCCAAACGCTTCTCGCCGCCGTTGGCCACGCCGGCAATTACCACCGGCTCCACTTCGCCCGTACCGATCACTTCGTCCGCAGTCTCCGCCACGCGCCACGTGTGCCCGCGAATGAACGATGTCTGGGGGTCGAACAAATTCTGCCCGTCCTGCATAATCAGCAGCGGATACGCCCGTTCCGCGCCCTCGTCATAACCCGGCGGCAAATAGACGGTTAGATCGCGAGTCGCCCTGAGGATGCGGCTCCGGAATCCAACGTGTTTCCGCACCCGTGGATGCTCGTGTGCATCCGGCAGTGGAAAGCTCTGTGCCTGTGTCTGCGCCTGCGTTCCCAACCCGTTCTTTCTCCCCCGCCGCTCTCCGCCGTCGCGCATCGCGATTCCGATGCTTTACGATACCGTAACTTTAGAAAGTCCCACGCATGAACCGCGAATATCACAAATGGTGGTCGTGGCGCCTTGACCGCGACATGGAAATGCTCGTCCACGGCCACGCCGGCGTGCCTCTCGTCGTCTTCCCTACATCCCAGGGCCGTTTTTACGAGTTTGAAGATCGCGGCCTGGTCGCCGCCATCGCCCACAAAATCGACAATGGCGAAATTCAGCTGTTCTGTCTCGACTCGATCGATTCTGAAAGCTGGTACAACCGCGCGGTTCCGCCACGCTGGCGCATCGCCCGTCACGTCCAGTACGAAAACTACATTCTGGAAGAGGTCCTCCCGTTCATCCGCATGAAGAATGGGAATCCTCACCTCGCCTCCCTGGGATGCAGCTTCGGCGGATATCACGCCGTCAACATCGCGCTCCGCCATCCCGACCGCTTCACCGGATTCCTGTCGATGTCGGGCGCCTTCGATCTCGCGCACTTTCTGGGCGGTTATTACGACCAGGATGTCTACTTCAATCTCCCCACGCACTACCTGCCCGCGCTCGGCGATCCCTGGTATTTCGACCGTTACCGCAGTCATCACCACTACGTCCTCGCCACCGGATGGGACGACCAGTGCCTTGGCCAAAACCAAAACCTCGCCCGCATCATGGGTGCCAAAGGCATCCCCCACAACCTCTACATCTGGGATTCCTGGAACAGTCACGACTGGCCGACCTGGGCGAGGATGATGAACGAATATCTGTAGCCAGTCGGGGGGTGAGCGCGGCGAGAGCGCCGGCTCGCGCGAACACAGCGCGAGGGCGTGAGCGAAGCGGAAGCCCTCGAGTTAGGCCTGGCCAACATGGGCCAGGATGATGAACGAATATCTGTAGGGATCTCAGGCGATGGGGTCCGTAATGGGCCTTCGGCGAATGAGTATGTATATGAAAAGAAGCGCTCGAATTGCGCATTATGCTGACGGTTAATGCCTTCTTCGTTAACCATCCCGCCCTCTGACCAGGGCGTGGGAAAGTCCCCCCTGTGCATCACGCCGAGTGCTAGGCGGGCCCTGTCGAGCCCGGAACGTTTCGCAACCTTTTGCGTCTACCCCAGCAGCGTCCAGCGTAGTATCCATCGGAGGGTTCGCATGCTCCTGCGCCGACTTGCGTCTGTTTTCCTGGTTCTCTCGTCCTCAGTTCTTGCCCCTCAAAGCTCAACGCCCAAACCTGCAGCGACTGCGCCCAAACCCTCCTCCCCTGCGCCGAGCGCGGACTCGCCGGCCCGACCGCGGGATGGGGCGGGGCTTCCCGTGCGGCGAGTGGTGCTCTACAAGAACGGCGTCGGGTATTTCGAGCACGCCGGCCGAGTGACTGGAACCCAGGCCGTCACCATCGATTTCACTTCTTCGCAGCTCGACGACGCCCTCCAGTCCCTCACCGCTCTCGACCTCGGAGGCGGCCGCATCACCGGCGTGAATTACAACTCCAGCACGCCCTTCAACCAGCAGCTCAAAAACATCCCGCTCGGCCTCGGAGACAAACCCTCCACCACCGACCTCTATGCTGCGCTCCGCGGTGCGCGCGTCGAGGTGTCCGGCCCCGGCGAGGCGCCGGTCTCCGGCCGCATCGTCCACTATGAAATCCGTTCCGAGAAGAACGCAGCCGGGGTCACGGCCAATCACCGCGTCCTCACCATCATTACGGACACAGGCCTCATCCGCTCCCTCGACATCGGTCCCGCCACCGGCGTCCACATCCTCGACGGCGACCTCCGCCGCGATCTCGACGATTACCTCGCCCTGCTTGCCTCCACGCAGAGCCGGCAGATGCGCCATCTCACCCTCGACGCCCAGGGCACAGGCACGCGCGATATCCGCGTGAGCTACATCTCCGAAGTCCCCGTCTGGAAGAGCACTTACCGTATCGTGTTCCCCGCCGACTCCGGCAAATCGGGCGAAACCGAAAGCGCAACCCTTCAGGGCTGGGCCGTCGTCGACAACACCGTCGGTTCCGACTGGGACAACGTGCAACTCTCGCTCGTCGCCGGCGCGCCGCAGTCGTTTACCGAACCGCTTTCGCAGCCGATTTACACGACACGTCCTACCGTCGCCGTGCCTGAAGCGGAGAACATGGCGCCCGTCGTGCATGAGGGCGCACTGGCAGCTGCACCTGCTATGCCCGCTGCGTCGCAGTCCGTCACAGTCAACGGTGCGCTTGCGCCGCGTGAGCTGGCCCGGAAGCAACTGGGCCAATTGCATGGCGCGTACCCGGGTGGGCTGGCGACTGGTAGCAACGTAGCAGGTGGCGTCATCGGCGGCATTGGCTCCGGCTCGGCAGGAGGCAGTGGCGGCGGATACTCTTTCTTGCAGGACGAGACCGGATCCGCCTCGTCGAGCCGTTTCGACGACTTCTTCGAGTACACGGTGGCCCAGCCCGTCACCCTCCACAAAAATCAGTCGGCGCTCGTTCCCTTCCTCCAAACCAGCGTCCAGGCCGATCGCGTCACCCTCTGGAACGCCGCCGAGCCCGTCGCCCTGCGCGCCCTCTGGCTCACCAACGCCAGCAACCTCACTCTTGATCGCGGCAGCTTCTCCGTATTTGAAAGCGGCGAGTTCGCCGGCGAGGGCCTCACCGATCCTATCCACGCGGGAGAAAAACGTCTTCTCTCCTACGCCGTCGATCAGGCGGTCCATATCTCCACGGAAGGCCACACCGACTCGATGCACCTCCGTCACCTCACAGCTCACAACGGCGTCCTGAGCGAGCGCACGGAAGAGATTCGCGAAATCACCTACGTCGTCCACAACGCTGCCAGCGACGCGCGCAACGTCATCCTCGAGCATCCCGTCGAGGATGGATGGAAGCTCAACTCCGACCCCGCGCCCATCGAAACCTCCGCGTCGTTCTACCGCTTCCGCGTCGCAGCCGGACCCGGCGAAACCGTCCGCCTCCACGTCGGACAAACGCACATCCAAAGCATTAGCTACGCGCTCACCAGCATGAACGAGCAAGAGCTTGACATTCTCATCAAAGGCGGCGGCGATCGCGCCGCCCTCGAGAAAGCTCTCGCTCCGGTCCTGGCCGCCCGCGCCAAACTCGCCGATCTCGAAGTCCGAGTCGATGCGAAGCAGAAGGATATCGATCGCGTCGAGACCGATTCGAAGCGCCTGCACGACAATTTGGTGGGATTGAAAGACAGCCCCGAAGAGCGCACCCTCGCCCGCCGCTATGCCGGCGAAATGAACACCGACGAGGACCAGCTCCAAACCCTGCGTAAGGACCGCGCCGACCTTGAGCAGCAACAAAAGGCCGCGCAGCAGGCGCTCGACGACGCCATCGCCAGCCTCAACCTCGACGAGGACGTGTAGAACAAGCTCGAAAACACAACGGCCGGAGCACCTTCGCTCCGGCCGCGCAGCCTCTGTCCGCTCATCCCTGTTCTCTAAGGCGCTTCGATCAGTTCCATCTTTCCATCTCGCTTCCGATGCAACACGCACACGGCGCCCGAGTGGTTGCGGAACACGAAGACGTCCCGGTCACGAAATTCCGCTTCCTTCACCGCTTCCTCGATGGTCATCGGGCGCATTGCGACCGAATCCGCCGAGCGCACAATATGCGGCTCCGCAATCGGCGACTTCGCCGGAAATGTGTGCACGGTCACCGGCAGAACCGCCCCCGCCGGCCGCTTTCCGTTCGCCTTCGGAGTCGCCGGCAACGTCTCGGGCTCGATGTTCTCGGCACGCGTGCGGCTGGCCCGGCGCGCGCGCACCGGCATCACTTCGTGCGGAATCTTCTCTTCCTTGGGCTGCCGCTTGATCGAATGAATCCGCTTCCGCCAGCGGATCGCCTGCGTCTCCGCCTTCCCCAGCGCCTCACGCAGCGCCGAATCCATGTTGTTCGATTCGGAAACGCCCACGATTTTTCCCGCCCGCATCTTTAGCGTCACGTCGGCGGTCTTTCGATATTTCTCGCTGGTCAGCACAATGTGCGCCGCTACCAGCTTCGGCAGCATCTTTGCAATTCGCTCTATTCCCTCATCCCCCATGCGGCGATGCGCTGCCGACACGGTGACCTGCCTTCCGGTGTACTCAATCAGCATGGAAAGCTCCTTTCTCAAGAAGATGTCTAAGAAGACGCCGTCGAGAGATCCGGCGCTCCAGAACCAGATTTAGCCGCGAATGCGCCGCTGATGGGTGCTGGGAATACGCAAGTCTTCGCGATATTTTGCCACCGTCCGCCGCGTTACGTCGATGCCCTGCCCCTGCAGCAGAGAAGCAATCTGATCGTCGGTCAGCGGCTTGCGCGGGTCTTCGTCCTCAATCAGCTTCTTCACCTTCCGCTTCAGCAGCATCAGCGGAGTTCCCGCACCCTCCGGCCCGTTCACGCCCTCCGAAAAGAAGAATCGCAGCTCAAATACGCCCTGCGGCGTGTGCACATATTTGCTGGAAACCGCGCGGCTCACCGTCGAGGGGTGCACTCCAATCTCCTCAGCCACTTCCTTGATCATCATCGGCTTCAGCGCGTCCACGCCCTTCTCCAGAAATTCGCCCTGCCGCCGCACGATCGCCTCGCAAGTGCGCAGAATCGTGTTCTTGCGCTGCTCGATGTTCCGCATCAGTTGCAGCGCCGAGCGGTACCGCTCCTTCACGTAATCTTTGACGTCCTTTTCCGCGCCGTCCTGCGTCAGCAGCCGCCGGTATCCCTGGTTCAGCCGCAGCGTAGGGAGGTCTTCCTCGTTCATCGCGACCATCCACTCGTCGCCGCGCTTCACAAAGGCCACATCCGGCTCGATCAGCCGCGCTTCGCTGCGGTTATACCGCTGCCCCGGCCTGGGGTCGAGCGTGCGGATAAAGTCGATCGCCCGCTGCGTCTCCTCGACGCTCTTCCCAACCACTTTCGACAGCTCTCGCGGATCGCGCTTTTGCAACAGGAGCATGTGGGTATCGATAATCTTCGTCGCCAACTCGAAGATCTCCAGCCGGCTGGGCTCTTCGTGTGCCGGGCTGTCCGCCTTCGCCTCGGTCCCGTTCGTCGACGCATGGGCAGGATGGCTCCCGTTTGTCCCCGTATGCGCTGCCGATGGTGCTGCCACCTCCGCATGCGCCCCATTCGCCCGCCGTGCGCCCGCGCCCGCGCGCCAGAAGATCAGTTCGAACTCTTTCCTCTGCGCGTCCACCTGCACCAGCAGGCACTCCCGCAGATCCCGCGTGCCGACGCCGATTGGATCCAGTTGCCGCACTACATCGAGCGCCGTCGCCAGATGGGCCTTCGCGCGATCGGTCATCGCAGGCGGCAGCTCCGACACCCGCTGATGCATGTCCTTGTGGTTTTCTACGGTTTCCGGCTCCATCTGCTCATGCAGATAACCGGCCAGCAATTCCTCGTCCGTGGAGTTCAGGTACCCGTCTTCATTGAGGTTCCCGATGATGTACTCAGCCGCCTCGCGCACCACCGGCGAGAGATTGAGCGCACCCAGTTGCCAGAAGAGATGGTCAGTCAGCGTCGCCGGCGCTGACAGAAAATTTTCGATCGAAGGCTTTTCGATTTCCTCGTAGTTGTTCGGCGAGCGAAAGCCCGGATCGAGGTAATCCTGGAAGTAGCTCCCGAAATCGATTTCGTCGAAAGGATCCTTCTCTTTCGGCTGATCCGCCACCTGCACTTCCGCCGGCCGCTCGCGCTCTTCTTCCGCGCGTGCCACGTCATCCAGCAGCGGAACATTCTCTTCCATCTCTTCCAGAACTGGATTCTCCGCGATTTCGGCCTGGATCATCTCCTTCAGCTCCAGCTTGTTCAAAGCCAGCACGCTGACCATCTGCATCAGGCCCGGCGTCAGGATCTGACGCTGCGCGACCTTCAGACTCAGTTTTGGCTGGAGAAGTACCATAAATCGAACAGAAACCCCTAAGATGCCTCAAAGTGTACATCCGCTCCACATACACTGAGCGGGTTTTCCGGCCCGTCGCGATCTTCCCTGGCGGCGGCCGGGTAACTCTCATCAATCCAGCGAGAACCCCTCGCCCAGGTAGACCCGTCGCACCTCCGGATCGTTGCCCAGCTGCTCCGGCGTTCCGTGACGGAAAATTTGACCGTCGTTGATGATGTAGGCACGGTCGGTCACCGAAAGTGTCTCGCGAACATTATGGTCGGTGATCAGAACCCCGATGCCGCTGGCTTTCAAGTCGAAAATAATCTCCTGAAGGTCGAGTACCGCAATGGGATCGATTCCCGAAAAGGGCTCGTCGAGCAAAATGAATGTGGGCTGGATGCAAAGGCAGCGCGCAATCTCCACCCTGCGCCGCTCGCCCCCGGACAACGCGTATCCCCGCGTCTTGCGAATATGCGGTAGATTGAGCTGCTCGATCAGCTTTTCCGCACGCGCTCGCCGCATTTCCGGCGCAATCGGCTGCACTTCCAGTACCGCCAGGATGTTTTCCTCCACCGTCAGCTTGCGGAAAACCGACGGCTCCTGCGGAAGATAACTGATGCCATATTGGCGCGCCCGCAAATACATCGGGACATGGGTAATCTCTTCGCCATCCAGCAGCACCCGGCCGCCGTCGGGCTGGATCAGCCCCACAATCATGTAAAAACTGGTTGTCTTCCCCGCGCCGTTCGGACCTAGCAGGCCGACCACTTCTCCCTCAGTCACCTGCACACTAACGTCGCGCACGACCTGGCGTCCCTTGTAGGACTTGTTGACACCGTCTGTAGAAAGCTTGCGCATGCTCCGGGCAGATCAGGGGGATTATTTCGGAGTGCGCGTGTCGGTCACGGCGCTCGATTTCCCCCCACTCACCACGACGCTATCATCCTGACTATTGAAAAGCAAAGCACTCCCGGTCGTCGTTCCGTGCACGCTGTCCGTCATGCGCGGCAGCGCCTCGGGCGTTCCCGTCAGTACGTAGTGCCCATCGTCGGCCGTGTACACCAGCTTCTCGCCCTCGGCTTTCCGGCCCGGCTGGGTAAACACCACATGGCCGGTCGCGATCACGTGATCGATCTGCGAATTCTGCCCGGTTGCGCCCTGCGAAATCTGCCCCTTTGCCCCCAGCCCCGCGGTTGATTCCCCGCCAGTCGCGTTCGAACCAGAGCCGCCCGTCTTTTTCGCCCCCGCCTGGGCCGGTTTGAGGAACACCAGTCCATCGTCGCATTGAATTATTTCGGTCGCCTGTTCCATCCGCACGTCGCCGCGAAAATCTGCCAGGCGCGTCTGATCGGAGTAGACCAGCGTCTGGCTGGTTACCCTCGCCACGCTCTGCTGATGCTTCGCTCCGAAGGCCGACGTGAAGTTCGCGTGCACCACCGGCTGCGTTCCGTCGTCCGCATCGTGCGCCTTCAGCAGATTCTTGTTGCGATCGATCTCGATCACGGGAGCGGTGAGCGAATCCGTGTCCTGCCACATCCGTGCCGGCGTCTTCACCGTTCCATAGAAATCGCTCACATTGGTGGCGTGATGCATCGCCGCCCGCTCCGCAATCACGTGTACCGGCCCGCTGCCGCCCATACCGGGGGCAGGGTTCGCAGCAGGGCTCTGCGCATTCGCCTTCGTTTCAGACTGGGTCCCCGCCGCCGCTCCGCCCTGGGGCGGCTGCGTGTACGTCGCCTTCACAGTGCCGGTCGCCGTCGCGTCCTGTGTGTCGCGGTGATAATCCACCACATCGGACGACAACTGCATGGTCTCGCCCTGATGAATGCGCGGGCTCCCCGTCAGGTGCAGCACCTGATCGGACGCGTGATACTCCGAGTGGTCCGCCCATGCGGTGAGGGTTTCCGGCTGCGTCGCAGCTCCAGGCTTTTTGGCGGGTGTTTCCGTCAGGACCACGTGGCCGTCCTGGGTTGCCGTGTCGATCACGGTCTCCATCCGCGGCCCGGCAGGCTGGCCGCCGTGTTTCCCGGCCGCCGATTTCGGGGACGTACCAGCCTTTGCGACCGCAGGCTGCGCCGTCTCTTTACCTGGTTTCTGATCCGCAGGGGCCTGCTGCTGGAAAGTCGCATGCAGCACATCGCCCTGGCTCGTGTCCTGCGAGCCATCCGCTGCCTCATCCAGGATGTGCGTGTTGCCGTTTCCATCCAGCTGCCGCAACACGTTGCCGGCGGCCAGCAACGCCACCAGATGATCTCCGCTGATGCGGGTCATGGTCGCCGGACCTTTGGAGGGCATTTGCCGCATCGTCACCACCGGACTGCCGTCGGCGATCGCCCGGCGCGCTTCCAACTGGCCGCCCGGCGTCGGAGGCGCAAAATCGATGTCCAGCTTCTCGCCCTGCACCAGCTTTTCCGCGCGTCCGCGAGGATCCTTCGCCAGGCCCGCGACCTCGTCGACGTAATTCACCTTCTGCCGGAACTCCGCATGCGTCAGCGCCGTCTGCGTCTTGCCGTCCGCTCCGGCCACCGTGGCAAAGTGCAGCGTCCCTTCATTCGCCGTGCCGTGCATCGAGTCGTTCGCGCGGGCCGAGGCAAACGTGACACCGCCGCCCAGATCGGCCTGGGTCGGCTGGCTCTTCGCGTCCATCAGGATGTGCGCCGTCTCCGAGCCCATGGTCACGCCGGTGTCGGTCTTCATCTGGACATGGCCCTGCGCATCAATCTTCTCTGTCGTCCCGTCTTTGCGGAAATACAGCGTCGCCCGATCGGCGCGCACCGTCAGCCTGGCGGTCCTGGGCAGCCGCGTGCTGGGACTTGTCCGCGAGCAAGTGCTGGCGGCGTTATTTGGAGCCAACCGCGAATTCGACGCCTTCGTTACCGCCTTCCGTATTCCCAATTTGCTCCGTGATCTGTTCGCGGAAGGCGCGTTGTCCGCGGCCTTTGTCGCCACGTTCTCGCAGAAACTATCCGCGGAAGGCGAAAAGTCAGCTTGG
>Ga0209380_10002868_pt1 | contig 10909 bp, 5 predicted proteins | sample HubBroMetageWFT6_FD_188347 | JGI IMG/M metagenome (GOLD analysis project Ga0209380, IMG submission 188347) | Warmed and freeze-thawed soil microbial communities from the Hubbard Brook experimental Forest, New Hampshire - Hubbard Brook CCASE Soil... | ecosystem: Environmental > Terrestrial > Soil...
TTTTCGTTGACCGCACCAAGTTTGCCGGTGACGATTCTGTCCGGTCAAAGCACCAACATCAGTCTTGTCTTTGCCCCTAAAACGGCAGGAACTTTTAACGCTACCGTTGTGATTGGGAGCGACGCATCGGACAGTTCCGTTACGGTTTCGCTCTCCGGAACCGGAGTCGCCACTGTTCAACTCGCGGTCAATCCAGGTAACGAGACGTTTGGCAACGTAACTGTGGGAACACAGAACAACCAGACCGTGACGCTGACCAACAACACAACTTCTACAGTGAACATTTCTGCGGCCACCGTGACCGGGACCGGATTCAAGATGAGCGGCATCACTCCGCCGCTGGCGCTGAATGCTTCGCAAAGCGCGACGTTTACGGTTACGTTTGCACCGCAGGCGACCGGAAGCGCGAGCGGAAATATCACAATCACCTCGGATGCTCCGAATCCCTCGCTCGCCCTGCCATTATCCGGCACAGGCGTTGCGGTGGGGGCTCTGGGAGCGAATCCCACCAGTTTGAACTTCGGAACCGTACAGACTGGAACCAGTCAAGTGCAGTCAGAAACCGTAACCAATACGGGTGGTTCGAGCGTCACAATTTCTAAGGTGGGCATCAGCGGTACAGGGTTTACCTTGAGCGGAATCTCAACCCCTGCGACGCTCGCCGCAGGGCAGAGTGCCATATTCAGTGTAAAGTTCGCGCCGCTATCCGCCGGAAATGCCAGTGGTAGTGTAACGGTCACATCGAATGGTTCCAATCCAACTCTAACCATTGCTGTTTCGGGGGCAAGTTCCACCACGGCGGGACAACTGACCGCGAGTCCGGCGCCGATCGCGGAGGGCACCGTCTTCGCCGGTCTCAGTGGAACAGCGTCAGGAAGTCTCACGGCGACTGGATCGAACGTGACCGTTACCGCCGCCACATCGAGCAACTCACGCTTTGCGATCAGCGGATTGGGGCTCCCCGTGACCATCCTGGCCGGACAAAGTGCACCGTTCACAGTGACCTACTCTCCGCTCGTTGCTGGTGCGGACAGCGCCACCCTCACATTCACCAGCAATGCGCAGCCTGCGACCACGACTGGTACGGCTACCGGCACCGGCACTCCACAGCCGTCTCATTCCGTCAGCCTGTCGTGGACAGGCAGCACTTCGCCGAACATTTCGGGATACAACATTTACCGCGCCATCTTCTTAAGCTCCTGCGGCGGTTACACGAAGATCAACGGGGCTACCCTTGTCACCCTCACGACATATACAGATTCGTCGGTGGCTGATGGCACGAACTACTGCTATGCGACCACCGCTGTCGACTCCAGCAAGGCAGAGAGCGGATACTCGAACATTGTTTCCGACGTTCAGATTCCGCCACCGTAATTGCTGAGCCATGCGAGCCATGCAAGTGCTGAAAAGCCTGACCGATGCAGTCAGGCTTTTCAATTTTGGTGTATCAGTTTGCTAAGGGACTAGCCCGAAAGCAGGAGCGCAATTTTGTTGCCCCGTTACACCCTTTCTCGGAGCCGTCCCACCAAGTTCTCGTCAAAAACTCAAAGGGATTAATACCCCCAGATTCGCGGCCCTGGAGTGTACTAAAGAGTGCACTAATCAGACCTACACAAAAGCTGCGCGAGACGGCAAGCTAAAGTCATGCGACTCCCCCTGTCGTTTATCTACCGCCTCTCTACCCATGTCTTTTGGATCCTGGCGTTCGCCCTGTTGGCAACGATGCTGTCGTTGTCTACGCCGGCCGCCGCGCAACAACTCGTTTGCACTCCATCTGCGCTGCAATTTGGCGGCGTCGTAATCGGTCAAAGTGAGACCGAGGTCGTAATGTTGACGAATCGCGGATCGAAAAGTATCACCGTTTCAGCGATGAGTACTAGCGGACATGAATCTAAGGAATTCAAGGTCTCCCCGTTGCGCTTGCCGCTGAGTCTTGCCGCCGGGCAGAGCGTGCCCATCAACGTGACCTTCGCTCCGACCTCTACGGGATGGGCTCAAGGCCAAACGATATTCACCAGCAACGCGTCTAACGCAGCGCTCGGGTTGGGATTCTCAGGGGGTGGTGGAACCAGAGAGAGCTTGCGTGCTAACCCTGCCAGCGTTTCCTTCGGCCAGACCGCTGTGGGAGCGACGACCACACAGTCGGTCACGCTAACCAATCTTAATCCCTGGAGAACAAAGATTGACTCGCTACAGTTGGCGGGCACTGGGTTCTCGGTGAGCGGTCCGACGATGCCCTTCATGTTGGGCGTCGGGCAAACTGTGACAGTGAGACTTTCCTTTGCTCCAAAATCGGCGGGAACGAGTTCGGGGTACATGCTGACCTTGGGTCCCTCTCTGACCGTGCCTTTGATTGGCACGGGAACAACATCCGCGACCGCCGGGACGTTAAGTATCGCGCCCACATCGCTGAGTTTCGGCAACGTGAGTGTGGGCTCGACAGGCACTCACGCCATCACCATGAGCGCGACTGGTGCAAGTGTGATGGTATCGTCCGACGTGAGCAGCAACGCGCAATTCTCTCTGCAGGGAGTTTCTCTACCGCTCACCATTCCGGCTGGACAAAGCGTGTCAGCCCAGCTTGCCTTTACACCCACGGGCAGCGGGACGGTTTCTGGATCGATGTCGCTCTCGAGCAACGCCAGCGATCCAAACCTGAGCGTAGCGTTGAGTGGCACGGGAACATCAACCGCGGCGGGAAAGTTGAGTATTACACCGACATCGCTGAATTTCGGCGATGTGAACGTGGGCTCGACAGGCAGTCAAGCCATCACCATGAGCGCAAGCGGAGCAAGTGTAACCGTGTCTTCCGACGCCAGCAGCAATTCGCAATTTGGTCTCGAGGGAGCCTCTTTGCCGTTCACGATTGGCGCGGGACAAAGCGCATCGTTCAACGTGGGCTTTACCCCGAAAGGAAGCGGAACGATCTCTGGATCGCTGTCATTTGCGAGCAACGCCTCGAACTCGCCGGCGGTAGAATCGCTCGCTGGGATCGGTACTACGCCACAGTTCAAAGTCGATCTCTCCTGGAATGCCAGCACGGGCGTGGCAGGCTACAACATTTACCGCAGCACGAGCCCGACCGGCACATATACCAAGATTAATCCCGCGCTAGATGCGAACACCGCGTATACCGATGCTTCCGTCGCGTCCGGCCAGACTTACTACTATGAAGCTACCGCTGTGAATTCCGGCGGGCAAGAGAGTGCACGGTCGTCGCCGCCTGTGTCGGCTTCGATTCCTTAACCTCAGGGCACCACCGTCTTCGTGAAACACGGAAGATCGAACCGTCTTCCGTGTTTTCGTTCTTACGCCTCACCAATCGTTGCTCGTGGAAACACGGGCGAAGCCAAATTCCCGCGTTTACGCTTCCACAGCTCGATCGGGATTTTTCTCGCTTGGGTGACTTCAGTAACCTCAAGTCACTCCCACAGGCACGTTTCGTAGCACGGAGGGGCCATTCTCGGCTTCCCGGCGATGCGTTAGTACTAGTACGGATGGCCAAGTAGGGCCCTCACTAACGTCATGCCGACAACTTGGTTTTACGCAATTCTTAAGCCCAAAGCAGCCCTTCTGCTAGTGTTTCTTGGTCTTTGCGGACCGGCACTGGCCCAGCAGGTCTCTTTCTCGCTGCTGCCGCCGCCCGCAATACAACCGAACCCGATAGTGAAGACCGTCGAGCCTCTGGCGCTGCCAGAGTCACACAGCCACCGATTTTGGGACCGTAAGAATACGGTTCTGTTTGCGACGAGTGCGGCGTTTACCACCGCCGACTTTGTCGTAACCAGAAACAATCTGCGCAACGGCGGCCAGGAACTGAACCCGGTTACGCGTATGTTTTCCGGAAGCACCGCGGGCTTGGCGGTGAATTTCGCGGGGGAAGCCGTCGGCGTAGTCGCAGTCAGTTATTTCTTCCACAAGACCGGCCATCACAAACTTGAACGGGCAGTCTCCATTTTGAACATCGGATCATCTGCTTCGGCGGTGACATTTGATCTGGTTCGTCGTTAGTCTTCAAGAAGACCGTGCGTGCGACAGAAACAGAGACCTCCTCGCCCCCTCCTCGCCCAGCCGCTGCGGCGCTGATCCCCACGTTCTTTGTATAATGTCCGAAGAGCTTTGACGCTAACACCTTCTTTCCAGCCCACCGGTATGTGCAATCCGTTGTTGGCATTACAGTTCGAGGCGGATGGAGGACGAATGCGCGAGCCGGCAACGTGGCCGGGCTCAAGCAAGAGCGCGGGCATGTATCTTCGCGATCAAACAGGAAAACCATGAAAGATCACCGCAAGTTCTATATCGACGGAAAGTGGGTTGACCCGGCTAAGAGACACGACTTCACGGTTATCAATCCAGCGAACGAAGAGCCTATTGCGACGATCTCGCTCGGTAGCGCCGCGGATGTTGACCAGGCCGTGGCAGCGGCTAAGCGGGCCTTCGGGTCGTATTCGGAAACAACCGTTGAGCAGCGGTTGGCGTTGTTGCGCCGGATCATCGACGTCTACAAATCCAAGTTAGAGGAGATGGCCACAACCATTTCGCAGGAAATGGGAGCCCCCATCTCGCTCTCACGAAAAGCTCAAGCTCCCGCCGGACTCGCGCACTTCATGGAAATTGCGAAGGTGATGGAGCATTTCAAGTTTGAGGAGCTGAAGGGTTCGATTCTCATGCGAAAAGAGCCGGTTGGGGTGTGCGGCCTAATTACCCCATGGAACTGGCCGATGAACCAGGTCGTGGCTAAAGTAGGACCCGCCCTGGCGGCGGGATGCACGATGGTGCTGAAGCCCAGCGAATTCGCGCCGCTTTCTTCTTATTTGCTGGCGGAGATTTTTCATGAAGCTGGCGTGCCTGCGGGTGTTTTCAATCTGGTGAGTGGGGACGGGCCCACAGTGGGCGCTGCGATGTCCTCGCATCCTGACGTGGACATGGTGTCGTTTACCGGGTCGACGCGTGCTGGTGTTGCCGTAGCCCAGGCGGCCGCCCCCACGGTCAAACGGGTAACACAGGAATTGGGTGGGAAGTCGGCCAACATTATCCTAGACGACGCTGATCTTAAGAAGGCGGTAACGCAGGGCGTGCAGGACTGCTTCCGCAATACCGGACAATCCTGCAACGCGCCGACGCGCATGCTGATTCCGCGATCCAAAATGTCGGAGGCGATCGCGGCCGCGAAACAGGCAGCCGACGCCACGAAAGTGGGGGACCCATTCGCGGAAGATACCGGCGTCGGTCCGTTGGCGAACAAGGCGCAATTCGAAAAGGTGCAGCGCCTGATCCAGAAGGGAATTGAAGAGGGCGCAAAGTTGGTTGCCGGGGGACCGGGTCATCCGGACGGTCTGGCCAAGGGCTACTACGTGAAGCCTACGGTGTTTGCGGATGTGCGAAACGATATGACCATCGCGCGGGAGGAGATCTTCGGACCTGTCCTTTGCATGATTCCGTATGCAGACGAAGACGACGCGGTTCGAATTGCGAATGACTCGCCCTATGGCTTGTCAGGATTTGTTACTGCAGGAAACCTGGAGCGGGCACACCGGATTGCGAAGCGAATTCGAGCGGGAAATGTTCACATCAATGGTGCCCGCGTCGACTTCTCCGGTTGTTTCGGGGGCTACAAACAATCGGGAAACGGCCGGGAATGGGGGGAGGCAGGTCTGGAGGAGTTCCTTGAATTGAAGACTATTTTTGGTTATGCGCCGGTTGCGAAATGAGTTTCGCATGAGTTGCTTCCGGTTGCGATCGAAGTGGAAGGCCTACTTAGCTAATTTAGACCTCGCGGTCGTCATTGACCATTGATCATTCATCATTCATCAGCGCCACACCATCCAACAAACTGGCCAGATCCCCAACCTCTTGTTCAAAAACCGCGGAGGGTAGGCTCGCACCCGTTCCGCCGCTGTTGTGAGGCAAGCCTCCATTGGGCATCGAGCCGAGATTCGACGTTCTTGCCGAGCTATGGATCTCGCGAGCCAAAGTAGTCCGAAAAATCTGCACGACATTGTCGGAGTTGATTCCGCCGCAGGGCATGATGAGAATCCGTCCCTTGGCCGCATCTACGAGCCGAGCGAGGGTCGAAAGGCCTTCGGTAGCCCTCGACTGGCCTGCAGAAGTCAGGATGCGGGAGGCGCCGGTCTGAATTACTTCCTCGAGGGATACTTCCAGATTCCCTGAGGCATCGAATGCCCGATGGAAGGTGACGGGCAGCGGGTGCGACAGTTCCACCAGAGCTTTTGTGCCTGCGATGTCCACACGAGTGTTTCCTTTCAATACCCCGAGCACGATGCCATCCATGCCGAATTGTTTTGCAGCAAGGATATCGTTGCGCATGATCTCAAGTTCGTCATCGGAATAACAAAAATCGCCGGCCCTGGGGCGAATCAGAACATGAATGGGGATGCGCAGGTGGCTCCGAGTAGCTTGCATGAATTCCGCACTCGGAGTGACTCCGCCCGACGATAAGTCGGTGCAAAGCTCAACCCGGTCAGCGCCGCCGCGTTCCGCCGCCACGGCGTGGTCCATCGACTCCACGCAGATTTCCAAGACTGGACGATTGGGCATTATGTGAACACGAAGAACGTAAAGCATCGACAACGAGATGCAGTGGCTAACTCAGGAGTGCATCGATCGCGTATGAATCGATCGGTTGCGAAATTGTGTCCACTCAAGGTGAAGCGTATACGGGCCGCCATCGACGGCGGCCCGCAATCCGCGGTTAGAAGGCGTAATGCAAGCTGAGCTGTATCTGCCGAGGCGGAGAGCGGACGCTGCTGATCTGACCGAAGTTGCTATCCGTGACTCCATTGTCGGGATTTCCGTAGCTTGCGATGTTAAAGATGTTGAAAAAGTCGGCGCGGAATCCGACGACTTGTTCGCGCCACACGTGGACGTCCTTAAACAGGGAAGTGTCGACCTGGCGGTAGCCAGGGGCGCGTTCGGTGTTGATGCGAGCGGTGCCGAAGGCAGGTAATCCGCCGTTGTAAGCGGCGCCGTAAGCACAGATTCCATTGTCTGGACCAGTGCAGCCAACCGCCGATGGATCAGTGCCCCACCAGTTGTTGATGGAACGACCGTGCACGATCAGCTTTCGATACTGGTTGGAGCGAGCCTGCCCATAGGTATTTGTGTTGCTGTTGTTGGGGCCGTTGATGGTGATGGGGAACCCGGAATAAAGGAAGGCAGAAGCTGAAAGCTTCCAGCCTCCAAAAACGGCATCCAGAACCGAATTCGCGCCGCTGCCGTAGGCCCTTCCGCGGCCGAAGGGCAGTTCGTAGACGCCTATGAAATTCAGACTGTGGCGAATATCCATGCCGGACGGTCCCCAGTCCGCGCGGCCGTTGTAGCCGTCCTGATAAGACCCGTTGGAGCCGCTCGTATTGGGCACGCCATAGTTACCGGCGGAGTTGGTCAACGACTTGGCGTAGGTATAGTTCAGCGTGTATTCCAACCCCCGATGGGTTCGCTGGCGCAGACTGAGCTGGCCGGCACTGTAGTTCATTTCGGCTTCCGATTCGGTGATCAGCAGGATTCCTCCTTGCCCAACCAGAGAGGCGAAGGGCGCTACGGCCGTTCCCCCTTGCGCGATGGTGATCGCCTGGGCGAGCGTCAGTTGGTTGCCGTTCCGGTAGTCGGCGAGGTGGTGACCTGATTCGCCGAGGTATCCAGCAGTCAGTGACAATTCGGGAGTGAATGCATATTCAGTCGTAAGGCTGTACTCGTTCACGTACGCAGGCTGCATATTCTGCGGCCAGGTGGAATACGTGGTTGTCGGCGTGAACTGTTGGGCGAAGCCCTCCTGGATCGTGAATGGCGTTCCCGAGGTCGTTCCAGTTGGTGCGGCTGCAGTAACGTTGCTGCCAAGTGCGAAGGGAGGGCTGGAGGTCAAGCGCTGGTTGAATGCGTTGCCTTCAAAAAAGCTGGTCGCACCGTAGCCACCACGAACCACAAATTTAGAGGCTGCCTGATAGGCGAAGCCGACGCGCGGCATGATCTGTTTATAGTTGGCGTTGTAGCAGGCGTGGGTGGGACAAACGATAGAACCGGCGACGGCTCCAGCCGGGACGCTGCCCGCATACTCCACAGTACCATCGGGGAGAACGTTGGCAGTGCGGTTATGAACTTCATACCAAGGCTGGTCGAATTCGTACCGCACGCCGAGGTTGAGGGTGAGCCTTGAGGAAGCTTTGAAGTCGTCCTGAAGGTATCCTGCAACGCGCCACTGGCGGTTGCCCACGATGCCGACTGTGGACCCAATCTGATTGTTGCTGACACGATTCAAAACAAAATCCGCGGGACCGTATCCGCCACCCCCTGTGGAAACATTCGCGTTGCTGGTGAAAATGCCGGAGTAGCTGAATGTTCCCAGAAATCCGAAGTTCGAAGCGTTGAGGTAATTCTGCTGGTAACGGGTCGCTTGCCCGCCGATGGAGAAGAAGTGCCGTCCGTGCTGCCAGGTTAGATTGTCGTAGTAGTTGAACGTATTGTCGCGAAGAATCTGAGTATTCGCGTTGGTGCCAACATTGCTGGCGTTGTTGCCGATGCTCTGATTGGAGAATCCAGGATAGAGTTGCTTTCCGACGAACGGTATCCCAACGATCGAGTTGCCGGTCAGACCGAAGTTGCCGGAGGGGTCGGTGGGAATGCTGTTGTCCCAACGGACACGGGTGAAGCCGAAGCGAGCTTCATTGACGATGGTTGGCGAGAAGGTGTGGACCCAGCTGGCGCCGCCAACATGGGTGGGATAAACATTCTGAGCAGGAAAAAACACCGGTATCAGAGCCGTGGACCCGTCCCGGCCGGTGCCCTGAGCATAAAAGCCGTTGAACTTGTTTACGCTGCCCGGAGTCCAATCGATCTTAAAGTCCTCCTGATTGTTCTTGACGAAATTAGTTTGCCCGCCATGAAAGTTATTTTGCAGCAGCCCATCCACAGGTGCGGCGTTGGGCAAAGGATAAAGCTCGGGATGGGCAAACAGATATGTTGCCACCGGATTCAGAATCGGAAGGCCCTTATCACCGGCATAAGGAGCAAAATTGTTTTGCGTGTCATACAGCTGAATGCTGCCGCTGCCCTGCGCCAAGAGAGCGGAAAAATCTCCGTTGCGCATAGCCTGGGTGAGAACACTGGCAGTAGCGATGCCGCCCTGATGTCTGCGCGCACCTTCGTAGTCTACGAAGAAAAAGAGTTTATTCTTTAGAATCGGTCCGCCAAAAGTCCCGCCAAAGATACTCTGCGTATAGTGGTTCTTGGGCACGATCGGGAAATTGTGATCGTTGGCCCAAGAGTTAGCATCCAGATTGTTGTTTTGAAGTAAGCCGTAGGCGGACCCGTGGTAGCTGTTGGTCCCCGATTTCAGGATCGTGATAATCGCGCCGCCGTTGGCGTTTCCGTAGGTCGCTGGCGCATTGGCCGAGATGACGCGAACTTCGCCAATTGCGTCGGGCGCGGGATTGTAGGCGATGAGGTTGTTCTGCGGTTCGTTCAGGTCGGCGCCTTCCAGCGTGTAGTAGTTTGCCTGGGCGCGATTCCCGTTGATGGAGGCGATGCCGTTATTGAAGGTGTTGCGCTCGATCGCATTATTCCCAGTCAAGCCCGTAGGATCGGTGTCGATGGCTCCGGGCTGATACAGCGTCAGAGAAGAGAAGTTGCGTCCGTTCAACGGAATGTTTGCGATCTCATTGGTGGAGATGGTGGTTCCCAGGGAAGAATCGGTCGTGTCAAGGATCGGATGAATGTCCGCCTCGACCTCCACGGTGCTCGACACGCCGATTTTCAGGCTGGCATTGATCTTCGCCGTCTGGTCGATCTCTAGCGCAAAAGGGGAAATTTGCTGGGTAGTGAACCCGGTCGCTTCCACGGTCACGGTGTAGGTGCCGATGGGCAGAAAACGAATCGTGTATGCGCCCGACGCATTTGTCTGCGTAGCCGTCTTCACTGAAGTTCCGACATTTACGGCAGTGACATTTGCGCCAACGATGACGGCTCCGCTCGGATCCGTGACTTGGCCGGTGATGGATCCGGTCACCGTTTGGCCGAGGGCAGCCGACGTCAAGAAAAAGGCTGCGAGCGAAAATCCAACGAAATGGCGGACCAGTTGTCTTCTCATAAGATCCTCAATTCACTTCAAACTTGTTGGGGTGCTGACGCTTGTGATCTATTCGTGTGCACGTTGGATACGCATTCCTAGCTTTTTTTTCCACCCAGGGATTCTGGCCTGAAGGCCGTACGAGGAAAGAATCGGGGAGCAGAATGGCCGTTGTCAAGAAAAATTTGATCGAAAGCGCCAGGAACGATCAAATTAATGATCTAATGCTCACTTTGGGCTGATTCCAGATGAGCGTTGTATCCTAGACCTACGTCGCAGAGGGGTGCCAGGTTTGGGACTTTGGCGTGGCGCCAATACAATGGCAAGCTTCGCCGAAGAGGTGTTCTCGCGCCCGAAAAGCCGAACTCATGTCTGATCGCCAACAGCGCCGTACGGACAAAATTCTCAAGTTGCTGCTGCACAAGGGGTCCGTTTCGGTCGGGGAACTGATCGCTTCGCTCGATGCTTCTGCTCCCAGCATCCGGCGCGACTTGACACGTCTGGAAGCGCAAGGACTGATCCGCCGAACCCGGGGTGGCGCGGCACTAGTGCAGGAACTGCTCTATGAACCATTTCGCTATGACGCGGCGTTTCAAACGCGTCAACATCTTTTTGTAAAGGAGAAGCGCCATATTGGCGTGGCCGCTGCCGAATTGATCGAAGAGAACGAAACCATCGGTCTTACGGCGGGTACCACAACGACCTGGGTGGCGCGCTGCTTACGCCATCGCAGCAACATCACGGTCGTGACCAACGCCGTTAACATCGGCATGGAACTTTGCAACATGCCGGGACTGAAAATTCATCTGACCGGAGGCTACGTTCGGT
>Ga0209380_10002871_pt1 | contig 10900 bp, 11 predicted proteins | sample HubBroMetageWFT6_FD_188347 | JGI IMG/M metagenome (GOLD analysis project Ga0209380, IMG submission 188347) | Warmed and freeze-thawed soil microbial communities from the Hubbard Brook experimental Forest, New Hampshire - Hubbard Brook CCASE Soil... | ecosystem: Environmental > Terrestrial >...
ACATGACAGGGAGTTCGCTCACATGTTAAGAACCAGCACGTCAGAACAAACAGAGAGCGTAGAGAACAGCAATTCCCAGGTCCACATTGAGATCAATCCTTGGCCCGTCCTCTGGACAGTGGTTGGCGCATGGATGTGGTTTGGCGTTTTACACCTTGCCCGCCTAATCTGAACGACCTTGACAAATCAGTAATTGAAAACTGTAGGAACTGCATTACCACCTGCGCCACCGCCTCACCTTCGACTACTGAAGCGATTTCACGACAGTAACCGGGACAGGCACTTTTGCTCGCCTACTTCCTTACGCACTCACCCGCGTGCAACGTAAGGGTTACTTCGGAAACCACTGGTTCGCCACCGTCCACCGTCGCGGGATCACTCTCCGCCTTTGCCGCCGTTTCCATTTGGCAGTAGGCCTCAGCGCGTACCGTGTACTTGGCATTCAGCAGCAGGCTGAGCGAATAGGCGCCGTCCGAGATCTTATATGGATAAGGACGCACGCCCTCGCTGGCCTCGACAATTACGTCGGGCGCGTAATAATCCTGCGGCTTGCCGCCATCCCAGAGCAGGTGGATGGTGACCTTACGAGTCGGCATCGAGACCCCAGATGAATGTCGGCATTCATAATCTGCTGGCCATCTTCGAGGTGAATGATCTGCGCGCTACTGCGATCGGGTGCACTGGGATAGAACGTCCGAGGCAATGGACCATCCAGGGTCTGGCTGATCACGTCTATTGAACACCAACACGTAATCGCCAACTGGAAGGTGCGTAAACTCAAACGGCTTCGACTCACCCTGATAGGCGTATGCGCCAGCCTGTTCCTCGCCATACTGATCCGACGCTTGTGCGGCGGAGTGGGGCGCCATCCGGACCGATTACTCGTTCACTGATCTGGCCGGTTGGCATCGCAGTAATCTCGCTTTCATAGCAAGAGCGGTCAGGCAGTTCGAACACCGCCGGTTCTCTGCGAACTGCGCCACCTCCAGGGTGAAAGGCAAGTCCGCCGAAATACGGTAGTTCCCTTTGGCAGCGCCTCAAAAGCATCCGCGCCATGCTTATCCGTTTTGGCCTCGAATGACTTCCCCCGTGACTGAAGCCTGACGACCACGCCGAGTAGCGGACGAACGTAGTCCTCCTCCAAAATTCCAGCGCCTATGTCCGATGCACGCAGCAGCATTCCATGGATCGCTGCGTTTCGTTTGCCGTTTTTTCTGCTCGCACTTGCTGCAGAACGGCGTGCGCGTACTTCAGTTCGCTGGTTGGTCCACACTCTTGGTTGGTCCACACTCTTGCGTCGCGAAGAAGTGCTCGCCGTCTTCTAGCGGCACGACGTCAGCAAACGCGAGGTACTCTTTGCCTATTTCAAAATGCCCAGAAATCGGGTAGGGCTCAAGGTCGAAGTAGTCGCTGGTCACACCCTTAATTTTCTCGTCGACCTGAAAAACGGTACCGCGGAGTTTCCTCGGTAAGCAACCGACAAACAGGGCTCTTGTATCTTTGAGCAAAGTACATGAGCGGGGTATCGCGGCTGCGGGAACGCAGTCGGTCGCCGAAGCTGACACCACGCCAGCCATGAACAGGCCGAGGAGAAAGACGCGACTACGCATCCCGCGATCATAGCTTAGACACTTTCGTGCCACGCCTCTGGCGGGCCCTCCCTCGGCTACTGAACAGCGGCTTCAAAACTGTGGCGAATTTCAGATGAGGCCAGTGCGGACTCTCTGAAGGAAGTCCTCGGCATCTGCGCGCGCCTTCTCCATGAACTTCGGATCGTTGCCGTGTTCGATTTCCGTCTCCTGAAGTACGAGTTCCACGGCAACCTTCGGTTTGTATCCGCGCTTGATGAGCGTGCGAGCGCGCTCCGTGAAAGCGCTGTCAACATTTCGTTTGGCTTCCGGCGTCGTCGAAGAAAAGCCGGTTGCGGCGTCGCATGTGTGCTGGCGAAACTTCGCAGCGGCCAGGCGGTCATAGGCACCCTTGGCCTCTTCTCCGCTGAGCAGCGTGGGCACAGGGAATCTCCATCGACAGTTCGAGCAGGCCCAGCCGTTGACATCAGTCTCCATCCAGATCAACGAGCGCTCCATATCAGCCACCCGCAATGAACAACGACATGATACAGCGCGGCCATCGTCGGGAACCATCGGGGCAAATGGGGGGACGGCGTGATCGCGACCGAGGTCACACGTCTAAGGCCAGTGAAAGTTTACGCCATTCCCTTTCTCAACGCCTCCAAGGGATAGAACGTACCGCGCCAAACGACCCCACCGCGCGCCAGAGTCAGCGTCATCGAACGTAGCAAGACGTAAACGAACAGCACAGCGCCAATGGGATGCAGGACGACATAATAGGCTGGAATGTCAGACTCCCACGACATCCCGACATAAATGCCAAGAATAGCCGCGAGCGCCACCGTGTAGGGCACGCGTTCCCATCCGTGGGCGAACCAGATTCCGATAAACGGCATGATGTTCAGGAACGCCAGCGCAAATGCAGAAAGGAGCAGGCGCCACGGCTGGAATGACATTACGGCAAAGAAGTTTTTCGTGAGATTGTTCACTATGCCCATCGCGCCCTTCGCCCAGCGCAGCGAAATCAAGTCTGCGCCGTAAACATTGCGCTGCGCGTAGCCGGCATTCTTCACGATTTTCCCCAGCTTCATGTCGTCCAGCACCTCGAAACGCAGCGCTTTGTATCCGCCAATGGTGTCGTACACGCGGCGGCGGATCAGGTTGAACGCTCCAACTCCGATATGGTCTTTCGTCTTGGGGTCAGCCACTTTCCAGGGGCGATGCCCAAAAACAAAGAGTGTTTGGAAAAAGGCAATCATCATCCTTTCGCCCGTACTCTTCATAATCATGCGGGGAAAAAGGACCAAATGGTCGGCGGGTTCAGCCTCCGCATAAGCCAAGGCTCGGGTCAGCACGTCACGACGGAAGAGCACATCGGCATCGGTGAACAGCAGCCAGTCGCCGGTTGCCTGATTGGCTGCCATCCACATAGCATGGACCTTTCCCAACCAACCGGGAGGCAATTCGGCAATGTGGATCACCTTCAGCCGACCGACGGCTTCCGGTGTGGCCGCAATTCGATCAATTACCTCGCCGGTGCGATCCGTGGAACGATCGTTCACCACGATCACTTCATAATTGTCGTAATCGAGTTTCAGCAGCGCAGTAAGAGCTGGCCCAGTGTGCTCTTCCTCATTGCGAGCTGGAACAATGATGCTGACGCGTGGATTCCCATTCGGAGTGGCTGGCGTGCGGTCCCACTCAGGCCGCGAAATGTCAGCTACCTTGGTCATGCCCAGAGCTGCATCCAGCAGGCGCGAAAGCCACACCAGCCCGAGGATGCTGCCGGCAATCCAATGAAAAACGTTGCAGTGAAAATAACTCATCTCGGCTGGCCGTTGAGCGCCCCAGGCTCGTCGTCGATACCGACGGGAGGAGCGAATCGCATGCCGTAAAAGAGTATGGCAGAAGAAATCGCCATGGCGATGACTGGTGGAATAAAAGCCTCTTGAAGCGAGTGCCGGTCGGCCACGTATCCCATGATAGTCGGCGAAGGAACGTCGCCCAAAAGATGGAAAATGAAAATATTCACCGCAATCGCAGTCGCCCGGATGTGCGCACCCACCGAGTTCACCAGCGCCGTGTTAAGCGGCGAAGTATTCAATAACAGAAGAAACGCCGCGACAGCGATGGCCGGCACCATCAGTGGCCCCTTGTTATACAAACCGACGATCATGACTGGCACGCCCAGGCCCATGCTGACCGCGGACACAAAGTAGTACGAGCCCTTCAGGCGGGGCAGCAAACGGTCGCCCAGCCAGCCTCCCGCCAAAGATGCGAGGATGCCATCGACCACGACAATCTTTCCAAACATCAGGTTCGCCGATTCGAGTGTGTACCCACGCATCCGTTCAAGAAAGGTCGGCATCCACACTTGGATTCCGCCTAGTGAAAATGTTCCAGCCGCCATCCCCAGTGTGACCGTCCAGAATGCCGGGTTGCGTGCCAAGCCCCGCAGGGTTGTGCGATCCTTAGTCTCTTTCAATGTGTCGAACTGGCCGCGGGGCGGCTCCGGAATGAACAAGATCATAAGCGCAAGCAGGAATCCAGGGAATGCCGCGATGTAAAAAGGAAACCGCCATCCGAATTGGGGACCGAGTTTGCCTCCCAGCAGATAGCCCGCAGCGGTACCCACCGGAATTGCCAGATAAAAAATGCCAAAGATGCGTCCGCGTTTGCTCTCAGGGAAAAGGTCAGCAACAAAGGTCGGAGCGATGGTGACAAAAGTTGCCTCGCCCACTCCAACCAGCGTATGGCGAACCAACAGTTCCCAATAAGTGTGTGTAACCGCGGTGAGCAGCGTGAGCGCACTCCAGAAAACGGCTCCCAGAACAATGATCTTCTTGCGCGAATACCGGTCCGCCAGAGGACCCGCGAAGGGCGCCGCGATCATATAAAAACCCAGAAACGCGCTGGTCAAATAACCGATCTGGGCGTTGGTCAAATGGAATTCGCTCTGCACCAGCGGTTGCACGGCAAACAGCACCGAACGGTCGATGTAGTTGAGCAGGTTCAGCGTCGTCAGCAGAACGAGCGCAGTCCAGGGATAAAGTTTCGTTTGGGTCACTTGGCGAAGGAATATATCACGGCGGGCGGACGATTCGCGCTGTGTTGCTGGAGTGATAAGATTCGGCTGCCCGAATTCTCCGCAGGGGAATCTCAGCATGAAGAAACTCATTGTTCCGCTATTAGTTTGCTTGCTCCTTCCGTCTCAGCCCCTGAATGCTGAAGATACAACGAAGAAAGCGGATGCCGGTGAACGCCACGAGTTCATCATTTCGAACTTTCATACCGAGAGCGGCGTGATACTTCCCCAGACCCGGATTGTTTACGGCACCTACGGCCATTTGAATGCGGCCAAGGACAACGCAGTGCTCCTGCCTTCGCACTACATGGCGGATTTCCATGGCTATGAATGGCTCATCGGGCCGGGACACACGCTGGATCCTGCGGGGCTATTCTTGGTCGCGACGGAACTATTTGGTAACGGCCATTCGTCGTCCCCGAGTAACACGTCCGAGCCTTACCACGGTCCGCGATTCCCGGTCACGACGATTCGCGACAACGTGGAGGCAGTGCATCGCTTGCTTACTGAAGAACTCAAAATTACGCATCTGCAAGCGATCATAGGCTTCTCCATGGGCGCGCAGCAGGCTTTTCAATGGGCGGTGAGTTATCCCGACTTCGCCGACCGCATCGTAGTAACCTGCGCAACCGCCAAGACTTACCCGCACGGAGTAGTGCGCTTGGAGGGACAAATCGCCGCCCTGACCGCCGACGCCGCTTTCCAGAATGGCGATTACACGGCGCCACCGACCAAAGGGTTAGAAGCATTCGCGATGGTCTGGACGGGATGGCTGTTTTCGCAGGAATGGTGGCGTCGCGAGTTGTGGCGGGAGACCGAAAAACCTGGGATGACATTCGAGCAGCTAGTGCATAACTTCCGGACGGACTTCATCCCCGGCGCTGATGCGAACGATTTGATCCTGCAGATGCGCACATGGGGGCGGCATGACGTCGGCACAACACCCCGATTCAACGGGAATGTCGAGAACGCACTGCGCTCAATCAGGGTTCCGTTCCTGTACATGCCCTCGGAGACGGACCTCTATTTTCCGGTTGGTGATGCGCGTTATGAAGCGGCGTTCATCTCGAAAGTTTCGCTGGTGCCAATCCCATCGTTGTGGGGGCACACAGCCGGCGCGGGCAGTAACCCGGCCGATGAGAAGTTCTTGAACGAGACCATCGGGCATTTCCTTGCCGGCCACTGAATCTTCTGCTCTGAGCGTGCGCGGTAATCGCTATGTCCGGCGCTTCGGCCGCGGCCATTTCGCCACAATCACCGTGGAAATCCCGCCTCGTGGACGAAAATCACCTTTGACTTCGGCCCACACCGGACGTGCCCAGCGTACTACGTCATCCAGCACTCGGTTGACGATGTTTTCCTGAAAGACTCCCAGATTGCGGTAAGCCTGCAGATACTCCTTCAGCGACTTCAATTCCAGGCAGCGCTTGTGCGGCATGTAGCGGATGGTCAGCACGCCAAAGTCGGGCAATCCGGTCTTCGGGCAAACCGAGGTAAACTCCGGATCATCGACCACGATCTCGTATCCCGCAAACTGATTGGGCCAAGTTTCGATCTCCGGGAATTTGGCATCCAGCCCTGCCTGGGCGTGTTGCGGCGTGTAGCGCGGCGGTTTGGGCATGCCACATTGTAAACAGCCAAGCCGCCAAAGTGCCAAATTCTCCAAGGATTTGCGGTCCATTCGACAAACCCCGCGCATCTAATTGACAAGGTTCCTTTTAGAGTTGTGCAAGGCGGCAGGTGGTACATTTATCTATTGCATTCAGCAATTTGTAATCGTTGACCGCGAAACATGACGAAGAGAAACGCCAGTTTTCTAACCCGGCACCGCTGGATTGTGACGACCATTGCAATCCTCGTAGCGGTAGTCTTGCTCGCTTCCTTTATGAGTCGCGAGCCTGCTGTACCGGTACGGGCTGTGAACGCACAGCGGGGTACGATTCGGAGCGTGGTCTCGACCAATGGAAAAGTCGAGCCGCTGCAGAACTTCGAGGCGCATGCTCCCGTTGGCACTACCGTCAAGAAAATCCTTGTGCGGGAAGGCGATCAAGTTAAGAAGGGTCAACTCCTGCTGCAATTGAATGACGCCCAAGCCCGCAGCCAGGCTGCCCGAGTGCAGGCTCAAGTTCTGGCAGCGGAAGCCGATCTTAACGCGATCCAAAAGGGTGGGAACCACGAGGAGATCCTTACCTTGGGATCCCAAATAACCAAAGCGCGAACCGACTGCGACACTGCGCAGCGCAATCTAAACGCCTTGCGGCGTCTGCGAGAGCAGGGTGCGGCTTCTCCGGGCGAGATAAAAAACGCAGAGGATCAACTCAATCGGGCTAACGCAGATCTCGATCTGCTTTTGCAAAAGCAGAAGAATCGCTATTCGCAGCCAGAGATCGATCGAGTAGAAGCCCAAAAATCGGAGGCCCAAGCCGCATATAGTGCGGCTGAGGATCTGCTCAATCAATTGAATATTCGGGCTCCGTTTGATGGGGTTGTCTATTCGCTGCCGGTGCAGCAGGGTGCTTACCTCAATCCCGGTGACCTGGTCCTGCAAGAAGCAGATCTCTCAAAAGTTCGCGTGCGAGCTTTCGTCGACGAGCCTGACATCGGGCGCCTCGCGCCTGGAGACAAAATCGAGGTCACCTGGGACGCATTGCCGGAGCGAACCTGGGAAGGCGCAGTCAGTGTAGTCCCGGCCGTCATCAAGTTGCACGGCTCTCGAAACGTGGGAGAGACGAGCTGCGTCGTGGACAATAAGGACTTCAAGCTGCTGCCCAACGTCAACGTTGGAGTCACAATTATTACCGCTGAACATCGCAACGTGCTGACCGTGCCCCGGGAGGCAATTCATCAGGACGACGACGGCAAGGCGTACGTATACCAAATCGTGAACAATGAACTACAGCGCCGCCAGGTGCAGACTTCCATCTCGAACCTCACCAAGGTGGAAGTTACCGGAGGGCTGCCGGAAAACGCTGTCATCGCCCTTGGTCCAACCAATTCCAAACCCTTGCGCAATGGTTTAGCCGTGAAGGTGGTTCGTTAAGAAATGTTTTCAGTTAAGAAACTCTCGCGCATAGTTTTGCTTTCACTTCTTCCGTCCCTGTGCGCCGCGGACGCGACGGACACCAGATTACTTGCCGAAGGTCGCGTGGACGAAGCCATCGTGTCGCTGCAGCACAGAATCAGCAGCGTTCCGAAAGACGCCGAATCCTACAATCTGCTCTGCCGCGCTTATTTCGCGCTTGCCGATTGGGACAAAGGAATTTCAGCATGCGAGAAAGCTGTGTCCTTCGATCCGAACAACGCTCAATATCATCTCTGGTTGGGACGTGTTTATGGGGAGAAAGCCGACCATGCCGGTTTCCTGACTGGGGCGGGGCTGGCAAAGAAAGTTCGCAGCGAATTTGAAACCGCCGTGCGTCTGAATCCCGACAGCGCTGAGGCTCGCACCGATCTGGCCGAATTCTACCTGGAGGCTCCGGGGATTGTGGGCGGCGGACGCGACAAGGCGGAAGCGCAGGCGCAAAAAATCGCCACCATGGATCCGGTCCGAGCCGGATGGGTGAAGGCACGCCTCGCCGAAAAGAACAAGGATCTCATCTCTGCCGAGAGTCAATATCGCTCCGCCATCGCGGACAGCCACGGCGCAGCGCTCGCTTGGTTGAATTTAGCCTACTTCTATCGCCACACCGGGCACCCGGATCTCATGGAAGATGCCATCCGGCATGCCGCTGCAGCTCCGATGGATCAACCAGAAGTGCTGATGGAGTCCGCGAATATGCTGATCCGTAGCAAGCGCGATCTTCCGCTAGCGACCCAGTTGCTCCGCCGCTATCTGTCGTCCAGTCTTACCGTGGAAGCTGCGCCCGCCTTCAAAGCCCATTACCTGCTGGGGACGGCCCTCGAGCAGCAGGGCGACAAGCCGGCCGCGGCTCAGGAATACCGTGCCTCCCTTGCCTTGGCCAAAAGCTTCACCCTCGCTCAGACCGCCTTGGACCGCCTGAACGGCCAAGTCGCCGACGTCGTGAATCCAAATTAGACGACTGGCGCAACAGTCCTTATGCCCGAGAACTGGAAGACCAAGCTAATTCACTCCGACGCTCACGCTCCGGAAGGTTTTCGTTCCCTTTCAATACCGGTCTACAGAGGCTCAACCGTACTGTTCCCGAATGCAGCGGCCGTCGACGACGCCTGGGACCAGTACGAAGTCGGCTACACCTACGGTCTTTACGGTACGCCGACGACCCTGGAATTAGCGGCGCGCATTTGCGAGCTCGAAAAAGGGTTTCGCACTCTCATTACGCCCGGTGGGCAAGGAGCCATAGCGCTGATCAACCTTGCCTTTCTCGAAGCCGCCGATCACATGCTCGTGCCGGAAAGCATCTATACACCCAATCGCAAGTTTGCCGTGGACGTTCTGCGGCGCTTCGGGGTCGAGGTCACCTTCTATCCACCAACCATTGGAGCGGGAATTGAATCGCTCTTCCGCAAGAACACGCGCCTGGTCTGGTGCGAGAGTCCCGGCTCCATCACCCTGGAGGTGCAGGACGTCCCCGCTATCGTCGACGCCGCCCATCGCGTCGGAGCCATGGTCGTGCTCGACAACACATGGTCCGCTGGCGTTTATTTCGATGCCTTCGCCCACGGCGTAGACGTCACCATGCAAGCCCTCACGAAATACGTTGGCGGACACAGCGACCTCCTCCTCGGTTCGATTACCGTGCGCGACAAAGCCGCTTACAAACGCCTGGGCTCAACCCATCAACTGGTGGGCTGCGCCGCTTCGCCGGACGATTGCAGCCTCGCCCTGCGCGGCATGAAGACTCTTGCCGTCCGCCTGAAGGCGCTGGAGGAAGCTGCCCTCGCGCTCGCCCGCTGGCTCGCAGAGCGTCCCGAGATCGAACTGGTGCTTCATCCCGCGCTTCCCTCCTGCCCGGGACACGAATTCTGGAAGCGCGACTTCACCGGCTCGGCCGGCCTTTTCTCCATCGTCTTCCAGCGGCAATTTAGCAAGCCGCAGGTTCTCAGATTTGTGGATGCCTTGGAGCTGTTCGAGATCGGATACAGTTGGGCGGGCGTGACCAGCCTGGCGGTCGCTTACGATTTCCACTCATCGCAAGGCCGCCCGGACTACGGCCACCGGATCGTACGCCTGAACATTGGTCTCGAAGACGTCGACGATCTCAAGGCGGATCTGGCCCGCGCGCTGGAGTCGATGAAGTGAGATACCGCCCGCGGTTGTCGTGCTATTGCGCCATATACGGCGTCGTTTCGGCAGCATTCATTTAGAATCGCGTTTCCGCGAAAGCTTCTTGGGAGGAAGACATGAAACCAGCATCAGGTATCGGATCTCGCCTTTCTGCTCTGTTTTTTCTTTGTGTGCTCCTGATCTCCTTCTGCGGAATCCTTGTTGCCGAGCAACTCCCGCTCAAGCGTGCGGTGGAACTGGCGCTCGCTCATAGCACCACGATACAGGCTTCTCATATTGATGAGCAGCGTGCCTTTGCCTCTTACCAGGAAGTCCGCAATCAGTTCTTACCGCAACTAAGTGTGGGCTCGGGACTGGGCAAATCCTATGGTTATCCGCTAAGTCTGGAAGGGTCGGCGCCCTCGATCGTTAACACCACGGCGCAATTCGCAGTCATCAATCCGGCCTTGCGCGACTTCGTGCGTGCCGCGCGAACGGACTATCAAGCGAGCACCGTCCAAACCAAAGACCAGCGCAATCAGGTAATTCAAGACACCGTGTTGAGTTATGCCGAACTCAGCAAATGGGAAGCGCTGATGGCTCACCTGAGTCATCAATACGAGGACGCGCTCAAGATGGAGCAGACCGTGAACCAACGAGTTCTTGCCGGCGTGGATAATCCGTTGACGCGGAACCAGGCGCGCCTCAATGCGGCCCGCGTGTACTTGCACATCTCGCAGGCGCAAGGCGCGATCGATGTTTTGCGGAACCAGCTTTCGCAGTTAACCGGTCTGCCCGCGATTGCGATCGAGACTGTGCCCGAGTCGATTCCCGAGTTGCCGGAGGTGAAACAGGAAAACAATCTTGCACTCAAGGCCGCGCAGGACAGTCCCTTGGTCCAGATTGCCGACATCCGCGCCAGTGCGCTCGCTTTTCGCGCCCGTGGGGAGCACCGCTCCATGTGGCCAAGCGTCGATTTTGCCGCTCAGTATGCGCTCCTGGCGTCGTTCAACAATTATCAGCATTTTTTTGTGGCGGGCAGTTTCCAGCCCAACAATG
>Ga0209380_10002874_pt1 | contig 10897 bp, 9 predicted proteins | sample HubBroMetageWFT6_FD_188347 | JGI IMG/M metagenome (GOLD analysis project Ga0209380, IMG submission 188347) | Warmed and freeze-thawed soil microbial communities from the Hubbard Brook experimental Forest, New Hampshire - Hubbard Brook CCASE Soil... | ecosystem: Environmental > Terrestrial > Soil...
CAATACGCTTTGTCGGCCTCCGAATCGGAATGGCCATGTCCGGCGTAGTAAATCAGAAGATTGTCGTTTTCCGCGAGGCTGCGGCGATACTGATCGAGAGCCTTCAGGATATTTGCCCGGGTGGCATTTTCATTCAACAGCAGGTTGATCTGAAAACCGTATCGCTCGCTCAACAGCTTCGCGACGGCCTGTGCGTCATTTACCGCTGTCTTCAGGGTGGGCAGGGGCGCTGCATATTGGTTGATACCGATGACCAAGGCATAATACGAGCCGTTCCTCACGTCACTTGTTTTCGCCGGTGTAGACGGCTTCCCTCCGCGCTGGTCCGACAAATCTGAACCAGTTCGTGCACCAGCTTCTGAGGGTTTGAACGGCGTTGGCTGACTCTTCGCCACACCTTCGGATTTACTTGAGCCAGCGGGCTGCTCAGCGATTGACTTGGCCGATATGTTCCCAGCCTGTTTCTGTTCACTCCCGATGGTCGCGGACCAAGCTGTAGTCCCAATCGAAACTTGACCATGACCAGGCCATAGCCAGGACATAGTCCCTTCAATATGATCGCCTTCGAGAGTCCCCGTATAAAGCGCGACTAGCCCCGGCCAAATGCCAGTCGCATCGACTCGACGGATTGATACAGAACCGGCACCAAAGTGTTCAATCGTCAGAATCCCAACCGTTCCACTGGCCCACCGCCCTTCGCCTAACTTGCCTTGAAACGACCAAGTAGTGCATCCGTCTGCCGCACCCTCGCACATCGCCATGCTGCTCGGTGTAGGTAGCTCAGATTCTGCTTCCTTCCAACGAATCGTCGCAATCCAGTCAACGGTTCCAGCCGACAATTGACCATGACCAGGCCAAGTCCATGTGAATTTGCCTTCCACGTGATCGCCCTTGCGGTTCCCCGTGTATTGGCCTTTGAGACCCTGAGTGTCTCCTGTGTCCTCTCGTCGGACAGACACGGAGTTCGAGTCAAAGAGTTCGATCGTCAGATCCGCCACCGGGCCGGTGGACCACCGCCCAATACCTCGCTGCCCGTGAAACGACCAAGTGCCACAACTGTCGGGTTCGCACATTGACATGCTTATGGGCAAGTGATCGGGGGATTTAGATTGTTCCGCCGAGAGCGGTTTTCGGGTCGACGCTTGCAATTCTTCGATGCCACCATGCCTCGTGCTTGTCGCTGGACTGTTCAGATCTCGCGCACTGGGGATAATCACGACTGCCGTGAAAGCAGTGCCCGCGCTCCTCCCCTTGTAATGCGCGCTCGGCGCGGCCACTGGATTCACGCGACGGAAGAATTGCAAGTATCGATCAATACGCTCTGTGGAGGCTTGCTGTGGACCTGCTCGCATTCGGCCATTGCCATGAAGGCAGCCAAACAACCAAATAACTGCTGATTTTTCGTTCTCGGCCGCGCACAGCCCGCCCCCATGTTTCACGACGTGCCACGGAAGGAAGAGGGGCATCGAATGGGGCAGCTGGGCCGATTCTCCCAAGCTGGATTGTGCGTTCAGACATACAACTCCATAGAACCCGGAAAGAAGCAGACCCAGAACGCATCGAACAAAGCTCAGCAGCCACTGACTGAGACGCTCGGCATCACTACGGCCCGCTAATTGGTCACTGTCCGGAAAGGGATATGCAAACATCGCAGAAGTAGTTCCGATGAGATGTCTTCGGATGGCGTCTCAACTCGCCATCCAGTGTTCAACGCCATATCATATCTAAGTCTCGCGAAGAGAGTAGTAATTAAATTATTTAAGTAATGACACATCAATTGGACTCGAGGCCCTGCGGAATATCGCACGCGCTTCAACCTGCTTTGGTCATCCGGAAACCCGATACCGCGGCCGAGGCTCGCGGGAAGATCGACAGGGACTGCCCAGGATCAACTTCGCGTCTTTGTCGATCTGTAGAGAAATGACGGGGCGATGAGGAGTCTTGGAAGCACGCTGGATCTCCTCGGCGGTAGGGACCGGTTGATTTCAGCGCTCGCAATGCTCTGATAGCGCTTAAACGCTACGGGCCACCAGGCGGAGTGAGGATCCTCCCGGGAGAGGTACATCTTCCACATTTTCATGGCTTGCATATCGTCAGCGCGGCTTTTCCCGGGTTCAATCCAGACAGTGAAGTTGTAAAGAATGGCGGATTCGTCGAAATAGAGAGTTGCGGTTCCCTTTTGCATTTGCTCGCAGTCGCGATCCGCTGACAGCAAGACTCCTCTGCTTTCTCAGGGTTTCCCGCAGCCGTCTCTGCGACACCCAGGTTGTTATTGACTCCCGCCAACAGAGTCGCATTCGGCGCGCTTTCGCTCTTTGCAAGCTGTAATGCACTCGTAAGCAAGGGAATGGCAGCGTCCGAGCGTCCGCGTTCGGCCCATGCGGGAATACCGAACAAGAATGCATTCGCCGTGATGCCCAAAAACCAATGGGGTTGGTACAACTCAGTGATTGCAGACGACTTCCTGGTGCAAAATCTGGAGACCCGAATTCATATGTTTTTGGGCGGGTCTCCGCTATTCCAAATACAAAGCATCCGGAGATCGGAGATCGCTAGGTCCACGGTGATTTCCCAAAACGGGGCTTCTCGCTCGTTTCTCCGAATTCACATTGACGAGAAGCACGTTTTATCGGGCATTACCGGTCGAATGGCACGATAGGAAAGCAGCAACGTTTCAATCTGTACCGGATTGCGACTGATTGAGATTCTCGCGCAGGAAATTAAGCACCTTGGGAATGGCGTCGAGCGACGATTCGGCATCGCCCCGTGCGTTCCCGCCAAGGTTTTCTTCTCGTTGCGACGTGGGATTCCTGACACTGCTGTGCCAGCTCGGAACGATCTCAGGACGTCCGGCCCGGTGCCCGGCATGAGCGTATATCAGACGTTCGTAGGAAAACGGGAAGTGAGCCTGTTTCAGACGCTGAACGATGGCATCGGTCATTCCTGAGGAGTCCCACACTCCATCGTCATCTCCGGCGATGAGCAGAATTGGGCCGTGAGTGCGCTCAACTGCGATCGCGGCGTCCATGGCCGCACTAGGACCTCGGAGTGATCGCCTGACCACAAATGATAGCGGCCGTCCCTGCCACGTCCAGGAATACGGAACCCGCGTGTTGCCGCAGCAAGCTGGAAAGCGCACGTTGGCCGGGACGTAGGCGACTACCGCCTTGATCTCTGGAAACATTGACCCCAACTGCAGAGCCAATTCGCCGCCCCGCGAGGTTCCCACGACGGCGAGCCGGTCACTGGAGACTTCTGGCCGCTGCATCATCCAGGAGAGCGCGCTGCTGAAGTATTCGAGCGGGATACCTTCCAGTAGAGGCGGCAGGTCGTCGTAGCGGAAGTAAGCGAGCGCAAGCGCAGCATATCCGCGTGAAGCTAACCATGCAGCCTTGCGGAGCGGCACGCCTCCTTCGGACCCTCCCACCACCAGCACGCCCGGATGCGGCCCTGTCGTGTTTGGCAGGAGAAGCACACCGTGAAGTTGCCCGTTGACGTTGATTCGCCTTATCCCATCGCCGACAGCGAGCTGTTGCATCTGGGCGCTCGCCACTTGCTGTCCATTTCTGATGAGTTGGAATTCGATCATCTGCAAGCCCAAATCCCGCTCCCCTTGATACGAGGCCACATGTTTCGCATCCGGCTTCATAGACCAGATGAGGCCCATGGCAGAAACTTCATTGTAAGAGCCTTTCACGGGCGCTTGCTTGGAGGTATCGACCGCTCCTTCCGGGTCTGCTATGAACTCCGCCTGCGCGGACCAGGGCTCGTTCGCTCCATCGACCAATTCGGCCCGGATCGAAACATGCTCGTTGTGAGCGAGTCCTCCTGCGCGGATGACGGCGGTTGCGTCCACCAACACACTCGTGGGAAAGATCTTCAGCGTCTGACAGGGAACAATCCCGGCCGCAACGGCCCACAGGCACGTTGTGAGAATGAATCGTTGCGTCATGAGGTAGCGCATTCGATGCCCGCTTACATCCTACGATGAATTTGGCCGCGAACGGTGACAAGCGTCGGGAGCGTGCGGGTGCACCTTGGTAGTCGGTAAGCGCAAAAGTATATTCTACAATTCTCCAGTAAGACTTCATGTGCCTTCGGCGCACCACCGAGCATGAAAATAGGGCCGTTCCAGAGAACCGTCACAATCAATACGGGCTTGCGTCTATTTTCAGAGCACCGCGTTTATCAGATGGAAGGACCTAGGGGTTATAATCTGGGCGAGGTCAAAAGGGCCAACTGATGATCCGGGCTTGGCTTTGCTGCCTCTTCGCATCTCTCTACGTTTCGGTCATTGCAGCCGGACAGTCCTCTCCGGCGGAGCCTGCCGGAAGCGTTCGCGTCAACACAAACCTTGTTGTTGTCGATGTGGTGGTTAAGGACGCGGGTCAAGATCCCGTTCGCAAGCTTACTGCCGGTGACTTCACTCTGCTGGAAGACGGCCATGTGCAGACCATCCAGACATTTGAAGAACACGCCGCGAGTGAAACTGTTAAGGCTGCCCAGTTGCCACCCTTGCCGAAGCTCGAACCCGGCCTATTCACCAACTATTCTCCCATCCCAGCAGCTGGTCCCCTCAATATCGTTCTCCTGGATAGGCTCAACACCCCTTTCCAGGATCAGCCCTATTCCTCGGATCAGCTGTTGAAGTCTTTGAAGGATGCCCCGGCCGGTACGCGCATCGCCATTTTCGGCCTTAGCTCGCAGCTTTTTCTGTTGCAGGGGTTTACTGCCGACACCGAACTGCTTCGTGCAGTGCTGAGCAGTAAAAAGGGCGCGCCTATGCTTTCGCCCCTTCTGAACGATCCGGTATCCGGAGACGACGCAGGAGCGGCACTGGGCAAGCCTGGCCAGGAAGGAAAGCAAGTGAAGAATCGGCTTCGTAGGCGCCAGACGCTTGAGGCGCTTAACCAGCTAGGCCGCTACCTGGGTCAACTGCCCGGCCGCAAGAATCTCCTGTGGTTCTCCGGATCGTTCCCTATCAGCATTCTGCCTTTAAGGCCGGGCCACTTGGGTACGTCCTCGATCTCCGATGAGGAATTCAGGGAGCAGACGATCAACCTGCTTGCACGCAACGAGGTTGCCGTCTATCCCATCGATGCCCGGGGCCTGATCGGCTCGCCGTGGGTCGACGCGGCCAACGGTACCCCTCCAGATGTTACGGCCCTCTTGAATAAAGTCGGACAAAACGCTGCCCAAGCAGGCAACGTGCACGAGATAGCCGAAGCCACCGGAGGAAAAGCCTTCATGAACACGAACGGCCTGAAGGAAGCCGTAGAGAAGGCCATCGAAGCCGGTTCCAATTACTACACGCTGACCTACTCTCCTCCCAAACACAAAGAGAAGGGCGAATACTGCAAGATTTATATCAAGCTTGCCCGTGCCGGAGTGACCCTTGCGTACCGCCGCGGCTACTACGCCGAGGATGCTAACACTCGCGTTCACCACAACGAAATCAGGACCGCCAGCATCGATCTCCCTCCGTACAACGCCATGCGTGCCGCCATGCTCTTTGGAAGTCCAGAGCCCAGCGAGATACGGTTCGAGGCCAATGTTCGCCCCAGCATTGCCAATACCGAGCCGGCCGTGGCGCCGGGCAACGAACGGAATGCAGAAGTAAAGGGTCCCTATCGGCGTTACAACGTCAATTACACCGTTAATCGGAGTGACATCCAATGTCCTGCCACCCCGGAAGGCGCACGTACTTGTGTCTTGGAATTCGTCACCTGCGTTTATGGCGCCGATGGCACTGTCGTCAATGCGCAGAGCAATCGAATCAGGGCGACAATTCAAGCCGCTCAATATGCAGCGGTGCCGCACGACGGTCTTCCGTACTGGCAAGAGATCAGCGTTCCGGTAAAGGAAGAATATTTTCTTCGCATTGGCGTCCACGACGTATCGGCCGACCGGGTAGGTGCCCTGGAACTGCCCGTGTCGGCGGTGAGCCTACTTCCTCCGCTATCGGCAAACAGCGCCAAGCCTGCCTCTAGCCTCGCGGCGACGGCACGAACCGAGCAGCATTACACGGATGACCCGCGCGGGCCGGGGGACTACACCTCAACCCGGCAAGAAAGGGAAGAGAAAAACGATCTGGAGGCACATCCCTACCTGGAAGAACCAGTGAAACAGCTCATCAAGCGCATTCCCGAGCTAAGGGGAATTCGGTCGGCAGCAGACCAACGCGAATTGCCAATGATCTTGAATAAGACCGGCGAGAACGTGGACGATTTTTTCAATAACGCAGTCGACCTGGTAGCGAACGAGAAGATTAACCAGGAGCGGCTGGGTAGCTTTGGTAATGCCAGGCCGATCCAGCCGGTGCGAGACAGTTATTTGATCCTGCGCCACGCGGATAGCAAGCGGACAGACTTCGAGGAATTTCGCATGGACGCCAAAGGGAATCGAATCGATGAAGAGGGCCCGCAGAAGGGGTTTGCCGTTACATCTGGCTTCGCATTAATCTGCAGGCATTTCTCTACGGCATTCCAGCCGGATTCGACGTTCCGGTATCTTGGCGAGCAAAAGATTAGCGGCCGGGAAACGTATGTGGTGGCGTTTGCCCAGCGGCCCAGTAAGGCTCGCCTGGCGGTCACAATGAAAGGACCAACAGGAACCGCCACGCATATGATGACGCAGGGAATCGCATGGGTGGATAAGGAGAATTTCCATATCCTTCGAATGAGAACGGACCTGCTGTCGCGGCAACCGGAGATCGGACTGGATGAGCAGACGACCAGAGTGGACTTCAGCGAAGTGAGATTTGCGGACCTGACAACGCCTTTGTGGCTGCCGCGAGACGTAAACGTATACCTCAAACTCGCAAACTTTGGCGACAGGCACTTTGAAGAGGCGTTCCGGAACGTGCACCAGTATACGAATTATCAGCGGTATCGCGTTTCCACAAAGATGATGGTTCCACAATAACTTGGGGCACTTTTGAAGTCTGAATTTGGCCTTTTCTTCCTTCGAAGATTTGCTAGACGGGAATCGCCGAATCGTTCCGATGCCGATGGAAGCGTCGCATACTCGTACAAGTGCCGTCACTGTCCAAACGGGGTTGTAGAAAGTCTGGCTGGTGGCAGCGCACGGCTGGCTTATTGGCAGTATCCGATGAGGTACGATCCACCACACGCTTCGCGGACCGTTCCGGTCAGCCCCGATCGGTAGACGCACTTCTGAATCGTCTGAAACGGCTCGGGCGCAGCGACATCGCTGTGGGCGGCGTCATCGGCGCCCGCCACTATCAACCTGCCCTCGACCTTGTGGGAACACCGCGCCTTGATCTGTCCCTGCACTCCCGCGGTAAGAACGTGGACTGGAACTTTGTGAAAGAGCTCGACCCCGCACTCCAAGAGACAAAACGGCTAGACGAACCGGCCCCGTTGGTTGTTCACCTTGTCAGCCGGGTCCGCTCGCTTTTCGAGCCCGGAGAAGACCGGCTACCATGGGCTGACCCCGTAGAGTGTCTTCTCGATCTTCACGAGGGCCGGCTCGAATCACAGGCGCTCGAATTCGTTCGGTCCTTCCGGACAGCGAAGCGTCAGACGTCATGAACGGCACCGCCGATTTGCGACTGGTGTCCCCACGCGCCGTGCTGGAACCAGTGGCCCATGCCATTCCGAAAGACCGCCGCGCCAATATCATTGTCATCGGCAGCCTTGCGGTGGGCTACTACTTCTTCGGAAACGATCCCAGTCTGCGGGTGCATACCAAAGATATCGACTGCCTCCTCTCGCCCCGCATTAGAGCCCTCCACGCAGGCAAGGCCGTTACGGAACGATTGTTCGGCGAGCCTCGCTACACACAGCCTTCTCTCGACGAAATTGCTCATCGAGAAACTGAAATTGCAACTGCCGAGCCAGCCGCCACCGCGCCTTATCGCGCAAGAACAGAGCCATGAAATCGAGTTACAGACCGTCCGGTAGGGGGCGTTTGTGGTGAAGACATTTCTCTAACCGCTACTGATTCCAAAGCACTTAACCGGCTCAAGGTGCTCAACTGAGAAAGTTCGGCTAAAATGATCAAAGGAGATTCGGGATGGCAGCACTTGACTGGTCGCAGTGTCCGGCTGTCGAAAGCGTGCCCGGAAAGGTCAGCGGTGCGTGGGTTTTCCGGGGCACGCGCACGCCCGTCGCCACGGTCTTCGCGGGTTTGGAAGAGGGCATGACGATCAAGGAGCTGGTGGAGACGTACGATGGACTCACACGCGAACACGTTGAGGCCGTCCTCGAGTTCGCCGCTCGCAGTCTGGAGACTCCGGCACCGGCCCGGTAATGCGTGTCCTATTCGATCAAGGAACCCCTGTACAAATTCGCCCGTCGCTACAAGAACGTACAGTCACGACAGCAAGAGAGGCAGGATGGAGTACCTTGGCCAACGTGATCTCTTGCGTGCAGCGGAAGAAGCGAAGAAGCTGGGTTTGACGTGCTGCTCACCACCGATAAAAATATGAGCGATCAGCAGAACTTCGCCGGACGCAGGATAGCGGCTGTCGTGCTTGGCAACGGTCTGTGGCCGTTCGTAAAGCCGATGCTGCCGCAGGTCGCCGCCGCGCTGAACACCGCAAGGCCGGGCAGCTATGCGGAAGTCGAGATTCCAAGCCGATAGAATTCGCTATACACGCCGTTTATTCCCGCATTTTCTTTCCGCCTACTCGTTGCCCGTATGGACAAATAAAGTCGCCCTACTATAGTCGCCCTATAGTCGCCGCCCTGAGCCAGAACGCATTGCCCTGCTTGCCTCGATGATAAATGAGGCCGGGAGGTCTTCTTGTGGTGGGACATTCCCGGTATCCTTGAATATATGCGAATACATGCGGTGATCGTGAGCCCAGCGCCCGCCGTCTCGTCGACTTTATGCCGCTTCCGGCCAGCGAGCAACGCGCGTGAATGCACCCAATGATCTCCTTTTCTGACACAATGGCGATGTGGGTATGGGAGCGCGAAAGGAAGCGAATGCTGCGCCGTAATAGCGCAGATAGACGTTGCGTCGCCTGTTCGGGACAACATCACGTCGCCGGAAACGGAGCAGACTTTTCGCCGGTGCTCGCACTCGAGACCGTTTATGGAACCGATGCAGGCAAAGCAAATGACGACGGAGCAAGCCGATGGTGCGGATTCCCACACGCCTGGTGAATTTTCCATGGCCGTGCGAATCGGCTGTAAGCCACTATCGAGTAGGTCTTACATGCAATTGAATAAGACTGCGTCCTCGTTCGTTAAGGGGCTCGTCGTCCCCGCCATTCCTTTCAAGCGCTTACAGAAAATCCTCTATCGAGCGTAGGCACAAAGGGGACCAAAAAAAAGGCATAACCTCTATTCGGCCCCGAACAGCGGTCTCCCCACTCTCCATTGCCATCCCCGGCTCAGCGACTCCCAACACTTCGGGCCTTTTAGGTTGCCTTGTTTCCCTTCTTGCCGACGTCTTGCCCCGGTGGTCTGGGGATCATCAACAGATAGGCATTGACCACCGGCTATTCGATTGGCGGTAATGTCCCGAATCCAAAGGGTGCGCCACCCTGCTGCTGGGGACAGCATTTCGGATAGAATCACGGCGCGGAGGGTTGGCATGCGCGTGAAAATCGTGGTTGTTGCAATGCTGTTGCTGGCGGGCTTGATTGGGCCGCGCGAAGCGGTGGGCGGCGAAAAGACACGCGCGCTAGCGCTGGAGGATTATTACCAGCTGGTCAGCGTGGAATCGCCGGCGATATCCCCGGATGGAAAATGGGTTGCGTTTGTTAAGACGACGATTGTGGAGGCGGAGAACCGCCGGCAGCATGAGCTGTGGCTTGCGACGACTAATGGAAACACGGCGCCTCGGAAGCTCTCCGATCCTGCGCTGGATGCCTCCGGGCCGCGATGGAGCTCCGACGGGCAACTGCTGGCGTTTTCAGGGCGGGCTCGCGACGGGAAAGAACACGACGAAGGGGATTCGATCTGGTTTCTGCGCATGGATCAGGCCAACGCCGAAGCGACGCATATCTCCGGCGTGAGAGGCTTGCCGATTTTCAGCCCTGACAATCAATGGATCGCGTTTGTCGCACGCGTGGCGAAGCCCAGGGCGGCGCAATACGCTAGCCAATCCGAGCGATTGATCAACGAGCGCTTCAAAGGCCGAGCCTACGAGTGGATGAATTTTCGCTACGATGGGCGCGGCTATTTGCCTGATCCGCGAAATATCGAAGCAACGCCCGCGGAAGAACTTTTCGTCGTGCGGCGGACCGGAGGGGAGGCGCGGCAACTGACGCAGCTTGGAGTCAGAATGCGGGAAGCGGCCTGGAGCCCCAGCAGCGACGCGCTGATCTTCAGCGTCAACACGCATGAGCGCGACGAGTACACCTACGAACGGGCGGACATTTTTATCGCGACGCTGGCTGGGCAAACGAAGCGATTGACCGACGACGGCTACAACAACGATGCGCCGGCATGGTCGCCCGACGGAGGGACAATCGCCTTTCGGCGGGAGTTGGGGTTGAGCGAGGTGATTAAGGCCAAGTGGAATCATGGCGCGCCGGTCGATATCTATACGATGCCGGCCAGCGGCGGCAGCCCGGTAAACGCCACGGCGCATTGGGATCTGCTGCCTGGCGCTCCGAGCTGGAGCGCAGACGGGAAATTTCTTTGCTTCAGCGCAGGGATCGGCGGAAACGAACACTTGTTTCGAGTGGCTGCGGTGGGCGGCGAGGTGATACAAGTGACGCACGGGGAGCGCCAGCTCTCCGGGTTTAGCGCTTCGGCAAGCGCGGGGCTGCTGGTCTATGCCGGCCAGGACAGCGCGCATCCCGGCGAGCTATTTGTATCTTCGCTGGACGGCGGCCAAGCGAAGCAGCTTACTTCGTTCAATGAAGTGCTGTTGAGCGAAGTGGCGCTGAGCAAAGCGGAACGCATTCTATATCCGA
>Ga0209380_10002875_pt1 | contig 10896 bp, 12 predicted proteins | sample HubBroMetageWFT6_FD_188347 | JGI IMG/M metagenome (GOLD analysis project Ga0209380, IMG submission 188347) | Warmed and freeze-thawed soil microbial communities from the Hubbard Brook experimental Forest, New Hampshire - Hubbard Brook CCASE Soil... | ecosystem: Environmental > Terrestrial >...
TCTGTGGCAGACCCGTATCGACGCGGCGTTCCGCGATCGTGCGCCGCGGATGCAGCGGATCGACGGCGCCGATCAGATCGTGGTCGAGGCGGATCAGATTCTCTCCGGGATCGGCCTCATCTCGAACGCCGGCGCACGGTTCGAGGCGCCCGAGACCATCTCCGCCCGGGGGCGCTTTGAAGACGTGCACCGCGGCGGTTACGACCCGGAGCAACATCTCAAGGACATGGCGCTCGACGGGGTCTCCGGCGAGGTGCTCTATCCCTCGCAAGGCCTCTTCTACTTCAAGGTGGCGGACACGAAGCTGATGTCGGCCATCTTTCGCGCGTACAACGACTGGCTCGCCGAGTTCTGCCGCACCGATCCCGCCCGGTTCAAGGGCGTCGCGATGATCAATCTCGACGACGTCGGGGACGGGATCAGGGAGCTGGAGCGCGTCGCTCGTCTCGGCCTCTCCGGCGTGATGATCACCGAGTATCCGGCCGAGGACCGGCGGTACGACCAGCCCGAATACGAGCCGTTCTGGACCGCGGCGGCGGTGCTCGACATGCCCTTGAGCCTGCATACGGCCACGCGGCGACAGGGCAAGATCCGCGGGGCCGGCACCGGGACGCTGCGCGACGCCAGCAGCCGCGCGACCAAGGCGTTCTACCCGGCGCTGTCGATGTGCGACATGATCTTTTCGGGCGTCTTCGAGCGCCACCCCCGCCTCACGCTGGCCATCGTGGAGTTCGAGCTGTCATGGGCGCCCCACGTGCTTACCTCCATGGACTACACGTACCGCGAACGGCACGGCGAGGCGCTTTACCGGTTCAAGAACGATATGCTCCCGAGCGACTTCTTCCGCCGCAATGTCGTGCTGAGTTTTCAGGAGGACGCGATCGGCATTCGCCTGCGCGACGTCATCGGCGTCGACAACATGATGTGGGGCTCGGACTATCCGCACAGCGAGTCGACGTTTCCCCAATCGCGGAAGATCCTCGCCGAGATCCTGGCCGGGGTGCCGGATGACGAGCAGGCCAAGATCGCCGGCAGCAACACCGCCCGCGTGTACCGCTTTGACACGGCGCGGCTGACCGCCCCTGCCTGAAGAGGCCAACTGCACTGCCGATCGACGAGCTCGGCGTGCCCGTGCTGCTCACGGAGGCCGCGCGGGCAATGAGAAAGTCTCCGGTGTCGCAGCGTGGAACATGCCCTTATCCGCCTTGGAGTGGAGCATAGTTGAGTAAGACAGTCTTGGCGGAGAAGTAGGGAAGCATTCAATGGCCAATGAACTCTGGCGGATGTCCGCAATCGAGGCCGCAGCGCGGCTGAGGAAGCGCGAGGTCTCGCCCCTCGAGCTGGTCGAAACTTCCGCCCGGCGCATCGCCGAGGTCGAGCCGGCAGTAAACGCGCTGCCGACCCTGTGTCTCGATCGTGCCCGTGAGCATGCCCAGCGCATCATGGAAAGCGGCGCGGCTTGCGAGGCTGCTGGCGAAGCAGGCTGGCTGGCGGGCCTGCCTGTCTCGATAAAGGACCTGACCGATGTGGCGGACGTGCGCACGACCTACGGTTCGCCGCTCTTCGCTGATCACGTGCCCGGCAAAATCGCACCCGCTCGTGGAGCGCATCGAGCGCAAGGGCGGCATTGTGATGGGGAAATCGAACACGCCGGAATTCGGGGCGGGCGGCAGCACCTTCAACGAGGTCTTTGGCCGGACGCGCAACCCTTGGAACACCTCCCTGACCTCCAGCGGCTCCACCGGCGGCGGCGCGGTGTCGGTGGCGACCGGCGAGGTATGGCTGGCGCAGGGCACCGACCATGGTGGCTCGTTGCGCGGCCCGGGCAGTCACTGCTCCGTCGTGGGCCTGCGGCCGTCGCCGGGGCGCGTGACGCGCGGCACCGTCAGCAATCTCTGGAGCCAGCTTTCCGTGCAGGGGCCGATGGCACGCAATGTGGCCGACCTGGCGCTGTTCCTCGACACGATGGCGGGGTTTTGCCCGCTTGATCCGCTCACCTTCGAGGCGCCGATAGTGTCATTTAGCGATGGTCTGGCCCGGCCAGCCGCTCCCAAGCGCGTCGCGTTCACGGCCGACTACAACGGCCGCATGCCGATCGACCGCGAGGTGCGCGAGATCTGTACGAAGGCGGCCTGGCGATTCGAGGAGCTGGGATGCGCTGTCGAAGAAGCATCGCCTGATATCGGCGCCGCGGACGAGGCCTTCCATATCCTGCGCAGTCAGCACTTCGTCGTCGATCGCGAGCTGCAGCTCCGAAGCCACCGCGACAAACTCAAACCCGACATCGTCTGGAATACTGAACGCGGTCTTGCCCAGACGCCGTCCGACATCGCGCGTGCCGAACGCGAGCGCGCCGCGTTCTACGGGCGCATGGTCGCGTTCTTCGGTACCTACGATGTGCTGGTGACACCGGGCGCCTTGACCCCGGCTTTCGATGTCAATCTGCGCAATGCTCCGACGATCGGCGGGCTGAAACTCGACAATTATCTCGGCGGCTCGACGGTGACGGCGGTGATCACGCTCACGGCCTGTCCTGCAATGGCCGTTCCATGCGGTTTCGACCAATTCGGGCGGCCGGTTGGCCTGCAGCTCGTCGGCAAACCGCGCGGCGAGGCGGCGCTTCTGCAAGCGGCTGCCCTGTTCGAACAGTTGCTCGGTCTCGACCGGCTCCTGCCGGTCGATCCCAAACCGGGCGCGGTTCCGCCGACGATCTGAACCCGATCCAATGGCGTTGCAGAACCGGGTGACGCCGTTTGGCGACATCGTCGCGATACCGCAAAGAGGCATGTTCACCGGCAACCGCGGGATCATTCATGACCCGACGACCCGGACGCTGCTGAAACGGCGCTGGGCGACGAAGGCCTGGCTCACCTGCCGCTGCGAATTTAGAGGACGGCGGCGCGAGGTGATGGCTCGCCGCAGTTGGACGGAGTTGTTCTTCCTGGACGAGGCGGTCGCGCTCGCGGCAGGCCACCGCCCGTGTTTTTTCTGCCGTCGTGAATCGGCAGAAGCCTTTCGTAACGCATGGGCGATCGGCAGGGCGGTAAAGGTGCCTCCGGCCGCGGAAATGGACGCAGTCCTGCACAGTGAGCGGCTCGACCACGGACGCAAGCGGCTGCATGCCTTGCCGGCTCCTGCAGACGAATTGCCCGACGGCAGTGTGATCGCAGCAGCAGGCGACGCCTACATTCTCGCCCGTGGCCGAGCGTTCCGATGGACCGCGCTCGGCTATGAGGGCCCTGTAGAAATCCCTCGCGGCGATGCGCTGCTCACCCCACCTTCGACGCTGGGAGCGCTTTGCGCCGGTTACCGGCCGGTGCTGCACCCGAGTATTGATACGATGCAGCCCGCAACCGCTAATGCCTGACCTGTTCACCGCCGCCAGCCTTGCCGAAGAGCGCCGAGACGAAGCGATCGCGCCCGGTGCCGTGTTGCTCCGTGGTTTCGCCCTGCCGTTCGTGGACAACGTTCTCGCCGCACTCGGCGATATCACCGCGCAGGCGTCGTTCCGGCATATGACGACGCCATGGGGCGCGGCGATGTCGGTCGCGATGACCAATTGCGGCGACGCAGGATGGCTGACTGACCGCAACGGCTACCCCTACGATGGGATCGACCCCGAAACCGGCCAGCCGTGGCCGGCCATGCCGGAATGGCTCCGAGAGCTGGCGAGCCGTGCCGCAGATCGGGCCGGTTACCCGGGTTTCGTGCCGGATGCGTGCCTGATCAACCGCTATGCCCCAGGCACCAGACTGACACTGCATCAGGACCGGGACGAGCGAGACTATGCGCACCCGATTGTCTCGGTTTCGCTGGGTCTGCCGGCCACCTTTCAGTTCGGCGGGCCGAAGCGTCGTGATCCTGTGTGGACCTTCCTGGTGCGGCACGGCGATGTGGTGGTGTGGGGCGGTACGTCGCGGCTCGCCTATCACGGCCTGGCCGAGCTGAGGAACGGCGAGCACGCGCTTCTTGGCAACCAGCGCATCAATCTGACATTCCGCCGGGCGTTATGAAGCAGATCAGCCTGCGCGAGCCGCTGCAACCGCCTCGATTTCGATCAGCCACGACGGATTGACCAGCGCTTTGACGATGATCGTCGCCGAGCCGGGGCGCGCATCGCCGAAGTGTTTGGCCCGGGCTGCGCCGGCGGCGGCCACATCCTCCGGGCGAACGAGGTAGGTGGTGATCTTTACGAGGTCCTGGACCCCCATCCCGGCGTCGGCGAGGATCGCGATGATGTTCCGCCAGCAGGCCTCAGCCTGCGCCTCGATCGTCTCCGGCACCGTTCCGTCCGGCAGCACGCCGACTTCTCCTGAGATGTAGAGCAGCCGAGAGCCCTCGGACACCTCGACGGCATGGCTATAAGGGCCGAACGGCGCAGCAACGGAAGCTGGAGTGTGGCGGATATTCATAGGGCGATCCTTTCAATTGCGCGGGATATCGGAAAATAAAAGGCTGATCCGCGCAAGCGCATCGAGTCGCGGAAGCGGCCGGCCGCTTTGCAAAACGCCAACGAGGTCATCGAAACAATCCGGCGCCCCAGCTAACACACCCATTGAGCTGAACGAACGTCAGCTCCGGGGCCACTGGCCTGCAGAATTGTTTTTACACCGCCTCGGGCATAATCCGCCATCCTGGCGACCGAACAGAGCGCCCGTGAAGGGTCGAAAAGACCCGGAAGCGGTCAATCCATGCGCGGTCGACCGTGTCCTTGTCTGCGCCCGCACCGGATTATCATGACATCGCTGCCTCGGCGGCCTCGGCGGCGCGCCGCCTCAGCAGGTTATGTTCGCGCCTGTTGCCCGCCAGCACCGCGGCCGCCTCGAACGCAGCGCGCGCCTCCTCGTAGCGGCCGAGCTTGTGGAGTAGGTCGCCTCGAACGCTCGGCAGCAGGTGATAGCCTTTGAGCGCCGGCTCGCGCGCAAGGCGGTCCACGATTACCAGCGCCACTTCTGGGCCCTCGGCCATGCCGACGGCAACCGCGCGATTGAGTTCGATAACGGGCGAGCGCACGACCGCCGCCAGCTCCGCATAGAGTCCGGCGATGCGCGACCAGTCGGTATCGCCCGCCGTCCTCGCCTGCGCGTGGCAGGCGATAACGGCCGCCTGGAGGGCGTAAAAACCGCCCGCTCCGCCTAGTTCCCGCGCTCGCCCGAGCGCCTGCATCCCCCGCCGGATCTGGAGCTGGTCCCAGAGTGCGCGGTCCTGGTCTAGCATGAGGATTGGCTCGCCCACCGCGTCGGTACGCGCCGCGGTGCGCGAGGCATTCAGCTCCATCAGGGCGAGCAGCCCATAGGCTTCGGGCTCGTACGGCGCGATCGCGGTAAGGGCGCGGCCCATACGAAGCGCTTCATTGCAGAGCTGGGGGCGCAGCCAATCCTGGCCACGCGCCGCGGTGTAGCCTTCGTTGAAAATCAGATAGACGACCTCAAGCACCGAGGCGAGCCGCTCCGAGAGCTCCTCGCCGCTTGGCGTCTCGTAGGCCAGCCCCGATTCTGAGAGAGTCCGCTTCGCGCGCACGATCCGCTGGGCGATCGTCGCATCCGGCAGGAGGAAGGCTCTGGCGATCTCCTCGGTCGTCAGGCCGCAGATCATCCGCAGCGCCAGTGCCACGCGGGCCTCACGCGACAGTCGCGGGTGACAGGCGGTGAAGATGAGCCGAAGTAGCTCATCGCCGATGTCGTCGTCCAAGGCGGCGTCCGGATCGGGCATGGCCTGCTGCTCGGCCTCCATGTCCCAGGCGACCAACTCGTGCTTGCGCTCGAGCATCCGACGGCGGCGCAAATGATCCAAGGCCCGGTGCTTGGCGGTCGCCATCAGCCAGGCGCCGGGTTTTTCTGGAACGCCAGTCGCGGGCCACCGCTCAAGGGCCGCGACCAGGGCTTCCTGCGTCAAGTCTTCGGCCAGCGGCACATCGCGCAGCATCCTCGCCAAGCTGGTGATCAGCCGGGGCTGCTCGATCCGCCAGACGGCCAGGATCGCGCGATGGGTGTCGGCGGCCGTCATGGCCGCCGACCGCGTCTGCCGGCCCCTTGCGTCAAGGGCCGGTCTGGGCGAACGCGCGAATCTCGCACGTCCCCTCCCAGCCCGGGGCAAAGTCCTTGTGCAGCTGCATGAACTCCGTCACCGCCGCCACGGCCTCTTCCTTACTCTGCAGCTCGAAGATCGCGTAGCCGCCAATGACCTCCTTGGCCTCTACGAACGGGCCGTCGACGACACTGAGCTGGCCGTCCGTAATGCGCACCTGCGCCCCCGTGGCGAGCGGCATAAGCCCGCCACTGTCGAGCATGCGGCCGGCTTTGATCTCTCGGTCGGCGAGCTTGTGCATCGCCTGCATGAGTTCCGGTGTCGGAGGCGCAGGGTGGGCGGATTTGACTATGAACATGAAGCGCATCTGAGAACTCCTCCTAGGGCGAGCCGCGGGCGCCATTGCGGCGGAACTGCCTCGCCAATTAGGTCGACGAACCAGCCCGCCGCGGATCGACATGCGCTTTGTATAAAATCGCACCCAGCCTCTAAAAGATCATGCGCGAGTGAACAGGGTCGATCGACCAACCCCATCTAAGGAAACGCTGAATAAACCTAGTTGCACAGCGAGAGCTTCGCCCACGCCCAAGCGTCCGCGCTCGTCAAGCGGCCGTCGCTCGCCGCACCGGTGCTGAGCGCTGCCACGGAACCCGCAACGAGCAGCGCTCCGACCAGCGCCAGGAATATGCGCGGAAGGGCACGCAGCAGCCGCCATCCGGCGAGCGCGGCGGCCGACAACGCGAGGATGCCGCAGCACAGCATCGGCGCGACTCAGGATGCGTCCGCCATCGCCAAGTTGGCGCGGGTCCGCCCGTCGTCTTCGTAGCGGTCATGGCGTCTCGCCCAGTCGCTGAGGTTGCCGTTGATCGTCTCGTTGCGCCCTTTGGGCACGACATCAAGCCAGGCATAGACCGTGAGGAACATCTCACCGCCGCGGCCATAGGTGGAATAGGTATGATAGATCGCCCCGTCCTCGTCCTTGCAGAAGACGCTGACGCCCGGGAGTTCGTCGACCCCGGGATCGGGCCGCTCCGCAAAATTGTAGAAGACCCCCTGCTCGCGCGTGCCCTCCGGGAACGAGACGTGATAGTCGAAGTTGAAATCGCTCTTTGCCGATGAGACCCAGCGAAACTTCCAGCCCATCCGCTGGCGATAGGCTTCGAGCTTTTTGATCGGGCCACGCGAGACCGTGACGAAGCTCACATCGTTGTGCTCGAAGTGCTGCCGAGCACCGTCGACTTGATCGGCGAGTAGCGAACAGCCGGGGCAGCCCTCCTCCCATTCGGGACCGAACATGAAGTGACGAACGATGAGCTGGCTGCGCCCATCAAAAAGCTCGGCGAGCGACACCGGGCCGTTGGTGCCCTCGAAGACATAGTCCTTCTCGACCTTGACCCAGGGCAGCGCGCGTCGCTTTGCCGACAGGCGGTCGCGCTCGCGCGTCCAGGCCTTCTCTTCGGCAAGAAGCGCACGACGCGCCTCGATCCATTGCTCTTCGGGGACGACTTCATGCTTGGTCATGGCGGTCTCCATTCGATGCTGCGAGAAAGTGACGTTCCAGCTTGTCGAGCGACCCGTTCCAGCCCGCTTCGTGGCTGCGCCGGGTCTCTTCGTCGTGCAGGCGCGAATGGGTGAAGGTGAGCTCGGTGCCTTCGGCAATGGCGCGGAGATCGATCTCGACCAGCGACTCGCCGGGATCCTCACCGTCCATCCAGCGCCAGCTCATCGTCAGCCGCTCGGGTCGAACGACCTCGAGATATTCGCCGCTGCTCTCATGCTCGCTGCCATCGAGCATGCGGAAGCGGACTCTGAACCGGCCGCCGACACGCAGATCGGTCTCGGCCAGCAGCACAGGGCCGTCGTCGGGTCCCCACCAGCAGGCGATGCCCTCCGGCATGGTGAGCGCATCAAAGACAATCGACGGCCGCGCCCTGATCCGGCGCACCAGAGTGAGGCTGGTCATCGATCCTTCTCCCGTGCTTCGGCTTCCTTGCCCTCGGCATAGGCCGCCAGCCGATCGAGACCGGCGGACCAGAAGCGCTCGTAGCGGCGCAGCCAATCCATGGCTTCCCGCATCGGTTCCGGGGCTAGCCGCACGGTCACGGTCCGCCCCAATTTCGAGCGCGTGATGAGTCCGGCATCGGCGAGCACGTCGAGATGCTTCATCACCGCCGGCAGCTTGATTGCGAACGGTCTCGCGAGTTCGCTCACCGAGGCGCTGTCCTCGCGCTCGAGCCGAGCGAGGATCGCCCGCCGCGTCGGGTCGACGAGAGCGGCAAAGGTACGATCGAGCGGCTCATGCATTACAGTTCACCATGTAGTGAACTATCTGGAAGACGGTCAGGGTTGTCAATCCCGAACGCTCCGTCTTGAAAAGCTACGCCAGGAGGGGCGCGCCGAGCGGGCCCGTGATAACTTAAATTGAGGGCAAGCGGTGGGCCTGGAAGGGCTGGGTGCAGTATATCGAGCAGGATTAGGGAGGCGAGAATGGCGACGACGACACGGCGCAGGTTGCTGCAGAGCGCGGCGGCGATACCCCTGATCGGCGCGCCGTTCGTTCGCGGCGCCCATGCCGCCGGAAAACTCGCCGTCGGGTTCTGGGATCACTGGGTCCCCGGCGCCAACGAACCGTTGGAAAAGCTCTGCGACGAATGGGCGAAGAAGGAGAAGGTCGACATCAAGGTCGATTTCATCACCTCGAACGGCGACAAGGATCTGTTGGCCGCCGCCGCCGAAGCGCAGGCGAAGACCGGCCACGACGTCATTCAGCTGACCGCCTGGTACGCGCCAGGCTACGCCGCGAGCCTGGAACCGGTTGACGACATCATGGCGCAGCTCATTCAGGCGCACGGGCCGGTCAATCCGGGGGCGGAATATCTCGGCAAGCAGGACGGCCACTGGGTCGCAGTGCCGACCTCATACGGCAGCACGCTGTCGCCACCCTGCGCGCGCATTGATCTGATGAAGCAGATCGTCGGGCTCGACGTGACCAAGATGTACCCGGCCGGTGCACCGCCGGACAAGGAGCTGGCGGCGGCCTGGAATTGGGATTTTTTCTCGCAAGCCGCCGAGAAAGCGCACAAGACCGGCTACCCGTTCGGCATGCCGATGAGCACGACAAGCGACGCGGTGCAATGGGTCGGCTCGATGTTCAACAGCTACGGCGCGCAGCTGGTCGACGCCAAAGGCGAGATCACGGTACGCAGCGATACGATGAAGACCGTGCTGGAGTGGTTCAAACGAACCGTGCCGTTTTTCCCGGAGAGCGTCTTCGCCTGGGACGACGCCTCGAACAACAAGGCGCTGATTTCCGGGCAAAGCGCCCTCATTTTCAACGCGCCTTCGGCCTGGGCGGTGGCAAAGCGCGACGCCCCGAAAGTGGCCGAGCAGCTGTGGACCTTCCCGACCCCGATCGGGCCGAAGGGTCGGCACATTTCCGGCCGCTACCGCTATTGGGGGATCTGGAACTTCTCGGCCAACAAGCCGGCGGCGAAGAGCTTGCTCCTGTACCTGTCGACGAACGAGTCGATCAGCAAATTGCTCGAAGGCGGCCAGGGGTTCGACGTGCCGCCCTTCGACAAGATCGACTCACCCGTCTGGGCCGCGGCCGAGCCGCCGAAGGGCACCTTGTACAACTTCCCGCCGCGGGGCGACGTCGTCGTCTCGGTCGCAGGCCACCCGGCACCGGCACGTATCGGTGTGCAGATCTATTCGCAGGGCACGATGTGCAAGATGATCGCCCAATGCACCCAGATGGGCAAATCGATCGATGAGGCGATCGCCTGGGCCGAGGGCGAGCTCGACGGCTACATGAGGACCTGATCAGAGCCTACTACTCGAAGCTTAGAAGGTCACTGCGGGTGCCGGTCACCCCCAGGGCTATCGCATATGCCCAAAGTGCTCACTCGAAAGCCCCTCCCCACAAGGGGGAGGGATTGGAACCGAAGTCATATGCAATCGCCGCGGACTCAACTCACGCCGAGGTGACGCGCGAGTTTGCCGAGGGTCTGATAGCCGAACTCCACCGCGCCGAAGCCGATGGTCGCGTCGCGCTGTTCCTTGGTCGGGTGCAGTTGGCGCATGGTGAGCACGGTCTTGCCGTCGCTTTGGGCGTCGAACGTCACCGTGACGTGGAACCGCGCGGGATCGTTGTCCTTGTCGGAACCGTGCTCGATCTCGATCAGCCGCGGCGCTTCGACCCGCAGGAACACCATGCGGTTCTCATAGCGCGTGCCGTCGGGTCCGGTATAGACGAAGCGCCAGCGCCCGCCGGCGCGGATGTCGCATTCCAGGCTCTCGATCTTGAAGCCATCCGGCCCGAACCACTGCGTGATCTGCTTCGGATCGGACCAGGCCTGGAACACGCGTTCGCGCGGCGCGGCGATTACGCGGCTCAGCACGATCTCGCGATCGAGCGCCCAGGTCCTGCGGGAATCAGCGTTCATGGTCGTCACCTTTCGTTTCTGCCGATTGAGGGGTTTCCGTTGTCGCGAGAAAGCGTTCGAGGCGGTCGAATCGCGCCTCCCAAGCTTCTCGTGTGTGATTCAGCCAGCGCGTCGCCTCGGCCAGGCGCTCCGGGCGCAAAGAGCACGGCCGCTTCTGGCCGTCGCGCCCGCGCGCAATAAGTCCCGCGCGCTCCAGCACCTTCAGATGCTGCGACACCGCCGGCAGGCTCATTGCGAAAGGTTCGGCGATCTCCTGCACGGTCAGGTCCCCCTGGGCCGCGAGGCGGGCAAGGATGGCCATCCGAGTCGGGTCGCCGAGGGCCCCGAACGTCTGGGTAAGGTCTTGAGATAACTGCACGTCTCTGAGCCGTTTTATATTTAAGACAATACTTAAATATACAGACAAATGCCGCCCGTCAAGGGG
>Ga0209380_10002878_pt1 | contig 10884 bp, 9 predicted proteins | sample HubBroMetageWFT6_FD_188347 | JGI IMG/M metagenome (GOLD analysis project Ga0209380, IMG submission 188347) | Warmed and freeze-thawed soil microbial communities from the Hubbard Brook experimental Forest, New Hampshire - Hubbard Brook CCASE Soil... | ecosystem: Environmental > Terrestrial > Soil...
CGTTAGAAGTCTCGCTCTCCCGCACCGCGGCCCGCCAGCCGGCTCTGATGTCCGCGATCTCCGCGGCCCACTCCGCCGGCGCCGGGCAGCTGGCCGCGGCGGCCAGCTGCCCGATGACCGCGCCGACGTCACCGGCCATTGGCACCGCGCACTCAAAATTCCGGCCGATCTCGGCGCCATCGATGTCCACCTGGATGATCTGCGCGGCCGCAGGGATGAGGCTCCAGTTCCTGGTGGTCATGCTGCCCAGCGAGGAGCCCGCGACCAGCACGACGTCGGCGCGCAGCAGGATCGCGTTGGCGGAATCTGCCCCGTACTCACCGACGACTCCGCCGTAGAGCGGATGGTCAGAGGCAATCGTCGCCAGTCCGTTCAGTGTCACGACAACGGGGATCGTGAGTTGCTCGGCCAGGGCGACCAGCTCGCGCGCCGCGCCTGAGCGGGCCACGCCGTTCCCGGCGACGATGACCGGCCGCCGAGCCCTCGCGAGCAGCTCCACCGCGGCGGCGACCGACGAGCTAGCAGCCATCGGTCGGTCGCTCGGCGACGTGCCGTACCGCGGTTCGGCGCGGGTGACGCCCTCAGCCGGCGAGTCGCCCGGGTTGCCGGTCCGGCCGACCAGGCCGAGATGCACCGGCCGGGGCACACCGGAGCTGGCCGCGCGGAACGCCTGCCGCAGCAGGTCAGGGAAACGGCTCGGGCCGGGCACGTGCGCGTTCCACTTCGTCACGGCCTCGAAGGCACCGTGGTCATCCACGTCCTGGTAGAGATTGCGGTAGGAGGTCCGCGCATCGGGCTCGCCGGAGAGGGCGACTATCGGCGTCCTGGCCATGTAGGCATCGCGGAGACCTGCCGCCAGGTTCGTCGACCCGATCGCCTGCGCGCCGCACACCCCGACCTTTCTGCTGATCCGGGCGTAGCCATCGGCCATGTAGGCGGCCGCCTTCTCCCCGTGCGTCATGACCGGCAGGATGCCGCGTTCGCTCATCCGCTTGACCGTCTCTGGCAGGATGACGGGGACGAAGAAGAAATGACTCACGCGGTACGCAGAGAGCATCTCGGCAATCTGATCGCTTGTCCGCACCGCACCGCCCGCCTGGTAGTCACGTGCACATAGCCTGACTGATTGTCCGACAGTTATACGTTCAGTCTGCCGTCGCGCCTGCCCAGGGTCAAGCACGGGGCGCCCTTGCTAGCGCGCATACCAGCCCCCGTCGACGATCAGCTGGTGTCCGGTGACGTAGTCCGCCGCGCGGGAAGCGAGGAAGATCACGCTCCCGACTATGTCCTCCGGCTCGCCGAAGCGGCCGGCGGGGATACGCGCCTGCACCACGGGGTCGGTGTAGGCCGGGCTCTGGCGACCCGTTTTGAAGTAGCCAGGCACGACGGTGTTGACCTGCACACCGCTGCCCGCCCATTCGTTCGACAGCGCCTTCGTGAGCCCGATGATCGCGTGCTTGGACGCCGTGTAGGCGCTTCGGTTCACCGGGCCCTGGAGGCCGGCCAGCGATCCGATGTTGATGATCTTGCCGGCGCCGCGCTCGACCATCCCCGCGCCGATGCGCTGGCAGAGCAGCCACACCGCGTCCAGGTTCACCGTCTGGACCTCACGCCATCGGTCGAGGCTCAGTTCGAGAGCAGACTGCCTGATGAACGTCGCGGCGTTGTTGACGAGGATGTCGACGCGCGTCTGCGCCAGCAGGTCATCGATCCGCGCGCCGAGCGCGTCGATCGCCAGCAGATCGGCGATCCACCGGCGTGACTTGCCGCCCGCGCGGGCGATCTCCGCCTCTGTCTCGCCGAGATCGTCATGGTGGCCGTGCAGCACAACCTCCGCGCCAGCCTGCGCGAGTCCGGTCGCTATCGCCCGGCCGAGCCCCGCCCGGGAGCCCGTCACCAGCGCCACCTTCCCGGACAGTGAGAACAGCTCCGGCAGCTGCGTCTGGCAATTCTCCATCTGGGCATCGTCCCCGATCATCAGCGCCGCGACACAGACGATCGCCTGCGCAGGTATTCGACAGTGCCGTTAAGGGCCAGCGCGCCGATGAGAATGATGCCGTCGACGACACTGACCGAGTACACCGATACGTGCGCATCGGTCAGCAGTTCCTGGATCAGGAACAGCACTCCCCCGCCGAGCGCGCCGCCGAGCAGGCCGCCCCGCCCTCCGGCGAGGCTGATACCACCGAGTGCTACCGCCGTGATCGCGCTGATCGTGTACGGCGGGCCGACCGTACCGTCGCCGCCCTGAATGAGGCCGGTGAGCATCAGGCCGCCGAGGCAGGCGAGTAGCCCTCCCATGGAGTAAGTGACCAGCCGCAGCCTCGCCACATTCACGCCGGCTGTGTACGAAGTCCGCTCATCTCCGCCGACGGCCAGCAAGTTGCGCATGTAGGAACCCCGTGACACCAGTGTCCACAGGAGCGCGATGACGGCGAAGACGACCCAGACGGCCGGAATCGGTCCCACGGAGCCATTGAGTTTCACCAACCAGACCGGAACGCTTCCGCCAGCCTGCGGCAGCACCTCCGTCCCCAGTCCGTCATAGAACAGGTACATGCCCAGCGTGGCAATGATGGCGGGGAGCCGGACGTACGCGACCAGCACTCCGGTAATGGCACCGGACAGCAATCCGAATACGATGACGATGGGAATCACAGTCAGCGGCGACGTGATTCCCGCCGGTACCAGCAACGTTGAGATCAGCACGCTCATGAATCCGGCCAGCGGGCCGACCGACAGGTCGATTCCGCCGTTGCCCGACAAGACGGGCAGCGTCATCGCCATCGCGGTCAGCACCGTCGGGCACAGCACCGACATGGACGTCGCCCAGTTGTGCTGCGCCAGGAACTGCGGCTGAACCGCGGCATTCACGATGAACAGCACGATGAGCATGGCGAGCGGAACCACCGCATAGGTGTTCCGCCGCAGGATCTGCCGCACCGCGGGCGTGGAAAGCACCGACGGCCGCGCGCGGTCAGAGACGACGCTAGTCATCCGCGCTTCCGTCGTGCTTGTCGGCGCCGAACATCGCGGCCACGACGTCGGTATCCGATGACATCTCGGTTGGCAGCATTGCTACGAGACTTCCTTCATGAAACACCGCAATCTGATCGGTGAGTGTGAGCAGCTCGGCGATTTCAGTCGAGAGGAAGATGATCGCTACTCCGTCAGCGGCCAGCCTGCGGAACAATCCGTAGAGCTCTTCCTTGGTGTTGTGGTCAACACCCCGCAGCGGGTCGTTGACAACCAGCACGCGGGGACGCATCGCGATCCAGCGCCCCAGCAGGACCTTCTGCTGGTTTCCGCCGCTGAGGATGCTGATGGTACGACTAGGCGATGCGCTGACGAGCCGCGATGACTCAGCGAAATCCGCGAATCTCTTCCGGGCCTGCTGCCGTCTCAGCAGTCCCAGCCGGCTGAGATCGCCCCACAGCGTGATCGCGAAGTTGTCGAAGACCGACAGCGGGCCGAACAGGCCCTCATAGCGACGGTCGCGCGGCACGTACCTGATGCCGAGCCGGTTAGCGCCCCGGTAGCTCCGCACGACATGGGTCTCACCATTGTCCTCGAGCGCGAGCACCTGACCGTCCACGGGCCGCCGGAGCCCGCAGAGGCACTCCACGAAGCCGACCTGGCCCTGGCCCTCGAGCCCCGCGAGCCCGAGTATCTCCCCTGCCCTGACCTCCACCGAGATCGGCTTGGACGCGGCACGCAAGGTCAGCTCCGCGACCCGCAGGACAGGCCGCTGCGGGCTCTGCTGCCCCGCACCCCCCCGGCGCGGTCCCGGCTCGGCGACGGCGGGGTCAGCGTGCGCCTCGCGTCCGGACATGTGGCCGAGGATGCCACCCCGGGAGGCTTCGCTCGCACCCATCGTGGCGACGGTCGCGCCCTGCCGCAGGACGGTGATCCAGTCCGCCAGCCCGAGTACCTCGTCCATCCGATGCGAGGTGAATAGGACCGACCTCCCCTGCGACCGGGCCAGCCGGAGGTAGTCGAACAAGCGGTCCCGTTGCTGGGCATCCAGCGCCGAGGTTGCCTCATCGAGCACGAGCAGCCGCCACGGGCGGATGATCGCCCGGGCCACCGTCGTCAGCTGCCGCTCGGCCAGTGAGAGCGTCCACATCGGCCGGTCCAGGTCGAGCCCGTCCATGCCGAGATCACTGAGCGCCTGCCGGGCGCCGGCGATTTCGTCGCCCTTGCGGTGCCCGGACCTGAAGAGCCCATCGGTCCCCAGGTAGATGTTGTCGCGCACGGTCATCTCCGGCACGATCAGCGTCTCCTGGAATACCGTGGCGATGCCCATGCCCTGTGCGCTTCTCGGGCTGCCGAGCTGTCTGGCCTCGCCTTCCCAGACCAGCGTTCCCGAGTCTGGCCGCAGGACGCCACTGAGGATCTTGATCAGCGTGCTTTTACCAGAGCCGTTCTCACCGACCAGTGAATGGATCTCGCTAGGGCGGACACGCAAGGTCGCCGAGTTCAGGGCGCGCGTCTCACCGAATGACCGCGACAAGCCCTCCATGACGAGGCGACTCGCTTCGTCGACCGAACTCACTGTGTGCCCCTCTCTGCAAGCCCGATCGGGTCAGATCTTCGCGGCAACCTTAAGCTCCCGGCCGTAGGTACTGGTCAGCGCGATGACGAGGATGCCAAGAGCCAGTTCCTGGAACGAGGCACTGAAGCCAACCCCGACGAGCAGCGTGGTCAGCTCCGCGACGATCAGCGCGCCCATGACGGTCCGCTGGTATCCGCCACGGCCGCCGAGCAGCGACGTGCCCCCGATCAGCACCGCGGTAATCGTCAGGAAGAAGTACGGCTCCCCCACGGTGGGATCGGGGATGCCGCTATAGCCAGCGAAAAATACTCCGACCATGGCGGCGCAAAGCGCGGATATGCAGAACGCCACGACCAGCGTCCACGTCGACCGGACGATGGCCAGCCGCGCCGCGACGGGATTCGCGCCGAGCGCATAGGTTTCCCGTCCGACCCGGGTCAGGCGCAGGAAGGCCACCGCGAGGACCGAGGCGACCGCCCACACGATAATGATGGCCGGAATCGGGATCGGCCCGGTGTGACCGATAGCGGAGACACTGCTCGTCAGCCATCCCGGCACCGCCCCGTTGACGGCACCGTTACTCCATTCCAGCGCGACCCCGGACACCACCAGGCTCATGCCGAAGCTTGTTATCAGGGAGTGAACGTGCAAGAGCACGGACGACATGGCGCTGACGGTCCCGATGAAGATCGCCAGCGCCGCGATTGCGAGAAATATAACGGGCAGCGGCCAGTGCTTGTAGTACAGCTGGGTGACGATGATATCGGACAGTCCTATCACCGCCGGAATTGAGAGATCAATTCCGCCGGCGATAATGGTTATGGTCTGCCCCAGGGATGCCAAGCCGAGCAAGCTAGCCAGAATCAGCAGAGAGATGATGCTCAGCTTGCTGAAATACCCGGGGATGAAAATCACGGACAGGATAAACAGGACTGGTACCAGGATGTACGGCAGCGCGTCCGTGAAGTTAGCCGCGAGGAAGCGAGTGACAATCTCCGAGGTGCTGCGGGCCGGCTGACGGGCCGCCGGACCTGGCTCGGGCAAACCGTCAGCGGGAGCGATCGGGCTTGGATCGGTCATCCTTGCCGCTCTTCTCTAGCGGAGGCTCGAGCACGGCGCGCGCAACGCCGTGCTCGAGCCTTACTGACATGAGGGACTTGCCGCTAACTGAGCTCGCTGATCAGGAGGGCTCGGGGAAGCTCGTCACAGGCTGGCCGCCGGTGAAGAACTGACCGAGGTAGCTCGCGATCGCTGGCAGGGCCGGCTTCGGCGATGCGAAGCACGAGCTGCTCGTCGTCATCGAGGGTGTGTACCACTGATTGAATGTCGCCGTGGTCGGGCCGGGAATCGGGTACAGGACCGTGTCGAGAGCAGGCTGCTGCCCGGCCAGGAGCCGCAGCGCCACGTCCATGGTCGCGTAAGCGCCCGGCGCCGGGGCCTGGTCCGTCATGAAGGGGACCAGCGAAGGATTCGCCTTCTGGAACGCTAGCTCCTGGCAGTCGCCCTCCTGCAGTGACACTTTCGCTAGCGGGCGCCCAGCCTGTTGCAGTGCCGTCTCGGCGGCGACGCCCATCGCGCCCTCGTCGACGATCCCGTCGACCTTCACTCCGGGGTGGCTGGCTAGCCACTGCGACGTTGCCTGCTGGGCAACCGAGGCCGTCCACTCACCGGTGTAGTTGCCGACGACCTTGAGACCCGGGTGTCCCGCCATCGCGGCGGTCGCGGCCGCGGTCGCCGTGGCAGCGTCGGCCACGCCCGGCACCCCGGTGATATACAGCAGGTTGCCCTGGTAGTTCATCGCCTTGTAGAGGTTGGCCGCCAGCTCATACGAGTTCTGGTACACGTCGAACGAAACCGTGATGGCGTTGTTGCAGTAGATCGGGTCGAGCGACACAATCGCAATGTTCTTCTGGAGCGCGGTCGAGTAAAGCGAGCAGAAGGCGGTCGTCGAGCCGGCGTCCAGGAAGATCACGTTACAGCCGCTGTTGATCTCGCTCTGGAGCTGTGACAGCTGCGTAGCAGTGCTGTTGTTGGAGTTCTCGACGATGAAGTTGGACTGGGCGTGCCCGGCCGCTGCCAGCTGGCTCACCATCTGCTTGTACGCGGTGACCTCGCCCTGCTGGTAGGTGTTGCCGAGGTAGAAGGTGCTCTCGCAGAACTGCGCCTTCCCGGTCGGCGGTTTGTAGTTCTGGTAGGCGTTCGGATAGAGCTGCGCGTACAGGTTGTAATGCGCGTAGTCCGTCTGGGCGCCCGATGGCACCGCACTGAGGCCGACAGTAGCGCTGCTACTCGAGCCCGCAGTGCTGCTGCTACTGGCGGCTGCGCTGGTTGCGCTTGCCGGCGCTGACGTCGATGTCGATGAGGTGCTGCTCGTCACCGAGGACGAGCATGCGGTGAGGATCGCGACCGCCAGCGCGAGAACCACGCCAGCAGCCACACGGAACCGGGGCCGAGAGGTTCGACGGCCGGTGTCAGAGGATGTCGACCAGGAATGCCACGCAACAGCGCGAAGACGGCGCATGAATATTTCCTCCCCAAGTGGGATCCCTTGGGGCGGGTCCCACCGACTGTGCGACGGACTGTTTGTCGTACAACTTGAGAGGCACGTTAGTCCTGCCGACAGTTACCGTCAACAGGGTGAACGGCTACAATCTGGACATGGTCTCCGCCGTGGACATGCGGCGTCGCGCTCAGCCGGAGGCGGACCCCGCCCGGCGCGCTACGAGGTCAGCGACAAGGTCGGGATGTGAGAGGAATGGCGAGTGGCTGGAGGGCCACTCGACGACCTCCGCGCCCGCCGCGGCCGCCATCTCGCGCTGGGTGTCCGGATGGATCATGCGGTCGTCGGCGCACACCACGTAGGTCGTCGGGATCGTCCGCCACGCCGCGACCGCGTCTGTATCGACGACGGCATAGCCGGTCTTCTGGAATGGCCGCAGCCGGGAAGCCGCTTGCCGGGCGAGCGACGGCTCCACGTCATGGTAGAACGCCGCCAGGCTGACCTCGCGATCGATGACGGTCGTCGTGTTCGTCTCGATGACGACCTTGGACCGTAGCGTCTCGCGGCCCTCGACGGGCACCGGGGGCGGGGAGAGGGTCGGATGACCGGCCTCGGTCAGGACCGCGGCGATGTAGATGAGATGCCTGACATTGGGCGCGCCGATCGCGCCGAGCGTCGCGACGCTGCCGCCCCAGGAATGGGAGATGACAATCGCGTCCCCCTCGATCGCGGCCAGCGCGTCGCTCAGCACGGCGGCGTCGCGGTCGAGCGTCGTCATCGGGAGGTCCAGCGCCACCGATGGGACGCCCCGCGCGTCCAGAAGCTCGCGGACAAGATGCCAGCTCCACCCGTCGTGCCACCCGCCGTGGACAAACACCGCGGTCGCTGGACTGCTCACCGAAGGTCCCCTCTTCAGATGCCGTAGACGGAGCTGGCGGCCTTCTCGAAGACCCACGAGCGCTCGTCGGCGCTGAAGTCGTCCGCGATCCGCTTGTAGGTGTTCCACAAGACCACGAAGTCGGTCAGGTGCCTGTCCTCCGGATAGTTGGTCTCGAACATGCTGCGCTCCGGGCCGAAGGTCTCGATGGCAAAGCAGATTTCGGGCTTCCAGTACTCGGCGAGGAACTCCGATGACCGCGGCCCGTCGAGAACGGACCGCTCGACGAACGACTTGTAGCCGATGCCGCCGATCTTGAGGTAGACGTTGGGTGCCTCGGCCAGGTCTGCCATATTCCGCCGCCACTCGGCCAGCATCCCCGGCCGGTCGGCTGCGTACGGCCCATTGCACGCCGGGCCGCCGAGATGGTTCAGGACGATGCGCAGGTCCGGCTGGGCTTGCGCCAGCTTCTTCATGTCGCTGAGCTGGTTGAAGTACAGCCAGGTCTCGAAGATCAGGCCGCGCTTGGCCACTTCGGCCGTGCCGGCCTGGAAAACCGGGTCAAGCAGCGCGAACTCCGGCGCGCCGCGCAGCGCGTTGTTAGTGTCCGGGTGCCGGTCCCAGGCGACGTTGTGCCTGATGCCCTTGAACGAGGAGCCGCCCGCCTCCAGATGGGCATCCAGCACCTCGCCCGCCTGAGACCCCAGGTACATGTCCACGTGACCGACGATGCCAGCGCAGATTCCGTCCGGCCCCTGCTGAGAGACCGCCCACTCGGTCTCGCCCACCGGCTTCAGGTAGTCAGGACCATCGGTCCGGTAGCTCGCCGAGCAATCGATGAAGACCGTCTTGATGACGCGGTGGCCCTGGCTGATGTCACGCTCAAGGTCGGCCCGGTTGTACCGGTCGCTCGGCCACATGTGGTGATGCGCCTCGACGATCGGGATGTCCGGGCCGATCGCTGTTTCTGCGTACGCCTGCTGCGTGGTCATGACTCTCTCTCGTTAAGCCCAGTGGTTAGGCGGAATACAGCTTGACGCGCTCGGCGATGATGTCGGCGACCTGCCGAGGCTGGGAGAGGAACGGCGAGTGGCTCGTGTCCAGCTCCACGACGTCGCCTGCCTTCGCTGCCATGGCCCGCTGATCGTCGGGGTTGACGCCGTGGTCCTGCGCGGTGACGACGTAGGTCGTCGGGTAAAGGCTCCAGGCCGGGGGGACCGAGGTCTCGACGATGTCCCAGCCCACGCGGGCGAACGGCCGCAGCTGCGCCGTGCACTCCGCGGCGACCTGCGGGTCCACGTCGTGGTAGAAGGCATCGTAGGCGTACTCGGGGACAACCACGCAGACCTCCGGCCCCAGGTCGAAGGCGGGCATCGGCGGCAACGTACGGAAGTCGACCGGGGCAGGCTTGCCCGCTTCGATCATGAAGGCGGCCAGGTAGATCAGGTGCCGGACGTTCGGCGCACCCGATGCGCCCAGCGTGACCGGGCTGCCGCCCCACGAGTGCGCGACGACCACGGCATCGTCGTCGAGGCTGTCCAGGGTTTCCCTGACCACCGCCGCGTCGACGTCCAGGGTCGACGTCATGGGGAGCTGAGGCGCCACCGACCGGATGCCGTCGGCTGTGAGTTCGGCCCGGACCAGATCCCAGCACGACGCGCTGTGCCAGCCGCCGTGCACCAGTACCGCAGTCGTCATGATCGCCCGCCCCTCACCCGGTTCCTGACTGCATCGATTGAGCTGAAGCTACTCATATCCAAGCACCCCCGTGAACGAGAATCTATGCAAAATCGTCAGACGATACGACAGACTACCGGTCGGTCCGCCGCTGATAGCGCGATTGACACTTCGGTTAGATCGTAGATATCTTCGGCTTATGCGAAGCGAGGCACCCGCGCTGCTGCCCGTATTCAGGTCGCAGCTACAGGCTGACATCCTTGCCGCGCTGCTGCTCAGGCCTGAACAGGAGTACACCCTGACAGACCTTGCGAGGCGGTTCAATGCACCGCTCAGCACGGTTCATGACGAGGTGAAGCTTGCTGCCGGCGACCGACAGGAGGTCAAGGGTCTGTATCCCGACCTTCAGGTTCTTGATGCTCGGGATGTCCAGGCTGGCGATCAGCAACACCTCGTCGGCCTCTTCGAGCAACGCGAGGACGACATCGTCGAACGTATAAGGAACAACCTTGGGCGGACCGCTCTCGCCACCATGAAAGAGGGGACAGAAATCATTCAGGGAACGTTGACCGCGGGTCTGCTGGCGAATGGTCGCGTCCACCTCCAGCCAGATCAGTTCGCCCTCGGGATAGTAGTCGAGACCCCGGCGCCAACTTGACCACTGCGAGCCCAGCATGCGCAAAGCCTGCACGGAGCGTGTGGTGTCTTCCACACTTCGCCAGGTGCGTCCGGGGCGATGATCCATTTCGGCTGCGGTTGCGGCGAGCGCCTCGCGATATTGTTCGGGGGTCCACAATCCGATGCGCGCGGCTAGCATGTCGCCGAGGTACTGCGTCAACCCTTCATAGACCCAAAGCAAATCGCCGATCATCGGCTCCTGGTAATTTGGAGTTGCCAGGCCGGCGGGACGACGGTACTTGCCGTTCCAGGAGTGGACAAATTCGTGGGGCAGGAGATCGGCGAAAATCACGCGCAGATCAGGATCGAGCAGCGTGCGCTCGCCGGCGACACTGTCGTTCGACTCGTGATGTTCGAGGCCGTGGCCGCCGACCTCGTCGGCACCGCATCTTCCGATGCTCCCGTACCAAAGCGCAAGCCCGTCGCATCAGCGCCTAAGGCTTTTTCGCCCACTGCATCGGTCGATCTTCCCATGCTCCAATCCTCGCTACCTATCGAGGACCCCGACTTCCTGGAGATCGTGCAGGAATTCGCCGACCGTCTTCGCGATCAGATCGCCGAAATGCAAAAAGCGTGGGAGAAAAAGGAATTGTCCCA
>Ga0209380_10002883_pt1 | contig 10870 bp, 12 predicted proteins | sample HubBroMetageWFT6_FD_188347 | JGI IMG/M metagenome (GOLD analysis project Ga0209380, IMG submission 188347) | Warmed and freeze-thawed soil microbial communities from the Hubbard Brook experimental Forest, New Hampshire - Hubbard Brook CCASE Soil... | ecosystem: Environmental > Terrestrial >...
TATGTCGCTATCTCGGATGCCGACCAGATCGAATATACCTTGGTGCCTTCGGGACGGAAGATTACGTGGGGATCATGGGGCGCACTTGACGTCGCCACTGGGAAGATCCTTTGGCAGACAGCAGACCCCACTAAAGGCACCTTCGATATTGGCTCGGTGAGTGTTGCGAATGGCGTCATGTATGCGCCCTCTTTGTCGGGGCAGATGTATGCGCTGAACACGCTAAGCGGGAAAGTCCTCTGGAACTTCGCGAGCGGCGGTTCAGTAATCGATGGGCCATCCATCGTGGACGGCGCCGTCTATTGGGGTTCTGGTTACAATATCGGAACCGGAAATAATAAAGTGTACGCATTTACTCTGGGCGGCAAGAATTGAGGCGAGCAAGAGTGAGGGCTTGCGTTTGAATGGATCGCTCACGTCGACGATGTTCGATGTGACAATATCCGGGCAGTCTGCCATTTATAGCAATAGCAGGCTGCCCCGCCGAATTAGTCAGGATCTTTCGCTGATGCCTTTGACGTAACAACGCCCCCGCGCCTGTGGATCGCTGTGGGCGCCGATTACAACAGCGGACTGCCGTTTGAACCGGATTTATCCCCTCAACAATATGCCCTCCAATACGTCAGGTAATGATTAATCACCTCAATTTCGTTCGCGACCGCATCCATCCTTATTTCACGCAGAATCCTTCGGTGGGCGCCGATCTCTACCAGCGGGAAAAGCGTTCGGTGCGCTTGCAGGCCGACGCTACGAACCTGAGCAATACGCTCGAAGTAATCGACTCGGAGGCCTGTTCTCCGGCAACGCACTCGGCCCCTCGCGGCAATATACCTTTCGCCTTGTACCGACATTCTAGAACCCGGAGCGATTCATCGAGCGCCGGATGCCGAGCATTGGCTTATAGTTGATATTGAGAAAGGATGGGTGATGGGATCAAGGACAATCCGCTCTTGGTTATTGGCGGTTATCATAATCGCCCCCGCAGGGAGAATCCTTGGGACGGACTCCCCGAAAGTTCCGACCAACGTTGCCTATGTGAGCGAAGAGGATGGCGGGATCAGCGAGATCGACCTAAGCACGCTAAAGGTAATCCGCCGGGTCGAACCGAGCGATCTCGCGCCACGAGGACTGGCGGTTACATTCGACGGAAAATACGTCATCACATCGAACAAAAACACAAGCGATGGTGCGGTCTTCGGTACGCCGGACCTGAGCTTGCTTAGACGAATCCATATCGGCGAGAGCCCCGAGTTCATCAAGATCAATCCCGCTGGCGACCGGCTTTTCGCGACTTTCGAACCCAGTTCGGAGGGCGGACCCCCCGGAGCTCCGAAAGCCAAGAATGACAGCCATAACGAAAACGGGTCGCCCGCTCAGATCGCCTCATTCCACGTAGGAGACTGGGTGCCGGGCCCAACTTCCACCGCCGGCCAGGAGACGGAAGGCATCGAATTTTCACGCGATGGAAAGTTAATGCTGGTAGCCAATGAATCGCAGGAAACCATCGGAGTATTCGACGAAGTCACCGGGCGGCATCTGCGAGATGTCGATCTGAGACCCTACGGAATGCGCCCGCGCGCCGTCAAAGTGTCTCCGCAGGGCAAACAGTACGCGGTGACGATGGAAACCTCGGGAACGTTACTGACAATGGACCCAAACTTCAACGTAATCAAATCTGTTCCAACAGCAGCGAAGCCCTACGGAGTCGCGTTCGACCGCGCTGGTAAGCGCATTTTGGTTTCAGCCGCGCTGGCAGGTAAACTCCAAGTGTTTTCGGCGGATTCTCTGCAACTCCTAGCAGAAGTGTCCACCGGCACGAGGTGCTGGCATTTCACATTTACACCCGACGATTCCAGGATTTTATTGGCCTGTGGACGATCAAACAATGTAGTTGTGATCGATGCGAGTTCATACAAACTGGTCGGGACAATCGAAGGATTCAAGCTACCGTGGGGCATCGTGACATATCCTAGGTCATACGGGAGTTTGGGATTGCCGTAAATACAGCGGTGTCAACGGAGAATTCCGCGCTCCCGTGAAGAGATCAAAAGGGGTAAGATCGGCCCGTAGGTCTTTAGCCACACTGGAAACAATAACGCTCGATGTTGCCACCCCGTCCGCTCGAATATCCACTCCCGTTTCAGCAGCCCCCGGCTCGGGCTCATCCGTGTCGGCAGCGAGCGTGGGTACCGTTGCACCTGGCAAGACGCTTTGAAAAATCTTCCTCCCCGCCGGCATGGTAATCCTGTTGATCGGCGGAGTTCTTTATTTTCGATCCACTCGTCCTGCGAAACTGACTAAGAAAGACACGGTTGTGCTTGCCGACTTCTCCAACACCACCAGCGACCCAGTGTTCGAGGGTAGGTTGAAGCAAGCTCTCGCCGTGGACCTCGACCAATCGCCATTCTTGCCCGTCGTGCCACAAGCCCAAGTCCGGAAGACGCACACTTTTATGGGACGCCATGTCGGGCGACTCCGCGAAGGCTCGCATTGCCTATCAGGATTTTTTCACCAAGTGGAAAGACGCTGACCCCGACATTCCCATCCTGAAGGAAGCCAAGGTGGAGTACGCGAAGCTGCAATAGCGAGAAGGCGAATCTCCGTCCTTGGTCGTTTGCGTCGCAAGAACCACTGAATTATTTTGGTGGTGCGTAGAAGTAGTAGTCAGCAGTGTAGCTGCTTTTCACTTCAACGTTCTGCTTTGAGGCATCGCAGGTGGTTGCTGGTGGCGGCTGACCGCCGTGGGTGTGAATGCGTTGGATGCTGGTGACCCGGCTGAGGACGCCCTCTCCGGAATGACCAGTGGCGGTCACGAGCAACCAGGGAATCGAATCCGAATCGGGCGAATCGATCCGAGCTACGGCTTTCCCGGTGACTTCACTCCCATCGTTGTCCTTCCAGGTAGGACCAGCATAGTGTCGGCCGACGACCGCTCCTTGCTGATCGTGAAGATCAGCTTCCGGAGCCTTCAGGGTCCAACCGTACTTGCCGTCCGCTCCCTGCTGACAGGTGTAGATCTGCGATCCCGAAGCGTGAACCTGCAAGACAACTTCCTCGCCGGCAGGCGCTTTAATCTTGTCGGCTACATCGGGGCGTGGAATCCCCTGTCCATTTGCGAGTGTAACAACTCCGGTCAACACGGCAGTTTGCAGAAATTTTGCGGTCACGGTGAGAATTCTAACACCAAGGGAATGACCAAGTGGTTCCGCACCTCTTCTTTGTCCCCTTAGGCTCGTGAGATGATGCCTCGAAGAGCGGAGCGGTCACCATGCCTAATCGCAAATCCCGTTTGTCGCGCGACGCGGCCCTTGGCATGGAAGCTCCAATTACGCGACGCGACTTCCTCGGCTCTGCTCTATTAGCGTCCGGAGCCGTGTTGCTCGGACCAATCACTCCCGCAGAACTGCTCGGTGGACGGGATGAATTTACGGGCTACGGTGGTGTCGGCGAATACAGCGCCTCAAACGGCAACACTCTGGATGTTCTCCAGGCAGGCCATGCAATCCGCGACGGCCTCTACGAGCCACTTCCGAAGGACATCGTTGATACCGGGGAGAGTTATGATTGCGTGATCATCGGTGGCGGGATCAGCGGGCTTGCCGCTGCCCTATTCTTCCAGCGCCAAGCCGGTCCGGGCATGAAGTGCCTGATTCTTGAGAACCACCCCATTTTCGGTGGAGAGGCCAAGCAAAATGAGTTTCTCGTGGATGGCAAGCGGCTGATCGCACACCAAGGTTCGGCGATCTATCAGATTCAGTACCCGCATAGTTTTCTCGCGGGGTTCTACGATTCCATCGGGTTGAAAGTCCCTCAACTGACTTATCAGAAATGGGCTGGACCTGAGCCAGAGTTTCCCCTTTCCAAAACTCCGTATGAAGCAGCGGGTTTGCAGCATGGACAATACGGATTCTGGTTTGGCGCGAAATTCGGACAGGCACCGGGAATGTGGTTGATCGACCCTGCCGGGAAGAATCTGAAAGGCGCTCCAGTTCTCAAAGAAACTCGGCTCGAATGGCTGCGCTGGTTGAAAGGCGAGCCGGTGGAAAAGACGAAGTTCGAGCGTCCCCAGGTGGAAGGGGATGCGATTTCCCGGTACCTCGACTCGATCACTCTCGAACAGCATTATATGGAGCGGTTCGGGCTCAGCCGCGAAACCGTTCGAACTTTTCTTTCCCCGGTGGAAGGTGGAGGCTCGGGTCTGGGCCCCGATGCTTTGTCTGCCTATTCAGACTACGCGTTTGAAATGCTGCACCCATTGCCAGAGGAAAACGGGGGCTCGGATCAGATGTTTCCGGGCGGCAACACGACGATTGCGAGACTGATGTTGAAAAGTTTGATCCCCAGCGCTATCAACGGTCCGGATAGTGTGGAAGGCGTTAGCGGCAATAAGGTAAACGTTTCCGCTCTTGACCTTTCGGGAACCACGGCGAGAATTCGCCTATCTTCAACTGTTATTCACGTCCAGCACGATGGGGAAGCGAGCAAAGCCAACTCCGTTACCATCGCATACCTGAAAGAAGGCAAGCTGTACCGAGTCAAGACCCTCTCTGCTCTGATGGCGGGCGGATGTTGGACTACCAAACACATCGTGAAGGACCTTCCGGAAACCCACCGCAAGGCGTATGCGGAGTTCTACCGTTCTCCCTGCATGATGGCCAACGTTGCCGTGAGAAACTGGCGGTTCTTGTACCGGATGGGAATGAGCGGTTGCCGTTGGTTTGAAGGGATCGGCAATTACATGGAAGTTCGCAAACTGGCCCTGACCGGCGTAGAGGATTCCACCATCGGTCCAGACTCGCCCATCGTTCTCAGCCTGAAGATTCTGTACTCGTATCCCGGACATTCAACTGAAGAGCAGGGAAATCGGGGTCGCGGGGAGTTGATCGGAACATCCTTCAGAGACTATGAAAGACAAATCCGTGAACAGTTCACCGAGATGTTCGGGAGCGCCGGTTTCAGCGCGCAGCGGGACATCGCCGGTATTATCCTGAACCGTTGGGGCCACGCGTATCTGAGTCCGCAGCCCGGATTCTTTTTTGGCCGAGGTGGTCAACCTGCCCCTCGCGAGATTCTGCGGAATGCACCGTTCGGCCGGATTGCGTTTGCCAACACTGATCTGGCTGGCGCGATGGACCATCGCTATTCGATCCTGGAAGCGCAACGAGCTGTGGGACAGCTACTCGACCAGGTGTTGACGGCATAGCCGGCTCGTCCTCTCTCACAAGAGCGAGTGCCAACGCTCGACTGCTGAGGGCAGCGAATTACATAACATTAGATTACGCATCCGGTCGCTGACTGGCCGAGTGCGCGATCCCTTTCGAACTTGCATCAACCTGCGAGACTCCGCAGCGAATTCGCGCAAGTGCCTGTGGATAGTGCTCCTGAAGATATTGGATCAACCTCTCGCGAACATAACCGCGCAGGTCGAAGGTCGAAGGTAGTAGTGGGATTGCCGGCGCTCATCAAGAAGCGCAGTTCCACACTGCGTTCCTTCGCGTCGGTCACTTGCACGGCCATCACCTTTCTATCCCAGAGCGGCGAGCCCTCCAGAATTTGCCGGTACTCTTCCCGGAGCTTGTCGACTGGCACCGTGTAGTCGGTGTACAGAAGGACCACGCCGATCAAGTCGGAAGAATAGCGAGTCCAGTTCTGAAATGGCCTCTCGATGAAGTAGGACAGCGGAACCACCAGATGTCTCAGGTCCCACAGGCGGACAATAACATAGGTCGTATTTACCTCCACCACACGGCCTAATTCGCCTTCGACCACTACCGCATCCTCGATGCGGATCGGCTCGGTTAATGCGTTCTGGATGCCGGCGATCAGGTTGCCGAGGGTTGGGCGGGCTGCCATACCCAGCACCAGGCCGGCAAGTCCGGCCGACGCGAACAGTCCGGCACCGACGTTGCGGACGCTTGGGAAGGTCATCAGGACGGCGGCCAGCGCGCTACAGGCAATGAGTCCGACCCCGATTTGCCGGTGCGTCCGGGTGTGTCTGCGCCGCGCCCTCACATTGTCCGCGAGGTCTTGCGGCAGATTGTGGTTTACCAGAGCATTGAAGACTTCGATGACTCCGATCGCCAGCCATGCGATCACGATGATGTAACCAATTTCGAGGCCGTGTTCTAAGGGATCCGCCAACCAGTCAGGAACATCGAATTTTGGAAGGACCATCGAAACCGCGATCAAAAGAAACATCAATCGCGAGACCTGCTGGGTGTGCGTGACGATCTCTTCCGCAACAATGCTGTGCCGCCGCAACGAGAGACGGCGAAAAAGCGCATGGAGAACGTAATGGGCAATATGCGATATCGCCACCGCCGCAAGCAACCAGGCAAAAGCTACAAGCCTCGCTTGCCATTCGGCGTTCAGGTGAGCCATAAAGTCTCCCTCATGCTAGCCATGCTACCCGTCGTACGGCAGAGGAGCCTCTCCATTCTTCATGAGAGTGGCCGTTATGCTCAACCTATCACGGGGTGAGGACGGAATCAGGACGGCGTTCTGCGGCCGATTGTCGAAAGACTGAGGAATGTGTAGATGCTTTAGCCGGCAGTTTGTCGAGGCCTGTGCTAAATCTCCTTGGGCACCTGACCTTGAATCTGAACCAGTGGGCTGGTCTCATCAGAGGAGTGCGCTCCCGCTTGCCAGCGGTTCGGCGGCCGGAATTCGGTGCGTAATTTGCTCATGGTGGATCCTACGCTCAATGCAGATTGCACCAGATGACCAACCTTCAATGGCCCTGCCAGTTTCACCTCGCGAACCCAGTGCAGCGCGCTGCTGATGCTGCAGCCGCACTGGCTGCAATCGGGATTTCCACCGAAAACACAGGGCTCGACGCGAGTGCGCAGATCCGCGGAATAGTTCATCGACACCTTCGAGAACAGGCAATCCTTCGGAGATGTTGGCGGCTTCACGAACGCCTGTGCCATTCCCTCCGGCATCTGCAGCTTTGCATAGCTATGACGCAGGGGAGGGAGCGTCCGCGCCACGAATTCGCGGTCTTCCGCGCTCAACCGCTCCGGGCTTTCCTCATTCATTTGCGGACTGTACAGGCTCACCCAAATATGATCGACCTCAGGCCGCGCATTCCAGAAAGCGACATACTCCTCGAGATAAGAAGCCCGCTCCAGCATCGGCCGGGTGATCACCCAGTGCACGTTGATCGATCGTCCGGCGACATTCTTGAGGATGCGTTCGTAGGTTGCAGGCTTGCGGCGCGGATCGTGATGCTCCGGAAGGCCGTCAACGGAAACCGCGACGCGCAAGCGAGGGATTTTCATCCAGTGTGCCGGGATGGGAATAACTGCGCTGGTCACGACCATGGTGAAGACACCCATGTCGCTGAGGGCTGGGAGAATGCGATCCAGTTCCCGATGACGAATCATCGGCTCGCCTCCGACCAGGGAAACGTGCATCGGCCGGTGCTGGAGGACCAGGTTGACGACATTCTCGACCAAATCATCACCGCGAAAGTCGCTAAGGTCGCGCAACGTGGTTTCTCCTCCCAGGTGGCTTTCGCCGTAGGCGTAACAGCCGGGGCAGCTCAGAGGACACTCACGAGTGATCTCAATGGAAAGCATCGGCGTGTAACCATTGAGCACCCGCCACCCGGCTCGGACTAAATCGCGAGGAGTAAGACTGGGAGGGGTTTTGCCGGGAGACACGACCGCTGCATTTTTCAACATGAACTCTCCTGCCACGACGCCGATCTCGATCGCGGCCCGTTCTGAACACCACTTTTATGCGGAGTTCTGAACTTCTAAAGGTATAAAGATGTAGAAACGTCGAATTAGGTTCTTAAGATGCGACGCTTCCCCAGCACGAGTTGTACCTCAGATAATAACCGCCGCTTTTTGTGTAACTTCTACTGGAATCCGGCATGAATCCTTTAGAACTATCCGTCAAGGATATCTGTCAACGCAACTTCAGACGCGATCCCAGCTGGCGGGTGCCAAAAGGACTAGAGTTCTCTCGCCAAGTTAGGTTACGTAAGTCTAACAAGTCCCCCACCAGCTTTGGTGCTTTTGACGCTCTCCCCTCCCCCAAAACCATGCGGGTTCGCGCCTGTGCGCCGCTGACGAAGAAATTTCCTTTGTTCTGAGAGTAACATGCGGCGCTGCAAGACGGCTCAATCCCGAAATAGCACTTGGAAAGAAGATCGAAGGTCAAGGTCCGGGCAAGGGTCGACTCCCCGAAGAAGGAGGGAAAAGATTATGCTTCCGACGCGAAAAACTCGAGGATTCACTCTGATTGCATCGCTGATGCTGATGTCAGGCATTGCTATTGGCCTGCTCACGATTTGGGGCGGTCAGACCCTCGATTACAAGGGATCCATGGCCAGCCTGTACTACTCCACTTACTCTACGAGAAGGGACAAAAACGACGGCAACACTACCTACGATCCCCCGGCTCGAAACTACATCTTCGATCATCTCTTCACGCAGCCACAAACCTGCCACCAGGAACGCCATTGTTCCGTGACATCGATAACTTGAGCTAGCGGCAAAGCTTCACACCGCACACCGGCTGTTACTAAACGAAATCGCAAACCAACCAGCCCTGATCCTGCCACGCAGAGTCAGGGCTTTTCGTTGAGCAGCCTGGCATGCTGATGTTCAAACAACCCAAAGCCTGTCGGCTAACGTCGTGATAAGATCGGCGGAGCGTAAAGGGCGCATCCGGTCCGCGGAAAGGACAGAAGTCCACCTGATCGCAACAATTCGTTTTCACGAACTGACTTTCTGCCCGTAAATGCGGATCTCGGGCGTATGAAAGGAAGTTCATCATGCCGGTAAAACGCTTCCCATCGAATCCCAACCTCGAGCATTTGAGATATCAAGCGAAAGACTTGCTAAAGGGACATGCTGCCCGCAATCCAGAAGTGGCGCAGCGGATCAGGGAATTTCATCCGCGCTTTCGTCAGGCCACGGACGCTGAAATCTTCGAGGCCCAGCCGCGCCTCAGTGACGCGCAGCTCACAATCGCTCGCGAGTATGGATTTCCGAGCTGGACGAGACTGAAAAAGCATATCGAAAAACCAACGCTGTCTGACCAATTGAATTTGCCTCACCATGAACGCATTGAAGACGCCATGTTTCGGCGCGCCGTGGATCTTCTCGATGCAGGCGAAGTAGCAGGGTTGCGTGCCTACCTACACCAGCACCCGAATCTGGTGCATCAGCACGTCGTATTCGAAGGCGGGAACTATTTTCGGAATCCGACGCTCTTGGAGTTTGTGGCGGAGAATCCGGTTCGCCACGGGAGGCTGCCGGACAACATTGTTGAGCTAGCCAGGGTCATTCTCGATGCTGGCGTGGAACGGTGCGCGCTGAACGAGACACTGATGCTCGTTTGCACTGGCAGTGTGACGCGTGAATGTCGCGTGCAACGTCCGTTAATCGATCTCCTGTGTGATCGCAGAGCGAACCCCAACGCTGCCATACAAGCAGCAGCCCTGCACGGCGAGCTCGAAGCGGTCAGCGCTCTGTTAGGGCGCGGCGCTCGGATCGATTTGCCTGTAGCAGCAGCTCTGGGACGGATCGAGGATGCCAGCCGATTACTTCCAACTGCCGGCGGTGAGGACCGCCATCAGGCTCTTACCTTGGCATCGCAGTTTGGTCACGTAGAGATTGTTCGATTTTTGCTTGACGCGGGCGAAGATCCAAACCGATACAACCCGGTCGGGGGCCATTCGCATACGACGCCGTTGCACCAGGCTGCCGGGGCCGGCCATGAAGAACTAGTCCGCCTGTTTGTAGAGCGCGGTGCAAGATTGGATCTGAAGGACATCCTCTGGCATGCTACTCCGGCCGATTGGGCAAAACACGCGGGTAGGAGAGAAGTTGAGGCGTATCTTCGCGCCTGCCTTCGCGCGCAAGAAACGGGGAGCGAAAAGAAAGAGTAAATGCGCTACACGATCTTCCCGTCGGCCAGATCCCGGACTAACTTAAGATCTGCTTCGAGGAAATCGTATGACGGCAATTCCGACCGCAGGGACCACCGAACATCGCGAAAGATCCTGTTTTCAATTTTTCCATGGTATTCGCGCACAACGAAGAAGCGCAGCTCGACCGAACCTCCGCCCGGATACTCGTGGACGATGCGCGACACTTCTTCGCCTATCTTGGCGTCGATTCCAAGTTCCTCATCCAATTCGCGGTGAAGCGCGGCCCGTGGCTGTTCTCCTTCTTCAATCTTGCCGCCTGGGAACTCCCATTTCAAAGGCATGGTCTGATGACGGGTGCGCTGGCACACCAACACTTTTCCGTCCTTGAAGATTAACGCTGCGACGACACGCTTCATAGGCGGGCCAACGTTCCGAGAGGAACGATGAAGGCGCAACGATTCGAAATGTTCACTGCGACATAAGTTTCCAAGAGAGATGACTCTGGCTAATGCATCTTAGCCCGGGAGGTTGTGGAAAATCCTGGAGATGAATGGTCGATAGCCTGATCGTTGATTTCCAGCGCAGCACGTTACAATTCTTTAGATGTATTCTCGGCAGCTTCTCGATCACTTCGAGCATCCCCGCAACCCGGGCGAAGTAGCCCACGCCGACGCAACCGCGCAAGTGGTGAATCCCGCTTGCGGCGACATTTTGCAATTGAGCTTGAAGGTTGCCAAAGGTCACATCGCCGAAATCCGCTTTCTCGCGAAAGGATGCGTTCCTGCCATGGCTTGCGGGTCCGCGCTTACGGAGTTGGTTTGCGGCATAACGCTGGAGGCGGCCCGCGGTCTGAGACGCGAAGAAATTGTGCAGGCCGTCGGCGGTCTGCCAGAAGCCTCTGCGCACGCCAGCCATCTGGCCATGGATGCGCTTGCGGCGGTGCTGAAGCAATTCAAGAGTTAACCACGGATTTTCTCGGATGAC
>Ga0209380_10002884_pt1 | contig 10869 bp, 9 predicted proteins | sample HubBroMetageWFT6_FD_188347 | JGI IMG/M metagenome (GOLD analysis project Ga0209380, IMG submission 188347) | Warmed and freeze-thawed soil microbial communities from the Hubbard Brook experimental Forest, New Hampshire - Hubbard Brook CCASE Soil... | ecosystem: Environmental > Terrestrial > Soil...
CAGTCGCAATGGCGGGTTACGGGTTGAACCGGGGCGGCGTCCGGGTCGTTGGGTGCTTTTGGCTCTTCGCGGGGATACTAGAATATCTGCAGCATTTCTCGCCAGGCCGGCATCCCGCTCTTGCGGATTTCGCTGCATCGGCAGCCGGAGCTCTGTGCGGCGGGGTCGCCGTTGCCCTCCTCTGGCGTTGCAGCTCCGCTGTGCTGGGTTGGCGCAGTGCGGTGTAGGGCATCGTGCATGGTAACCGGCATTCCCCAGATTCCCGATCCTTTGGCGTGATCTTCGGTTTCATCGGGGCGCGCAAACGAAGTTATCGCAACCGCGCCCGTTAGCAGCATACCCCGGCGGGGGTGGCGCCCGCAGCCGAGCGATGAGCATCGGGAGATCCTTGTCGCACCGTGCCGAGCTAGGCTTTATCGCGGGCACTGTCAGCGGGCCCGAAATTGAGGCGGAACCGTTGCTGGAGTACGAAGTCGTGATTGTGGGGCAGCCTGCGGTTGTCCCCGTCCGGCCGTCGCGCAATCAACGGACCTTCGCCGGGGCGTACGGGAACGGGCGAGATGCGCGCCGATTCCGGACCTTCCCGCTCTCGCTCCCGAATGGGGGGTTCGGCCCATTGCGAGACATTCGGCCCCGGGGGAAATTGCAGTAAACTCGTTCAAGCACGCCGTCGCCAGTTCTACCGATGCATGCCGCGGTGTCGGCTGTCGGCGTGTCGCGAAAGGTGCCATATTGAAAAATCACCGGCTTTCCCGGGCATGGCGGACCGCGTGGGTGTCGGTTAGTCTGCCCAATTCCCTGATGGACAATGCTTGAGGGGAGTTGCGCTGAAAAGGCCGCAAAATTTGCTGTAATGACTCTGCCCTACAGTGGTGTCTGTAAAGCATCCGTTCACATATAGGATTTTTGGTTTTCTTTCAGCCATGTCGTCATTTCGTAGATTGTGCTCCATTCGGCTGGCGGTACAGAAGTCGCCGATCCGCTGAACCGGATCCTGCCAATCGCAGCGGCAGCTCCCGTTCGAATTATCACCGACCAAAGCTCATCGCGCCCCGACCGCAGCGAGCGACGGCGCCTCGCGAACCGAGCGGAGGTTCTCCAGGGTCCGTTCGAGCGCGGCATCCAACAGTTCGAGACCGAGATCGATTTCGGCATCGCTCGCAGTCAATGGCGGGGCAATGCGCATGACCCCATCGGATGCGCCGGTGCGCACGATGTTGGCGCTCAGTCCGAGATGCAGTGCCTTGTCGGTGACGGCATCCGAGAGAGCGCGTGCCGAGTGCCTTTGGCCCTGGTCAAGCTCTTCGAATTCTATTCCTAGAAGCAAGCCCCGCCCGCGGACGTCGCCGATACAGTCATATCTTTGCTGTAGTGCGCGCAGCCCACGCTTGAGCCGGTCGCCCAACTCGGCCGCGCGTGCCGCTAACCCGTCGCGCTGCACCACTTCGATGACTTTCAACCCGACCATTGCCGGCAGCGGGTCGTTCACGTGGGTGGTATAGAAGAGGAAGCCGCGGTCGTCTGCCGCTTGCGAAATCTCGTCGGTGGTCATGACTGCGGCCAAAGGCAGCCCGGCGCCGAGCGTCTTTGACAGCACCAGGATATCCGGCACTACCCCATCCCGCTCGAATGCGAACATCGTGCCGGTGCGTCCCATCCCGGTTTGCGCTTCGTCAAGGATCAGCAGCATGCCGCGTTCGACGCATTTCTTCTTTAGGGCGGCAAGGTACCCCTCCGGCAACTCGATAATGCCGCCGCTGCTGAGGATCGGCTCGGCGATAAAGGAGGCGAGGTTGCCGGTGCTTTGGCGGTCCAGTAGATCGAAAGCGTCGTTGAGCTCCGTTTGCCAATCGACGCCGGGAAAGCGGGGGCGATAGGCGTTCGGCGCGGGAATGGCGAAACAACCGGCCGCCATCGGGCCGTAACCGCGACGGCCGGCCTTGTAGGTGGCCGAAGCCGCCGCTCCGGTCATGCCGTGCCATGACTGCGCGAAGCCCACCACCTCCCACCCGCCGGTGACGAGTTTTGCGAGCTTGATGGCCGCCTCGTTGGCCTCGCCACCAGTGGACAACAGCATGACTTTCGGCAGTTGCGGCACCAGTTCGGCCAAAGCCTCGGCGAGATCGACCACAGGCCGGCTCAGCATGGAGGAGAACAGGTGATCGAGCCGCCCAATGCCGTCGCGTACCGTTGCGACGATCTCGGGATGAGAATGGCCGAGCACCGCGCTCATCTGGCCCGAGGTGAAGTCCAATATGCGCCGGCTAGCATCATCGTAGAGAAACGCGCCCTCGGCCCGAACCGGCACGAAATCGACGAACTCGCCCCCATATTTCAGCAGGTGACGCCGAGCGCGTGTCCAAAACTCCGCATCGCTCGGAACGATACGCTCGTCCATCATCCATCTCCGTTGCTCGAACGCGCTCGCGATACCGCAGCGTCGCGCAACTCAGTCCAACTTGGCGGCTGCAGCTCACTCATCGCTAAACGCAGCTATTCCGCGGCAACGGCACGGGTAAACAGCCTGACGGCTTCCACATCGGAGTAATAACCTCGGGCGATGTCGCGTTCCACCATCGCGGGGTCACGCTCCGCAGCGGGCCCATACCCGCCGCCGCCCGGCGTCTTGACGGCAATCCAATCTCCGGGGGCCAGCACGTAACCTTCGCCCTTCGAGAGATGCGGCGGAGACGAAACCACGCCGGCCTGACTGACGGTAATCTCGTTGACCGCACCGGGGCTGCCGCCGAGCAGGCCCGGCGGTCCGACGCGCCCATGATCCATCAGGAACGAGGCTGTAGCCTCGCCGCGCAACAGCCGGATCTGGTAGTCGACCCCGAAGCCGCCGCGATGCCGCCCGGCGCCCCCCGAGCCTTCGCGCAAGGCGAAGCGGTCGAACAGGATCGGGTAATGCTGTTCGAGAATTTCGACGGGCTGGGTCTTCGAAATCCCGACGCTTGAGCAGCCGTTGGTTAGTCCGTCCGTCCGCCACCAGCCGCCGTACCCGCCACCGCCGAACAGGTACATGATATAGTGCCGGTTCTCTTCGGGATCGTAGCCGCCAAGCCCGAAATTGCCGCTCGTACCCGCCGGCGCCCCGAACAGACGCTCCGGGATCGCCTTCCCCATCGCACCGAACACCGCTTCCATGATGCGCTGCGCCACCTCGGCAGCGCAGCCGGCAACCGGACGCGGATAGCGGGCATAGAGGAAGGTGCCGTCGGGCGGGGCGATGTGGATCGGCGCGAAACAGCCGGCATTGATCAACACGTCGGGAAAAATGTGCTTCATCGCGACATAGACCGCCGATTGCGTCGTCGCCCATACCGAGTTCATCGGCCCACGGCACGGGGGGCTCGACCGCGACAGATCGAAATGGATGTCGGAGCCGGAAACCGCCATGTCCAAGACCACCTCGAGCGGCCGATCGGCGATGCCGTCACTGTCGACGATCGTGGTCGCGGAATAGGTCCCGTCCGGGATGCTGTCGATATGGGCGCGCATCAACCGCTCGGAGCCGTCCTTGAGCTGGGAGATGGCGGCGTCCACGGTTTCGACGCCGTATCGGTCGAGCAACTGGGTCAGCCGTTTCTCGCCGACACTGAGCGCGCCGAGCTGCGCGCGAATGTCCCCGATGCGCTCCTCGGCGACCCGGATGTTGTTCAGGACTATGTCGATGATGTCCTGGCAAATCTTGCCCCGCCGGACGAGTTTTACCGGTGGCAGACGCAGGCCCTCCTGCACGATCTCGGTCGCCGTCGCGGAAAAACCGCCCGGCACCATGCCCCCGGTATCAGGCCAATGGCCGGTATTCGACAGATAGCACCACAGGCGGCCGCGATAATAGAACGGCCGCACCATCTTGACGTCCATCAGGTGAGTGCCGCCGAGATAAGGGTCATTGACCAGGATCACGTCACCCGGTTCGAGGTCGCGGCGCCGCTGGATGACCGCCTGGGTGGTGAACTGCATCACCCCGACAAATATCGGCAGTCCGAGTTCCCCCTGGGCGACGACTTCGCCAGTCATGCGATCATAAATGCCGTTCGAGCGGTCAAATCCTTCGGAGATGACCGGCGAGATCGAGGTTTTCTCATGGACCAGATCCATCTCGCTGGCTACTTGCCGCAGGCCGTTCTGAATCACCGCCAGCGTCACGGGATCGAGCGTCATGTCGCACCTACCGAAATCACCAGATTGCCCAAGGCGTCGACGACGGCCGTTGCGCCGGGGTCGATGACGACCGTCGTATCGGGCTGCTCGACGATTGCAGGCCCGGCGAGCCTCGCTCCTCTCCCGAGGGAGGCACGGTCGAAGATCGCGGTGTCGAACCACCCACCGTCGAAGCGCACCTGTCGCACGCCGCTCGGCTGCGGTGCCCCCGACCCGTCAATGGCGGGGGCAAAATCGCCAGATCGACGGGGGCGCGCCGTCCGATAACGGTGGTGCGCAAATTCACCAGCATTGCCGTCATCTCCGGGAGCTCGATGTCGAACCGCGCCTTGTAGCGCTCGATAAAATCGGCCAGCACCGCGCAGGGATCAAAATCCGGCGCGGTCACCGGAACCCGGAATACGTGGCTTTGACCCCGGAACAGGAGATCGACTTCATGGCGAACCACGATCTCCGCCAGCGGCACTCCGCCTTCGTCGAGAAGCTGCCGTCCCGCCGCAGCCTGATCGGCGAAGCGGCCGTCGATCTCTGCGGTCGCCGCATATGCGAGCGGCTCGCCGATGCTCTGGACAAAATCGTGCCGCACCGGGGCAAGCACGCAACCCAGACCCGAGGTGATGCCGGGAAAACGCGGCACCAGCACGGTCGGGATGCCGAGCTCGCGGGCGATTTCGATGGCGTGTAACGGACCGGCGCCACCGAAAGCGAATAGGGCGAAGTCGCGCGGATCGTGCCCCTTCTCGACCGACACCAAGCGGATCGCATGCGCCAGCTGATTGGTAGTGACGGCCAGGATAGCCGCCGCGGCCGCGATCCGGTCCAGGCCCAGCGGCACGCCGATCTGTTCCTCGAGCGCGGCTGCGATCCTCCCCATCGGCGCGCCGGCGGCGACGCCAGTCAGACGATCGGGATTGAGGCGCCCGAGCACCAGGTTGGCATCGGTGACGGTGACGGCAGTGCCGCCTCGCCCATAGGCGATCGGCCCGGGGCGGGCGCCGGCGCTTTCGGGCCCGACCTGCAAGAGGCCGGCCCGTGTGATCCGCGCGATGCTGCCGCCCCCGGCCCCGATTGTGTGAATGTCAACCAGCGGCACCCGCAACGGCACGCCATACGCGATGTCCTTCTCCGCGCTCAGCGCCGGCTCGCCCGCCGCGATCAGTGACACATCGAAACTGGTCCCGCCCATGTCGCAGGTGACGAGGTTGGGGTGGCCGGCCTGCACGCCGATCCGCGCCGCGGCGATCGCTCCGGCGGCCGGACCGGACATGACGGTGTGCACGGCGAGATCGATGGCCGTGCTCGCCGCCATCATGCCGCCATTCCCCTGCATTACGAGAAGCTCATTGCTCAACCCCGCGTTGCGGAGGTTCTGTGAGAGGCGGCCGAGATAGCGCGACACGATCGGCTGTACATAGCCGTTGAGCGCCGCGGTGCTGCCGCGCTCGAATTCACGCACCTCGCGCAATATATCGCTGCCCAGCGTTACGAACCGATTGGGCCAGATCTCGCGCGCAATTTCGCCGCAGCGTTGCTCATGCGCCGGATTGGCGTAGGCGTGAATGAAATGGATCACCAATGCCTCAGCGCCGCGCTCGCGCAAGCGATGCACTTCCTGCCGCACCGCCGCTTCGTCAAGCGGCGTCAGGACGCGGCCGGCGGCATCGATGCGCTCGGGCACCTCGGCCCGCAGGTCGCGCGGGATCAGCGCCTCGAAGCTCCCGGTCATGCCGTAGGGACTGGGCCGAGTGCGGCGGCCGAGCTCGAGCACGTCGCGAAACCCGGCCGTGGTAATCAGCCCGCAGCGTGCTCCCTTGCGTTCGAGCACAGCATTGGTGGCGACCGTGGTGCCGTGGACCAGCGCGGCTACCGCGGCGAGATCGGTTTCGAGCACGGCCAGCCCATCGATAAAGCCGACCGACTGGTCCTCGGGAGTCGAAAGCACCTTGGCGACGCGAAACACGCCGCGCTCCGGATCGAGCGCCAGCAGATCGGTGAACGTGCCGCCGACGTCGACCCCGATCTGCCATCCCATCCGCTATTCCCCGCCGTCTTGTCGCGATTCCTGGTCGCTCACGCCCATCAGTGCTCTAGGTCCTGCTGCGCAAGCGGTGGCGCCTCTTTCAGGTTCATGCGGCCGTCATAGATCGGAGGCGCGCCGGTGGTCGGACCCTGGTATTGCACGAAAAAGATGGTCCCGCCGGTCGCCGTATGCATTTCATGCTCGAAGTGCGGGTCGGGCATATAGGCTATCGTGCCAGGGCCGTAGACCTTTCCGGCAAAAGTGAATTCGCCCTCGATGATGTACCAGATCTGCGCGAAGTCGTGCCGGTGCAGCGGAAAGGACGCGCCCGGCGCGTATTTGAGAAATCCCGCATTGGGCTCCATCGGACGTTCCGGTCGCGGGTGAAACAGGAATTTGGTGACATTCCCAAATCGTCCCATTTCTCATTCCATGTCGGCGGCGTGTTTGAACTCCGTCGGGTGATGCGTGCCGCTCGCACTCATGTCGTCTCCTGTTTTGCAGCCGATCGGCTTCGAGTAGGGTCACCCAAGGCGACGCCGACCCATCTAATAACTTATCCGCGGACACGCTGGTCACACGAAACGTGTCTTGGCCCAACCAGTCTCGAACGGGACACTCATCAGCGGCTCCGAGCGCTTGTGGCGGAACATCCAAGTTCCATCCACCCGGGCGTAAGTCTCGTGATCGATACCGGCGCGCCACACCGCCTGGTTACCGGCGACAACCGTGCAAGGCATGAACAGATACCAGCGGGCTCGCGCGGTATCGCCTTCCACCTCGATATGGCTGTTCAGGCTATAATGGATCGCGAATGAGAAGATCGCCGAGGCTCCCCGGAAGAAATTCCGGCTGGCCTCCCGCCCCTCAAACCGGCCCAGGCCAGGGCTTTCCCAAACCGCGTCTTCAGTGAACAAACTTGCGATCCCGTCGGCGTCGTACTGGTTGTCGCACAAAGCCGCATAGCGCGCTTTGAGATTGCGGATCGCCTCCGCGTTCTCCAGGAGCTGCAACCGCCGCTCCATTCGTTCGAGCCGTGCCGGATCAAATCCACTGTCTTGCGCCATGTTGTCCCCACCGTTGTTTCGTCCGCCAAGCCATCGCCGTTGTGGCCAAAGCCTACGGGTAAGGGTCAGCCGGCGACTAGCGGCCGAGCATCGCCAGAAGCGCTCGCGTCAGAACGCCCTCCGGTCGTGCCAGTGCATCCAGGATCGTGAAGTGGTCAGCGTCGTCCACCGGCAGCAGGTATCCCGGAAGACCCCGCTCTGTCCAACGCCGGCCATATTCAGTCGACTGGCGGCACAATTCGGGCAATTCCTCGGTGCCGTAGGCCACGACCAGCTCACCCGCCTTCGCCGGCAAACGCCGGACGGGGCTGTTGCGTTCGGCCTCGGCCAAATCGAGACCCAGCTTCTCGTTGAGGTAATTCAGCCGGATCGGCTCTAGATCGAAGATGCCGCTGATCGCAATCCCGCCGCGTACCTCGGCTAGGGGCATCGTCATCGCGGTCAGGTGACCGCCAGCCGAATGTCCGGCAACGTATAGCCGGTTCGAGTCGGCGCCGTATTCGCCGAGATGCTCGGTGAGCCACCGCATGGAGCGGCTCACCTCGGCAACAATGCGGTCGAGCCGCGCCGTGGGCGCCAGCGTGTATTCGATGACCGCGAGATTGATCCCAAGAGGAAGCAGGCCCTCGGCGAAGAAGGCGAAGCTCTCCTTATCGTTCATCTGCCAATACCCGCCGTGAATAAACGCAAGCGTCGGTGCTTTCGGATCGGCGGCAAGAAACAGATCGAGCCGCTCGCGCGGGGCGTCGCCGTAGGCAAGGTCGAGATGTCCGGCGTATTCGCGCCGCACCCTCGCGCTACGTGCTGCCCAGCCCGCGACAATCGCGTCGCGCTCAGGGACAGCCGCGGAGTTGTTGTAAGCGGCATCGAGTTGGGCACGGTCCATTCCGTGGTACAGCATGGCGAAGGCTCCGGTCACAATTCGGTAGTCGGGGGCAGTCGTGACAGTCTGCCACGCGATCGGCGGTAGCCGGTAGACCCTGACGCCGGTTGACACAGCGACCTGGCTTCGTTGCCGAGCGGCGCGGGGGGGCGGCTGGCATCGGCCAATTTGCCGGAGGCCGGCAGCATCGGGGGATGACGATCCTTGCAGCCGTTCCGCGGTCCGAGGGCCGGTTGACAATCGAAACGCGCGTGCCTAACGGCGCTCGGCATCGCCGCCGTGTCCTTTGCCGCACCGGCGATCACCGTCGTCGACCTCAAATCTATCGCGGCCGATCTCGACGGCGAGCGCTCGGTACCGGCGCTGGCCTATTCGCTCGCCTGGCTGGGCGCATCCGTTGGCGGCATCGCGATAGGGCAGGCCGCCGAGCGGTTTGGCGTACGCGCAACCATGATTTTCGGGTCGCTGATGGTTGCTACGGGTCTGCTGCTGGCACAAATCGGCAACGCCCTCAGTCTGCTCGTCGGTTATGGGGTCTTTATCGGTCTCCTCGGCAACGCTGCGATGAATGCGCCGCTCTATACATACGTCTCACGCTGGTTCGACCGCTGCGGCACGGCCCTGGCCCTGCTCGGCAGCGGCTCCTCCGTGTCGGCGGCGATCTGGGCGCCGATCTTCGCGGCAGCGGAGGCGCAAATCGGTTGGCGCAACACGTTGAGCGTGTGGCGCAATGGAGCTCAAGCCGTGACCTTGTCCATCCAAACGGCGGCGGTGCGACGGCGCGATTTGATGGAGCCGGCTAGCGATGGTCGGCTTATCCACTCGAATGAGCCGAACCCGGTGCGAGCTGCTAATGGCGGCTTCAGGGGGATTTCCTGCCAAATCGCGATGCGGCGATGACCGGCTGGAACGCGCCGAATGCAGCCATTGACACAGCAGAACGGGAGGGTTGTGGAAATGGTTGAATCCTGCCGGAAGCCATTTCCACCCACGTAATCATCGAGTCATGGGGCCGTCGGAAGATATTTATCATGAAGGAGGAACGACACATCATTTCAATCTTCGAGGGCGTACCTTCTATGACAAAGGGCCGTTCAGGCCGGTAGCTAGGCCCGGCGCTTCTGGAACGATCGGGCAGCAGGTCGTACCGCCGCGCGGGCAGGCTGCCGCAGCCTTTGTCGGGATGAAGGCGTCTGCCGCTCGCTGAACCTCAATTTCCGCATCGAAACCTCACGGCCCTGCACCAATGCGAGACGGCCGCGTGAATTCCGCGGCATGGAGCTTCACGAAGTCTGCCATACTCGCCGGTGAGCTTGAGGTAGTCCTCGCTCATCCGGTCATAGCGCCCCTGCTTGTGGAGTTCGGTCATCACCGTGAGGTGGTGGACGACATGCTCGGACAGGCCCGCCGCCCGAAGTTTTTCGTTCCACTCGGAAGTTGGCGCGTCGCGATAGCGGATCGTCCGGCCGAGCGCCTCGGAGAAGACGCGCGCGTAGTGGTCCAGGTCGGCCGATTCAGGCCCGGTCAGATCGTAGATGTGACTGATGTGCGGCGCCGGGTCGTCGAGGATCGCCGCGATGGCGCGCGCGACGTCGACCGATGAGACGCCGGCGCGGCCGGCATAGACCAGCCTGCCGTCCGGATCGTAGTAGGCGAGCAACAGCGCGCCGAGCCACGACGCTGGTACCCCGCGAGGGCGATCGTGAGCGCCAAGTCGAGCGCGTCATGACGAGCTATGAGGATGGCTCGCTCCTGATCGACCGGCTGGTTGCCGGCATGGTTGTCGATCAGGATTGCGCGAAGTCATGTCAAACAGTGCTGCCGATTCCCTGTGCAGACGGCCACACGCCAGGCGCAACCGCTCTTGGACTATTATCGCCTTCTCATTCGTTGGCGCACTTTGCGGCCGTCTCGCTGATTTAAATAAATCCACCAATTCCGCTATTGCACTGTGTGCATCGTAGTGATAGAGGCCGAAAAGATTGGTCTATCTGGGTCAACCAATCCTCTGCGGCGGAGGCACGGAATGTCGACATTGGACGAGATCACCAAGGAGAAGCAGCGGATCAGCGAAGCGCTTGCGCGCGTCGACATGCAACGCGACAAGCTCGCCAGTCAACTCGGCGAACTGGAGGCGACCGAGCGTGTGCTTGCGCGCTACAGCAAGGGCACGCAGGTAAAAAAGACGGCCTCAGCCAGACGGCCGACTACGTTAAAGAAGGTAGCCGCTCCAGCGCGACGACATGAGCCCACGACGACCGCAAAAGCCGCTGGCCGCAAGCGCAGTTCGTCGAACCTCGGCGACCAGATCCTCGCGCTGGCAACCGGCAAGACGCAGCAGGAAATCGCCGCTGCATGCAAGGGCGCTCGCCCCAACCATGTCGGTGCCGCGCTTGCCCGGCACAAGCGGGCGGGCCTCATCAAAGAGCGCGATGGGAGACTCTACGCCATACCGTCAACCAGGACGGAACAACCGGCCGCGCTCTGACGACCGGCGGCAGCAGGACTCCCTAACGACCTGCTTGCAGAACTCTCATTGCGAGAGAGCTTAAAATGCCGTCCATCGCACGGGGGACCGATGGTTCGAATCCATCTCCCTCCAGCAGGGAGTCTTGTGCGAACCTTGACTTCCTCGAATCAGAGCGCCGCCCGAACGCTGGCTCGACGCCAAGCCGCAGGTCGCTTAATCGCCTGAGGTGGGTCTACTCCGCGAGGGCGGCCTCGCG
>Ga0209380_10002886_pt1 | contig 10865 bp, 11 predicted proteins | sample HubBroMetageWFT6_FD_188347 | JGI IMG/M metagenome (GOLD analysis project Ga0209380, IMG submission 188347) | Warmed and freeze-thawed soil microbial communities from the Hubbard Brook experimental Forest, New Hampshire - Hubbard Brook CCASE Soil... | ecosystem: Environmental > Terrestrial >...
CAAAAGCACCCACCTACGGATAATCATCGTCAAAGGTCCAACGGAGTCGGCGACGGCCACCGACGCGTCCGAGCGGCTGCTTTCGTCCGCCCTTTGAGTCTGCGGATTCGGCATGAGCCCGAAGGTCGCCGGTGCCGATTTTAGGCCTCCCTTGGTTGGTACTGGCGCAATGTGAGTGGCGCAAGCGAAGGACTGCGTCATTGTAGGGCACTCTGTTCGACGCTGGCGTGCGTCGCCGAACACTTACGGAGCGAACCCCTGTAGTGGTAGCAGCTGCAGTGGATTACCGATTATTCCCAACCGGAATGTTCGATAGCCTATCAGACAGACGAGCTTGGATTCCCTCTCGCGCGAAGATGCGGCAATGCCATGGCGATCTCGGTCGGCTCCAACCGCGTGGTGTAGTCGGCATCGACGTAGGAAAGCACTACGATCCCCTCCCGATCGATGATGTACGTGGCCGGCAGCGGCAGCACCCAGCGATCGGGACCCTTTTTCAACCCCTCAGGGTAGCCGAGCGCAAGATAGGCGCGCCGGAATTGCGGAGCCACTGTGAAGGCGATGCGACAACGGGCGGCGATCCTGCATCCCGGATCTTTGAGGATCGGGAAGCTTGAATAGCTGTCGGCACTAGGAAGCGGCGAAAGGCCAATTAGCGTCGCACCAAGCCGCTCGATTTCCGAATGCGCCTCGGCCAACGCCTGCAGTTCCAGGCGGCAGAACGGGCACCAATCGCCCCGAAAAAAGCTGACAACCGCAGGACCGCGATCGAGGGCTTCGGAGAGGCTGACGAAATCGCCGATGTTGCTCTGGAGCCTGAACAGCGGCGCCCTTTCACCGGCCTTTAGCGCTTGCCTCACCAAGCCCGCTCGCACCAGTTCCGCGACGGAGCCCTCCAAGGCTGCGACGATGCCTGGCGGAGTGCTGGCCGCGAAAGCGCGCCGGCGCGCATCAAGTTGCGCCTTCAAGGACATGTGGCACCAATTGAACGCACCCGTGGAATCGGCGAGAATCGCCCATTAGCGGTCCCTGGCAGCAGCCTTGCCGTGGTAATATCATTCATTCCGGAAGGGAATAATGATGGATCGGCTCGCTGCGATGGAGGCCTTCGTCCGCGTTGTCGATGCCGGATCGTTCTCCGGCGCGGCAAAACAGCTCCGCGTCGGTCAACCTGCCGTATCCAAGACGGTCGCGCAGCTAGAGGGCCGGCTTGGCGTGCGTCTACTGCTGCGGTCGACGCACGGCCTGACACCAACCGAGGCGGGCCGAAACTTCTACGACCGCGCCAAAAGGTCGATCGAAGAAGCCGAGGAAGCAGAGCTCGCTGCGCGCGGCGCCGCAGCGGCGCTCACGGGTTTACTGCGGATTTCTGCACCGGTGACGTTCGCGCGGCTTCAAATAGTACCGCGGCTGCCCTCGTTCTTCGCCGAAAATCCGGCTCTCGAAGTCGATTTGGTTCTTGAAGACCGAAGCGTCGACTCGATAGCAGCCGGCATTGACGTGGCGCTTTGGATGGGCCCTTTCGTCGATTCATCGCTGATCGGGCGCAAGATCGCGATGTGCCGAAGAGTCGTCGTTGGCGCACCCGCATATTTCGATGTCATGGGTGTTCCCCGGAACCCGACCGACCTTCTCGGGTATCAGACCGTCATTTATGACCAGCCTCAGGGCGGCCAGGCCTGGACCTTTCGTCAAGGATCGGCCGAGGTTTCCGTAACAGTGAACGGAAGGCTTCGCGTGAGCGCGGCCGAGGGTGTGCGGGAGGCAGTGTTTGCCGGTCTCGGCGTTTCCGTCGGTGGATCGGAATGGATGTTCACGCCTGAACTGAAGTCAGGAGCGGTCAAGGTCGTGCTGGAGGACTGGTCATTGCCGCCGGCCGAACTTTGGGCGGTGTTTCCGACCGGGCGGCAGGCGAGCGCCAAGGCTCGCGCCTTCGCGGTCTTTATGGAGCAGCAGCTTTCAGGAGGCGCTGATTAACGGACGAATATCAGCCAGACCGGCTCTAGAATTCGCTGAATGCGATGTTGAACGAATGGCAGCTTCGGGGGCAACTCCTGCCCTCTCGCGTGCGTCGCATCGTCGGCAGTTCAGCGGCGCATCTGAGACCCTCCGGCTACAGACCGAGAATGCCTGCTGAGCGCCGATTGCGTTGAAAACTCGTAGATGATTACTTTCGATCGATCTTCGTGCAATAATGGTTCACTTTTTTTCTGCGGGAATCATTCTTGTGTCGGGCAATGTGCAACTAACTCAAATATTACTCAAAAAAAGGGCTCACTGAGTTTTTCAACACAATCCGCCGAAACCGGCCGTTGGGATGCTAATGGCTAACGGATCAGATCAATTCCGACCAGAACGGAGAACGGTAGTTAATGAATTCATGTCGTGTCAGGCGGACGATCGCATCAAACGGCTCCGGATCGAGGCCGATCTGGAGGCCCAGTCAGACGGTATGAGGATTGTCGGTCCGATCTCCAAAAAAAGCGTTTAGAGCGAGTTGGCCATCGGGATTACAGCCGTACGGCCAACCGGGCCGTAAAGTGGTTACGGGAACAATTGTTCGCCGGTATCGGCATCCTCGACGGTAATCGCGCTGACCGGGCAGTTCTCCGCCGCTTCGAGGATCTTCTCCTCGCTGTCGCCGGCCGGATCGACCGCTTCGGACTGGCGGTTGTCGTTGAGCCGGAAGACATTCGACGCGAACGTCTCGCACATCGCGTTGCCGACGCAGACGTTGTGATCGACCCGGATGCGCAGGTTACGAGCCATCGCCGCCTCCTATTGCCAATGGATCGGCAGCGACTTCAGCGACCGGAAGGTGATGCTCGGCTGGTATTCCAGCGCCTCGTTATCGAGCCGGAAACCGGGAAAGCGCTCGGCCAACGCCTTGAACACCTCCTGGCCCTCGACCCGCGCCAGCGTCGCGCCAAGGCAATGATGAATACCGGAGCCGAAGGCGACGTGCTGGTTCGGCCAGCGAGTGATGTCAAAGGTGTCCGGCTTCTCGAACATCTCTGGGTCGCGATTGGCCGAGGAAATGAACCAGCGGACGCGATCGTTCTTTTTCAAGGCCTTGCCGCGCATCTCGACATCTTCCAGCGCAATGCGCTGGATCGATTTAACCGGCGAATCGTAGCGCAGGCACTCTTCGGTCGCCAACTTGGCCGCGCCGGCCGGGTCCTTTTTCAGCTCCGCCCATTGGTCGGGGTGCCGAATGAAGGCCAGCGTGCCATTGCAAAGCAGGTTGATCGTCGTCTCGTGGCCGGCTAGCAATAAGAGCGAGGTGTTGACCAGCACCTGGTGGCGGGTGAATACACCCTGCTTTTCGCCGCTTGCCAGCACCGAAATGAAGTCGTCGCCGCGGTTGGCGATGCGTTCGTCAACCAATGGAGAGACGTACTCGATCATGCCTTTCATGCCCTCGGTCAGCGGCTTCATCCGGTCGTATTCGCCGCGGCCGATGTAAAGGAGCTTTTCGGCCAGCTGCCGGATGTAGGGCCGATCGGGTTCGGGAACGCCCATCATCTCCGCGATCACCAGCACCGGGAGCGGGGTGGCCAAGTCCCGCATCACGTCCATCCTGCCCTTCTCCTCGACCGCGTCGAGCAGATGCTTGACCGCCTTCTGCACGAACGGCCGCCACTCCTCCAACGACTTTGGCGTGAAATAGCCGTGCACGACCTTACGCATCTCCAGATGGTCTGGCCGGTCGTGCTGGATGAACTGGTCGCCCTGGTAATTGCGGACATACTCGTAGAGGCCGAGGTCCGACTCGTCGATCGCTGGATAGGCCGGCCGCGGGTCGTTCTTGAACACAGCCGACGAGAACAGCTCGTGATGCCGGGTCAGCCAGACCAGGTCATCGTGGCGCGTAATGACCCACAATTCATACTTTTCGTTCCAATGCACCGGGTCTTCATCGCGCAGCCGGCCATAATAAGCATAGGGATCGACGATGACTTCCGGGGTGAACATGTCGTCCTGAAGGGCGATACTCATAATCCTCCCTCCTCACAATTTTTGTCGAACTGCTGCAGGCCGCCGTAGGAGGCCCGCAGTGACAGGTACGGTCGCTAGTTCAATCCGTAGAACCCCATCGCGCCGCCGGCCAGTACCTGGTGCCTCGCCTCGACGGACAACGGCCCGAGGCGCTCGCGGATCATCTGCGGGGCGCCAGGGAAGAAGCCGTCCTGATGTGGATAATCGGTCGCCCACATGATCTTGTGCGGCCCGATATAGTCGGCCAGCACGGCGATGCTGCTCTCGACCGGCTCGAATGAGATCCAGCAATTACGCTGGAAGAGCTCGCTCGGCCGCGTCTTCGGGGCGGAGTCGTTGAACCCCTGATCGTCGAAATGCCGGTCCATGCGGTCGAGCCAGGGCGCCATCCAGCCGCCTCCCGATTCGAGGAACGCGACGCGCAGCCGTGGGTGACGATCGACGACGCCACCCCAGATCACGGCCATTGCCGCCAGCATCATCTCCATCGTGTGCGAGATCATGTGGCGCGCCGCGCGGTCGCCCTCGAAGCGGTCGACGCCGACAGTGGGCATCGCGTTGGTCGAGCCCTCGTGAAAGCCGATCGAGAAATTCAGCTCCTCGGCCATCGTCCAGAACGGCTCGTACATCGGATCGTTGATCATCTTCTTGCCGTGATACGGGTTCGGCCGCAGAAACCCGCCGCGGAAGCCGAGCTCCTTCCTGGCAAAGCGCATCTCGTCGATCGCGAGCTCGACCGACTGCATCGGCAGCATCGCGACCCCGAACAGCCGGTCGGGGTAGGGCTTGCAGTAATCGGCGAGCCAGCGGTTGTAGGCACGGCACATTCCGGCAGCGAGGCCGGGATCCTCGACGGCGCCCGCGAAAAGGCCGAGGCTGGGATAGAGGAAAGCCGCGTCGATGCCATCGGCATCCATGTCGACGATGCGCGCGCGCGGGTCGAACCCGCCCTTCTTCCCTTCAGCATATTTGAGACTGTCGAGTTTTACGGCGCCTTGCCGGACACCGACAGCGCCGAGGCTACCGATCCCTCGCGGATTGCCAAGCAGCTTGCCCTCGACGCTAAGGCGCTCCTTGCCGTTTTCGTCAATGACAAACCGCGGTCGGCGATCGCGGAATTCGGGATCAATGTATTTGTCCCACAGGTCGAGCGGCTCGAGGATGTGGCCGTCGGCGTCGATGATGCTGTAGGAGCGGTTCAACGTCGGTTCCCCTAACTAGGATAGGGTATGCGACACTCTACCGCACACAGGCAGCCTGCGCGAGTCTTCCGAATGGCATTCACAATACCGAACGGGTGCCGTCCCGCGCTCGGGACCACCGAGGGCGTCGCGGTCCGTGCCACCGAACGAAAAGTGCCAGCCAAGGTCACCCGTCGGCCCCGCCTACGGTAGATCCTCGAAGCGGGTTTGATGGTGACGTTGCCGTTACGCCGCCATTCTTTGTCGCGCGGCGCCTTTTATGATCGCCGCCCCCTTCTCGGCGATCATGATCGTCGGCGCATTCGTGTTGGTTGAAGTGACGGCCGGCATGACCGAGGCGTCGATGACCCTGAGCCCCTCGAGCCCGTGCACGCGCAGCTCGTCGTCGACGACCGCCATCGCGTGCTGTCCCATCAGGCAGGTGCAGCTGGCGTGATAGCAGGTGCCGCCGTTGCGCCGCGCATAGTCGAGCAATTCATCGTCGCTCTGAAGCTGTCGGCCCGGAAGGCTTTCCTCCCGGACGAACTTCTGCAGCGCTGGCGCGTCAAAGAGCCGCCGCGCAAATTTGAGGCCGCCAATGATCGCGCGCCGGTCGCTTTCTTCCGAGAGGTAGCGAGGATTGATCGCCGGCATGTCGCCGGGTCGGTTCGATTTGGCCTCGACATAGCCGCGCGACAGCGGCCGCATCTGCCAGGCGCCGGCGCTGAGGCCAGGCGTCTCCTCCAGTGCACCCATCTGGCCGTCCTTGAAGCTACCCGGCGCGAACGTCACCTGCACGTCGGGCGTCGCCGACTCCTCCAATACCTTGACCGAGGCGGCGACGATCGAGGGGCTGTAGGTCAGCATGCCCTTGCCGGTGATCAGCCAGCGCACGACTTCGCCGGCGAGCGGCAGGCCGCGCGAGCGCTCGTTGGCGGTCTGGGCGCCGACGATCGGATAGGAGACGCGCGCGACGTAGTGGTCCTGCATGTTCTTGCCCACGCCGCGCAGTTCATGCACGACCGGCACGCCGATCCGGCCGAGATGGTCGGGATCGCCGACGCCCGACAACTGCAGGATATGTGGCGAGCCGATAGCGCCGGCCGACAGGATCACTTCGCGCTCGGCGTCGGCGCGCTCGACGGCGCCGCCCGGACCGCCGCGCGAGAACTCGACGCCGACCGCGCGCTTGCCGTCGAACAGGACGCGGTGCACCAGCGTTTTGGTGACGAGCTGCAGGTTCGGGCGTTTCAGCGCCGGCCGCAGATAGGTGCGCGCGGTGCTGGCGCGGCGCCGGCCGCCGCGGGTCTGCTGGCACCAGCCGATGCAGTCGGCATGGCCGGGCGGCAAATCGTTGACGTCCTCGCGGTATTCGAGCCCGACCTCCCTGCCGGCCTCGATCACAGTGGCGCAAATTGCCGGCCGGTCAGTTTTCGAGGTGTAGAGCGGCCCGTCCTTCCCGCGTACCTCGCTTCCTTCACCCTCCCAGCGTTCCGCCCTGCGGAAATAGGGCAGGCAATCATCCCACGACCAGCTGCGGTTGCCGAGTTGGCCCCAGTGGTCGTAATCCTCCGGTTGGCCGCGGATGTAAATGAGCCCATTGATTGAAGAGGAACCGCCGATCACCCGGCCGCGCGTGTAGACAATGGCGCGGCCGTTGGTGCCAGGATCGGGCTCGGCGCGAAACTTCCACGTCAAGGTATCGTGGTCGAGCATCTTGAAGAAGCCGGCGGGGATGTGGATTAGCGGGTTCCAGTCCCTTCCACCCGCCTCGATCAGCAGCACCTTGACGCTCGGGTCCTCAGTCAGTCGATTGGCCAGCACGCAGCCGGCCGATCCCGCCCCGATGATTATGTAATCCGCCTGCATGCTGCGCACTCCCTTGGGGACGCGTGGTCTGGTCTGCTGCCAGACATCTTCACGCTTTGCATAGTCTACTGGATTCCAACCGCGCAGAAAGACAACTCGGTTTCCGTCCATCGGCCTCGGCCATCCCGCGTTGTCGGTGGGCATCGACTAATTCTGCGGGGGCTTCAACCTTACAGCAGTGCGGCGTAGCCGGATGCGTCACGCGGGCGTAGTTACTGGTATCTTGTAAAGGCGCACAGCATTCTCGAAGACCAGTCGGTTGAGCGCTTCCTTGCCAAGCGCGGCCTCCACGGGAGCGTGGCCCTCCGCCTTCGAGTGCGGCCAAGGGCTGTCGAGGCCGGGGAAGTCGCTCGCCCAGAGAAAATTTCCGAAGCCGATTTCGGGGACACGCCGGAAACCACCTTCTTCCTCAACTTCGAAGGTGAAGAAAACCTGGTTTCTTACGACCTCGCTCGGCGTCGTCGAGAGTGGGATATCCGGTTTGAACACGCGTGTTTCCGGCCCGCCAAAATGATATTCGCGATCGAAGCGCCAAAACATGAACGGGACCCAGCCGACACCCGCCTCTTCGAGCACAAAGCGGATTCTCGGATGGCGGTCGCAGATGCCGGAGAAGACCACCGCGCTCATCAATTCAGCCATCATTCCCATCGGGAAGTTGGCGACACGCATCAGAAACTGGTTGCGCGGCTCGGCGCCGGCGACGCCGACCCCAATCTGACGCGTACCCCCACTCGGGTTGGCGTGCAGATTGACCGGCATTCCGGTTTCGGCTGCGGCGGCCCAAACCGGTTCCCACATCTGGTGCAGCACCGGCTCCGGCGCGCCGACCCAGTCGAATATGACGCCAGAAGGAAGGCCGAATTCCGCAACACGAAGCAGCTCTGCCGTCGCCTCTTCGGCGCTCATGCACGGCAGCGGCAGCAGCATGATGAAGCGTCCACCCGACTCGTCGTAAAGCTCGCGGGCCCAATCGTTCACCGCCCTCACACAGGCCGCGCGCAGCTCCGGGTTCTTGATCTGATGGATCTGCTCGTAGGGCCCATTGACGAGTTCCGCGTCGACCCCGTCGCGGTCCATATCCTCGCAGCGATACTTGGCGCTCGCCGCTCGGAAAATGCCGGGCTCGGCCTCTTCCGCGAGGCCGGCGCGTGTGTAGCAGTTGACCGCACCGCGGCCGACGCCAGCCCAGCCGACGCCGCTCCATGGGTGGCCCTCGACCACCCATTGCCGTGTGCCGTCCGTCTGCCGCACAACCCGTGGCGCATCATCCAGGAGCCGTCGCGGCAAGCGCTTCGTCCACAGGTCGAAAGGTAAGTGGGGGAGCCGGCAATGACCGTCCGCAGAAACCACACCAAATCGCTTTTCCATGGCGCCTCCTTCCTGCGAAAAGCGAACGCTGAAGCGACCTCCTGGGCCACTCTTCAGCGGTCGCCTGACGAGACTGCGGTTCCTCGCACGTCAAGTTGCGGTCTTGGCCGAGATTTTGGCCCGCCAGCATCGGGAGGGCAAGACGACGCCAATAACGGAGCGGAGTGCGTGAATCTCGGCCGCCGTCGCCCGGATGACCGCTTGTCCGCAATCCGGAACCACGAGATCTCTGAGACCAACATCCGAGAAGCGCCGGAAGTGGACATTTGTAATGCCCTCACCAAGCAGCGATGCCGCTCCAACCGATTTCCAAAGTCGGAGAGAAATGCTGCAACAACCTTCGGGTTGGTAATGCCGCGCGTGTGAATTTGGGCCGAGCGGCCAATTATGAGTTTGGGCTAAGCAAGCTATGCTCGCTGAGGCCCGCTTAACGGTGCGGCCCTTAATCTGGGCTGTTGGAACATTAAGACAGAGTCGCTAGGGGGTGGCGCCAAGTCATTTTTTGGTCTGCGGCTTGGCAAACTGAGCAAGATCGTCCAGAAGATCCTCCGCATTCCTTAGATCGGGTGTACCGAAGCCCTCGGTGAAGCAGCCATAGATTCGGTGACAAAAGGTCATATAGCGTCGACGCGCTTTCCTTGAGTTAACCACAACCGCGCGAGACTGGTCGCAGCGCGTAGTTCAAAGGGCTTTCCTGACTGCTCTCGAGCAATCACGAGCGGTCGGCGAAGCTCCGCCTCCGCACAGGCGAAGACGCCGCCAGTCCGGTGAGCAACTCGCCACGCCTCCGATACAGCTCCGCACTGAACCAGGTATCGGCTGTGCACCTAGAGAGTTCGAACGCCTCGTCTAAAGGTCGCACTGCAGCTTGCCACGTCGTCACACGTCTCTGCCCAAATAAGATCGCTCGGGCGGTTGCACGCCCGGGCGATCTGTTTAGGCAAAAGCCGGCAGTTTATCGGTTGGTGGCCGGCCGGTTCTCGACGGGCGCGGTCGAAGTCCCGGTGCGGGCACTCCTGTTGCCGTTGAGGTCAAAGGCCTGGGCCGCTTTCAGCTGGTCCTTGGTCATGTCGACCGTGAAGCGTGGCCTGCTGCTGTTGTTCTCGTTCGTGATCTTGACGTCGTTCAGGCTGACGGCAACGTATTTGCCGCCCATTCCGAGGAATGCGCCAACGTCAAGAACCACGGCAGCGACTTTCCCGTCGCGATCGAGAATGATGTCCTTGATGTCGCCCACCTTCTGGTTGTGCGTATCGTAGACGGTGGCGCCGTCCATCTGCGTGACGCGGATCTGGCCCGGCTCAACAGTCGTTGCGGTAACGCGCGCCGGTGCGCCATTCGTGTTCATGTTTGATGTGCTGGTCTGTGCATAAACCGGCAGCGAGGCCGCCAACACGAGCGCAAAGGCTGCAGTCATCGTCGTTTTGGGCACAGGTTTCCTCCTTTGGTAATAGAGTTGCCTGGCAAACGAAACAGGATGCTTGCAGCATTGGTTCCGCTGTTGGTGAGTGATGTCTGCCTAAGGGTGAGTTTTATTTTAGATTGTGGAGCGTTCAGTTGCAGCGAATGTTTCTACGTTGAGGGTTTTTCTTGACGTAGGTAGGAGTGCAGGTGATGGCTGAGCAAGGAATGGGGAAAATCGACAAGGACCGCGGGATCGAGAAGAACAAGCGTAGCCGACGGCAGGGTTCGGACTGGGCCGGCACGACAGCCGGTATGTCGGATGAAACGATCGGCGATGCCACGACGAGCACCGTCGAGCAACCGGCACGATGATGGACCAGGCGCGGGAGCAGGCCCGGAGCACGGCGCGCAATCTCGGCGAGCAGGCGCGCTCTGCGATGGCCGATCCAGGCGCGACCGCGCAGGAATTGACACGGCGCGCGCGAGAGCAGGCGGCGATCGCCGGCGATACGCTCTATCAGCAAGGGACGCCGGCGGGCGAGTACCTGACTCAAAACGTCAATGAATATCCCCTCGTGGCGCTGCTGATAGCTGGCGCGATCGGCTACGGCCTCGCTCATTTGATTCATTCGCAGCGGTAACTCTGACCGGGTAGGAGATGGCCATGGCAGGCGAACTGACCGGCAAGCGGATTGCTGTAGTGGCGACGGACGGCTTCGAGCGATCGGAGTTGATCGAGCCGCGAAACGCTTTGCGGCAGGCCGGCGCGACGGTTGAAGTCGTGTCGCCGAAGCGGGGCCGCATTCAGGGCATGAAGCATGACGAGAAAGGCGATCAAGTCGCGGTCGATCGCATGATCGACGAGGCGAAACCGGAAGATTATGACGGCCTCGTCCTCCCCGGCGGGGTCGCCAACCCGGATGGGTTGCGCACCGATCGCGGCTAGTCGCCTTTATTCGTGGCTTTGTCGCCGCTGGCAAGCCGATCGCCGCGACCATCAACCGATTGCGTTTCACGCGCGGAACCGCTTGCTGGCCGGGT
>Ga0209380_10002889_pt1 | contig 10849 bp, 7 predicted proteins | sample HubBroMetageWFT6_FD_188347 | JGI IMG/M metagenome (GOLD analysis project Ga0209380, IMG submission 188347) | Warmed and freeze-thawed soil microbial communities from the Hubbard Brook experimental Forest, New Hampshire - Hubbard Brook CCASE Soil... | ecosystem: Environmental > Terrestrial > Soil...
TCAATACCTATCGCGAGGGAAAGCGGGTAATCCGTCGGACCCTCACCGAGATTGCCGACCAGTTTCACCATTGGGTTATCAATCGCGCGGAGAGATGGGCCGCACCCATCGTCGAAGCTCCGCAGCACGAGCGGCGCGACGATTTCGTGCTGCCGTACTTGCAAAAGACCGTAGCCGATCATGTGGCCGTCATTCTGAAAGCTCGCGAACCCGCCCGCATCCTAGTTGCCATTGGCGGAGAGCAGAACCAATGCCCTCATCTGGAACTGAAGCAGCGCTGGGTGAATCAGTATAATTTCTCGATTTCAGCAATAAAACAGGCGATGCCATCTTCGACGATACGCTCGAGCAGGCATTGAGCTTGGCGTTGGGCCAGTCTCCATTTCTGAGTGTTCTTTCGGATAGCAAGGTCGACACGGTTTTGAAGCTGATGACTCGTCCGGCAGATACGGCGCTCACGCCCGAGATCGCCCGCGAAGTTTGCCAGCGCGCCGGCGCCAGGCGGATTTCATTCAAACTATCGAGGGCACAGAAAAGGCACGTTTCGCGCCCTTTCTGTGCCCTTTTTCAGCGGCCCACAGTCTCTTACCCAGCAACAAGTGCCGTTCCGTCGTTGTCGGAAGAAAAGACCAGCGATATTACCGCCGCCTGCGCTGCATACTTCGCGGGCGTTACTGCCTGCTGGTAAACATCCAACGTTGAGCGGAACGATGAGTGCCTCAGCAGCTCCTGCTTCACTTTGAACTCAGTCCCCACGCTTCGCAGCAGGGTCGAGTAGCTCTGCCGAAACGTATGCCAAATTCGCTTCTGAATTCGGACTGGTTGCGCCGCGGGACGTTTGTATTTGCGCAAGAATCGCCTGGACCCAGTAAGGTCTTCGGACCCGATAGCGCTCCATTGCAAAAACCCAGTCCTCGGGCTTGATGTATGTACAACGTTTTCCCCACTGCATCAGAGCGTCCGCGAGAGTCGGATGCATTGGCACGGGCTTTTGCGATGATTCGGTCTTGCACGGGCCTACCACTCCGTAGACGATGGAACAGATGACGCTCATCGGGCCTCTCTCGAAGTCCGATATCGCCCACTTTAAGCCGAATATCTCGCTCTGCCGCAACCCGGTTGATGCGGCAAGAAGGACTAGTGTGCGTTCTCGAAGTGCCAGACCGTCGATTAACGCCTTGATTTCGGCGGGCACCAGAATGGCGGGTGGTGTTCGGCGTTTCGCGTCTGACGAACGAGGTAGATTGGGTGCCTTTCGGACGACTACGGCAGGTGTTCGGCCCAAGCGGCGGGACTTCTGGAACGCGTTGAACCGGGAAATCAGCGAGTCCGGGAAGAACCTTGGCCGGATAGTCGCGCCCTGAAGCTTGCGGCCCTCCTGAGTTTAAGGATTTTGTCGCAAGAACCAAACCGCTTGCCGTTCTCCTAATCGAGTTTTGATATTCTCCAATCGGCGATCTTGCTTTCCCCTTCGCAAATGAGAAAAGAGTCCGACCCACGCAACAGACGTATTGGCATTCTGGGCTGCTTTTTCTTGTCGGGGGTAGCGGGCCTGGTTTACCAGGTGGCTTGGGCGAAGGCCCTAGGGTTGATCTTTGGACACACTGTCTATGCGGCCGCAATCGTGCTGGCCGTCTTCATGGCCGGGCTGGCTTCCGGCAGTGCTTATCTCGGCCGCTGGGCCGAAGGCCACACCAACCCTGTTGCCCTGTACGCGCGGATCGAATTTCTGATTGCTGCCACGGGCGCCCTCTCGCTGGCCGGCCTGGCTGCGGTACGTTCCCTGTATGTTGTGTTGTATCCGACCGCGAGTGGGTTACAGCTTCCTCTGCTAGCGCTAAGGTTGCTTGGCGTAACCGCGGTGCTGTTCATTCCGACCTTCCTGATGGGGGGCACGTTCCCGATCCTGGTTCACAGCCTCGTGTGCAATTGTGCTGAGTTTGGTGCGGGCGTGAGTCAGTTGTACTGGGTGAATACTCTAGGGGCGGCTGCCGGAACGTTGATCGCGGGATTTATCCTGCTTCCGGTATGGGGCCTGCGGGCCACGATTTGTTGCGCAGCCGCGGTCAATGCGGTCGCGGGGTTGATTGCGCTCTCGGTTCCGAATGAGAACCGTAGTGTGGCAGCGGTCAGAGTCTTGCCAAGGAAAGGGAATGCCGACAGGAACACTCCGCAACAAGCTAAATCCCGCATTCTGCTTTTTCTGTTTGCAGTCGTTGGTAGTACCGCATTTGCTTACGAGATTGCCTGGACACGCCTGCTTGCGATCACGATTGGCAGTTCCACCTACGCGTTCACGCTCATGCTTGCAGCCTTCCTTTTGGGGACCGTGATGGGCAGCGCATTCTTCCATCGCTTCTTTGCAGGTTCCGGGAAAATCTCGATTGCTACATTCTCCCGGACACAAATCGGAATCGGCATGGCAGCGCTTTCTTCCCTGGTTCTCCTTCCTTGGATGGCAGCGATGGTCCCGGAGCTGCTACGAAAAGCCGGTCAAGCTTTTGGCGGATTGGTTCTTACACAGTTTGTTGTAAGCGCATTGGCGATGCTGCCGACAGCCGCAATGTTCGGCTTCAATTTTCCGATGGTCGTGGTTTTGCTTGACCAGGGCGGCGCAGATCGAACCGGAAGCGCCGTAACCGTGGGTAAAGCATACGCTGCGAACACGGTCGGCTGCATCGTTGGGGCGGTCGTCACCGGCTTCTGGCTGGTTCCCTGGTTGGGCAGTTTTCGAGTGATTGCCGCTGCCGCTGGAGTCAATCTCCTGCTGGCCCTGGCGCTTGACTCACGCGCGCCGCAACGCCGCATCCTGCATCTGGCGATTGACCTTTGCTGCCTTGTGTTAGCTGTGGTAGTCGGGTCTTCCTCACTTTTTTACAATCGGCCGCTGTTGATGTTATCGGCTGTGCTCTATGGTAACTCCCACCAGCGTCGCCTCACGTTCGGCGAAGTCGTCGCGACAACCGATTTAGTGTTTTCGGAGGAGGGCGTGAACGATTCGGTTGCGGTTGTCCGCACCGATGCCAACGTCTCCCTCCGCGTCAACGGCAAGGTCGATGCTTCGACGGGCGATGCCCGAACGCAACTTCTCTTGGGGCAGTTGGGAGCTGTGTTTCACACTAAGCCGCGGCGAGTTCTCATTGTCGGCTTCGGGAGCGGAATGACGGCGTCGGCGGTGGCCCGGTATCCGGATGTCGAGGAGATTGATTGTGTTGAGATTGAGCCCGCCGTGATACACGCGGCCCCATACCTTGGAAGTCTCAACCGAGGTGTCCTGAGTGATATGCGGGTTCATGTCATTTTCGATGACGCGCGAAACTTCCTGCTAACTTCTCGTCAGAAATATGACCTGATCATTTCCGAACCTTCCAATTTCTGGATCGCGGGAATTGCCACGCTGTTCACGGATGAGTTTTACGCGGCGGCCCGCCAACGGCTGGCACCCGGTGGGATCTTTGTTCAGTGGGTGCAGTCCTACTCGCTCGATCCGGCCGACCTGCGTATGATCCTGGCGACCTTTGCCCCTCACTTTGCCGAAGTCACCCTCTGGCGCGGCGAGGAAACCGATCTTCTACTCCTGGGACGTACCGACACGGCTCCCTTCCAGTTCAATCGCCTGCGTGCTCTCTGGCAAAACCAAGCTCTTCGTGCGGACCTTGAGTCCATCGATGTCCGTGAACCCGAGGGAGTCGTCGCCTATTTCTTGCTGGATGATGCAGGCGTCCGAAAACTAGGAGAGGGAAGCGCCTTAAACACCGACGACCGCACCCTCCTCGAATACCATGCCCCGGAAACCATGCTCATGCGCGGCCTGTCCGACGCGAATGAAGAATTGATCACTCAGTTCCAGACGGGGCCGCTGCCGGCGAATCTTGAACTCGCGGAGGTCCGGCGTGCTCTGGATGCGGGCGCGGAGACAGCGCTTGATCTCAATAACACGCCTAACGCGAAAAGCCTTATCGGAATACTAGAATCACAGCCAGGTTCCGCTCAGGGCTATGTTGCCCAGGGGCGCTTTGCGCTGTTACAAAGCAACCTGCCGGATGCCAAGTCTTTCCTGGCGAAAGCTCTCGCGGTAGATTCAGGCTCTCCGCAAGCGATGCACTGGTTGGCGGTCGCCGAACACCGGAGCGGAGATGATGCCTCTGCCCAATTACTCGTCTCGCAGATTCTTCAGCGGCATCCCGGTTTCCTGCCCGCGCTCGAAGATGAAATGTTGTTTGCGGCAGATCGAAAGGACTTTCAGGTTGCACTGAGGGCACAGTTGCAGCGGATGACACTAATGTCAGATCCGCCTTCGTCGGAATACTGCCGATTGGGAGCAATATGGATGAAAATGTCCAATCCCACGGCAGCTCAATCAGTTTTACTCAAAGGAACGCTGAAGGACCCCTACAGCTATGCGTGCCACCTCGATCTTGGTGAGCTGTACCGTGAAACCGGGCGATTCTCTCTGGCGCGTCAACATTTCGAGTCGGTGGTGCGTTTCTTTCCTGATGCCGATGCAACGATTTTCAGGTCCCTCGCGGGTGTGTACGTTGTCCTTGGGGATATGAAATCTGCTCGATCCATTCTGCGTAAGGGGAGGCGCATTTTCCCGAATGATACAGAGTTGCAGAATGCCGAAGCGCATTTCGATAGTGAAGCTCGACCCTGAAACGGAAGTTGTCGGAGCCGCCATCTGGCAGACAGTCGTCGGGTCAAGTGGTGACAAATCCCCATCACCGAGTAGCCCAGCCCCCATTTGCTGGCGGCCAGCCCTCTCAGAACCGGACGTGACAGTTTCCCGTCATACGGCTCAGGCCCTTCGAACGCCTGTTTCGGGGAGACGCGGTTTCGAGACGGAAAGATGCTGGCGATGAACCCTGTCGTAGCACTCTGGATGAAGTAAGGCACGCTTCTCGACGCTGTGCGGGCCGCCCAGCACGCGGGGGACGCGATAATGAAGACGCCAACCCGTAATCTGGGTGATGCGCTCCTTGCAGACGGCGCGGAGGCCGGCTTGTACATTCCAGAGAAAGCGAAGCGTACGAGTACCTACATATGATCTCCTCCGCGTTTCTCTAGTTGCCGGACGCACGAGCGCCAAAAAGGGGGCTTGCCGTCGGGCCCACTCGTCGCGGCAAGGGCACGAAGATCATCGCTGTCGCCGCTGGTAACAGTCTGCCTCTCGCCGTATCTGTCGACAGCGCTTCGCCGGCCGAGTGCCAGCTTGTGGAGTATGTTCTGGCCGGAAGTTTCCTCGACCAGCTCCCCGCCCGGCTCGTCGGCGACAAGGCGTACGACTCGGACCCGCTCGACCGCACGCTACGGGAGGAATATGGCATCGAGATGATCGCGCCCAACCGGCGCAACCGGAGCAGGAGTCAGGATGGCCGCCAGCTGCGCCGCTACCGCCGGCGCTGGAAAGTGGAGAGGCTCTTTGCCTGGATGCACAGCTTCCGCCGCCTCGTCACCCGATGGGAGTACCACGTCGAGAATTTCCTCGGCTTCGTCCACCTCGCCTGCCTGCACATGCTGCTCAGGCATTTATGAGGCCAGTTCCAGAACCCTGGAAGTACATTTCGCCCCAAGATCGAAAAGCGCTCTTAATCCCAGCGGAACTGCCTCAGTCCACAATTCGTATCTTCATCTATGAAAAGGCAACTTGCGCTCGGCGTCGTTGGTGCCATTCTCATTGCTCTTGCAGCATTCTTTCTTGGCTTGAGGATTAATTTTCATCCGGAGAACCAGAAGCCAGGCAAATTCCCGGAGCAGTTGGTCTATGTTCGCTCCGCAGACGATCTTGTCGATGGTGGTGTCCTGTTTACTTCCACGAGCTCGTCATTGAAGCCTCTGGCGATCATTTGGGTTCACGGCTGGGGAGCTAGTTTCTACACGCCCAGCTATGTAGGCATTGGCCGGGCCCTGGCGGAGCGCGGGTTCCCGACGATCTCAATCAATACCCGTATGCACGACCTAGCGAACGTGGAGAAATACACACTTCTCGGGAAGCGAGTGCGGGGGGGCGGGTATTGGGGCGTCACTAGCGAGGACGCGCGAGATATTGCCGCCTGGATTGATTACGCTCAGCATCTGGGATACCGCCGGGTGATCCTAGTGGGCCACAGCGCCGGCTGGTCCAGTGTCGCCCGTTATCTGGCCGATTCGCAGGATCGCCGCGTGGTCGGGGTAGTCTTCGCTTCCCCGGGGGTAGGATACTCGCCGCAACCAGAGGACCCGCAACTGATGACCCAGGCCAAGAAGCTTGTGGATGAAGGCAACGGTGACGACCTGATCCAGCTGCCGCACCGCTCTTACCCATCGTATGTCAGTGCTGCGACGTGGCTGGACATTGCCGAGACACCACGCCAGGACAAAGACTTCTTTGGAATCCAGACTCCCGATGCTGCTATCACGAAAGTCACATGCCCGGTGCTGGCCTTCTACGGATCCAAGGACGACATCGGGGGCGAAAAGGATCTAGATCTGCTGACGTCTTCAGTTCGGCGATTGCCCCGTGGCCCCTCCAGCGTGAATACCGCCATGATCGCAAACGGAAACCACGAGTACGTCGGCGAAGAAGCGCAGGTTGCACAAGTGATAACGCAGTGGATTGAAACGAGAGTGGAGGGCCACTGAGTTGCTGCCAATGCCCACACGTGATTCAGAACGCCAATGCAGGATGGGACTTCGATGAGAAGCACCATCAGGATTCCTAGAACCTGTCGCATGAACAGTCGGGGCGGTGAGATCGCAGATGAGACCTGGCCCAGAAGCGGGGCCCCTGCTGTCGATGGGAGCCGCTGATCTATTTATGAGACCAGTTGTAGAACATAACAGCGAAACGTAACAACAAAATGCGGAGAACATAGCTGGCCAGCGGGCGTACCTATCCCCCTATTTCCTCCTGAATCACCGGCTTAACCGGCTAATCTCTGCCCATTCTCAGGGTGTGTGAATTTTGTACGCTTCGGTGACGATCTTGCCAGATTTCAGTGATTACCATGCTCTCTCCATCGGAAATCCCAGCTGGCTCGTTTTCCACGTCAGCATCTCGTTCTGCAGCCAAAGCTCTCTGGCGTCCGAGTTCGACTGGCCTCGAAAACGGCCTCTCGACCCGCAAGCACTGGCATGGCTGGGAAGGCGAAATCGAAATGCGCCGCCATCGTCCACGAAGACCAACGCCCCAGCTGCGTCCAAAAGTAACGCGCGTCGGACAGTCCGCCGCGGCGGACCGTCCTCCGACGATGCGTGATCGCAATACTGGCAACTTCACCGACGGACAGAATTCAGATTAGGTGAGTACGCCAGTGGAATAGGCACGTTGTGCCTGCGACTAGCTCCAACACCGGCGGCTTCGCAGTCGTACTGATGAGTGTCAGCTATCTCCTCCGGCACTCACTCAACAAATCCTCAACCAGGCCCGAACGCCGACACGCACCCCGCGATTGACGCCGTCTGACGCATCGAGTCTCCGCGCCTGATCGCAGGTCTGACGCGCATCACGCACGACGTCGGCGTCGCCGAAGATCTCGCGCACGCTGCGCTCGTCGCTGCGCTCGAAGAGTGGCCACGCGAGAGCGTCCCGTCGAATCCCGGCGCGTGGCTCATGGCCACAGCGAAGCATCGCGCGATCGATCTCGTCCGCCGCCGCTCGCTTCTCGACCGGAAGTAAAACGACATCGCGACGATCTTCTCCGCCTGATTTTCACGTCGTGCCATCCCGTGCTGAGCAACGAGGCGCAACAGGTTGAAAGTACCTGCGTTGGCCCACTTGCGCTCACGCTGCGCCTGATCGGCGGGCTCACCACGAACGAGATCGCGCGCGCGTTTCTCGTGCCCGAGCCGGCTATCGCACACCGCATCGTCCGTGCCAAACGCACGCTCCCCGACGCGCACGTTCCTTGAGGGCTACTCGGCTACCGCGGGTGACGAGTGGCCCTCCCCGCGCTGTGCGAAAACGCGCTGCGCCTCGGCCGCCTCCTCACCGAGCTTGCGCCCAGGGAGCCGGAAGTTGGCCTCGTCGCGCTGGTGGAAATTCAGGCGCCGCGCACGCGCGCTCGCGTGAACGCAAGTGGCGAGCCAATTCTGATCTACCACGTTGGGCGTTTTAGTGTTTCCGGGCGAGGCGATCTTCCAGAGGAGGTCATGATGGGATCGCCGAAAAGCCACTCGGCCATACGGTGATCCGCCGATGCGGCCTTCGTTGCACGTTCATTCATCGTTTCGGGATTCCTCTCGCACCCCGATCGCCTGAAAGAATGCGACGTGCAGTTTCGCCGAATTTCCGCCCTCAAGGTTCGCCGCTCTTGCAATCGCAATCCTTCCGTCAAGCAATGCCTCCGCAAGGCTTTTCTGAGAGCCGCCCGCGGGCTCGATTCGAGTAATCAACTCGTTTTTCGACGGTTCCGGTGCAAAATCCCTGAGAGTTACGCATTGATAGCAACGCCCGGTCTTGTTAATGAGCTGGCAGAGCCCTTCAAAACTCGTGGTCATCTGTTGCCGCGCGGAGGAGAGTTTGTGCCTGAAAGCCGGCTCCGAAAGGTCGAGAATACGTGCCGCGTCCGCATTGCTGAACTCAAACACCTCGCGAAGAAGCAAAGCGGCCTCTTCCGTGGGGTCCAGTGTCCGGCCGATACAGGTAAAGCAGAAGGCGATGTGTTCCTTTACTTCGTATCGGAAATCCGGCTCGCTCATCATGGTGGCTAGTTTCTCGACTTCGTCTGGCTGGGAATCCGATTCTTGCTCTGCGATCAACTGGGCCTCCACACGCCAGCGCTTTCGCAGCCTCAAGTAGTCCAGAGCCAGGTGGGAAGCGATTCCGAACCACCACGCTTTCAAGGCACTTGCGTTTCCACGGAAAGCAATAATGCCCTGCTGACCCCGTAACCAGCATTCTTGAAGCAAATCTTGGGCGTCGGCCCGATTTCCGAGCATGCGGTACACGAGGCGGAAGAGGTTCGCTTCGTGCTCAGCAAAGAGTCGCTGTAAGGCGTCAACGTTGCCGTGCCGCGCGACGGTCAACAATTCGTTCTTGTCAGGTTCGCTCATTTGTTCTCGCACCACCGCTGCGCGTCCTGGTTTGGAGTTTCACTCCGAACGATCAGAAATGCCCAAGGCTCTCCCTCGAACAGAATGAAGGGCGTATAGCTTCCGCCATGCTCTTGGGGCCTCGACAGGCCCAGTTGCGCGTTCGTCGTGTACGGAGCATAAAACATCAGGTGCGGATGTTCACTGACCAGTTGTCCGGACTGGTCAGTCACCCTGTTGCAAGGCGAGAGCATGTACGCCAATCCGAAATTCTGGCTCGGCCGCAGTTCGCCTCGGCGATAGCCTTGGCCGATTTCCGCTTCGACCGCCGCATCGTTTAGCCCCTTCTCCCGCAATTGCTGCTCCATGAACTCTCTCGCGACCAGCGTATGCGTCTTTTCTTCGTCCCGATAGCAGATGGGCTCGATTTCACCGGGCATGGCTCGGGCCACGAAGCATGTGAATCCATTGCTACCCTGCCGCAGAAGAACAAATCCCCCTCTGTGCAAAAGAAATATGGACGCTTCGTTCGCAATTAAAGGGGGAGCGGCGCTTTCAGCAAGTGCAATCTCGCGGTCCGGGGACATAAGCGGGGGCAACGCCCGCTGTGCGGATAAGACTTGAGCCGCAACAAAACCGACAAAAAGGACAACACTACACTTCATCATGGTTCGCCTCCATACAGATTAAGACGAAACCCGTATCACATTCCGCCAACCTTCGCGAAACACAGGTCTTGGATGCCGAATTTGCCATTCGGAGCGGATTACGAGCTACTCGGAAGTCGACTGGCGAAAACCTACTAGGACTCTATCGCTAGTGCTCAGGCCAAGATGCTGTGAGGGATTGCGCAGATCTTCACGCCTGAGCACTAGCGATAAAGTCGTTTGAGCGAAGCCGCCGCTTGGGACTATGTGTTTTGAATGGGATTTGGAAGTCGCGTGTGGAGGCAAGTGAGGTGAGCAAGGTGGCTGTGGGGAAGACTGGAGATGGATAACTGCGAAGGAAAGGTCGTGGTGGATCTTTCCTGAAAGCCGGTTATGCCAGGAAGTAAAGAGAGAAATGGCCCTGGTTGGAAGGATGGCACACACTGGTGTATCCGCCAGAGCCAGAGCTGGTTGAAGAATAATGTGGATGCCAGGGCAACAGAGGTAGGAATCATGAAGAGTTCTCCGCAGGAGGATCCGGGAACCAGGCAGAAAGTTGGTTAGGAGAAAGTGTCTCCACCACTCGCATGGTGCCGCGATGACAGTGTTGACAGAGATGCCCCACGCCGACCGCAGGTTGCGGCGTCGCCGTGCATTGGAGATGAGAACGGCACAGCTTCAGCAATTGGGCACGGTGGCGATTGGCGAACAGGCCGAAGTAGCGAATGCGCACGAAAGTGGCGGGCAAGACATGCAGCAGGAAGCGACGTAGAAATTCATCGGCCTCGAGGGTCATAGTTCGAGTCTGGTGCCCATGGGCGTAGTCTCGCCATCGGAAGGTGACCCTACCGTCGGCCATGGCCACGAGTCGAGAGTTCGCGATGGCAATGCGGTGAGTATAGCGAGAGAGATAGGTCAGGACCTGCGCGGGCCCGGCAAAGGGTCGTTTGGCATAAACGACCCAGTTGCGATGCGCGGCGGCGCGTAGCAGAGCGGCGAACTCTGCTGGGGATTGAAGGGGAGTGAGTTGACCGGCAAGAGTGAGCTTGTGTTTTTTAAAAGCTCGTTCGAGAGCGTCGAGAAACTTTCCGCGAAAGACAACACTGAGTACTTTGACGGGCAGAAAGAACTTGTGTCCACAGGGAATCCAACGCCGCTGATCGGGCGAGAGCCCTCCACCCGGGACGACG
>Ga0209380_10002890_pt1 | contig 10843 bp, 12 predicted proteins | sample HubBroMetageWFT6_FD_188347 | JGI IMG/M metagenome (GOLD analysis project Ga0209380, IMG submission 188347) | Warmed and freeze-thawed soil microbial communities from the Hubbard Brook experimental Forest, New Hampshire - Hubbard Brook CCASE Soil... | ecosystem: Environmental > Terrestrial >...
CGTCGGCGCAGGCGCGTATCGCCAACGCAATGCGCGCCGAGGGCATCGACATCCTGAACACGAGCGCGTTCTGCTCGAGCGTGCACACGATCGCCGACCTCGAGCAATCGGTTGCGGCTTTCGCACGTGCGATCGTCATTGCGTCAACCAAGGAGTGATTCGATCCGGCGGCGACGAGCTGCTTAGATAATCCCGTGCCGCTGCGCCCAGAGCGCGGCCTGCACACGGTCTTCGACGCCCAGGCGATCGAACACCGATCCGAGGTGGGCCTTGACCGTTTTCTCGCTGATCCCGAGACGCCACGCAATCTGCTTGTTGCTCATCCCGCGTCCGACCAGCGTGAGCACGTCGAGCTCACGCTGAGTCAGGTCGTCGAGCGGCCGGCGCTTGATGCGATCGCGGAGCAGCTCCTTGGCAGCCTTGGGTGACAGTGGGGTATCCCCCTTCGCGGCCGAGCGAATCCCGTTGAGGAGTTCCTGAGGCTCGGTGTCCTTGAGTAGAAATCCGACCGCTCCGTTGTCGATCGCCTCCACCACCATGTCGTGCTCGGAGTAAGACGTGAGCATTACGACTTTGGTCCCGGCCACCGCCTTCAACATTCTGCGCAGCGCCTCGAATCCGTTCATCCCCGGCATGGAAATATCCATGAGCACGATGTCGGGGTGTTCCTCGACGGCGTAAGCCACCGCCTCCTCGCCGTCTGAAGCGGCGCCGACGACTTTGATGTCGGTCGTGCCGTTCAGGAGGGATGTCAGCCCTCGCCTCACCAACGGATGATCATCGACGATGAGGACGCGAATAGGAGTTGGTTGCGTTGCGTCCACAGTCGTTGCCCAGCCTAACCGATATTTCCCGCTATGGAGAAAGAAGTCGGCGGTGGCACCGACCCAGCAGAACCGCGATACACCCGGTGCCGCGGGGAGGGGGAGCCCGCGAGGGTAAACCACTGAACTGGGTCGGCGCCCGCCCGCCTATCAGGGGGACTTGCGTTTCGAAAGAATTGGATTCCCGTCGCGACGATAGTCAGCCCGGACCCATCCCGGCGTCGTTAGGACGATCGTCTTAAGACCCGGGTGCCCGTCGCGACAGTGCCTGCCGATTCGCCTCCAGCCGTTCGGCGACATCGCCCTCAGCTCCATGGTCTGAGGGATCGTAGTATTGGCGGCCGGAGAGCGAGGCGGGCAGGTGCTCCTGCTTCACCACTCCGCCTTCGTGGTCGTGCGCGTACCGGTAGCCGGAGCCATACCCCATGGCACGGCCGAGCCCCGTGACGGCGTTGCGGAGGTGCAGCGGCACCGGCTGGTGAAGCGTCTCGGCGACGTCCCCCGACGCGGCGACATAGGCGCGCAGCACGCTGTTGCTCTTGGGCGCCGCGGCGAGATACAGGGCTGCCTCGGTGAGCGGCAGAAATCCCTCCGGCATGCCGATGAAGTGCGCCGCCTGCTGCGCCGCAACGGCCACGGAGAGCGCTTGAGGATCCGCGAGCCCGACATCCTCCGCGGCCAGGATGACCATCCGGCGCGCCACGAAGAGCGGATCCTCGCCCGCCTCCAGCATCCGCGCAAGCCAGTACACGGCCGCATCCGGATCGCTGCCGCGTACCGATTTGATGAACGCGGAGATGAGCCAGTAATGCTGATCGCCGGCGCGGTCGTAGAGCAACGCGGGATTCTGCAGTGCGCCTTCAACGTCGGCGACGGTGACGCGCACCGCCCCAGCTGGATCAGGCACAGCAGCCTGAACGGCGAGCTCCAATGAGTTGAGCGCGATGCGTGCGTCGCCGCCGCTCAGGGTGACCAGCCGGTCGATTGCCTCCTGGTCGACGGCCACCTGCTGGGCGCCGAGCCCTCGCTCGGTGTCGGTGAGCGCGCGCTGGATCAGACTGCGCAGGTCGTCGGGCTCGATTGCCTCCAGCCGGATGACCCGGCTTCGCGACAGCAGCGCCGCGTTGACCTCGAACGACGGATTCTCGGTGGTGGCGCCAAGCAGTGTCACCGTCGCGTTCTCGACGTGGGGCAGCACGGCGTCCTGCTGGCCCTTGTTGAACCGATGGATCTCGTCGATGAACAGGATGGTTCGCCTTCCCGTGCGGAGGCGTTCACGCGCCCGTTCAACCACCTTGCGCAGATCCGCCACTCCGGCACTGGTCGCGCTCACCGCTTCGAAGCTGGCGTTGGTTGCTCCCGCGATCAGCGCGGCGAGAGTTGTCTTGCCGCTTCCGGGTGGCCCCCAGAGGATGAGTGACGGCGCCTCGCCGGCATCGACCGCTCGCCGGAGCACGGTGCCCGCACCGATGGCGCGATGTTGTCCGACGAACTCATCGAACGTCCGCGGGCGCATCCGGGTAGCGAGCGGTGCCTGCACCGCCGCCTCGGGCGATTCCGTTGCACTGCCAGGCGCTGCGCCGAAGAGCGAACTCTGCTCGGCCACCGGGGAGACTCGGCTCAGCTGCTGGTCGGAGGTACGGCGACGATGGTCGGGGGCTCCAGGCCGGGCGCGTCACCGAGCACGCTGCGAAGCACCTGCGCCGCCCCAAGCAGTCCGGACGTCTCGGCGGGGACGACCAGCTTGGCGTTGGGGCTCTCCGCGAACTTCGTAAGGGTGTCGAGCTGGAGGATCGCGACCAGGGTCGGGTCGGGCGCGGCGGCCTTGATCGAGCCGTACACGGTCGAGATTGCCTGAGCGCGGCCCTCTGCCTCCAGGATCGCCGCCTGCCGGTTGCCTTCAGCGCGAAGGATGGCCGCCTGCCGCTCGCCCTCCGCCTGCTTGATCGCCGCCTGGCGGTTACCGTCAGCGATGTTCACCGCCGATTGCTGCTGTCCTTCCGACTGCAGGATCCGCGCGCGCTTCTCCTGATCGGCCTGCTTCTGCAGCGCCATCGCCTGGAGGATCTGTACCGGCGGGGAGATATCCACGATCTCGATACGGTTGATCCGGATGCCCCACTTGTCGGTGACCTGCTCCATCTGCTGCTGCATCGCCGCGTTGATCTGCTCGCGCGAAGAGAGCGCCTCGTCGAGGCTGACGTTGCCGAACGCGTTACGGAGCGTGGTCCGGGCCTGCTGATCGATCGCGACCAGGTAGTCGGAGACGTTGAACAGTGCGGCGCGTGGCTCGATGACCTGGCTGAAGATCGTCGCGTTCACCGCGACGGCGACGTTGTCGCGAGTGATCACGTCCTGCCGGTCACCGGTGCGCGGGGTCTCGCGCATGTCGACCCGAAGCAGCTTGTCGATGAACGGCGTGATGATCGTCAGACCGGCTTGGGATTCCCGCCGAAAGCGTCCAAAACGCGTGACCACACCCGCGAATCCCTGGGGCACGACGCGGACGGCGCCGCCGATGAGAATTGCCACCACGATGAGCAGGACGACGACGATGATCGCGGTGACCAGACCACTGTTGTCCACTGAGTCAGCCTCCCTTGGGGGGCGCGACCACGAGGGTGGTGCCGCGCACTTCGACGACGGTGACCTGCTGATGTGCAGGGACGCCGCCGGGGTTGGTGGTCACCGCGAGCCAGCGCTCGTTGAAGAGACGCGCATGGCCCGGGTGGTTCTCGTCGCCGACGGGCTCGAGGGTCAACGCGGCCTGGCCGACGAGATTGTCGGACGAACCCGGCATGGTCAGTTTGGGGCCGAGATGGCGAGCCGAAAGGCGAGCCAGGGTCGGCCGAACCGCCATGGTCCCGACGATCGCGACTGCGGCGCCGACGACGGCCTGCAGCCACACCTGGGTGGGAAAGACCGCGACGATGGTCGCGGCAAACGAACCGAGCGCGAGGAAGAGCGCATAGAACGCCTGAGTGTGGACTTCCATTCCCAGGAGGACCAAGCCGGCCACCAGCCAGATCACCCACATCCAGGACAACATGCCGCGAGTGTACCCGCCTGAAGAGACTGCTACACCACGGGGTCGCTGGTCATCCGACCTCCGGCGGCGCGGAGCAATGCCAGAGCCACCAGCCCGCCGAGCGTTGCCCACGCCGCCAGGCTGATCGCCACCTGGCTGAAGTCAGTTCCTGCCAGCTGTGCGTGGATCAGGAACACCACGAACATCGGATAGGTGAGGCGATGGATCCATCGCCAGAGCGCGGGGCGCATCGAGCGCCGGAGCGCCGACGTCGCGGCGATCAGGACGAGCAGGAGCAAGCCGATGGTGCCGAGACCGATGGCGAGTTGCGAATCCGCGCCCTCGTTGACGCGAAACGGCACGAGCAGGTCGACGGGGGTGATCCGGGAGGTGGCGTCGAGCAGAAGTGAGGTCACATGCACGGCCACGAGTGGCAGCCAGAACCAGGTGAGAAACCCATGCACAGCAACCACCGCACGATTCCGCGCCAGTGGGGCGAGCAGCGCCGTGCGGATCGCCGTCCCGGTGAGCAGCGACGCCGCGAGGACGAAGAACGCCGCCAGCGCGGCGGCGCGCGCGGCGTACCAGAGCATGAGGTCAGCGCTCATGTCACGCTGCCCGAGCACCGCTCGCCGGCTGCATTGCGTGGCACATCGAGCCGCGTGCCCGGAGCCATGCATCTGCTGCCGCTGACCCCGTCACGCACGCAGCCTTGGCGAGGATCTCGGCACGCAACGCGCTCTCGGCGACGACCGAAACTGCCTGGATGTCCGAATCCGCCGGGGCCGCTGTGCGTGTGTCGATGAGGTGATGCCCTCCGGGCCACCGCCGGCCCGATGTTCCCGAAGTTGCCACGCCGGCGTTCCGGATGGTCACGAGGCGGCCGTCGCAGAGCGACACGACCCATCCGGCGGCGTCGGGCCCGTGGCCCTGGGCGCGGAGGTCACCCCCGAGATTGACCACCGCATTCTCGAAGCGCTCGGCAAGCCGATCGGCGAGCCACCCCTTGCCGACGCCACCGAGATCGATGGCGCAGCCGGTGGCGAGGCGTGCCCACCCCTCCCCGACCTCGAGCACGTTCGGCAGCGGCGGCACCGCGTCGCTCGGTGAACCCCGTGATGGAAGCGCCGGCCGGCGCCGCACCTCGCGGATGGACCGGTCGTACCCCGCGTCGATGAGCGCTGGAAGGCAGGCCGCGTTGACCATGCCCTCGCTCATCGCGTAGGCGTCGAGGCAGACGCGCAGGAGTTCGCCCAGGAGCGCGGACACCGCCACTCGAGCCCCCGAGGTCGCATTGAAACCCGACAACTCGCTGCGGGCGTCGAATCTCGTGAGCCGCCGCTCGAAAGCGTATGTATCCGCGACGACCGCCGAAACGGCGCTGTCGTCCGCGGCGCAAACGATGACCTCGCAGCGCGCGCCGCCGAACGCGGTGAACACATGACGGGTGGTGCCGTCCCTGATGGTGCTCACGAGACGTAGGTGTTGATGAGCGGTTGTGCCGGGGCCGGCGCCTCGACAACCGACGGCGCGATCGATCCTCCCGCCACGGTGCCACCGGAGCCGGCGCAGACCCCGGATGCACCTGAGGCCGTCCTGCGCAAACCCCGGACATACGCTTCGACCTCGAGACGTTGCGAGGGGGTCAGCGACCCGAGGATCGCTCGACGCTCGCCGGCTTTGGCCGCCTGTAACTGCTGCACGATGGGAACCAGCGACGGATCCAATGCCGTCATGGAACCCCCGGTCGCGACGCTCGCTCCGCCGCACGAGGGCGGGATCACAAGCGCCGATGCGCTCGACGACGCGCCGCTCACCGGAGGGCGCAACGGCGCGGTTGCGGGCTTGGGATCGCTGGCGACCAGCACGCCGCTTGCACTGCACACTGCGACAGCTCCCACGGCGCTGAACGCCTTGAGTGCGCGTGTGCTGAGGGTCACGGCTAGGCGGTCTGAATGATCGGGAGCTCGGGAAACGACGCTCCGAGCACAGCGGTCGGATCCGCCTTGAGCCAGTCGCGGATGAGCGTCTGATACACGCTGCGAAAGTCGACGTTGTACTGGAGATTCCCCGAGTCGACGGTCTTCGTCAGCGACGGCTGCTCACCGAAAACACCACCCTTGACCGGCTTTCCCACAACGAAGACCGGCGCCGCGGCGCCGTGGTCGGTGCCCTTGCCGCCGTTCTCAACGACGCGCCTCCCGAATTCCGACCAGGTCATGAGCACGACTCGATCGGCCATTCCGTGGTTGGCGATGTCCTGCATGAACGCGCTGACCGCGCTGTCGACGTAGGCGAGCAGGGCGTTCTGGCGTGTGTCCTCGTCCTGGTGGGTGTCGAACCCACCGAGGACGACGTGACAAATCTTCACGCTCGGCTGGGTCACGATCATCTCGGCCGTCAGCTGGAGCGAGGTGGCGAGACTGTTCTTGCTGCCGTACACCGTGCTCTGCGGTGTGTAGCTGACCGACGGTGTGTACCGGCTCTGCGAATCGCCGAGTGCGGCGATCCCGTACTCCGCGGTCGTCAGTGCCTGGTCGAACAGCGCGCCGTAGACCCCCGGCGTCTTCCGGTAGAGCGCGGGCGCGGCGACCCGGCGTCCAGCGCCACCCTGAACCTGGTACGCGGGGACCGAATCGATGACGCTCACGGTCGCGTTCTGGGCGAGCAACTCGGACGGCGTGCTTGCCTGCCCGAGAGCGCAGCCGGTCAGCGGATGTCCCTGGCTGTCGAGCTGACTTGCCAGCAGCTTCCCAAGCCATCCTTCGGTCTGCTGCATGCTCGGGTCAGCGTGTTCCCAGATGTACAACCCTTCGAAATGCGAGTAGACGGGATTCGGATAGCCGACTCCCTGGACGATCGCGACCTCGCCGGCGTCGAAGAGCTTCTTCATCCCGGGCAACACCGGGTTGAGCCCGATCGCCGCGTTGAGCGGCAACACCTTGTCGGCCGGGATCCCGATCGTCGGCCGCGCCTGAAGGTATGCCGGATCTGCGTGGGGGATCACCGTGTTGAGCCCGTCGTTGCCTCCGCCGAGCTGGAGGATGACGAGCACGTTGTCGTTGTGGACATCCTCGATGGTGGCAGCGAACACCGACTTGGCAAAGACCGGTGGCACGATGATGCCGACGCCGGTTGCGGTGATCCCGCTCACCATGAAATCGCGCCGAGTGATCATGTAGTTTGCCTCACTTGAGCTGAAACTCCGGGCTGGCGAGGAGCGCGTACCAGCGGTCGCCGTCGCTCTGGCTCGCGTTGAAGACGGCCGCCGTGTCCGGTCCCACCACGCCGTCGAGTTGGGTGTGGACCGCGTCGACCGGGTCGGGGAAGCCGCGCTGCGCGACGACCACGCCGGCGGCAAAATTCAGGCGCGCCAACCACGCTCCGGACGAGACCCATCCCTGATTGGACGGCCAGCCCGCAACCGTCGGCATGTCGTAGAGGATCTGATCCATGGCGGCCCCCGACGGCACGCACATCGCCGCCAGGCTCGGCGAGCCCAGCGCACGCATGGTTGCGACCATGTACTCGGCGGGACCGCGCACCAGCGATCGATACGCATCGGGGGAGGTGAATGCCTGATTGGTGAAGATGGCGCGCATCAGCGTCTTGATGTCGTAGTTGCTGTTGCGAAACTGCGTGGCCACGCTGTCGATGAGCGACGTGGACGGCGCCGGAGTGCAGAACTGCACGAGCGCAAGGCGGGCAATGTGCGTAGCGCAGGCGGGTTGCGACAGGACGATGTCGAGTGCCTGGGCCGGATCGATGTTGCCGGTGTGCCCCAGGAATGTCTTGACTCCATCGTCATGCTGGGCGCGGGCGAGGACTCCCTTGAAGGTCGCCCCCTGGGAGATGAGCTGCTGCAGCGCTTGCACGTACGCCGCCGGCGTCGAGCCCTGGAGCTTTGGTGGCTGGATCCGCTGCCCGTTGGCATCGACGAGAACCGTGCGGATGCCCGAGAAGGCCCGGGCTCCCTCGCGGACGTCGGTTTCGGTGTAGTTGCCGACGCCAAGGGTGAAGAGCTCCATGAGCTCCCGGCTGTAGTTCTCGTTGGGGGCGGATGCGGTGCTCTCCTCGAGATCGAGGTAGCGAATCATCAGCGGGTCGAGGGTCACAGCGTTGACCAGCGTTCGGAAGTCGCTCCGTCCAGTCGCTCGGTAGAGCTCGTTCTGCTGGAGGACGAAGGGCAGGCGCGCCGCCTTCCGGTAGTCGCTGGTGAGCAGCCCGTGCCAGAACAGCGTCATGCGCTCCGGGAATTGCGCCGTCGTCGTCGCCATGTGCTCGTACCAGGCGCGAACCACTGCCTGGTAGTTGGTGGCGTCGGCCACCTGTGGCAGCGGTTGCGCCTGCTGGTTGACCACCAGGTCCACCAGGTCGGGGTAGGACATCGACGCGGCCGAGTCCAGCTCGGCGGCCGTGTACCCGAAGGTCGCCCTGCGCAGCAGGTGGGCGGCGAGACCGGCCCGCGTGCTCAGAGGGCTCGCCCAGGCACCGCCGGCTCCGGCCGCGGAGGCGACCGGCTGCCCAGCGCCAGGCAGTTGCAGGGTGAGGTAGCGGAAGCCCACCGCGCCGACAACACCGCCCGCGGCGACCCCGAGGACCTGGCGGCGGCTGAGCTTGAGGTTCGCGTTGCCCATGGGAGGCGAGTCTCGGCATCCGATCTGAGAATTGCCCTGGGTCGATGAGCCTCCAGGCGATGTCTCAGCCAACTCTCAGGGGCCGGAGGCCGAGCTCGGATCTCAGCCCGGGGCTTCTCTCCACTCGGTAGACTGCAATCAAGTCCGGCGCGTTGCCGGCTACATCCAGATCATCTGCAAGGAGCACCAGCGATGCCGTCCACTCCGGCCGAAATCTTCGGCGAGATCAATTCCCGCATCACCGCCGATCCTGCCAAGACGGCTGGGATGAATGCCGTCTACGCCTTCGAGCTCAGCGGTGAAGCACCCGGCCAGTACCACATCTCGCTCAAGGACGGCAGCGCCGACGTCGGCGAGGGGGCACCCGAGAACCCCAACATCACCATCACCATGAAGTCGGAGGACTTCGTCGACCTCGCCACCGGCAAGCTCGACGGCACCATGGCGTTCATGAGCGGCAAGATCAAGATCAAGGGCGACATGGGCCTCGCGATGAAGCTCCAGTCGGTGCTCCGTTAGAGGTCTCCCGGACGCGCACGGTGGCTCTGGATCTTCGGCCGGTGCGCTTCGACTACGACGAGAAGCAGCGTTCGCTGCTGATTGAGTGGTCCGACGGCGCCGCCCACCACATTCCGTTTGCGGTGCTCCGGCGCGCCTGCCCCTGCGCGGCGTGCAAGGGCGAGCCCGGGTATCGGGGCCGGTTCAGCACCGACCCGGTCCTGCACCCCGGTGAGGACGAGCTTGCCGACATCTCGCTGGTCGGCGCCTACGGCTTGAACGCGGTGTGGGCGGACGGGCACAACACCGGCATCTACACGTACCAGCGCCTGCGCGAGCTGGGCAGCGCGTCGGCGTAGAGTTCGCCGCGAATGACTGCCGAGGCAACGCCGACGACCGCGCCACAGCTGCTCCGGTCCATCGCCGACGGCGTCCTCACCCTCACGCTCAACCGTCCCGAGGTGCTCAACGCGATCACCCCCGCGTTGCTCGACGAGGTCACCGACTCGCTTCGCGACGCCGCGTCCGGCCGGACCGTTCGCGTCGTGATCATCACTGGAGCGGGGCGCGGGTTCTGCAGCGGTCAGGACCTCCGCGCCGCAGCGGGTGACGGCGGTCTCGACGTCGGCAGCGTGCTCCGGGATCACTACACGCCGGCGATTCGCGCCATCCGGTCGATGGATCAGCCGGTGATCGCCGCGGTGAACGGCGTCGCCGCCGGCGCCGGCTTCTCGCTCGCCCTCGCCTGCGATCTCCGCATCGCCGCCGAGTCCGCCACCTTCGTCCAGGCATTCGTGCGCATCGGCCTCATCCCCGACCTGGCGAGCACCTACTTCCTGCCCCGCCTGATCGGCCCGGCCCGTGCCGCAGAGCTGACCATGCTCGGGGAGACTGTCGATGCTGCTCGGGCGCTCGAGCTCGGCCTTGTCAACCGGGTCGTGCCCGACTCCCAGCTCGCGGCCGCCGCCGCCGAGATGGCCGGCCGGCTGGCGCGAGGACCTCGCTCGATCGGGCTCACCAAGCGCGCTCTCGAGGTCTCGCATGAGAACGACCTCGAGGCCCAGCTAGCCGTCGAGGAGCGCCTCCAGACCGAGGCCACGACCACGAATGACTTTGTCGAGGGCGTCGGCGCCTTCCTCGAGAAACGTCGGGCCACGTTCACCGGCTCGTAGGGCCCCGAGATGCGCGGAGCCGTTGACAAGCTCACAGCGCTGCTGGGACCGGCGAGGGTCCTGACCGGCGCCGACGTCAGCGAGGACGACTGGCATGACGAGTCGCTGGTCGCGCACTGGCACGCCCCCGACGCAGTGGTCCTCCCCCACTCGGCCGCCGAGGTCGCCGAGATCATCACGATCGCTCGCGAGTTCGGGACGCCGGTCACCGCGCGCGGCTCGGGCACGGGGCTGGCCGGCGCGTGCGTGCCCCGAGAGGGCGGCATCCTGATCGCGTTTCGTGAGATGACCGGCATCCTCGAGGTCGATGTCGACAACCAGGTCGCCGTCGTGCAACCGGGCGTCAGCCTCCGCGAGCTCGACGAGGTCACGGCGCGGCATGGTCTCGTGTACCCGGTGTTCCCGGGTGAGGGCAGCGCCAGCCTCGGCGGAACGGTGGCGACCAACGCGGGCGGCATGCGCGCCGTGAAATACGGTGTGACTCGACACCAGGTGCTCGGGCTCGAAGCGGTGCTCGGCACGGGCTTGTCGCGTGTCGATGAAGAGGCGCCGCTGTTCGCCACGTTGCTGTCGCTGCCCTTTGCCGGGCGTTATTCGCCGTTGGCTCTCAGCCCCACGCAGCAGCGCCGCCGAACGCTGAGCGCGATCCTCGATTACATCGAAGGGCTCGCCGGCAAGGGACCG
>Ga0209380_10002891_pt1 | contig 10843 bp, 11 predicted proteins | sample HubBroMetageWFT6_FD_188347 | JGI IMG/M metagenome (GOLD analysis project Ga0209380, IMG submission 188347) | Warmed and freeze-thawed soil microbial communities from the Hubbard Brook experimental Forest, New Hampshire - Hubbard Brook CCASE Soil... | ecosystem: Environmental > Terrestrial >...
CTTGCGGCCACGCCGTCGTGGCTCGGCGATCCCCGTTTGCGCAGCGCGTCGATCGCGGCGTCGGCGGCTTGCGTGTGCTCGGGGGAGGGTTGATAGTGCTCCTTGCGCCAGCTCGCCTTGACCCGCTCCAGCGGCCACGGTCCGCGCGCGAGGATCTGCGGCTGCTCGGTTGCCGTCGCCTGTGATTGCGGGGGTTGCGATTCTGATGCTGCGGGTTGCGATTGGGTCGCCATCTTCAGCTACAGGCTAGTGACCGTAGGGTTCGCGTGAGCAGGGATGGTGCGGACCCATAGACTCGGCTCGGTGAACATCCGTCGGCGCAAGCACTGGGGCTGGGGTTTTGAGGACCAGCAGCCCACGTCCACCGAGGTGCGCCAGACGGCCGCGGGGCTCGCCCCCCAGCTGGCTCCCGTGCTCGGGGACGTGGTGCTCGGCGAGGTCGAGACCCCGGTCCCGTTGTCGGCGGTCGAGCTGACTCCGCCGCGGGTTGCGCCGCCGGAGGGGTTGGTGGATATCTGTGCGAGCGATGTCCACGCGCGTGCGTGTCATGCCCTCGGCAAGTCCTACTCCGACGTGATCCGTGGCTTCCGCGGCCAGTTCGCCCACCCCCCGGACCTTGTCGCCTACCCCCGCGACGAGACCGATGTCGAGCGCCTGCTGGAGTGGTGCGCCTCCGAGCGCATCGCCGCGATCCCATATGGCGGAGGCACCTCGGTCGTCGGCGGCGTCACGCCCGATGTCGACTGCGACCGCGAGGCCGGCGAGGCTTCTTATAACGGCGCCGTCTCGATCGATCTGTCCGCGCTGGATCGGGTGCTCGAGGTCGACCCCGTCTCGCGTGCGGCGCTGATCCAGGCGGGCGCGACCGGTCCCGGGCTGGAGGGTCAGCTCGCCGAGCACGGCTTGACTTTGCGCCACTACCCGCAGTCGTTTGAGTACTCGACGCTCGGGGGCTGGATCGCCGCGCGCGCGGCCGGTCACTTCGCGACCGTCCTGACCCATATCGATGACTTCGTCGAGTCCACGCGTGCGATTACGCCCGCGGGAGTTTGGGAGTCGCGCCGGCTGCCCGGCTCAGGCGCAGGCGTCAGCCCCGATCGGATGCTCGCCGGCTCGGAGGGCATTCTCGGCGTGATCACCCAGGCGTGGGTCCGCGTGCAGCCGCGACCGTCTCACCGCGCCTCGGCGGGGGTGCGCTTCGAACGCTTCTTCGACGGCGCCGAGTGCGTGCGGGCGCTCAGCCAGTCGGGCCTTGACCCGGCCAACTGCCGCCTGATCGATGCGCCCGAGGCGCGGATGACGATGGCAGGCGACGGCTCGTTTGCGCTGCTCGTGCTCGGCTTCGAGTCCGTTGACCACCCCGTCGAGGAGGCGATGTCGCGGGCGCTTGCGATCTGCGCCGAGCATGGGGGCGCCGTGCCCGAGGGCCGCGATCGACCCGGCGGGGACGCCGTGAGCTCCTGGCGCGGCGCGTTCCTCGGCGCCCCGTACCTGCGCGACGTGTTTGTCGCGATGGGCATCCTTTCGGAGACGTTTGAGACGGCGATCACCTGGGATCGCTTCCCCTCTTTTCATGAGCACGTGACAGCCGCCGTCCATGAGGCGATCGAGTCGGTGGCGGCCCCCGCGGCCCGTGGCGCCGGACTCCTCAGCTGCCGCTTCACCCACGTCTACCCCGACGGCCCCGCCCCCTACTTCACCGTGATGGCGCCCGCCCGCCGCGGTGAGGAGGTCGCGCAGTGGGCGGCGATCAAGCGCGCGGCCTCAGACGCCGTGATCGCCTGCGACGGCACGATCACCCACCACCATGCCGTCGGGCGCGATCACCGGCCCTGGTATGACCGCCAGCGCCCGCAGCCGTTCGCGCAGGCGCTGCGGGGAGCCCGAGCGGCCGTCGACCCGTGCGGGATAATGAACCCGGGCGTGCTGATCGATCCCCTTGACATGACGAGCGTATGAGAGTCGCGGTTCTCGGCCCCGGGGGCGTGGGCGGGTTGGTGGCGGGCGTGCTCGCTCGGGCCGGCGCCGACGTGGTCGTCGTTGCGCAGGAGTCCACCGCGCAGGCGATTGACGAGCGGGGGTTGGCGGTGCGCAGCGTTATGTTTGGCGACATCCACGCGCGCGTGCGCGCGTGCGCGCGCTTGCGGGAGCAGGCGGATGTCCTCATCGTCACGACCAAGGCCGCCGGGCTTGCCACGGCGCTTGAGCGCATCGAGGTCGAGCCCGGTCTCGTGCTCCCCCTGCTCAACGGGCTCGACCACCTGACGGTGCTGCGCGAGCGGTTTGGCCCGGACACGGTGCTCGCGGGCACGATCCGCGTCGAGTCAGACCGTCCCGAGCCCGGCGTGATCGTCCACACGAGCCAGTTCCTGCTCATCGACATGGCCACCCGCAGCCCGTCCTTGCTGGCGGGAATGGAATCTTTGGCCCAGTTGCTCGAGGACGCCGGCATGTACGTGCGGGTGACCCTGCCGGTGTCCGAGCGCTCCGAGGCGCAGGTCATGTGGTCCAAGCTCGTGCGCCTGAACGCGCTTGCCTGCACGACCAGCGCGTATGACGTCCTGCTCGGTGAGATCCGCTCCACGCCCGCTCTGCGCGCCGAGCTGGTCGGCACGATCGAGGAGGCCTGCGCCGTGGGCCAGGCCGAGGGCGCCGAGGACGTCGATCCGCTCATCGCCCTCGCCGAGCTCGAGCTCGCGCACGACACGCTCGGCAGCTCGATGGCCCGCGACATCGCCGCCGGACGCCCGCCCGAGCTGGACGCGATCCCCGGGGCGATCCTGCGCGCGGGCGCGCGTCATGGCCTACAGTGCCCGACGATCGAACGGCTTGTCGGGATGATTGCCGCGCGTGCGGGGATTGCGGCGGGACAGACTCTTTGAGTTGGGCTGATTTGCGCTTGACACCGGGGATGAGCCGTGTGCTGAAAACGCTTGCGGGTCGAGCACGCGCTTTGCCGCGGACACGACGCCTTACTTTTCAGCCCGCGTGGGCTCGGCACTCCCTCAGCCCGCGCATTTTTCAGCCTTGCTGAGTGGCGATCGCCTCGACGAACTCTTCTACGGACTCGGACTCGGACTCGCGCTCGCCCTCGTCGTGCTCGCCGTCGCACAGCACCCGAAAATTCCCGCTTGTCTTCCCATCCGCGTGGATCGTGATGCCCGGCAGCACTTGCTCGCCCTCCTCGAACCCCAGGCGCTCCATGTCGAAGTGCGCCATCCCGATGCCATGCGCGGTGTGCGTCGGGTTCTCGCGGTCGTGCGCCGCCACCGCCTGCGCGAACCGCTCGAGGTTCTTGGCGATCTTGCCCGTGTCCGCCATGCTCAGGGGAGATTAGCGCGGGCGTTGTAGATTGGGATAGTGATGGCCGCAGCCCACTCGGTAGATGCACCGCTCCTTCCCGCGGGCGCGACGGACGGCCGGGCCGCTGAGGGTGGCGATCGGGGCGAGGTCATTCGCACGGTCGCGCTCACCAAGGTCTATCCCGGCACCGACTTTGCCGCCGTGGACGCGCTCGACCTGAGCGTCCGTGCCGGGGAAATCTTCGGTCTGCTCGGACCCAACGGCGCCGGCAAGACGACGACCGCCGGGATGCTCACCACGCGCGTGATCCCGACCTCGGGCTCGGCGTACGTGGGCGCGATCGACGTGGTCGCCCATCCGGCCCTGGCCAAGCAGCTGATCGGGATCGTCTCCCAGCAGAACACGCTCGACCGCCAGCTGACCGTGTGGGAGAACCTCTACTTCCACGGTCGCCTGTTCGGGATCTCCGCCGCCGAGTCCCGCCGCACGGCCGACGAGCTGCTCGAGCAGCTGCGTCTCTCGAAATGGGCCGCCGCGTCGGTATATGCGCTCTCGGGCGGGATGGCGCAGCGGCTGATGATGGCCCGCGCGATCTTCCACCGCCCCGCCGTGCTGTTCCTCGACGAGCCCACGGCCGGCCTCGATCCCCAGAGCCGGCTGGCGCTGTGGGAGATCCTCGGCGAGCTCAACCGCGAGGGCCAGACGATTTTGCTGACCACCCACTACATGGAGGAGGCCGATGAGCTCTGTGACCGGGTGGCGATCATGGATCACGGCCGGATCCTCGCGCTCGACACGCCCGCCGAGCTGAAGCGCTCGGTGGGCGCGGACACGATCGTCACGGTCAGGGCCGCGGGTGACACGCAGGCTCTGGCTGACGCGCTCGCCGGCGAGATCGCCGAGGTCGCTCACACGCGGGTGGTCGAGGGGGGCGTAGTCGAGCTGCACGTCGCGGAGGCCGAGCGGCTTGTGCCACGCGTGGTGATCGCGGCTGAGGGTGCCGGCTTCGAGCTCGCCGACCTGTCGGTGTCCGAGCCGAGCCTCGAGACCGTCTTCATCAACCTCACCGGCAAGGATTTGCGCGACTGATGGCCGCGACGACCGCTGTTGACCCGACCGCGGCGCCGACGCCTCCGCCACACGCGCGGATCGCGATCGAGCCCGCGCGCTCCACCATGGCCGCGAGCCGCTCGGCGCTGTTGGCGCTGATCCTGCGCGACCTCGTCGTCTTGCGCAAGAACTTCGCCGAGTTCGTGATCCGCACGCTCGTGCAGCCGTTTCTGCTCGTGTTCGTCTTCCTGTATGTCTTCCCGACGATCGGCCAGGGCGTCGGCGGGGGCGGGGGCAAGGTCGCCGAGTCGGCGTTCGCCACCGTGCTGGTCCCCGGCGTCGTCGGGATCACGATCATGTTCCAGGGCATCCAGGCGGTCGCGATGGTGATGGCCCAGGAGTTCGGCTACACCCGCGAGATCGAGGACCGCGTGCAGGCGCCGTGCCCGATCTGGCTGGTCGCCGTCGCGAAGGTCCTGTCAGGCGCGACCCAGGGGCTGATCGCGGCGCTGATCGTGTTCCCGATCGCCTCGGTCGTCCACGCCGGCGGCGTCGAAGCCCACCTGTCCGTCCACTGGCTGATCGTGATCACGCTGATCCCGCTCGCGTGCGTGACGATGACCTCGCTGGGCCTCTTGCTGGGGACGGCGTTCGAGGCGCGCAACCTCGGGCTGATGTTCGGGTTCGTCGTCCTGCCCTTGACGTTCCTGGGCGGCACCTACTACCAGTGGACGCGCCTGGCGCCCGTGCAGGTGGCCGGCATCCACTGGCTGCAGATCGTCGTGCTGGTGAACCCTTTGATCTACGTCAACGAGGGGCTGCGCGCCGGTTTGACCCACGCCGCGCACATGCCGCTCTACGTCGTCTACCCGGTGCTGATCGGCTTCTGCGCGGCGTTCCTCACGCTCGGGCTGCGCAACTTTCGCGGGCGGGTGCTGGCGTAGGATGCGCGGAGTCCCCGACTACTGCTCGATCAGCTCGATCCGGTAGTCATCCGGGTCGCGCACGAAACACAGCCGCGAGCCGCCCTCGCGCACCGAGTACGGAGGCTGCTCGGGCTCGATGCCCTGCTCCGCCAGGCGGGCGAGCGTGGCGTCGAGGTCGTCGGCGGTGATCGCAATGTGGCCGTAGCCCGTCCCGAGATCGTAGGAGTCCACGCCGAAGTTGTAGGTCAGCTCCAGCCGCGGCATGTCGCCGTCGCCGGGCTGGTTCATGAACACGTTGATCGCCTCGTCTTTGATCGGGATGCGTCCGATCTCCTCGAAGCCGAGCGCGTTGTAGAACGCGACGGAACGGTCGATGTCGGTGATGCGATAGCAGGTGTGGATCAGGGGCATGCGCGGGAGTCTATGAGATGGCCTCGCATCCATGCCCGCAATCCAGCCGCTCTGGCTGGCGCCCGCCCTGTCCGCCTCGGCGCTCAGCGACGCCCAAGCACTGCAAACACCAGCATGCAAGGATGGCGCAATGCTCATCGAGCGCGCGTCGCATCCGCAGTTCGTGTCGAACACGTATCTCGTCGTCGACGGCGTCGGCGGAGCGGGGCTGTTCGTCGACGCGGGTGGGCCGGTCGCACCGCTGATCGCGGCGGCCGAGCGCATGGAGGTCACGCCCACGCACATCCTGCTCACGCATCATCACTACGACCACGTCAGCGAGGTTGGTGCGCTGCGCGAGCGCTGGCCGAAGCTCGAGGTCCTGATCCATCCGCTGGAGCGCCCCGGGCTGGGGGAGGTGCGGGCGGACAACTTGGAGGCCGGGCAGATGCTGCGGTTCGGCACGCTGGAGGTGCGCCCGCTGCACACGCCGGGGCACACCGCGGGGATGCTGTCGTTCCTCGTCAGCGAGCCGAGCGGGACGGCGGCCAGACGTCCGTCCGTCAGCGCCGCGCCAGGGGGATTCACCGGGGGCGAGGCGGTCGTGTTCACCGGCGACACGCTGTTCGCGGGCTCGGTCGGCGGGGTGCGCGCGCCGGGGCACACGACGTACACCGACCTGAAGGACTCGATCATGGGCACGCTGATGGAGCTGCCGTCCGAGACCGTCATCCATCCGGGCCATGCCGACGCCACGAGCGTCGGGCACGAGTGGGAGCACAATCCGTTCATCCGGGTTTGGCGCGGCCTCGACGCGGAGGGCGCCGAGCCTTGCACCGCGCTCGGTGAGCCGGCGACGCTGGTGCTGATGTGCGACGACTACGACGGTGGCACGAAGGCCTGGGTGCGCTGGCCCAGTGGGATGGACGACATCGTGCCGGGGTCCCGGGTCCAGCGCGCCGGGTGATTCTGGCCGCCGGAGCGCGATGTGGACGTGCCCCGTGGTCGCTGGGCCAAGGGCCTGGATGGTAGTTGTCGGATCGATCGCTGGGCGCCATCTTGGGGCGCCGGCGCGCCTGGCCCTTAACATCAGAGGTATGCCTGCGCGCGATTCCAACGACAAGATCCCGACCTCGCGCGTGCGTCGCACCGCGACCGTCGGCAAACTCGCCGCGAGCGAGGCGGTCAAGCAGTTCGGCACGCGCGCGGCGAACGTCACGCGCGGCGAGGAGGCCTCCGAGCGGGCGCTGGCCAAGCGCCAGCTTCAGACCGCCAAGCAGATCGTGGCGGCGCTGGGGACGATGAAGGGCGCGGCGATGAAGCTCGGCCAGGTGATGTCGTTCCTGGACGTCGGCCTGGTGGGGGAGGAGTACCGCGAGGAGTTTCAGCGCGAGCTGGCCAAGCTCAGGGACGCCGCGCCGACCGTGTCGTTCAAGCAGATGCGGCGCGTGATCGAGGACGACCTCGAACAGCCGATCTCCGAGGTGTTCGCCGCATTCGAGCAGGAGCCGATCGCGGCGGCCTCGATCGGGCAGGTCTACCGCGCCACGCTGCACGAGGGGCATCGCGAGGTCGCGGTCAAGGTCCAGTATCCGGGCGTCGCCGCGGCCGTGCGTGCGGACATGCAGAACCTGGACATGATCATGCGCCTGCTCAAGCGGATGACGCCGGGGATGGACGCCAAGGCGATCGCCACGGAGATCCGCGAGCGGATCGGCGAGGAGCTCGACTACGAGCTGGAGGCGCAGAACCAGGGCGCGCTCGCGCGCATCTTCCGCGGCCACCCGTTCATCGCCGTGCCCGAGGTGATCACGAGCCTCTCGCGCGAGCGGGTGCTGGTGAGCGAGTTCGTGCAGGGCGTCGGGTTCGAGGAGCTCAAGACCCGCTCGCAGGCGGAGCGCGACCGCATCGGAGAGATCGTGTTCCGGTTCTTTCTCGGCTGCCTGTACCGGCACCGCCAGTTCTCCGGCGATCCGCACCCGGGGAACTTCCTGCTGCTCGCGGACGGGCGCGTCGCGTTCCTGGACTTCGGTCTGTTCAAGCGCATGGCCCGCGAGCCGGTCGAGCTCGAGCTGGCCTGCCAGCGCGACGTGGCCGAGGGCGACGCTGCCGCCCTGCACAAGCTGCTGGCGGACTCCGGCTTCCTGCCCGAACCCGAGCGGGTCGACCCCGAGCACCTGCTGGCGTTCATCGCCTCGGCGATCTGGTGGTACACGACGGCCGACGAACCGGTCGAGCTGACGCCCGAGATCGCCACGGAGGTGATGATCGAGAGCTCAGACCCGCGCTCCAGCTACTTCGCCGAGATGCGCCACCAGGACATGCGCCCCGAGCACCTGTTCGGCCGGCGCATGGAGCTGCTGACGCTCGCGGTGCTGTCGCAGCTGCGCGCCCGCGCCAACTGGCACCGGATCGCGCGCGAGTGGATGTACGGCGACGAGCCGGTGACCGAGCTGGGTCGTGAAGAGGCCGAGTTCTACGCGCATGCGGGGGTCGGCGGCGCACGCACCTGACCCCCGCGCGCGAGGCGACTAGCTCGTGGCCAGCGCCTTCTGCTTGATCTGATCGAACTCGGTCTGTGAGATCGTGCCGGCGTCCAGCAGTCCCTTGGCCTTGGCGATCTGCTCGGCCGGATCGGTCTGCGCGGCGACCGACTGCACGTACTTGTCCATCTGCGACTGGGCCGCTTCCTGCTGTTTGATGGCCCGTTCGGTCATGCCCTTGTGCTCGGCGATCAGGTACACGAACACGCCGAGATACGGCAGCACGATGATGAAGATGATCCACAGGACCTTGGCGAACCCCGATGTGTCGTGGCGGCGAAATATGTCGATCAGCACCGTGATCAGGATCCAGATCCAGATCACGAACGCGAAGAAGATGAGCATCGTCCAGAATACTTCGAGGAACGGATAGCTGGTAGCGGAGATCATGGTGTGGTAGCCGTCCTATCGGTTGAGTTACCGCTCCGTCTTACGTGCCGGCGCAGGGCGGAGCCCAGTGCAACTTAGAGCATATTGCTACATGCCCACGAGCGCGGCCACATCGGGGTAACAGCCCCGGCGGGCGGCTGCGAGTACGATGGCTGCACGTCGGCGAGCCTCGTTCGCGACGCTCGACCCGACCGAATCCACCCGCGGCGCGCGGGAATGCAGCGCCCGAGGAATCGAAAGGGGACCAGTACACATGGCTGATGTTGCACCGGACATCCACGAGGCGCTGACGGGCATCTCCGTCGGCGACCCGAACATCCTCGACACGGCGATCGGGCTGCGCGACCTCGGTCGCGAGGGCACGGGCCTCGACGCTCGCACCTACGCGCTGGTGAAAATCGCGGCGCTGATCGCGCTCGACGCGCCACCGACCTCATACGCCTGGCAGATCGGCAACGCGCTGGACGAAGGCGTGACCCCGGAGGACGTCCTCGGCGTGCTGCGCGCGGTCGCGTTTCAGGTCGGCGGTCCCAAGGTCGTCGCGGCCGCCCCCGAGATCATGCTCAGTCTGGGGCTCGCGCTCCCCGAGGAGGCATAGCCATGCCGATGATGAGACGCCGTCCCCTGCTCCGTGCGGCCGCCGTCGGAACCGTCGCCTATCAGGGCTCAAAGCGCGGGGCGATGGCGGCGCAAAACCAGGCGGCGCAAGCTGCGCCTCCGCCGCCTCCGCCCGCAGCGCCGCCGCCTGCACCCGCGGCACCGGCGGCTGACCCGGTCGTGGAGAAGATCAACCAGCTGGCGCAGCTGCACGCAAGCGGCGCTCTGACCGACGAGGAGTTCGCTGCCGCCAAGGCGCAGGCGCTGGGGATCTGAGCCATCGGGATCGATTGCCCACACACGCGCGCGCCGCGCTCTACACCCCGCACGCCGCGGCGCCGCCGTCACACCGTCTGGATCTGCACGAGGCTTGTCGTCCCCGGCCGCCCGGAGGGCAGTCCCGCGGTGATGCCCACGCGCTGACCGGGCTTGCACCAGCCCAGCTCGACCACGCGCTTGGCGGCGTCGGCGATCAGCGCCTCGGTCGTCTCGTGGCGGCGCATCGAGGCGGCCTGCACGCCCCACATCAGCCCGCAGCGGCGAACGGTCTCTTTGCCGGGCGAGAGCGCATAGATCGGCGCGGTCGGGCGGTGTGCGGACACCAGGCGCGCCGAGCGCCCGGACAGGGTCGGGATCACGAGCGCGTCCAGGCGCAGCTCGCGCGCGGCCACACAGAGGTTGTGGGCGATCGTGTACGCGGGATCGGAGTCCACCCGGCGCACGCGCGATGCGTTCCAGTCCTCGTATGGTGCGATCGCCTCGGCCTGCTCGGCGACGGAGGCCATCATCGCGATCGCCTCCACCGGATACGCGCCGATCGCCGTCTCCTGGGAGAGCATCACCGCATCGGTGCCGTCGAGGATCGCGTTGGCCACGTCGGCGACCTCCGCGCGGGTGGGACGCGAGGAGGTGACCATCGAGTCGAGCATCTGCGTCGCGGTGATCGACGGGCGCGCCAGGTGCCCGGCGAGGCGCAGCAGCTGCTTCTGCACGATCGGCACGCGCTCGATCGCCAGCTCGATGCCGAGGTCGCCCCGGGCGACCATCACGCAGTCGGCGGCCCTGACGATCTCCTCGGCTCGTTCCACCGCCTGGGGCTTCTCCATCTTGGCGATCAGCGGCAGGCGCGTATGGGCGCGCACGGTCTCGACGTCCTCGGGGCGCTGCACGAACGACAGCGCGACCATGTCCACCCCGATCGACTCGCCGTGGCGCAGCAGCTCCAGGTCGTGCTCGGGCACCGACGGCAGCGACTCGACCGGTCCCGGGATATTCAGTCCCTGGCGCGAGGCGACCGCGCCGCCGACCTCGATCTCCGCCTCGACCTCGTGTGTCGCGGCGCGAACCTCGACGACGCGCAGCCGCACCGACCCGTCGGCGAGATACAGCACGTCTCCCGGCGCCATCGAGTCGGCGAGCCCCTCCCAGGTGATGCTCATATGCTGGGCGTCGCCGAGCGCGTCGGTCTCGCCGCCGGTGATCGTCAGGCGCTCGCCGGCCGTCAGCTCGACCACATCCTCGCGCAGCGGCCCGATACGCAGCTTCGGCCCGGGCAGGTCCTGCAGGATCGCCACCGGCCGCCCCGCCCGCCCCGCCGCGTCGCGCACGCGCCGGACCGTCTCGGCGTGCTCCTCCAGCGTCCCG
>Ga0209380_10002895_pt1 | contig 10830 bp, 8 predicted proteins | sample HubBroMetageWFT6_FD_188347 | JGI IMG/M metagenome (GOLD analysis project Ga0209380, IMG submission 188347) | Warmed and freeze-thawed soil microbial communities from the Hubbard Brook experimental Forest, New Hampshire - Hubbard Brook CCASE Soil... | ecosystem: Environmental > Terrestrial > Soil...
TGAATTATCAGGGAAGGTTCGGAGTCGATACGGCCGGGAAATACGAGTTCGACCTCGTTTCCGACGATGGGGCAAAAGTTTACATTGACGACAAATTGGTCGTGAGCGACGACACGACTCACTCACCTCGACACTCCAGAGGTAAGATCCAGCTCAATACCGGCACGCATGGCATTCGTGTCTCTTACTTCCAGGGACCTAGAATCGAGGTAGCTCTGGTTCTTCTTGTCAAACCCCCACGACGTGGATGGCGGCTGTTTGATACTACGGACTCCCCAGCCCCCGAAGAGCCTGCTCTGCAGCGAAGAAAATTACCCGAATTGGAAAGATGATTCTGTCATCGCGGACTCACGAGAGTGCTCTGGTAGCGAGTCGTTTAGGCAATAGGTTCCAAGATAGCGACGATTTGGACGAAACTGTTTGAGAGATTTCATTTGACGAAATCATTTGACGAAATCAGGCGTTCTCACAACTTTGCGCCTTCTCTTCGCCTTTGTCGGGGTCAAAACGTGCTATAGAGATATTTCGCCAATGCGTTTCCCCAAGGTACCGATATGCGCTTCTCAAACAAGAACTTCAGCGGTTTAACAATATTTTGGAATGCGTGCGAAACAGGCGGTAATCGGAGTAGTGGTGTTTTTCACGGATAATCTGTCCATTCAGGTTCCAAGTCACCGAGACCTGACGAGGCAGCCAAAGAGGCAGTTTCAGTTCAGCGATAAGTGTCTGCGCAAACTCGATGTCTGCCGTCAGTTGGCGCACATCGAGCCCTTCGACGGGAAGGAGCAGATCGGTTCGGAGACGCACGATCTTGAAATTCGACGCATCTACCCATGCCACCCCTTGCATGAAAATCGGCAATGTTTTGTCGCCAAAATCAAACATTGCCGGGGATCGCACCGATTCCGGCTTTTGCGAAAATGCTAAAACCAGAGTGTCATGCCCACTTATCTTCTGTTGTCCCAGATAGCGAAAACTTGATTCCGGCTGATTGAGTGGATCGAAGTAGATCCACATATTCGCGAACCCCTGTGCTAGGGGGGGACCTCCGGGCGCCGGCAACCGCTCGACTAGACGCGGCACGAAAGATGCATCGCCGGCAGGCCGCCGGGACACTAGCGCTCTCTGGATGTCTTCCATCTGAAACTTTCTCCCGCTCGCGAGGTTAACGCGAAACTCGTCAAAAGCGGTCCTCCCTCCTGGTTGAAGGTGCGGTAGAACCAAATAGGAGAATTGCTGCCGCGTGCTGGTTGCGCCATACTTTGAGGCGACCGTTTCATGCGAAATCAGATCCGGCGTTCCGCGAACAGTCTCTAAGATTTTCGCCCCAACTTGGTTTAGCAGTGCTGGTAATCCGGTCGGATCGGTGGAGGGTTTCAGGCCTGCCAGTTCGCGGACGGTCTGCTGGAGATCCGTGAGCGGGTAAGAAGCGAAATTGGGGATCTTGGAATCCGGAACCTTAAAAGGGATCGGCGGAGACGGTTCTGGTGGCGCTACGGACGGAACTTCGATCTCGTCTGATTTGGCCGACAAAGACTGGCGCGCGTACGGTTCAGCGTAATACGCGGTTCTCGTGCGTGCTCTGAGCCCAGGCTTGTCGATCTGGACTTCCAAGTCATGATATACGTCGGGATGATCCGCCGGTGGCGACTCGAAGGAAAGACTGTAGAACGCCTTCGTATCTTCCAAACAGCTCGTGATTTCTTTGCCAAGATCGTTCCCTACGCTCAAAACACGTCCGCCACTTTGCGTCGCAAGAACTTGGAGCGCGAGATTGCCATTTTGGGCGTCCTGGTACGAAGGCACGCCCTTCAAGAAGCTCAGGTAATAAAATTTTCCGTTAGCATCGTTCATTCCCGAGGGATCAAGGCTGTACAGCGTAATGCGAGCTTCTCGCAGTTCCTGCGACAGAGCCACAATAGTTCGGAACAGGCCCTGCTCGTTCTTCTCAGAAGCGACCCCGTCGGGCCAGGAGAGGATTGCCCAGCCTGGGCTCAGCCAGATAATCAATTTCCTTCCAGGTTGCGTGGCCTCATAATGCGCCAAACCATCAAGAGTGCGGAGAGAGAGCGTACGCCGCTCTTCCGCGCCATACGCTCCGGTTGAGCGGCCAAGTGTGCGTAAACCGGTTTGGTTGGAATCCAGCGAATCTGCCAGCGCCTTCCCGTCGCGAGTTGGCGTCGCCTGAATTTGCGGGGATTGGTCGGTGAGTATCACCAGAGACGTTGGGACGGAGAGCTTGCCGTCATCTTGTCGTAGGAATTTACTCAATTGCGCGCGCCCGTACATGACGGCCTGAACGCCCGTGTTCACGCCATCGAGCACGAAGATAACCTGCAGCGCGGGATCTGTTGCGCGACTCGTCCCCTCCGTCGCCTGAAAGGATGCGATCTTGCGTGGCTGTTTGTTGTCGAGAAGCGTGAAATCCCGCTCCACGAGGCTGGGGACGGCATTCCCAGATTTATCGGTTACGACTACATCGAGCCAAACACGATGATCTGTGTCGGAAGGACTTGCAGAAGCCAGAGCCGCGACCGGGGTCCGCGGTGATCCTGCCGAAGGAGTTTGCGCTTGCGCCCAAATTGGCCCGGAAAGAGCAAGAACGCTGGCAAAAAGCCGGAACAGGGTGCACATATGCACCTCACAAATGGTTTGCGTTCAGAGTGCGTGACAGCGGAGATGAAGCCTAGAACGCAATATTAACTAAGATTTCCATCTTGCTCCCAGAACGGGCGCAGGATGCACATTTCGCAACACCCAGTCAATGACCGCGGTGCGGCCGCAATCCCTCGTTCCCCTCTCGTTCGTGCGATGATCACGGCTAGGCTGCTCCACTGTACCATGTGACTGACGTAAACAGCCGATTACACTCAAGTGCCCTGCGCAAGGCCATGATGAGTAATAGAGATGTTGCAACAGTTAGGTGATAGGCTCAAGAATAGCGGCGATGACATTTCTCTTCAAATTGAGGAGGTATTTGAGATTTCCGGGCGAGGGTGCGCCATTGTTCCAGCTCTAGCCGACGAAGCCGATTTCAAGATACGGCCACAAGATGCCATTCAACTTCGCACCCCCGAGGGGCGCACACGAAACACTCGTATCGGTTCCGTCGAGTTCCTAAAATCAGAGGCGGGAGCGTGCCGCATGGCAATCTTGCTGCCGTCTGACGTTCTCACACGGGATGTCCCTAAGGGAACCGACGTGTGGCTCATCCAGCAGGGTCAATAAGTGCAATAGAGATGTTACGTCAACTGAGCCGGGCATGCCACAAGTACAATTACTTACATGTTCGCAACCTGCCCTAAATCTGCTAACTGTTTGCGCGGAATCCTTGTTCTCGTCTGTCTTGGGGTGTCGGCCCTTGCGGAACAGCCTATCCGAGATAACACGGAGCAGTTTCTGCGCGAGCACAACATCTCCATTACGAAGCAGGACGTCGTTGCCGCACTGTGGAATAACGATGCCGCAGTACGCAAAGCGGCATCACATTTCCTATCAAATCGCTGGCCAACGGATGCGGCAGTACCCATTCAGGAGGCTATGCTGCGAGAAGAGGATGGGTTGATCCGCGTCAGTCTGGCAAACGACCTCGCCCAAGTTGGAGAGACAGCCGGACGTGAAAAGCTGCTAGCCGAGTGTCACAACAGCAGCGAGTGGGGGAGCACTAGGGTGCTGGCGGCAAGATTCATGTTTGACCTTCATGACGATTCGTGCGTGGATGCAGTCCTTGAAATTCTGCGTTCGGACAGCGATCCGCAAGATACGCTCGCCAAGGTGGATGCCTTAAACCTCGCCCCGATCTTTGTCCAACATTTCACTGATCGAAAGAACCAGTCAGTTATGGACCTGACCGTGAACGCTCTAAATGACGCCGATTTAGGAGTACGGATAACGGCCGCCACTACCTTGGGCCGTCTTGCAGACCCTTCCGCGATAACCGCGCTGCAGGCTGCACTCGCAAACGAGCAAGACGCGACGGGCCGTAACGTGATGCTCATCGAATTGAAGGGTCTCAGGCGTTCGCAGAAAGACGCAAGCAACCGCCGATAAAGGATGACCAACTTGGCCAAGTCTGTGTTGTCAATTGTCACTATCAGGCGATAACGCTCACCGAGAATCGGCCCGAGTTTCGATCAAGGGTCAAAACGCGTAATCGATGTTTCGCCAATCTAGGCTGTTTCTGACAATGCACCCTCAGGGATACAAACTACAACCACGCGCGAGCCAAAAGGAACACCACGTACAAAGCGCAGCACCAAAAGGCCAGCAACAGAGGGCGCTGACGATCGTACGGAACTTCCCAACTGCGGTCCGCAGCGGCATTCCCCACGGCGAAGATTCTTGTTGTCGCAGACGAGTGTTCCAATCGTCCGCGCCACTGCGGGTGAGCCTTGAGGCAAGTGACCGCTTCAAGTTCTGCGTCGGACATCTCGCACTCAAGCACCTTGAAACGGCTGTGCACGTAGTAGAAGCACCACACGGCAAGAATCGACACCACTATTCCCATAGCACCCGAGAAAAGTGCCTCGGCAATCTTCGACGCCACTCTTGCCAAGGCGCTAGCACGCGATCCGCCAGTTGCAACAAAACATCCCAGGATTCCATTTACGGTGCCAAGAAAGCCGATAAACGGTGCGGAAGACGCAATGGTGGCGAACGTATCAAGCCCACACTTCAATTCGGCAGCGAGCAGCTTACTTCGGCGTAGGAACGCCCGTTTGGCGACTGCAATAGCTTCCGTGTCGGTAAACTCCGGCCGCGCCGAAGCGTAGGATGCTAAAACCTCGCCAACAATGTTCGCTACGTGACTGCGGCCGTTACGTGCGGCGATGGAGATTACTTCATCGAGTTTGCTCTCGCGGAGCGGCAACGCAGCGTCACGAATGAAAGCACGGGATTCACGGCGAGCCGCGCTGTAGCGATAAAGGCGGAAACAGAGGATTGCGCCCGTGTTCGCCAGCATGAAAGCGAGCAGCATGAAGTCTACTCGGCCCAGCAAGTCCATCTCGCGCCAAAGTTGGTCAACGTCCCAAAAGCCGGGCTGTGGATAGATTATCCCCGAGGTCCCGATCTTACGCTGGTCAACCAGAAAGACGACCCTTTCCACCCCAACCGAGCGCACAGCAGCCAAGACCGTTGAAACGTCTGCGTAACTAGCGTGGGCATCAACGGCTAGGAATATCTCGGCTTGAGGATTTCGTTCGAGACGGTGACGGATTTCATGTCGCAGGTCATCAATCGAGATTGGATCTTTTCTCCAGAAAACCCTGCCGTTGTACATAACCACAAGAACGATGGCGTCGTTCCTATCCGCGTCCGGTGCCATGATGGGATTGTTGACCTTGGGCAAATCCGAGGGACCAAACTTCGGCAGTCCACTTATCAGCATGAGGGCGAACACGAAAATCGCAAATACAGTAGCGCTCACCGCTACAAACGAAGTGCGATCTATGCTGCAGAAAAGCTCCGCTGGTCTCACGCTCTTGCGGCGCATCTGTTCGCTTAGACCCCTGCCGTAATCCGATTGTTCCGCCTATTCAGAGGTAAGTGACCTTCGTACTCAGGTGCCCGATAAAAAGAAGTTGGTGCGCAGGTGTTGAAATCAGGCAATCACTCAAAACTCCTTGGTCAGGCTGCGGGCCATCCTTGCCAGGATGGACAAGGTCGTTCACAGGGTGTCCGGTGCCGCTCGGCAGGTCGGTGCTCACAACTGACGGCTTGGCGCTTGGCGGCGGTTGGCATCGCTGGCCTCAAAGTCCGCAGTGCTGGCAAGTTGGCCAGTGGCGATCCAGCGACATAGCGTGGAATCTCTTTCGCCCCGCGAGTGTTCGTGTCAGGCCTCCAACGATCGAGGCTCATCGACCCCGACCAGGCGAGACGGGGTTTTGTTCAGTAGCGATTTCACAACAACCGACCAAACCTCGTCCTTCGATTGGCGGCTGAGCAGAGACCAGCAACCCTGATGCGGTAGGATTGCAAGACAATAAAGGTGAAGGGGATGTAAATGGGTCAACAAATTTGGACGACTGTCTTTGCCCTGATGGCCTGCGCAGCTTTTGCCCAGAACGGTCCCTCGCCTCAGGGCGAGAGTGCGCTCAAAACCCAGTTCGTCGAGGTTCAGCCAGATGTAAAGCTCGAGGTGCTCGACTGGGGAGGGACCGGACGCAACCTCGTACTTCTCGCGGGTGGCGGAAGCACAGCTCACGTTTATGACAGCTTAGGGCCCAAGCTCGCGGTGCATTATCACGTCATTGGGATCACGCGGCGCGGGTTTGGCCAGTCTTCCGCGCCTCAAACGGGTTATGACCCAAGGCGGCTCGGAGATGATGTCGTCGCGGTTCTTGATGCGTTCCACATCGCTAATCCCGTCGTCGTCGGGCATTCGATTGCGGGAGAAGAACTGAGCGCCGTCTCCACCTACCATCCAGGGCGCGCCGCAGCGCTCGTCTATCTCGATGCCACAGGTACTTTCGCGCTCTACAACCCCAAGTACGGCGACTACACACCGGCATTGGCGCAGCTCAGAGACGATTTTTCGGCACTACAAAAGAACCTCTTTGATGACGGCCTCATATCGAAGACATTGACAGACATGGAGCTTTTTCAGTCGTACCTTGCCGACATTCGGGGCGAAGTCGAAGGAGCAACCCGCCCCTCTCCGAAAGACAGTGACCTTGCCAGCATTTCTGCCTTCCAGAGTTACATGAAAGGCTACTACGGCGGCATCATCCCCGAATCGGAGGTGCGCCAGCTTCACCATATCGGTGAGGACGGGAGGGTCGGCGAGTGGCTTGGCCACGCGTATGCAAATCAATCTATTGCGCTCGAAGAAGAACGTTTCCACTCCATCGAAACACCCCTTCTAGCGATTCTCTCTTATCCCTCAGCTCCCTATCCAAGTCAGACGAGCGACCCGGCAAAACTCGCAGCCTATCGAGCCGCAGAAACGCGTCAAAAGGAATCGCAGATTGCTATCTTTCGGCTGCAGCCCCATGCCAAGGTGATCGTGATTCCCAACGCCACCCACTTCATATTCCTCTCGCGCGAAGAGGAAGTGATCTCACAGATCACCGACTTCGTGAATAGCCTTCCTCCCAAGCGTTAATCAGAGCAAAAGTGAAAAAAACGGGCCGAACGAGCAGATACAGGTTGTATCCCGCAAACAATCGGACTGTCGGCTTGTGGGCTTGTGACACTGATTCGTTATAGATCGGCTCTCAGTTGTTTCTATCAGGCGTTTACACTCAAGTCGATGCACGCAGAAACGCCAAGGTCCAGGGTCCGAGATCTGCCCTCGACGTATAATGCGCGGTTGGGGCTTGGTTTGTTCCGACCCCCGAAAACAGGTGACCGGCTCGTTCTGGTGTCATGGGCCTTCCAGCCGAAAGTCGCGACCATGAGACGTGGAATCGCATCGATTGCACTCGCTTTCCTTCTGGTCCCACCCTTCTCGCAAGCGCAGGATGAATCCTTCAGCGCCAGTGCCGGGAAATTCCAGTGCAGAGACGGCGCCGATTTTTCTACAGTCGACGACCAGTACCGCGGCGTCTCCCTCACTCCACTGGACGCCGCGCCCAAAGACCTTCCCGCCGCTTTGAAGCCCCGCACTTTCGGGCCGTTTCCGCCTAACGGTTGGTCGGTCGAGTTCTACCAGTTCCTCACCGGCGGTGGAGGGGGGTCGATGGCTACCGAGACCGATCTGCATCTTTACCTGCGCGTACTTACAGCGCAGGATAAGCGCTGGTACGAGTTCCAGCCGCACGATCCCACCGTGAGCAAGGCCGACGGCCCTCTCGCCGATGCCGATTTGACCGCAAACGACCAGCACGCAAATCAGGAAGCGCCGGCCAACAAGGCGCCCTCCTCCGACCCGGCTGACATCTTCACCCCCGATCCAGCCATCCCACTGTTTCAAATCAGCTACGGCGCGCGCTGGATGGGCGCCAACGCTGGCGGCACTTATGGCCACATTTTCATTTTTGATCTCCGCTCAAACCCGCCCGCGGTCGCCAAACAGCTCGAATGCACACACGGCGAGGGCGGCGGCGTCTGCACTGCGCCCGACTCCAGCTATGGCCTGCGCGGCTCGGTTTCCTGCGAATGGCGCAAGACTGATTACATCTGCAACGAGCACGACACCCTCAGCATGGGATGGGGCGAGCGCTTCAGCGACGCCACCTACTCTCTGCTCTCCGGCAAAGACGCTTACACACCGCCTCCCGAAGCCGTCAACGCGATCGAATGGATTCCCGATCGCACGGACCGCCGGAAACCCGATGGACAGCGGTTTCTTGTTCCCTGGCTGGGAGACAGCGACGAGATTTTCTCGCTCAAGCAGAGCAACCAGGAGCTCTATCTGATGGCCGCCCGCGGCTCAAGCCCCGCCCTGCACATGGCTTTCGCCAGCGGCAATTCGTTCGACGAGCGTTTTTTCCTCGCCGAGCATCCCTTGACCGACCGGCCCTCCGTCGCGGTCGAACTGCAGCCGTCCACCGCTTCCACTCTTGTGCCGATCACCTACCCGGAGGCCGATCGGTTGCGTGAGAAAGCCGCGAAGGCCGAGCCTCCACCCGTTACCTCACGCGAGGGCGGGGCGCCCATCAGCTACAAGGTCAAAAAGATTTACGGCGACGACAGCTTCTTCGTCCTTCAGGTCACGGTTAAGGAGGGCAAGGTTCACGCCATCTATTGGGTTGGCGTCGACCAGAGATCTGACCCCATCGTCGCCGACCTCTATCGCCTCTCGACCGACGCCTTGCCTTACTACCACTGCAACAGGTTCGTGCAGGAGGAGAATGCCGCCGCTTATCATCTCGCACCCGGCGCGGCTTTCCACGCCACCATCGAAGTCGAGCCACTTCACATCACCGACGGCAACGGCGGCCTCGACACGACCGAAGAAGTTCCCGACCAGGCTCCGGGCAAGGTCTGCACCAAACACGTGTCGTGGGATCGCACCAAGGGATTCGTCTTCGCAGAGAACCCCGTCTGCAAACCGGCCGCCCCGGCCCGCTCCATCGCCATCTCCGACGACGGCCAGATCACCACCAAGTCCATGCTGACAGACACAAATCAGTGAAACCCGGACGGTCGCGGATGCCATCGACATCGCGCAAAACGCGAATAACCTCTTAATTTAATCGCCTCCTTGTTTCAACACACCTTCCGGTTCCTGTCCCGTTCTCGTATGTTCCTTTCGGCACAGCAGGAGTCCTCCAGTGGAATACCCCTTCAGGTTGCATGTGCGAATGAATGGAGTTCTCTCGTCTCGAGACCCCCTAGGCAGGGTCAATGATAAGACAGGCGGAATAGACGCAAAGACGCGAAGTTTGTGGCTGTGGCTGAAGATGCCTCAGCGTCCCCCGCTAAGATTCCTGTGGGTTGAAGCTAACAGGCGTTCTCACAACTTTGCGCCTTCTCTTCGCCTTTGTCGGGGTCAAAACGTGCTATCGAGATTTTTCACCAAATGACGGCAGTTTCCGAGTTGCCGACGGTTGGTTTCCTGCGCGCGTGCCAGCGTCGCAGCCGCGTTGTCATCGACCTACTTCGGGAGAGCCCATCCCTTGAACCTGAGCAAGCCCTAGGTCTTCAACACCTGGTTGAGAATGCGGAGCGCGTTGCCTCCGACAACTTTGGCTACATCAGCTTCGGACAGACCCTTGGATCGTAATCCTGTCACCCAGTCCGGCAGTTGTCGGTAATTAGAAAAAACCGGTTTGAAATTTCCGTCCATATCGGTACCAAGACCGACGTGGTCTAGGCCCACGACATCGATAAGGCGCATCGTCTGATCCACAAAATCAGCGAATGTCCGGTTGGCAAATCCAGACGGCCATGCACCGATCAACCCGCCAGTAGAGGAGACCAGCCGCGCGTGCTCGACTGTAATGAGGCGAGGATGTGGAGAGGTATCGCTTTGCAGATGTGAGTGCGACAGCATTATCGGATCGGACGTGCTGTCAACCGTGGCTTTGACGGTAGAGAATGACGCGTGCGCAACGTCCACAACCATCCCAAGACGATTCATCCGTCGCACCACATCGCGGCCGAACCCGGACAGCCCCTTGTAAACGGGCGGTAGAGTCTGCACGTCGCCGAGCGTGTTTTGGGCGTAATGCACTAGCTGCAGACTTCGCACGCCGCGCGCGTAGAGATCATCGAGATGGTCGAGCTTTCCCTCTAGCCCGTGCCCTCCTTCACAGGACAGGAACGCTGCAATCTGACCACGCTTGCGCAGTTGCTGCATATGGACAACGCTGGTGGCAAGACTGATGTTTGCGCGTTTCGCCAGTTCATCGAAGGTATTCAACTGCTTCTCGCTATCGGCCCAAGCTTCACCTTCGGACAGCTTCCGATTGGATACAACTACTCCTTTGTCGCCGAGACTCAGAAGTGTGGCGTCCCCGACGATACTGAAGAATGCTGCCGTCAATCCGCCAGCACGCATATCGGACGTGGTTTTTGCGAAGGCTTGATCGCCGGTGTAGTCCGGCATGCCACGATGGTGGAACGCGCCGGGATGGCAATGGAGGTCGAAGGCCGGATACTGGCTTAAAAAGGATGGAGTTTCACTCAAATGCCGGAGAAACCACGGTACTGCTAAAGGGATTACACCAAGACGCTGCAAGGCTTGTCGCCGGTTCACGCTCCACTCGCCTCCGTTCGTCGGAATCGGTTCGCATCGATTCGGCCAAGTCACGTCAATATACCAGTTCCGGACGATTCACGAGCCGTCTGTTACTCAAATGTCGTAACCAGGCGATAGCGCTCACAATGCAGGTCAGGCCGCGTCTTCCGCTAAGAATTCGGCGAGAGAACGGATCCGCTTCA
>Ga0209380_10002896_pt1 | contig 10827 bp, 9 predicted proteins | sample HubBroMetageWFT6_FD_188347 | JGI IMG/M metagenome (GOLD analysis project Ga0209380, IMG submission 188347) | Warmed and freeze-thawed soil microbial communities from the Hubbard Brook experimental Forest, New Hampshire - Hubbard Brook CCASE Soil... | ecosystem: Environmental > Terrestrial > Soil...
CGCCGAGGCATGCCTTACGCAGGACGAGCGCGAGCTCGGTTGCTGTCTGCTCGATATCGGCGGCGGCACCACCGATATGGTTGTGTTTACAGGAGGAGTTGTTCGGCACACCACGTCGATTCCCGTGGGCGGCGATCACGTGACGAACGATTTGGCCGTTGGCCTTCGTACGCCTATGCCGGAAGCCGAGAGGCTCAAGCGCGAGCATGCCTGCGCGTTCCGCGACCTGGTGAAAGAAGATTTTCCGATTGAAATCGCGAGCGTGGGGGACCGGCCGCCGCGAACGATTTTCGCGCGCATGTTGACGGACATCACCGAACCGCGCGTGCAAGAATTCCTGATGCTCGTGCGCGATGAACTGCGCCGCGCCGGACTCGAATCGCAAATTCCCGCCGGAATTATTCTCACCGGCGGCGGCGCAAAACTCCGCGGCCTGGTGGAATTGGCCGAGCACGTTTTCAAGCTTCCGGTGCGCGTGGCCGCGCCGCGAGGGCTTGCGGAGATGAGCGAAGAGGTTTCCCAGCCTGAATACTCGACGGCAGTTGGACTCGTTCTCTACGGGGCGCGAACGCGGCGTCTTGCAGGAGCGCGTCCGAGCGGCTGGACGGGAAGATTGAAAGCACTTTTTGCGGGACAGTAAAAATTTCTAGTAGTGGCGAATATCTGGGGGAGGAAGCATGACGTCAAAAGATACGGGCATGAGAGTTTCGTTTACGGAAGAGCCGCAGAACGGGGCAAAGATAAAGGTAATCGGGGCGGGAGGTGGCGGTTCGAACGCCGTCAACCGCATGATTCGGGCGAAGGTGGAGGGCGTTGAATTCATAGCCGCGAACACGGATTTGCAGGCGTTGAAGCTGTCGCAGGCGCCTGTGAAATTGCAGCTCGGCGCGAAGCTGACGAAAGGGCTCGGCGCGGGGGCGAATCCTGAGGTCGGCCGGAAGGCTGCGCTGGAAGACACGGAAAAAATTCTGGAAGCGCTGGACGGGGCGGACATGGTGTTCGTCACCGCCGGGCTTGGCGGCGGCACCGGTAGCGGCGCGGCGCCTGTAGTAGCGAATCTGGCGAGCGAGCTGGGCGCGCTGACGGTCGCGGTGGTGACGAAACCTTTTGCGTTTGAAGGCAAGCGCCGCATGCAGCAGGCAGAGCAGGCACTGACGGAGCTGATCGGCTGCGTCGATACGGTGATCGTGATCCCGAATGAGCGACTGATGGAGTGCGTGGAGCACGGAACGAGCTTTTTCGAAGCGTTCCGCATCGCTGACGATATTCTGCGCCAGGCCGTGCAGGGCATCAGCGACATCATCACGATTCCCGGAATTATCAACCGCGACTTCGCCGACGTGAAAACGATCATGTCCGGCCAGGGCTACGCTGTTATGGGCACAGCCGTCGCGACCGGGCCGAACCGCGCCATCGACGCGGCGAATCGCGCCATCAACAGCCCTCTTCTCGAAGACAACTGCATTAATGGCGCGCAGGGAATTCTGATCAACGTTACCGGCTCATCCACGCTCAGCTTGCAGGAAGTGCACGAAGCGTCGTCGATCATTCAGATGGCTGCGCACGAGAATGCGAACATCATTTTTGGCGCGGTGCAGGATGATGCTATGAAGGAATCGGTGAAGATCACCGTGATCGCTGCGGGCTTCCGTGAAGTTGCGGGGAAGAAGGCAGCGCAGCGCCCGTCGTATTTGCCGAAGACGTGGGCTGCGAAGCGCGAACAGCCGCCCGCGCAGGTGGCGCCGCAGCAGACGAATGTGGTGCAGCAGGTGGCGCGGAATGTGCGCGAAGCAGCTCCAGAGATGCCGTCGGATGATCTTGATGTGCCGACGTTCCTGCGGAGGCAAGCGCAGAAGGCGTAGACGATTTACTGGGGTTGCAGGCACGGACGGTAATTTTTGTGCTCGCTCGCTTTCACAAGCGAGCGGTCGACAGCTATCGGGCAGTCCTGCGCCCAAAAACAAATGCAAATTTCAGAGATGCTGCTCGGTAGACACTACGAGGTTACTGTAATTAATTCTATAACAGCCCCCGCGAAACTGCAAGCCGTGCGTTTAGTACGGAAAAGTCATCCAAGGTAAGAGCTGCTTGATGGACGAAATTCGGCTTGCGCGAGACGTTGCGGCTGAAATTTTGAATCACGCGCGACGCAATCCGAATGAGGAGCGCTGCGGATTGCTCGCGGGGCGCCACGGCGCGATCACACAAGCATTCCCGGCGCAAAATGTGGCGGAGCATCCGGCGAGCGCCTACGAAATTGCACCGAAGGAGCTATTCCGCATCATCCGAGAGATTCGCGCTGCCGGGCTCGAATTGCTCGGCATCTACCATTCGCATCCGAAAGGCGACAATCAGCCTTCGCCGCGTGACGTCGAGCGAGCCTACTATCCCGAAGCAGCGTACTTCATCCTTTCACCTCGCGCGGGTGCGCCAGAACCAATTCGAGCCTACTCGATTCGCGATGGCCGCTGGAAAGAACTCACAATTCAGATCGTCTGAGCTCGTCACAGGCTACAGGGAAATCGCGGCGCAAACCGGCAGCTCGGCGGACGATTCGAAATCGTTTTCGATCGCTGTAACGCCCGACGGTCCGCTCTGCTTGCTCTCGGCCTCCGTCGGCACTCTCAAAGCGACAGCTGTGATGTCGTCATGAGGGCCCGCGCCATCGGAGAAGGATTTGGCGCCTTCAAAGAGGTAATCGAGGGATTCATCGGCAGTTTTTCGCGAGCACTCGCTCCATAGCTCGCCCAGGCGGTCCCAGCTGAAGTCTTCGTCGCGGTGATTGCGCAATTCGTGCAGTCCGTCGGTGGCGAAAAGCACGGAATCGCCCGGCGCGAGCCGCACCGTATACTTGTCGTACGACGCCCCCTGAAAAACCGCCGACGGAAGGCCTCCTTCGCCGAGGCGCGAATATTTTCCGTCGGAGACGAGAACCGGGTGCGGCAGGCCAGCATTCGAAAAGGTGAGCTGCCGCGTAATGGGATCGAAGAGAGCGTACAGCGTGGCGCAATAACGGCCTGAGATCGGACGCACGAGCAGCCGCTTGTTGAGGAGGGTTAGCACAGCTGCGGTATCTTCACCTGTTTTGTTGATCCCGCGGAGCGTTCCCATCACAAGGGCAGCATACATAGCGGCGGCGAGTCCCTTTCCCACCACGTCACCCAGGTAGAGGCCCACAAGCCCGTTGGGCAGTTGGAAAAAATCCGTGAAATCGCCGCCCACGTCGGCGAACGGGGAGAAGCGATAAGCGACTTCCACGCCCACGCCGATTAAATTTCCGGTCGGCACCAATGAGTATTGAATTTCGCGGGCAGCTTCCTTGTCGGCCTCGTACGAACTTACGCGTGGAACCGTTTCAAGTGCCGCTTGAGTGCCCATTCTCAGGAACTCCCCCCGTAGCTCGCTCCCGATGGTGCGAAGGAATACACGCAAACGGGATACCAAAGTAATCGGCTAACTCAGCGGGTGTCTGAACTGAAATCAGCAGTTAGAGTGGTTGCAGGAAGCCGAGTCGGCGGGTCGGATAGAAAACTGTAGCGCAACGGCACAGATTGCACTTCCCTGAAACAATTTGCGACTTACAGCGGACTTTGAAACGCAAGCGGAGAAAGAAGAGGTACGGTGGCGCCTAGGGATTCGCTCGATGAACGTGTAATGCCGCTGCGGCTTCGGCGTCTTCGAGGCGGCGAGCGTAGAGGGGGAATCTCGCAGCAACAGCGGCAACCTCGCCACGGACACGCTGTTCGATAGCTGAATCGCCCAGGTGAGTGAGCACGTCCGCGATCCAGCCTGCAATCTGATTCATCTCCGGCTCGCGCATGCCACGGGTGGTGACGGCGGGAGTGCCCACGCGAATCCCACCCGCCTTCATCGGAGGGAGAGGATCGAAGGGAATCGCATTTTTGTTTACGGTCATGCCCGCGCGCTCGAGCGCCAATTCCGCGTCGCGCCCTGTGATTCCGCGCGAATGCATGTCGACAAGAAATAGGTGATTGTCGGTTCCACCCGTGACGATGCGGAATCCGTGTTTTGCGAGTGCCGAGGCCAGGGCGCTCGCGTTGACCACTACTTGCTTCTGGTATGCGCGGAATTCGGGCTCTGCTGCTTCCTTCAGGCAAACGGCTTTCGCCGCGATGATGTGTTCGAGCGGACCGCCCTGAACGCCCGGAAACGTGATCCTGTCGAGATCTTTGGCGTATTTTTCGCGGCACAGAACCAGGCCGCCGCGAGGCCCGCGGAGAGTCTTATGCGTAGTGGTGGAAACGAAGTCGGCGTGAGGCACAGGGCTCGGATGAATACCCGCCGCCACGAGGCCGGCGATATGCGCCATGTCGACGAAGAAAAGGGCGCCCGCATCCTGCGCGATTTTCGCGATGCGCGGGAAATCGATGATTCGGGCGTAGGCGCTTGCGCCGGCAACGATCATTTTCGGTTGATGTTCTCGCGCCAGACGTTCGATTTCGTCGTAGTCGATCGTCTCGGTATCTTTGGTCACACCGTAGGCGACGAATTTGTACGTCTTGCCCGAAAAATTAAGGGGGTGCCCGTGCGTGAGATGCCCACCATGCGCCAGATTCATTCCCAGCACCGTAGCGCCGGGCTCGAGCGCAGTCATATAGACCGAAATATTCGCCTGCGTGCCTGAATGCGCCTGCACGTTGGCGTGTTCCGCTCCGAATAGTTGTTTGGCGCGATCGATCGCGATCCGCTCGACGCGATCCACGTTCTCGCAGCCGCCGTAATAGCGTTTGCCGGGATAACCTTCGGCGTATTTGTTGGTGAAGACGGAGCCCATAGCTTCGAGCACCGCTTCTGAAACGAAATTCTCGGACGCAATCAGTTCCAGCCCTGTCGCCTGCCGCCGCACTTCGTCGTTCAGCGCTTCGGCGACTTCAGGGTCCACCACTTCGAGCGGACGGCTCATTCGCTTCAATTCGGGGGTTTCGTTGGCCATGGGGAATTCGCAAAGGATTCTATCGGAGCCTCGGAACCTTTGCAAACAGCGACATGACCATGGCACCTGCCTGATCGAGCTTCGTGGCCAAGGGCAAAAGACGATAGTTCCGCCGTCGATTCATCCTTGCGGAGAAAGGCTGGAGTAGGAGGAATTAGTTATCGAGAGCACCAGTTGCCAGTTGAATGTCTGGCAGGAATTGGCTCACTTCGGCTTGTCCAACCGGACGCCCTTTTGTAATGCGTTAATCAGCCGACAGCCGCTCAGCGGTAGGTGTTTATTGCTGCGATGCCGAACGCCTCGGGCGATTCGGTGCGACCTTCGAAAAAACGAACTCTTGAAGGACACCCGCGAGAGACGTCTCACCAAGTCTGATTAGCGCCGACGAAACCACGAACCCGGAGCCGCGGCGATCGTTCGCGGGAAGGTAGAGAGCTTCCAACCCGGCACCAGCAAAACTTCCGATGATATTCGAGTAATTCGGCTGCCAGCGCCCATTATCCCCTTTGCACTTGACCGAGCTCGCCACGGCATAGAGAATCCTCGACCGCTTGCTACCACTTCCTTTGTAGAAGTAGCGTGGATCCTGCTTGAGAACCGAAGGCATTACCGCGCCTCCGATAAAGGTTGCGGCAAAAACGTCGGCGTAAGTTGCGCCATAGCGCTTTGCATACCCTTGCGCTCCCTGTCCGTACCCGCCCCAACGATCTGCGGCTTGGCCAATCCCCGCCAGGAATCCCACCCCGACAAGCGTGACCGGGTCGCTCGCCGATTTCCATGCAAGCCCAAACTTGTGTTTCGCCGTGAGAGGAGCGGCATTCGGCTCGTAACTAACATAGAAGTTCGGGATCACGCCGAACACCCGCTGCTTTTCTTCTTCCTTAATCTGCACGTCTGCCAGTTCCTGCGGCGTGAGTCCCTCAACGTGCACCTCGGTTACCTGAGTGGGGATAACCAACATAAACAGCGGAGTAACGTAGGCTTCTCCAGATTGGATAGTCCCGGAAAACTCGTGCGATGCCAGGTCCGGTGATGAAATTGTGAGATGGAAGGAGCCCGGGGCGACGTTGGGAAACGCGAATAGCCCGTCCTCGTCCGTCGCTACCTCCAAGCTGGAAGATTGGCCTTCTCGCGTAAGCTTCACTACGGCTCCGGCAATGTTGACTCCGGATTGATCAACAACCTTGCCGTTGATGCTTCCCGCTTGGTGCTCAGCGTGTTGCTGCCGAGCGGCCGAAGCATGTGTTTCCTGCGAGTCAGCCAGTGCACCCTTCGCTGTTTGGTCCATCGGAGGCTGTTGAGACCTCGCGGGAAAGCTGCAAAGCAGCACCAGCAGGCTCAGCCAAACCAGCTTTCCAAGGGCACGAATCGAGCCCCGTTTCGGAGAACCCACGCACATTTCGTGTTATGCCCTCCCCTTCCGTGTTGGTTTTGTGATTGGATGCAGATGTGTGGGCGCGGGTCGCAGCGCTGAGGTTAGATATAAGCTTAGGTAGCTCATCAAGTTAGGAGAAAAGACCCGTGTGGGCACAGTCGCGAGAAGAAGCCGAGCGTTCCACCCGGTATTCCATTTGCGCCGAAGCATAACCTATCGGATTAATAGCTGGGCTGTAGGACGTAGAAGGGTCTACCCGCCGAACTTTACTCTCGCCGTTTGGACAGAGGAGGGCCGTAAGCGAAAGAGCAGCCGCAATCTGCATTTCCTCCCGCATCCTGGACCCTTATGAGACTATTGTTCTCGCTCATGATCAGACAATGCGAGGCCCTTCACCATTTCGTTCTTTCATTTTTGATTGGGGTTGCAGTCCTGGGTTCTCCAGCGATGGCCCAGCAGCAGACACCGCCACCGGCCACCACCTCACCTGCCCCTCAAACAAACGGGTCGCAGGATCAGAAAACCGACCAAGCTAAGAAGCCGGACGACACGAAAAAGCCAGATGGCGCGATTGGCAAGAGCAAGCTCGAACAGGAAACGGGAACTGTAAACGATCGCATCTTCGAGGTGTGGCCAAATTACGGCACCGTAGAAACCACCAAGACACTCCCTCCGCTCAGTTCAGGCCAGAAATTCAAACTCGCGACAGCCAGCGTATTTGATTGGACCGCTTTTCCATTCAACGGCGTTCTCGCAGCGATCTCTCAGGCAAAGAATGATCCGAGTTCTTGGGGACAGGGCTGGGGCGCCTATGGGAAACGCTACGGCGCCTCATTTGCCGACAACTCCATCGGCACCTATATGACCACCGCCATCTTTCCTAGTTTGCTCCACGAAGATCCGCGCTACTACCAGCTAGGAAAAGGGTCCTTCTCTCACCGGGCTTACTATGCGATGAATCGGCTATTCGTCTGTCGTACTGATGCAGGCTCCTCGAGTTTCAACTATTCCGAATCCGTCGGCAATGCTGCGGCCGCGGCAATCTCTAATATCTACCACCCCGCGCAGGACCGAACCGCTTCCCGAAACGCAGCCACCTTTGGTCTTCTGATTCTCTACGATGGCTTGGCCAACGAACTCAAGGAATTCTGGCCGGACATACGCCGCAAAGTGCTTCGCAAGAACAATCCCTAGTTCCTCTGGACATTCCGTTGCCCCTTGCATTAGGGCCTCGCCGCCGTTACCGCTCCCCACTCGATACACGTCACTGGCTGATGGGTCGTGCGAGATGAACCGGTCGATGCAACACAACCTCAGCCGTTGGTCCGATAATGTCTCCCCTAGAGACGTGCTTCGGGAGTTCATGCCCGATCTGGGGCGGTACTTAGCGAAGGGAAAAGTAAGAAAGCAGCGGAAAAGTTGCAGAAGGCCACACCTCCGGCGGCAAGCCCGCAGTCGAACTAGCGAATATTTACGACATTACGTTGGAAACAAAATCGCCATTCGCCATGAAGGATTTGCCGCGTAAGTGCGCCAGCATTTTCTCCGATATTGGTCGGATCACGTCTTTTAGGGCTTATTACTCCCGGTCACGCCCTTCAGGGGAGTGTGCGCCATTAGCGTGTGCGGACCGCCGTAGATAAACTCCTTGGCGACGTTTAGGCCGGCATAGCTCAGCAAGAGATAATTTCCCATGCGGAATCCGTCCGACGGTTCATACCGGCCCGGATACCAACCGAGCGCCGCCGTCATGGTGCCGGCATACGGGGCCGCCAGATTGCTGACCGAAAAGCGATAATGTCCGTCGTCGCCGTGCCGTGCCGCCACGGTGGACCAGAGCGAATGCACCAGACGGTGGCTGAAACCACTGCATTCGCAGCGATAGTAGATCGTGTCCTCACGGAGGGCTTGCGCAAACATGTAGCGGGCTGTTGTCGCGGTGATGTTGATTCCGTAGTTGCTCGCGAAACGCTGGAAGTAGGGACCGGTGCCTCCGCCCCACTCTGGAGGAGTGCCTGACCCTGTCCCGTTGATCCTGTCGCCAGAAGCCTGATTAATGCCGGCCGCAACGGCGCTTCCAATTATTGCGTACGGCCCGAACGCGTCAAACAGGTAGTTGCGGACCTTCTCGCCATTCGTCGGCTTTTGGTACGTCTGACCCGGTTGCGTATGGCTAGGCGTCGAAGACTGGGTCGTAGACGTGGACTGAGCGCCTGCTCCAGAAGACGATTGGGCCTTCGCGAGCGGTGGAACAACCCCCAGCATCGCCATCGCTAACAGGGTGGTCGCCACCCGCTGCATTTTCATCTTAATGTTCTCCTTAATTGTCGTCGTTTATAGGCCGGTCCAGGTCGCGGCGCGGCGGATAGCCTACACCGAATTGGGCACTTACTCACAGCATTAATTTCGTACCTATGTCCAATTGCCAGCGTCAGTTGACTTCGCTCGGAGACTCTCCTAACCTCTCTGGTTTGCATCACACAAACGCCCGGGACTGAGTTCTAGATCGGCGCGGAAAAGGGTGAACCAAGGAATGTCCGACCTCAAGCTCCCCACGCGAGCCGAAGATTTTTCAGAATGGTACAACCAGCTCGTTCTGCGGGCTGAGCTTGCAGACTACGCGCCCGTTCGCGGCTGCATGATTGTACGGCCCTATGGCTGGGCGCTGTGGGAGAACATCACGGCGGCGCTCGATAGTCGGTTCAAAGCTACGGGACACGTAAATGCAGCGTTTCCTTTACTGATTCCGCGCAGTTTCATCGACAAAGAAAAGTCCCATGTAGCGGGGTTCTCACCCGAACTTGCGGTGGTAACGCATGGCGGTGGCGAAAAGCTCGATGAGCCCCTGGTAATCCGGCCTACGTCGGAAACGATCATTGGGCACGCCTACGCGAAGTGGATTCAGTCCTATCGCGATCTTCCGATCCTCATCAATCAGTGGAACAGCGTGGTTCGCTGGGAACTTCGCACCAAGCTTTTCCTGCGCACTCTCGAATTCTTCTGGCAGGAGGGCCACACGGCTCATGCCACGCTGGAAGAGGCTGAGTTTGAGACGCGGCAGATGCTCGACATTTATACCGATTTCGCGGTTCGCGAAGCCGCCGTGCCCGTGATTCCCGGACGCAAGTCAGATTCGGAACGATTCGCGGGCGCCGATCAGACGTTTTCGATCGAAGCCATGATGGGTGACGGCAAAGCGCTGCAAGCCGGCACGTCGCACAATCTCGGGCAAAATTTTGCGAAGGCTTTCGATATCCGCTATCTCGACAAGGGTGGCCTGCTGCAGCACTGCTGGACCACTTCGTGGGGCCTCTCAACCCGCTTCGTGGGTGCCATCATCATGGTTCACGGCGACGATCAGGGGCTGATCCTGCCTCCACGGCTCGCGCCGTTCCAACTCGTCATCGTTCCGATCTACAAGACCGACGAGGAAAAATCGAGCGTGCTCGAGAATGCGCACAGGCTTCGAAAGGAGCTAATCGACGCGGGAATACGCGTCAAGATGGACGAACGCGACGGCATGAGTCCCGGTTTCAAGTTCAACGACTGGGAAATGCGCGGCGTGCCGCTGCGCCTGGAGCTTGGCCCCAAGGATGTCGCGAAGGGATCGGTTGTCTTGGCCCGGCGCGATCGTCCCGGCAAAGAAGGAAAGTCCTTCGTGCCGCAGCAGGGAATTGGGGCGGCAGTGTTGCAATCACTCGAGGAGATTCAGAAGTCGCTCCATGACCGCGCTCTCGAGTTTCGCAAGGCGCACACGATGGAGCCAGCCGACTATGGCGAATTCAAGAAAGCTGTCGAAACCGGCTTTGCATTCGCATGGTGGTGCGGCAGCGCGGACTGCGAAGCGAAGATTAAAGAAGAGACGAAGGCCACGATGCGCTGTATCCCTCTCGAACAACCCGGCGGGTCTGGCCAGTGCGTTCTTTGTGGCAAGGCCTCTCGCGAGAAAGGCATTTTCGCGCGGGCCTACTAACAGAACCGCGCGGTCGTCGGGAACTCCAAAAACCCCCGTTTACTCATCGAAAACACGCAGCTAGACGTCTTATTCTTCCGTGCGCGAGGCAGTGCTAGCATTTGATTGTCCTGTTTTCCTTGGGGTTTCTTAGAGGAAGGGCTACTTGAGTTACGTCACCTCTCAACGACCTGGCAATTCGCAACGCGGCGGCAGCGGCGTGAAATTGTTCTTTCTGCTCGTCTTGCTGGGTTCGATGATCTTCGCCGGCATTAAGATCCTGCCTATCTACGTAAATAACTATCAGATGCAGGACGCCATCGAGAGTGAGGCTCGCTTCGCGATTGGCAATCGCTTGGGTTCCAAGGATATTCGCGACAACGTCTGGAAGAAGGTTAATGAGATTGGCATTCCAGCAGATCAAGAGAGCCTAAAGGTTACAGCCAACCAGGGCGCCGTTCAAATATCGCTCGACTACTCGGTTCCGGTCGACTTGCTAGTCTATAAATTCACCCTCGATTTTCATGACCACGCGGACAACCGCTC
>Ga0209380_10002897_pt1 | contig 10827 bp, 10 predicted proteins | sample HubBroMetageWFT6_FD_188347 | JGI IMG/M metagenome (GOLD analysis project Ga0209380, IMG submission 188347) | Warmed and freeze-thawed soil microbial communities from the Hubbard Brook experimental Forest, New Hampshire - Hubbard Brook CCASE Soil... | ecosystem: Environmental > Terrestrial >...
GTTCTGGATCTTCCTGCTCTCCGACGTGATCATGTTCTCGGCCTTCTTTGCGGCCTATGCGGTGCTCTTCAAGAACACCGCTGGTGGGCCGTCCGCGCATGAGCTGTTCGACCTGCGCAACACCGCGGTGCAGACGGCGTGCCTCCTCGCCTCCACCTTCACCTGTGGAATGGCAAGCCTCGCGGTGGGACAGCGTAATCAAAAGTGGACACAGCTCGCGCTCCTGGTGACCGGGCTCCTCGGCCTCGCTTTCATTGTGCTCGAGATCCGCGAGTTCTCCGGCTTCGTTGCGCGCGGTGCAGGTCCCGGCCGCAGTGCTTTTCTTTCTTCATTTTTCACTCTGGTGGGATGCCACGGGGTACACGTGAGCGCCGGACTCCTATGGCTCGGCACCATGATGGCGCAGTTCTTTGCCAAGGGGTTCCGTCAGGATATTCGCCACCGCTTTCTATGCTTCAGCCTCTTCTGGCATGCGTTGGACATCATCTGGGTTGGGATCTTCAGCCTGGTGTACTTGGTGGGCTCGCTCCCACCGGAGCTGCTGCCATGAGTAACGAGCTTGACTACGAAGCGGGCTCCTACGTCGGCGAGGACCGCGTCGCGGGCGGTGGTCAGCCCGGGGAGCAACACACTCTGCGCCGCGAAGTGCGTGGCTATCTGCTTGGACTTGCGCTCGCCGTCGGCCTGACGATTGCCTCGTTCTGGGTGGTGGGCACGGATGAGATTTACCGCCCAGGGCTCGCCGTGGCCATCCTGGTGCTGGCGGTGGCGCAGATGGGCATCCACCTGATCTTCTTTCTGCATATCACCACCGCACCCGACAACGCCAACAACATCCTGGCTCTGGCTTTTGGTGTGTTGATCGTGTGTCTGGTGGTGTTTGGCTCGCTATGGGTCATGATCCACATGAACCACAACATGCTGCCCATGGATCAGGTCATGCAGATGCAGCGCTGACGCCGCCAACCGAAGACGGTGAGCGGCGCATCGTCCGCCACCATTGCCCCACAGCTTTGCCACAACCGGCTGCGAGACTTTCGTACTCGAGGCAACGTCAGCGGCTGTGGTGGTGTTTATGTCAGATCGCTTCGAGGCTCTTGTGCTGTTCCTGCGGCGCGTGCTCATCGTGCCCCTCGGCCGGCTGCGTGCACTAGCAGTGGCTGCGCTGTTCAGCTTGTTTGTGGCCGGCAGGAGCATGGGTAGCCGCCTCGTGATCGCAGCGCTTCTGGCCGCATTGGCTTACGGTCTCTGTCGCCATCCACCCTTCGCCAGCGTGCAGCGCAGCGAAGTACTCGTGCGCACCAACGTGCTGGACGGCTCGGCGAACGCCTACGTCACAGGCACCGTGCTGGTGCTGCCGGGCCTGCACGAAGTGCGCCGCTACTCGACTCGCGATCAGCTGTACCGGTCGATTGATAGCGCGAGCGCCACGGGCAAGGCACCGTTCCAGTCGAACGAGGGTCTGTCGATCGGCGTCGACCTGACGGTGCGCTGGGCCATCGATCGCGCCCGCATCGGGCAGATGTCGAAGCAGTTTCCGGACGATCTCAATGCCGACCTCGTGCGCCCCGCGGTGCAGGGCGTCGTGTACCCCTTGCTCGCCCAACATTCCGTACGCGAGATCTTCTCGAGCCAGCGGGCCGCGATCCAGCGGGACATCACCACCGAGCTGCGGCCCAAGCTCGCAGCGATGGGTCTGGTGCTGCGTGGCGTGGACCTGGGGCAGGTCGATCTGCCGCGCGACTACCGTGCAGAGATGGAGAAGCTCCTCGCCGAGGAGCTCGAGACGGAAAAGGTTCGCTACACGCTGCAGCTCAAGGAGGCGCAGGTGAAGGAGACGTTGCTCGAGGGCGAGGCCGACAAGGTACGGCGGCAAAAGGCGGCCGAGGCTGCCGGTGAGGCGCAGGTCATCGCCGCGCGTGCGCAGGAGGAGACCATGAAGCACATCCTGCCCTTCAAGCAGAAGCAGATCGAGCAGCGTCAGCTCGAGGCCGAGGCTGAGAAGGTTGCGCGCATCCGCACCGCGGAGGGTAGCGCCGAGGCGCGCCGTATCGAGGCCAAGGGTGAAGCGGACTCGCGGCAGCGGCTCGCCGACGCGGAAGCCTACCGGCTCGATCTCGTTGGCAAGGCGAATGCAGGGCAGATGGAACGCGAGGGTGCCTTGCTCGCCCACTACCCGCTGCTGATCCAGAAGACGCTCGCCGATAAGCTCTCCGACAAGGTTCAGGTCATCATCGCCCCGACGCCGGCGGCCGGTCAGTTCATCGGCGCGAACCTCATCGGCGTCCGCGCCTCGAGCGGCCCGGTCGCCGATCCGGCAGCCGCGGCGAGTGCAGATGTCGAGAGCCGGCAGTGATCCTCGCCCTCGCGGCGACCCTCGCCATCGTCATGCAGGATCACGCCTCGCTGCGCGCGGCGCCGCGCGCGGCCGCTCCGGAGCTGGTGGCGCTGTGGCAGGGCGATGTGCTCGAGGTTCGTGGCGAACGCGCCGGATATCTCAAGGTCTACGACTATCGCCGCGAGCGCGGCGGATATGTGAGAGGCGAGGCGGTCCGTCCGCTACGCCTTACCGAGGCCGATGCGCCTGAGCTGCTCGCGGTGCTGCGATTTCTGCGCGACCAGCCTGGCTCCGAGGCGCTGGGAATCAGCTACGGTGCCGCGTACCTGAAGGCCGTGCCGCCCCGAGCGCTCAGCGCGGAAGCCTTCGATGCCATTGCCCGCATGGCGGAGCGGCTGGCCGATGCGGCCTCCGGCGCTGGCTACTCCCGCGCCGACGTGGCCGCGCACCTGGAAGTGGTGACGCAGTTCGGCATTCACATGCGCACCTTGGAGCGCGACGGTCGCATGCAGCTGTGCTACGACGGCGAGCTGTACCGGCGCGTGCTTACCGTGCCCGGCGCGAGTTCCGAACAGCGCGCGCACGCGGTGCTCGGCCTCACGCGCCTGGATTGCATCGACCCGGATTCAGGTCCCGTGCTGCGTGCTTCGCTTGATGATGAGCGGCGAAGACTCCTCGAGGGCGTCGGAGAGCGGGATCTGAGCGCGCTCACCCGAAGTCGGCTGCACGTGCGGCGCGCCACGGTGTGGGCGTCGATCGCCTTTGAGGAGGCGCGGCGCCGCGAGGCGCCCCAGGTAGCAGCGCAGCTTGCGCTCACCGAGCTTCTGGCCGCGAATGCGGACGATCTCGGGGATGACCGTCGCGCCGAGTACCTGGATGCGGTGGTACGGGTAGGCGCGATCCGCTGGGCTGCGGTACCACCCGCGGCGGCGCTGGGCTCACTGGCCCTCACGGCAACCACGGGTGACCCGGGTCAGACGTGTGTGGCCCTCGAGGAAGCGCCGGGTCGGCACGACGCGCCGCTCGTGCGACGGTGCACTTATGGAATCGTGTGGATGGCCTCGGCACAGCCGCTCGCGCAAGGTCGGGGGCTGGTGCTCGCGGTGCAGCCGCTGGAGAGCTGGCGTGAGCTGTGGGTGTTTCACGCAGGCGTGGGTGGCTGGAGGATCGATGTGTTGTCGCCCTGCCTGGACGATCCCGAAGAGGGGTATGTCGAGTTCGCGGGCTTCGTGCCCGGCACCGGCCGCCTCCTGATAGCCCGCGATGTCAGGCAACGGGGACGATTTCGCCGCAGCTTCGAGGAGCTGCGGCTCGAGGATCTCGCGCTGGTCCGGCAAGCGAGCACACCCGATCTGCTGCGCGACTTTGGCCGTTGGCAGGACGTTGCCTGGCGACGTGACACGCTCGCGCTTCGCTAGAAGCGAATGCCCGGTCTCAGGATCAGCTGAAATGCGATCAGAAGGATCAGCAGAGCCGTGAGTGGATAGGCAATCGATCCGCAGCCCGTCCCGCCTGATGGCTTCACGCCGCTGACACGCCATGCCCCGGCCTGCAGCCAGGCGAGGCCGGTCACGGTCACGACCGCCGGCACCACGACCACCTCGACGAACTCGCGCGGTATCCGAAAGGGGATGATCAGCAGGATCGCGCTGACAGCGGGCAACGTGGCAACCCGAAAGACGAAGCGGGTCCGCGCCCGAGCGCTGGCGGTACAGGCGGGATTCCCGGCGAGGTTGAGTAGCGGACGCGCGAGCCACAGCGCCGCCGCCGGCATTGCCGCGAGTGCCACGAGGGCCGCCAGTGTTCTGGCCGTTGCGGTGAGGCCCAGATAGCCCATGGCCATACCGACGTCGTTTCGGGGGTTTATCGCTCCCACGACGACTTGTGGGAGTGACTGAAAGATTCCGTTGTAGCTCATCCAGACAAGGAACAGCCGGAGCGTGAGCGAACGGCCAGGCCCGCGCCGCAGCAGCACTGCGCAGACGAGGCCGCTGAGCAGGATCGCCAGCGCGCCCGTGCCTTGCAGCAGGTTCGCGAGCGGGTTGTCGCCTTGCCAGGTGTGATTGTTGTGGAAGAGAGTAGGGCGCAGGCCGGGAGTGAGCGCCTTGGGCAGCACCAGGAACAGCTCCTGAATGAAGAACGTCAGGTTGAAGGCGAGGGCATAGAGGAGCGCCGAATTGATCGTCAGCGTCCAGTTCCACGCTGTGGCTGGTGGAGGGACTGCGGCTGCCGAGACACGCCGCGCCTGCATCAGTCCGGTCACCCCGAGCCACAACGGTCCGGCAACGAGTGTCAGTGCGACCGCGATACCGATTGTAAGGGGTCCCGTGTTCAAATCCCGGTGCTCCGCCGAATAACTCGGCCGTTCCGCCAAGGGTCCGCAGGCGCCAGACGTTCGCCGACATCCTTCCAGGCAGCGAGGTCACCACCATGGAGCTTAAGCGCGCCGGGTCACAACCTTCCCAGAAGGGACCCGCAGAATACTTCACCGGAATCGTGCGGATTGATCCGCTGAACAGCGCCCCCGCGCCGGCCCGCGTCTCGTGTGCCAGCGTCACGTTCGAGCCTGGTGCACGCACCGCGTGGCACACCCATCCGCTCGGCCAGACCCTCATCGTCACCGTTGGCTGCGGCTGGACGCAGTGCGAGGGCGGGTCGATCGTCGAGATCCGCCCCGGCGATGTGATCTGGTGTCCGCCGAATCGGCGGCACTGGCATGGGGCGACGCCCACCACGGGAATGACCCACATCGCGATCCAGGAAGCGCTCAACGGTAAGGTCGTCGAGTGGATGCAGCATGTCACCGACGCGGAATACCTCGCCGGCCCGCGAAGTGACGCCCCCTCGCCAGCCGGCGAATAGCGCGGGCGAGCCGCCGGGAAGCGCGGGTAATTGCGAAAGTGTGATGAACTGTCGCAGGGCGGGGGCCGCGAGCCGATAGCATCGCGATATGAACGAGACGATCCGCGCCTATCTGAAACGCCGCGTGCGGTGGTGCCTGGCAATCGCCATCACCGGTTGGCTCATCATCATCGCCACATCCGTCGGCGGCCGCGGCGCAAACCCGGGCTTCCCGATGCTCGGCTTCCTGACGTTCGGCGGCGCGATTGTTGCCCTGCAGTGGATCAAATGCCCGCGGTGTGTCGTGCGTCTGGGCCAGCTCGCCATGATCCTGGGGGTGCCGGGGCTGAAGCCGCAGCCGAACTTCTGTCCATACTGCGGTGTGAGCCTCGACGAGCCACGCACGCGGCTGACTCCGGGCGCCCAACCGACGGCCGTCAACCCTATCAGTTAGGGGTCATTTTCCCAGGATGGCCCCGGGACAGCTTGTGCGGCGAGGTCTCGCCCCACTACTCAACGCTCAGTACGACCTTCCCTTTGGCGTGCCCGGCTTCCAGGTAGCGCAGCGCTTCGGAGGTCTCGCTCAACTTGTAACGCCGGTCGATGACCGGTGTCAGCTTGCCGGACTGCATGAGAGCGGCGAGGGTTGCCAGATCGTCCTTGTTGAGATCTGCCAGCATCATGCGGAACTTCTGGCTCACGAACTTCGACATGACCATGCCCTCGATCGGCGCCACCACCCAGCCGAACCAGTTGCCGGGAGCTGTCGAGCCGATCATGACGTAGATGCCATTGGCACTGAGGACGCGCCGGTAGTCGGACAACGAGTGCGTACCGACGTTGTCGACGATCAGGTCGTAGTGCTCCGTGCCCGCGGTGAAATCCTCGCGGGTGTAATCGATGACGTGATCCGCGCCGATCGAGCGCACCAGCTCGACGTTACGCGTGCTGCACACCCCGGTCACGTCCGCGCCGAATGACTTCGCGATCTGCACGGCGAAGGTACCGACACCGCCCGAGGCGCCGTTGATCAGGACCTTCTGTCCGGCCTGCACAAGTCCCTTGTCGCGCACCGCCTGCAACGCGGTAATGGCCGCGATCGGCACGGCAGCGGCTTGCTCGAACGTCATGTTGGCGGGTTTCAGCGCAACGGCGCGATCGTCGCGAACCGCCACGTAGTCGGCGAACGCACCGAATTTTCCGCCGAACACCTCATCACCCGTCTTGAAGCGCGTCACCTTGCTGCCGACCGCCTCGACGGTGCCGGCAAAGTCGACACCGAGGCGCGGGTTCTGGGGTTTGCCGAAGCCGCTGTCGATGCGCACCATGTACGGCTTGCCCTCCAGGTAATGCCAGTCGAGCGGGTTGACGGAGGCCGCGTGCACCTTGACCAGGATTTCGTTATCTAAAGGAGTGGGCTTGGCGAGGTCTTCATACCTGACGACTTCGGGTGAGCCGTAGCATCGGCGGACGATGCCTTTCATCAGGGTGGCGCCGGCCGGGGGGGCCGCTTCCGGGCCGCAGGCGGTGGTGTGGCTCATGAGTAGCGCCACTGTGACCACTCCCGCTGCCACGATGAGGACGAGAATGCTGAGGATTTTATAGCGTAGTTTCATGCATCCTCCGGGCGCCCAGGTGCTGCAGTCAGGATCGCTGCCGCACTGCGGCAGGCTGATCCTCACGCTCCCTGGTCACGAGTGTACCGCACGCCGTGCGCTGCCCGGATTCGCCTGGGCGCCCAACTCCATCGCTCCGCGGCGCTCACGAACCCGGAGGAAAAAACTGCCACGAGCGCCCAAGCCCTGTAACCCGTTTCCCAACTGGCGTCACGGTTTGTGGTGGCCCTGCTTGGCGCGGCGGCCGGAAAGCTGCTGTAGTCCGCGCATGAAACGAGCTCGTACATCGATAATCCCCGCTTTCGTGTGGCTGGTCCTCTCAGGCACGCCCGCCGCGGCGCTTGCCGGTGAGTTACTGCACACCGCCGCTGGTGCCGAAAGCGAAGCCGCGGTGAGCGCGCTTGTCGGTAGGCCGACTGGGGTAACACTGACGGCACCGGGCGGTAAGGGAGGCGTGTGCGTCTTTACCGGGCGCGGCAGCTACCGGCTCGATGAGGCCGGCGTGCTCAGCATCCAGGTGGAGGAGAACTGTGCCGGCATTGTGAACGTCGGGTCGCTGCCGATCTGCAGCCTGTCGCCGGACCTGCAGTGCTCACCGGGCGGACGATTCCCGCATCAGTACCGCGTCACCGGCGCAGCCCTGGTCGTCGACTCGCGCGAGATCCCGTGGCTCAGCAGCTCGGCGCCGAGCGTTCCGCAGCTGCTGCAGGCGCTGAAGGTTCGCATTGCGGCCGAACAGGGCCTTGCTCGCGCCGAGCGTTCCACGGCCAGTGCGAATCCCAACGGGCTGGTGATCAGATGCCAGTCGCCCCACGCGAGCTTCATGGTGCGCTCGAACCTGAGCAGCCTGATGCAACGTCAGCAGCGCCCGGATCCATCCGGGCTGTGCGCGGACAGCGTGCTGCAGCGCTTTCTCAGCAGTGCGCACGGCGGAGATCCCGTCGGCCCCGACTCTGGCGTGGGACGCTGCTTCGCGGCGGCGGGGATGGTCACTGACTGGACGGTGACCCGCTGCGCGGTCGCGGACCAGTCCGCCGCGCTCACGCCAGCGGCCAAGACCGTGCAGGCACAGTCCGCTGCGCTCACCCCAGCGGCCAGGACCGTGCAGGCGCAGGCCGGTGCGCCCGTCGATGGACCGGCTGGCTACCAGATCGCCTGCGCGATCGGCTCGGCGTCCAACGTCAGGAGTTGCGATGAGCTTCCGTCGGCCCGCTTGTGCGAGAACCCGGCGAGTTACGCGTCCCCTCCATCCAGGGAACCTACCGGCTTGACGTTCGTCAATCGCAGCGCCGAGCCGCTGGAGATCTACTGGTTGAGCTTTCACGGCGAGCCAATACATTATCGCCATCTGGCGCCCGGCGATCGGGCGGTCCAGCAGACATTCATCGGGCACAACTGGCTGGTGAGCGGGACGGCGGGACAATGCATCGGGGTATTCAAGGCCGCCCCGCAGTCGATCGCGTTCTTCTGACGATCACGGCGGGCGTCCGGCTGTCCGGGGGGAGCGACCTGCGATGGCCGCATCCCTGACCGGCATCCGCGCCTGCGTGTTCGACGCTTACGGCACGCTGTTCGACTACGTCTCGGCTGCAGCCGCCTGCCGCGACGTGCTCGGCGAGCGCTTCGGGTCACTCGCATCCCTGTGGCGCGACAAGCAGTTGCAGTACACCTGGCTGCGTGCAGCGCAGGGGCGGCACGCGGATTTCTGGCAGGTGACCGGCGATGCGCTCGATTTTGCGCTCGAGACGCTCGGCATTGCGCCGCGGGGATTGCGCGAGCGCCTGCTGAGCCTCTACCTCACCCTCGATGTCTTCCCGGAAGTCCCCGCGGTGCTGCAGCGCCTGAAGGCAGCGGACTTCAGACTCGCCATCCTCTCCAACGGGTCCCCCGACATGCTGCGCGCCGCGGTCGACGGGGCGAGGATCGGCGCGATGTTCGACGCGATCCTCTCGGTCGAGGAGGTCGGCGTCTACAAGCCACATCCGCACGTCTACCAGCTCGCGGTCGCGCGGCTGGGGATCGACCGTCAGGCGATCTCATTCCAGTCAGCCAACGCCTGGGATGCCTGCGCGGCATCGGCATTCGGCATGCGGGTCGTGTGGTGCAATCGCTACGGGCAGCGCCCCGAACGGCTCCCCGGTCGCCCCGATCATGAGATCACCTCGCTCGCGGAGCTGCCGGCGCTCCTTGGCGCTTAGATTCCCGGGAGGCTTGCCGCCGCGATTCCCGGCAGGAGGCGATTTTATCCGCCGAGTTGTCGCTCGAGCCGCGTCCTGGATATGACACCACGCACCAGCGAGGAGCCGCCGGCGGCCCGCTGCATCACCAGCAGGTGGGTGACGTCGGTCTCGTGGAAGAGGGCGAGCACATCGCGCACCGTGGCTTCGGCAAGCTCCTCCCAGTCGAGCACCGGCACCTGCTCCCACGGAGTCATGACGTGGCCCACGAGCAGCTCGTCATGGCGCGTGTAGGTGGAGCTGTGCAGAAATTTCATGGGCCGCTCGCCCTGGATGTCGTAGGAAGTGATCAGTCCGGTGACCGTGTCGCCGCGGCAGACCAGCAGCGCACGCACGCCGAAGCGGATCATGTCCTTGAGCGCATCTTCGATAGGGCGCTCCTCGTTGACCGTGATCGGGTGCTCGTGCGCGAAGTCCGTCATCACGGTGACCGCGGCGTCCCCGGGCTTCACCGCGGGAACAAGCGTCGCCGGTCGCAGGGGTCGGGCAGAGGGAGCGTGTGCCGACAGGTGCAGAAAATTCATGTGGGCGCCTCATGCGTGCTGAAGCTCGCTGCACGGCAGTCACGGCGGGTACTCCGCCTTGAACCGCAAGCTGGTGCGGCTCATCGACTGCCGTTACCGCGCGGAGGACCTCCTCACGGTAAGTGACGCGAGAAAGTCCGTCAACGCTTTTGAGTGCTGCGGCCGCTGCGCGTTCCCTCTGTTACCGTTTGTTAACGATTGCGCAGCGTGCAAGGCGCGGCGGCACTCGTTAGCGTTCGGACCCGAGCCGCGCCCCGGGCTGGCGGGGAGCCTCTTTGCGCGCGGTGGAACGTGCGGCGCGGCCCGCGTGTCGGCCGGCTGCAGCGGGCGCCTCAGCTGCCGGCGCCGTCTCTCCGAGGGCGATGTCGAGCGCCTGCGCCGCGCGCTCGACCCACACGAACTCGAGCATGGCGCGGGCGCTCGCCGGAATGTCCTCGAGGTCGCGGCGGTTGCGGTCGGGGAGGATCACGCGCCGGATGCCGGCGCGCGCCGCCGCGATGGTCTTCTCCTTGATGCCGCCAACGGGTAGCACCAGGCCGCGCAGCGTGATCTCGCCGGTCATGGCCACATCGGAACACACCGGTGCGTTCCTGAAGAGCGAGGCGAGCGACACGAACATCGCAACCCCGGCGCTCGGTCCGTCCTTGGGGATGGCGCCGGCGGGCACGTGCACGTGGACGTCGCTGTGCTCGAAGAGCTTGGGGTCGATGCCGAAGTCCGCCGCCTGTGACTTCAGGAGACTGAGCGCCGCCTGGGCGCTCTCCTTCATGACATCGCCGAGCTGCCCGGTGAGGATCAGCTTGCCATTGCCGGGCACGCGCGCTGACTCGACGAACAGGATGTCGCCCCCGACTGGCGTCCACGCAAGTCCGGTGGCCACGCCCGGCACGCTGGTGCGCTGCGCGACCTCGTTCTCGAAACGCGTCGCTCCGAGCACCGCATCGAGATCCGCCGCATCGAAGGCCACCGTCTGTGCCTTGCCGGAGGCGATCTGCATGGCGGCATTGCGCGCCAGCGCGCCGATCTGCCGCTCGAGAGCGCGGCAGCCCGACTCGCGCGTGTATTCGTTGATGATGCGGGCGAGCGCCGCATCGGTGACCGAGAACTGCGCAGCGGTGAGTCCGTTTGCCTTGAGCTGGCGCTGCACCAGGTAGCGCTTGGCGATCTCGAGCTTCTCCTCCTCGGTGTAGCCGCTGAGCTCGATGATCTCCATGCGATCGCGCAAGGGTCCGGCAATGGTGTCGAGCACGTTGGCGGTGGCGATGAACAGC
>Ga0209380_10002899_pt1 | contig 10825 bp, 9 predicted proteins | sample HubBroMetageWFT6_FD_188347 | JGI IMG/M metagenome (GOLD analysis project Ga0209380, IMG submission 188347) | Warmed and freeze-thawed soil microbial communities from the Hubbard Brook experimental Forest, New Hampshire - Hubbard Brook CCASE Soil... | ecosystem: Environmental > Terrestrial > Soil...
AAGTTTCAATGGGTTACCGGCAGCGGGTACGGTCGGTCGGCTAGCACGCTGGGTGTAGTAGACTCTTCCCGCACTGCCATGTTCTGTCCCGTTTGCAAGGCCGAGTATCGACAAGGGTTCACGCGCTGCGCGGATTGCGACGTCGATCTTGTCTATGAATTGCCTGCTGCGGCCATGGTCCCCCTGGAAACCGCCGATGCAGGCGACCCGGAGGAAGATCCCTTCTGCTCTTTTTGGAAAGGTGATGATCCCAGAGTTCATGCCGAACTCTGTGAATTGCTGGGCGAGCAGGGTATCCCCTGTAAGACCATCAGGCGGCAAGACCATCTTTTCAATTGGAACACCAGGAGTGCATTCGAAATCGGCGTCCCGTTTTCGCAATTCGACCGGGCGGAAGCCGCTGTCAAAGAAGCCTATACTGGCGCGAACGAGCCCGCCTCCGAAAAGGTCGTGGTGTCCCTGGAACTTCCGGAGTTCGTCGAACCACGCGAGTCCCGGGCAGATTGGGACCCAGAGCGTTGGTATCCCGAAGATGCAACCGCGGAGATTTGGGAGGGCGGCCAGCCGGAGATGGAGGAATTGTTGGCAGCGTCGCTCAGCGAGAATCAGATTCACGCGCGAGGGACGGAAGCTAAAGGGGTCCATAGGCTCTTTGTCTTGCCCGAGGACGAAGCGCGGGCCCGTGAAATTGTGCGCGAAGTTGTCGAGGGTGTTCCGCCGGAGGGAAGGCTGGGATGACGCTTCTGCGCTTGTCGGGACGTTCCAGACCGGTGGGTTCTTAGCCTGCTTGAATTCTGTTTCTGGGTCGCGATTGGATGTATCCTTAGCGCCTAATCAACGGTGCGAGCTACTCGCATGGAGGAACGCATGACTTTAGGTCCGGGACCGCAAGGGTCGCTGATTATGTTGTGGGCGGGGGAAGACCCGGCGCTGCACTCGTCGCTGGTGGAGGAATTGGAGGCTGCTGGCATTCCGTTTGTTGACAAACCCACCGGGGATGATGAGGTTGCACCGACGGCCGATACTCTTCCCATCGATTGGAAAGCGCGATTCGGGTTCGAAGTGGCCGTGCCCTCGTCGAATCTGGCTGCGGCCGAGAAGATTCTCGAAAAGTTGCTGGACCTAGAGCCCGCGGATATGGAGCTCTCGGCCGATGACTCCCTGGAGCCCGACGCAGCGGCGCTAAAACCGTCCCACTTGGGCGCGACTACTTGCGCAGTTTGGTCCGGCTCCGACGAAGCGCGCGCAGGATTTTTGAGCCAGGCACTCAAGGAAAATGAAATTCCGGTGCGCGTCGAGACACATGGGAGCGAAACAACCGTGTACGTTCCGCCGGAAGAGGAAATGCTGGCGCGCGAAATCATCCGCGAGATCGTCGAAGGCGCTCCGCCGGAATAAAGCCGTTCTGTCCGATCTGAAGAATTTCGCGATGGGTTTACTCGGTACATCTGTTGCTTCCATAAGTTCCTTTACCTCTTTTATTTCAAGCGATCGCGGAGGCTCTGACCGTGTCTATCGACGCAATCAAAACCGTGGCCGTGCTCGGCGCAGGGACGATGGGGAACGGTATCGCGCATGTATTTGCGCGGTCGGGCTACAAAGTGATCTTGCGGGACGTAGAGCAGCGCTTCCTGGACCGCGGCCTCGAAACGATTGGCAAAAATCTGGACCGGGAGATTGAGAAGGGCCGGCTTGCGCAAGCGGAGAAGGCCACCGCGCTGGCGCGGTTGCAGCCCGTTACCGATATGGCGGCGATTGCGGCGGCTGATTTTGTAGTCGAAGCTGTGCCGGAAAAAATCGAGATCAAGCGGGCCGTGCTCACCGAGGCGGATGGAATTTTGCGGCCGGATGTGATCCTGGCGAGCAACACCTCTTCCATTGCCATGACCACGCTTGCGGCGCTGACCAAGCGGCCCGACCGGTTTGTGGGTATGCACTTCATGAATCCTGTGCCGGTGATGGTGCTCGTCGAGGTGATTCGCGCGCTCCAGACCAACGACACGACGTTCTCGGTGACGAGGGAGTTGGCGACTAGGCTCGGCAAGACGCCGGTGGCGGTCAACGACGCGCCGGGGTTCGTCTCCAACCGCGTGCTCATGCCGCTCATCAATGAGGCGGTGTATTGCGTGCTGGAGGGCGTGGCGACGCCGGAAGCGGTCGATGCCGTGATGAAGCTGGGGATGAACCATCCCATGGGTCCTCTCGAGCTGGCCGATTTCATCGGGCTCGATGTGTGCGTGGACATCATGCACGTCCTGCACGACGGGCTCGGCGATTCCAAGTACCAGGCCTGTCCGCTGCTCAAGAAATACGTCGCCGCCGGATGGCTAGGGCGGAAGTCGGGCCGGGGCTTCTACAGTTACGCAAAATGAATTCGTGCAGGTGCCACCTTCGATGAGCATGCTTGATTCCAGCTATCCCAAAACTTCGATGCATGCCCTCTTGTGTGTGCAGAATCAGGATCGCGACGCTTCACAGCATGGTTCAGCGCTGAGACCTGTCCAATAATTGGTGTTATTCCCCGGCTCTTGCCGATTAAGCCTAGGCGAATATAAGGCGAAAATACTATTTGCTTTTTCTTCGCCTTGATGTTACTTTGCTTCTCGCGGTTTTCAACAGGTGCCCGATGTGTTTGGTCTCGACCCTGGCGATAAGTTGTCCGGAACATGCTAGGCTCGAAAGCGAGTTCATCGAGGCGCGCGACAGGATGCGGGGCCTGGTTCGGCTCCGCAGCCTCTCGCCTGCCGAGGAGCGGCAACTGGCGGTTCGAGTGGCCATGGCCATCGCCCGTTTGAAGGAGCATGTCGCCGAGCACGGTTGCGAACGCCAGGGCTAGGCGGTGTTTGGCCCTGAGGGAAGAAGGCATAGCGAAATGATAATTCAAGTTGTGCTATGCGACTTCCGCTATATCCCAGGCCACGACTTTGTGTTGCAGTCGAAATTCCCTAATTTCCTCCACCGAGGTGTGAAATGACTGATGAAAAAGAGAAATTGCTGGCAGCCGCGATATCGCAAATTGAAAAGGACCACGGCAAAGGCGCGATTATGCGCCTGGGCAGCCGGGATGTTCTGGTGCCTGTCAGTGTAATTCCCAGCGGGTGCTTGTCGATCGATGCGGCGCTGGGCGTCGGCGGCTTTCCGCGCGGGCGCGTCATCGAGATTTACGGGCCGGAATCGGGTGGCAAGACGACTATGACGCTGCACGTAATCGCCGAAGCGCAGAAACTCGGCGGCCAAGCGGCGTTCATCGACGCAGAGCACGCGCTTGATCCCGTTTACGCCCGCAAGCTGGGCGTGGACGTGGACAATCTTTTAGTCTCCCAGCCGGACAACGGCGAGCAGGCTTTGGAGATCGCCGAAACGCTGATCCGTTCCGGCGGCGTGGACATCGTTGTCGTGGACTCGGTCGCCGCGCTGGTCCCCAAGGCCGAGCTCGAAGGCGACATGGGCGATCCGCAAATGGGCTTGCAGGCGCGGCTGATGTCGCAGGCGCTGCGGAAGCTCACGGCGATTGTGTCGAAGTCGCGCACCTGCCTGATTTTCATCAACCAGATCCGCGAAAAGATTGGCGTGATGTTCGGCAACCCGGAAACGACCACCGGCGGCCGCGCGCTGAAGTTCTATGCGTCAATGCGCATTGATATCCGGCGCATCCAGGCGATCAAGGAAGGCGACGTAGTCGTGGGCTCACGGACGCGCGCAAAGGTTGTGAAGAATAAGGTGGCGGCGCCTTTCCGCGAAGCGGAATTCGACATTGTTTACGGCGAAGGCATTTCGCGCGAAGGTGACTTGATCGATCTCGGCGTCGACAAGGGGCTGGTTGAGAAGAGCGGCACGTGGTTCAGCTTTGGCGGTGAGCGCATGGGCCAGGGCCGCGAAAACGCGCGCAGCTTCCTGAAAGAAAATAAGGACATTCGCGACAAACTGGAGAACGCTCTTCGCAAAAAGCTCGAGATCGCGATACCAGGCAGTCCGAATGCCCCTGTAGGTCCGAACGGCCACACTTCAGCGCCGGCACACAGCGACAAAGCGCCCATGAAAGCCGCCGCCGCCGCGGCCACGTCAGGCGCTGCCGACGCCAGCAAAGCCCGTCCGGCGCGCTAGCCAGCCCGCAGCACAGGCTTCAGCCTGTCCCGCGGCGCTGGTTCTCTTCCTTCTGGTGGGGGGCATGATCTGACCGGTCTCGACACGGTCGTTCATGCTCCTTTTCACTTTCCCGACTAATCGCTCGAAATCGGTCCTGGATCTCCAAGGGTTTCTAGCAGATCACATCCCTTGCGATTCTGGATCTTTCACCAGCACCAAGTCCGTATCCCCCATGATTCCCCAAGGTTCCTGTCGCCGGTTTCATTCGTCAGGTCCAAAAGGCGCTTTGCTGTCCGCAAAGTCAGCGCTTCTTCTCCCTTCAGTCGATCCTCGAAGAAGCGGACGGTTTCGCGCTTCGCGCCCTGACGAGGGCGGAGTTCTACTTCAGTCTTTTTGCTTTTCTAGACAGGCATATGCGCACTTGGGGCGGCTGGTCTTAGTTCTCAGTTCTTTTGTTCATAAGGCGCGAAGCCTTCCCATTCGATGGGAGTGTAGGTATTTTTGAGCAGGGTTTCGAGGAGTTCTTTGTAGAGGCCCTCGCCGTTGGAGCTGTTGGTCATGATGACGATGCCCGTCTTGGCGTCGTCGAAGCACACGGTGTAATTTCGCCAGCCGTCGTCGTGGCCTTCTTTGAAGAAGGCCTTGCCGTACGGTGTCCAGTACAGCCCCCAGGCCAATCCGTAGCTCAAACGAATCGGCTTGTTCTCCTCCGTGGTTTCCGTCGAGAGCGGGGGAAATTCGTGCTTCGAGAGAATCGCAATCTGCGGGCTTAACATGACTTCCCTGGTTTCTTTCCGCAGCCGTTCTCCTTGCATCACCGCTTCGATGAAGCGCGCAAAATTGCGCGGCGTGGTTAGCATCGAACCTGCGGCATCTGCCTCGAGTCGTCTCTGGGGCCCGAGCGCATTCTCTTGTTCGTCGTATCCTTCGGCGTGATTGGTTTCAAACCCGAACCGCCAGGTCATGCTCGTGCGGGTCATCCCCAATGGCCGAAAGACGCGTTCGCCCATCAGCGCGCCTAACGACTTCTTCGTGAACTTTTCAATGACGAATTGCAGCAGGTCAATGCCTTCGCCGGAATAGGCAAACCGCGAGCCTGGTTCAAAATGGATGTGGAGTTTCTGGTCGTCTTCAAATCTTCGCCAATTTGGAAATCCGCTGGTGTGGTCGAGTAGCATCCTTGCGGTGATGCTTTTCCAGCGGTCATCACCTGCCAAATCCTTGTATTCGGAGTATTCCGGGAGTGGCTTGGGCAAATATTCCCATACTGGCCGGTCGAGATGGAGCGCTCCTTCCTCGACAAGCTGCATCACCATGTAGGCAAAAGCCACCTTGCTGAACGACGCTGCGCTCATCACCGAATCCTCGGTCAATGGCAGATTCCGGCCGAGACTGCGGTGACCGTAGGCCTTCAAATAGACGACCTTTTGGTTGTTGAGAAGGGCCAGGCCGACGCCCGTCACTTTCCCCGCGCGCATCCCGCGCTCGACAGTCCCATCGATCTCCTCTGACGTGATGGTGCTTCCGTCCAGCCGCTTGAAGCTCGCCGCATTTCTAAAGGCCTTCGCTTCCTGCCCGCCACAGCCGGCCAGGCCTACCAGAATCAATCCGCATAGCATCCACTTTTTCATCGGCCACCCAGTCTATAGACGCAGGAGGAGAAATTCTGTCATTCTTCAGCTTCTCGGTATGCTAGGGAGCCCCGAATTGTGACGCAACACAACGACGTCATTCGCGAATCGTTCACTACACAAGCCCAGGCATTCGCAGCTAATCCTTGGGTCACCGACGAAGAGCGCATTCGGCGCTTGGTCGCCGCCGCACGCCTCACAGGGAGTGAACGCGTGCTGGATATTGCGACGGGACCAGGATACATCGCGGAAGCATTCGCCGGTGCCGCCCGAGACGTCGTCGGCGTGGACCTCACCGAGGCCATGCTCCTAATCGCCAAGCAACGCACGAAAGAGCACGGCATCTCCAATGTTTCTTTCCGGGCCGCCGATGCGCAGAACCTTCCTTTTGAAAATGGGGCGTTCGACGTTGTCGTATGCAGGCTCGCGTTACATCATCTCTTGAAGCCTCAGGAAGTCTTCGGAGAAATGGCGCGCGTATGCCGCGCTCGATGCAGGATCGTCGTCGAAGACATTTACGCCAGTGAACATCCCGAGCGCGCGGCTTATCAAGACCGCTGGGAAATCCTGCGCGATCCTTCGCACGTCCGCACCCTCGCGCTCAGCGAGCTGCTTCAACTCTTCCGCGAAGCCGGGCTGGAGACAGATTCTGTCACAACGGCGGACGATCTGACTCCGGAGGTCGAACGCTGGCTGGCGACCACGAAAACACCGGCAGACCGGGCAGCGAAAATACGCCGGTTGCTCGAGGAGGACCGCCTGCACGACCTAAGCGGCGCACGACCGTTTCAAGATGCGACCGGGCGCCTCTGCTTCCATGCCCGGACGGCCATCCTCGCCGGGCGCAAGGTCAGCAAGGTCTGACCTCCTGTCCCGACGGTCAGTGATTGATAACAAAGCACATAGCGACGTACTGGTGCTGTTCGGCTATTGCGTACTACCCAGCGAGTGCCTACAATGTTCTCACAGTGAGAGATGCAGTTTCTCACAGGAACAAAGAGTGCCAGTTGCGCGCTTGTAAGTGGCATCAAATCAATGGGCCCGATTTGGCGATTCGGGTGCAGTATTAGAAGGTGCTAACGGGATTCGGGTGCGCCACTCGCTCGATAGTGATAGAAAACGGTCTGTGAATTGTAGGTTGACCGAAGGTGCAGGATGAGGTAAGTATTGGCCCCTGGGAACTAGCGGGGGAAGTCGCGGATCAAAGGTGGTTTAGTGAACCAAGGTGCAAAATCAGTTCTAGCAATTTTGATGATGGCGCTTTTCGCAGCGCCAGTTCCCGCAACGACCGGAGCAGCAAAGGCTGTCGCGCGTACCCGCAAGTATGCCTCGCGTTACCGCGGCGTTCCCACGTTTGCCGATTCTTCCAGCGCAGACATCTCCACGTTTGATGACCCCATTGTTCGCGAGGCAGCCGTCGAAGCGCTGGGGCGCTACAACGGATCTGTCGTCGCCGTAGATCCCAACACGGGGCGCATTCTGACGGTCGTAAACCAAAAAATTGCTTTTGGTGACGGCTACATTCCGTGCTCGACGATCAAGCCGACCATCGCCCTCGCTGCTCTGGAAGAAAGTGTCATTACGCGCGACACCATGCTCAAGGTAAGCTACCGCAAATACATGAATTTGACCGATGCGATGGCCCACTCCAACAATGTGTTTTTTGAAGAGCTGGGACGCCGCATGGGGTTTGATACGGTTTCGAAATACGCGCGCCTGCTGGGTCTTGGCGAGCTGGCCGGCTACAACCTGCCGGAAGAGCATCCCGGTGCATTCCCGAGTGCGCCTCCGGCGCTCGGTGGCATTTCGCGCATGTCCAGTTTCGGTGAAGGAATTCAGATCACTCCGTTGCAGCTTGCCGCGCTGGCGGTGGCATTCGCAAACGGAGGCACGCTCTACTATCTGCAATACCCCCGCACGCAACAAGACGTACAGAATTTTGCACCGCGCGTGAAACGCGACTTGAACATCGCATCGATTCTCCCGGAAATTCGCGAAGGCATGCTCGCCGCTGTTCTCTATGGCACGGGCAAATCCAGCTTCGACCACGGCGGCGACGAGACCCCGCTTGGCAAGACGGGTACCTGCGACGATCACACCACGCCATCGCACATCGGCTGGTTTGTGACCTACGCCGACGAAGCCCATCCGAAAATCGCCCTGGCCGTTCTGCTCCGCGGAAATACGCGCAGCGTCAAGGGCCCCATGGCCGCGGTAGTCGCAGGGCGCATCTATCGCAAGCTGCGCGAACAAAACTATTTCGCCGAATCCACGGCTCGAAATACGTCGGTCAACCCACTCGCCTCCGGCAGGTAAGCTAGAAACTTTCGCGATGAATCAAGGATGAATCAAGCAGGATGCGCGGAATGGAACGCGTCGAGACATCTCTTGGCGGTTTCCAGTTCCGCGAATCTGCTGCCTTCCTGCTCGATGAGGTAATACTCCGCTCCACCAACGCTTTCCGCAGCCGCGAAAATGGCTTTCCAATCCGCCACGCCCTCACCAAACAAAACGGAGTAGCCTTTCCCAGCCTCCGGAGACCATTCCTTGAGATGGAGGGATCGGATTCTGCCTGGATTGGAGCGAATCCACGCCACGGGGTCCGAACCGGCTTCGATGCACGTGCCTACATCGAGCTGCAGCATCACGGAAGGCTTCGTATTCTTCGCGAGAATTTCGACAGGGCGGACGCCGCTCTCGGGCGTGAACTCCGCTTGATGGTTGTGATACCCAGCCTTCAGTCCTGACGGCTCCAACTTTTCGGCAGCCAGGTTCAGCGACTCCGCCACCGTCTTCCAGCCATCCAAGCCGGGTTTTCCGTGCGAGCTTGCCATTACCACATATTTCGAACCCAAAATCAGATTCAGGTCGCGCGCCCGCGAAATCTTGTCCGGGCCCAGGTAGGAACTGTCGTTGTGCGTCGAATAGCAACGAATGCCGAGGTCATCCAGAAGCTTCCTCATATCCTTGGTTTGGCTCTCCGTCCAGTCAAAATAAGGCGCGTAAAACTCAACGCATTGGTAGCCCAGTCGAGCGACAGCGCTCACCGTACCCATGAGATCCTGTTTCAGCGCGTTGCGCACGGAATAAAGTTCGAGGCCGACGGGAATCTGCGTCGCTCCCTGGGCTCGAAGAGCCCAGGGCAGGAGCGCCGACATCGTTAGAAAACGCCGCCGAGACAAAGGGTTTGGAGTCATCGCTCGATGCTACTCCAGAAGGAGCTGAATTTCACCAACAGGAGGTTAAGCAACCCCGGAGGTTGGGCAATTGGACGCACTGGCTAGATTCGTGTTTGACTCGAACCGTGGTGTGATACAAAAGTGTTCGCGCTGGTTTCGGGCGGGAGAATCGCGGAGCAGGTTTTTGTCCGCCGGTTTCTGACCGCGTCGCTAGGTGTCGCGAGTGGCAGGAGACGAGAGTGAATCGTCGTTTTGTGATTGTGCTGGTGATGGTGCTGTCGTTTGGCGCCGGCGTGCTCGCGTATGTTTTTCGAATGCGCCTCGCCGCCTCCGCTGAATTCGAGCATCAGGTGAAACTCAGCCAGGAAGAGGCGGCTTGGATTCGCTCGCAAATCATCTTGCCAACGGAAAAGCTCGTCCTCGCTCGAGACAATTTCACCTCTGTGCTGGAAAAGTTCGGGCTGAGCCCCGAGGAGGCCGCCAACGCGTCCTCGGCGGCGCAGCACGCGTTTAATCTCCGGCAAGTGCGCGCTGGGAATACCATCACCGTGGGACGGTCCGTCGAAGGTGACTTGCGCGAGATTGATTACAAGATCGACGCTGACCGCATGTTGAAGATTGTGCCGAGCGAAAGCGGCTTCAGCGCGGAAGTAAGAGTGATTCCATCAAAAACGGAAATAACCGCTGTTTTCGGGCGGCTCGATGATTCACTCTTCCATGCGGTCGAGCAAGCGGGCGAATCCCCGGAAATCGCTATGCGCCTCGCGCAAATCTTTGGTTACGACCTGGATTTCTATACCGATCCGCGCAGGGGCGATACTTTCCGCGTTTTGCTCGAGAAGAAGAAGTATGCCAACGGCAAGACGGCAGGCTACGGAAAGATTTTCGCCGCCGAATACGACAATGGCGGGAAAAAATACCAGGCGTTACTTTTCCATGACGAATTCGGCCGCCCCGGCTACTACACCGCCGATGGCAAATCGCTGCAAAAAGCATTTCTCCGCTCGCCGCTCAAATTCTCCGCCCCGATCACTTCGCATTTCAGCAATGCGCGTTTCCACCCGATCCTGAAAACCGTTCGGCCGCACATGGGCACGGACTATGGCGCGCCCATCGGGACGCCGGTGCAGGCCATTGGTAGCGGCCTGGTGCTGTTCGCCGGCCTAAAGGGCGGAGAAGGGAATCTGGTGCACATCGCCCATTCGAACGGCTACGAAACGATGTATTTGCATTTGTCGCGCATGTACGTTCGCGCCGGCGAGCACGTCGAAATCGGAAAGACCATCGGCCTCGTAGGTACGACCGGCCTCTCCACAGGACCGCATCTGGATTTTCGTATTTTGCAAAAGGGCCAATACAAGAACTTCGAGAAGCTCGGCTTGCCGCCTTCCGATCCGGTCTCTAAGAAGAATCTTCCGGAATTTGCCGACGTTCGCGAGAGGTGGCTCCCGCTGCTGAAAAACCCTGAGCTGCTCCAGGCAGGCGTCCCTGTCGGGGCAGGGCGTTAAAAAAACTCTCCGTCCCGCCTCGAGTCTTCAATAAATGACGGGAAGTTTGGAGTAATCGGCCGCTCCTTCGCCGGTAACCCGGAGAACGAGTAGGGTGCGGTCGTCGTGCGGGCTCGCGCCGGGACCGCTGTGGTCATCCGTCGCGGCGATTATTTTCTCGGAAAGCTCATTCGCTGAAATCTCCGGCCCGGCATCCGCCAGCAGTGCGTGCAGGCGCTTCGAGCCAAACTCCTCCTCGCGCACGTTTTCTGATTCCAGAATACCGTCCGAGGCAAACAAAACGACGTCGCCGGGCCGAAGATCGATGGTCGTCTCCTCATATTCGCTGTCGAGGAACAGGCCCAGCGGAACGCCTTCGACGCGGATTTCCTGGATGCCTCCGTCACGGACCAGCAAGGGATAGGGCCCGCCGGCATTGGAG
>Ga0209380_10002900_pt1 | contig 10825 bp, 8 predicted proteins | sample HubBroMetageWFT6_FD_188347 | JGI IMG/M metagenome (GOLD analysis project Ga0209380, IMG submission 188347) | Warmed and freeze-thawed soil microbial communities from the Hubbard Brook experimental Forest, New Hampshire - Hubbard Brook CCASE Soil... | ecosystem: Environmental > Terrestrial > Soil...
GTTCCGGCTCTTCAAAACGCTTCTGAATGCACCTAGCCAAATGGTTGTAGATTCCGCGCACCTCCGGGCCCTCTTGCGGCGTGGCGTCAAGATCAAGCATCTGCTTAACCCCCTGTGTACTGTTCCCTTGGACGCGCCAAGCGAACAGGCCCCCCTGTACCTTGGCCACCCGTTCTGATTTGGTTCGTAAGAACAGTTTACGGCGCCGTGCAAATCCGAAATCCTAGGAGCAGTGCGTGGGGGCATCGGGGGCTTACAGCTCATTTCATACTCGTGTGCACAAGGAGTGAAGTACGATGCATTTCCATTCGCTTCACCGTGTGGTCTTGTTCGGTTTGGTCGCGCTTGCGCTGATGGCCAACGGCAAAGGGCCCATTGCCGCGGCCCAACTGGCGCCGGCAGCGTCCCCGAAGGTCGCTTTGAGTGCCTCGCCGACTTCCGCTCAAGCGGGCCAACAGGTCACGCTGACGTGGTCGTCGACGAAGGCCACATCCGTCACTTTGGAGCCCTCGGTGGGCGACGTTGCCGCGCAGGGTTCTACGACAGTGAGGCCTTCTCAATCGACCACTTACACCGTCACCGCCACGGGCCCGGGCGGCTCGGCCCGTGCCAGCGCCCAAGTCATTATCACGCCCGCGCCCCCTGCGGCTAAGGTCCAGGGGCCCTCCCGGGAAGAGATCCCGTCCGACGAACAGCAGATGAGGGGCCTCGATGAACAGATCCAGGAGATGAAGTCAGACGCCCTCAGCATGTCGGCCGAGCTGAGCCAGCTGGAGGAGAAACTGCTGTACCCGTCTGGGACGCAGGTCGCGATCTTCGTCGGGCTGGCCAAGGGCGACAGGATGCGCCTCGACGCCGTGCGGCTCCAGATTGATGGCGAACTCGTTGCGCACTACATCTACAGCGCCAAAGAGCTCGAGGCCCTGCGCAAGGGCGGCGTGCAACGGATCTACGTCGGCAACGTGGCGAGCGGGGATCACAAGCTGGACGTGCTTGTTGACGGCAAGCTTGAGGGCGGCGCGGACTTCAGCCGCACCGGACAGTTTACTTTCCGCAAAGAAGTGAAGCCAAAGCTGGTTGGACTGACTCTCGCCGGACCGAGCTCCGGCAACACTCCGATCGCGCTTGGGGAATGGTAATCCATGCGAGTGACTCGCCGACTCATCGGACTCGGCCTAATCCTGGGCCTTGCCGCCCGTCCGGTCACGGGCGGTGATTTGAGGGACCTGTATTTCGGCGAGGCGCTCTATCACGCCTACCAAGGACAGTTTTTCGATGCCATCCAGCGGCTCGATACCGAGCTCGCCATGTACCACGGCCTCGACGAGCCCGGACTCGACACGCTTCATTTTCACGTCAACGACGCCGAATTCTCGGTCGGCGACTTCGAGCTCAACTACCGCATGCACCAACGCGCTGGGCGCGCCATCAAGGCGGTGCTCGAGGGCACCGTCGATGAAGCGGTACGAAACGAGGCCGCGTTGAGGCTCGCTCGCATCCTCTTCCAGAAGGGTCAACTCGATGATGCGCTGCAGGCGCTAGCGCGGATCAAAGGTACGGTGCCCGACGAAATCAAGGGCGACGTCGAGTTCCTGCGGGCGAACGTCTATATGGCGACAGACCAGCCGAGCGAGGCCGTTAAGGTGCTCGCGCAGCTAAAGAGCGATGAGAGCCTGGCCGGTTTTGTTGCCTACAACCTTGCCATCGCGCTGTTGCAGGACGGTCGAAAACAGGAAGCGATCGAGCAACTGGACAAGGCCGGGCAGCTACCGGTCGGTGATCCCGCCGGTCTCGCGATCCGCGACAAGTCGAACCTGGTGCTGGGTAGCATGTTGTTCGAATCTGGCAATTTTGAGCGGGCCAGGAAGTCACTGGACCGCGTCCATCTAGAGGGACCGTTCTCGAACGAGGCTCTGTTGCGGGCAGGCTGGGCCGAGGTCTCGGCCCAGCAGTATGACCGCGCACTCGTGCCATGGAACATCCTGGTGGACCGTGAGCCGACCGATGCCGCGGTCCAGGAAGTCATGCTTGCCCTACCGCATGCGTACGCCAGCATGAACTTGTACGGCCGAGCCGCAATCGGTTACGGGCGAGCGCTCGAGTTGTTCACCAACCAGATCGAGAGGGTCGACGCATCGATCGGCAGCATCAAGGAAGGACGGTTTCTCAGTGCCTTGATCCGCGAGGAGAGCCGGGAGGACGAAACCTGGGTCATCACCCTGCGCAACCTGCCCTATGCGCCGGAAACATACTACCTGATGGACTTGATAGCGTCTCACGACTTCCAGACCGCGTTGCAGAACTACCTCGACCTCGAGGAGCTGAGGTCGAAGCTCGGTGCCTGGAAGATGAGCATCGATGCTTTCGAAGATGTTATCCGACTCCGCGGTCAAAACTACGAGCCGCTGCTGCCGCAGATCGATGCGCAGTTCCAGGAGCTGGATACGCGGATGCGCCTGCGCCTCGAGCAGCGCAAGCACCTCACCGAGCGCTTGCATGTGATGCTGACCGCGCGGCGGCCGGAGTATCTGGCGACGGCGGAGGAGCGGATTGCCCTGAGGCGCATCGCTCTCATCGAGAAGCAGCTCGGCGACTCTGAAAAGCCCGGATCGCTCGGGCTTCGGCAACGCGCGGCTCGCTTGCGCGGGGCACTCACGTGGCGGCTGGAAACTGAGTATGACGACCGACTGACCGCGGCATACGTACACCTGAACGAATTGAATGCACCTATCGACGCCCTCACTCGGCAGTATGACGCCTTTGTTAGGGCGAGGCAGGCAGCGACGCACAGCTATGTCGGGTACGACGACCAGATTGCACACCTCCGAGAGCGTGTCGGGAACGGACTCCAGCGTGTCGACAGCTTGATGACCCGTCAGGGAGAGATGATCGAGAGGGTTGCCATCAACCAGCTCGAGGCCCGCCGCGAACGACTGGTGGCCCAGCAGAATCAGGCTCGCTATGGGGTCGCCGATAGCTACGATCGAGCCGCGCGCCAACCCGGAGGACAGGAACGCTGATGAATGGCCTGACCATTCCGACGGTGCTTGCGCTGGCTTTTATACTCGGCTGCGCCGCGCGTCCCAACAAGCTGGGGGGGACGGCGGGGACGCTGGCGGACCTGCGGAACGTGCGTCCGGACGTGCAGGACGTGAAGGTCGAACAAGGCCTCGATCAAGCCATGCTCCAGTACCGGCGCTTCCTCGAGGATGCACCGGTGAATGCAATGACTCCCGAGGCGATGCGGCGTCTCGCGGACCTGCAACTCGAGAAACAGTTCGGGATACGCACGGGCAACGTTAAGCCACGGGAAATGCCCGCCCCTCAACCCGCCCGGGTACTCGCGGGCGCACCGGGCGGCACGCCCGATCCGTCCGCCGCCTTGCGGGAGTCCGATCAGGATTTCGAGCGGCGCACGACAGCGGAGGCCGGAATCGTGGCGGGCAGTAACGCCGACGCCTCGCCGGCGGACGCGGTGCGCGGAGATCCCAACGGTCCCCTCGAGGCCATCGCTCTCTATGACCGGCTGCTGAACGAGTATCCGGATTATGAGCAAAGAGACAAGGTCCTCTATCAGGAAGCGCGGGCGTACGACGAGCTCGGCCGCACCGAAGAGGCCATCGCGACCATGGAGCGCCTGCTCCGCGAGAATCCGCATTCCGAGCACTTCGACGAAGTGCAGTTCAGGCGGGGCGAGTACTTCTTCACGCGCAGACGCTTCCATGACGCCGAGACTGCCTTTTCAGGGATCATCAGCCTGGGCACACGCTCCTCGTACTACGAGTTCGCTCTCTACAAGCTCGGGTGGACGCTCTACAAACAGGAGTTCTATGAAGAGGCTCTGCAAAAGTACGTCGCCTTGCTCGACTACAAGGTGTCGATCGGTTACGACTTCGATCAGACGCATGATGAGGACGACGATCGCCGCGTCGCTGATACCTTTCGAGTCATCAGTTTAAGCTTCAGCAACCTCGGCGGTCCGGACACCATTCAGGAGTACTTCTCCAAGTTCGGGAATCGCTCCTATGAGGACCGCATTTACAGCAATCTTGGCGAGCACTACCTCAGCAAGCTGCGCTACGACGACGCGGCGAAGACGTACAAGGCTTTCATAGCGCTTTATCCCTTCCACCGCGCCGCGCCGCGGTTCAGCATGCGTGTGATAGAGACCTTCACTCAGGGCGGGTTCCCCAAGCTCGTGCTGGAGTCCAAGCGGGAGTTCGCTTCCAAGTACGGGCTGAAGTCCGAATACTGGCGACATTTCAAACCGGAACAGTCGCCGGAAGTGCTGGCCTACCTGAAGACGAACCTGAAGGACCTCGCGACGCATTATCACGCGCAGTATCAGGACGCGAACGAAGCGGACGAGAAGCTCGCGAATTATCGCGAGGCCAGCCGATGGTACGGCGCTTACCTCGATTCCTTCCCGACCGAGGCCGATTCGGCGCCCGTCAACTACCGGCTCGCGGATCTGCTGCTGGAGAACAAGGATTTCGGCGAGGCGGCCAAACAGTATGAGCGCACGGCTTACGGATACGCGCCGCATCCACAGTCGGCGGCCGCGGGCTACGCTGCGATCTTCGCATACCGCGAGCAGCTGAAGCTCGCCGGCAAGGAGCAGCAGGACGCCGTCAAGCGCGATACGGTCGCAAGCTCGCTCAAGTTTGCCGACGCATTCCCGCAGGATGAGCACGCTGCGGCGGTTCTCGGAGCGGCCGCCGATGACATGTACGAGATCAAGGACTACAAGGCCGCCGTCGAGGCCGACCAGCGCGTCATCGATAAATATCCGGGCGCGGATGCGGCAGTCCGGCGTTCCGCCTGGATTGTCGTTGCGCACGCCTCGTTCGAACTCGCCGAGTACCCGCAGGCCGAGCACGCCTACGCCGAGGTGCTGAAAGTCACGCCAGAAGGCGACGAGTCGCACGCCTCGTTCGTCGACAACCTTGCCGCCTCGATTTACAAGCAGGGTGAGCTCGCCAACGACGCGCAGGACTATCGCGCGGCCGCAGACCACTTCTTGAGGATTCGCACAGCGGCGCCTACGTCATCTATCCGTGCGACGGCTGAGTATGACGCGGGCGCCGCGCTAATCCGGCTGCAGGACTGGAAGGGGGCGGTGGATGTGCTTGAGGCGTTTCGCACTACCTTCCCGGAGAACAAGCTGCAACTTGAGGCCACCAAGCAGATCGCCTACGCGTACCGGCAGAGTGGCCAGTTGTCGCACGCCGCCGGCGAATACGACCGCATCGCATCCCAGTCCAACGATCCTGCGTTACGCAGCGAGGCACTGCTCGACGCGGGCGATCTCTACGCGCAATCCGATGCCCGAGATCGCGCCCTGGATGCGTACATCCGGTACGTCAAAGAGTTTCCCAAGCCTGTAGAGACGGCCATCGAGACCCGGTTCAAGATCGCCGAGATGTACAAGGCGGCGCACGACGAGACGCCCTATCACCAGCAGCTCGAAGAAATTGTAAGCGCCGATGCGAGTGCCGGGTCGGATAGGACCGTCCGGACCCGGACGCTTGCGGCACGTTCAGCATTGGTCCTCGCGGAGCAGCTCTACGGCGATTTCGTGGTCGTGAAGCTGCGGCAACCCTTCGAAACCAGCCTGCAGGATAAAAAGCAGCGTATGAACAACACAATCGCGGCCCTGGGCCGGCTGGTGGATTACGAAATCGACGAGGTGACAGCCGCAGCGACGTATTACATGGCCGAGACCTATTCCAATTTCAGTCGCTCACTGCTCGAGTCGGAGCAGCCGGCCGACCTGAAGCCCGAGGATGTGGAAGCGTTCAAGAACGAGCTCGATGAGGCAGCGTTTCCGTTCGAGGAGAAAGCCATAAACGTACACGAGAAGAACATGGAGTTATTGCATGCCGGCGTCTTCAACTCGTGGACCGAGAAGAGTCTTGGCAGACTTGCTGAGCTGATGCCGGGCCGCTACGCGAAACACGAGACGAGCAGCGGCTTCCTCGACGCGATCAGCAGTCCCACAGACGCATTGCCTCATCCTCAGGTCTCCGATAACCGGCAATCATCGCAGAGCGCGGCCACCCAGGGCGTGACCATCCCGGATGAAATGCGCGCCGACTACGAGTCGGCAATGGGCATGCTGAAGGAGGAGCGGTACGAACCGGGCATTTCCTTGCTGCTCGAAATGACCGACAAGATGCCTGCATTGACGGCAGCGCACATCGATCTCGGCATTGCATACGCGCGCACCGGCGACCTGGACCGCGCCGAGGCCAGCTTGAACAAGGCGCTGGAATCGGATCCAAAACAGCCTGTCGCCTATGACGAACTGGGCATGGTGCAGCGGCGCAAAGGAGAGTTTGCGAAGGCGCGCACGACTTACGAGGCGGCCCTGGCACAGGCCCCCGACTTCCAATATGCGCACAGGAACCTTGCAATTCTATGTGACCTGTATCTCGGGGATTATACGTGCGCGATCGAGCACTACCAGGCGTACAGCCGGATCGTTCCGGATGACGCCGAGGTCGTCAAGTGGATTGCCGACCTTAACAATCGCGCAAAGAAACGGGAGCAGCGATGACGAAGACAAGCCTTCATTGGATTTTGCTTGGGGTCCTTGCCTTGTCGCCCGCGAGTGTACTGGCGCAGCAAGCAACGCGGCCAAAGAGGGAAGCACAGGGACAGACCGAAAAGCCGCAGGCAAAGAAGGAAGAGGCAGAGGAACAGACTGAAGAGGCGCAGCCAAAAACGGAAGAAGACGGGAAATTGACGTCCGTCCCCGGGGGAAAGGCGCTCGGCATGTCCATTTTGGGCAATGAGGAAGCGCCTAAAGCGCTGGTCATCGTTCCCTGGAAGAGTTCGGAACTCGGCAATGGCCCCGGCGTCTCGACCTTGCTCGATGACTCGAGGCTACCCGTAGACAAGGAGGTATTCATGCGAATGCTTCGTTACTACGAAATCCGGTCGGAAAAGGCGCCCCCCAGCGGTGCGACGACGGACCGGAATACGGCAGCGCCCGCCAATGCGGCGCAAAGGAGGAAGCCATGAGTTTGAATGAACTACTAGGACACGTCGGTATATTCGGAGGCGCGGTGATGGTTTGTCTCGCCCTGCTCTCCGTTTTTTCGGTGGGGATGATTATAGATAAGCACCGCCGCTTCCGTTCGGCCTCGGGCCAGACGGAAAAGTTCAAGCAGGAGTTCAAGAAGTTCCTTCACGGGGGAGATGTCCAGGATCTGATCAAAGCCGCGCAGCCGTACCAGAGTTCCTACGTGGCGCAAGTGGTCTTGGCGGGCATCACCGAGTACGACGGGGTGCGCGAGAGCGGGCGTGATCCGGGCGCTTCGCTCGAGCTGGTCACGAGCGCACTCAGGGACTCCATGTCCGAAACGCTGATTCAATTGAGGCAGGGTCTCGGGTTCCTTGCCACGATCGGCTCCACTGCCCCGTTTATCGGTCTTTTCGGCACCGTGGTCGGAATCATTAACGCTTTCCGAAGCATCGCGGCCACGGGGTCCGGCGGAATGTCTGTGGTTTCGGGAGGCATCGCGGAGGCCCTGGTCTCGACGGCCCTGGGTATCTTCGTCGCAATTCCGGCCGTGGTCGCCTTCAACCACTTCACGGGCAAGATTGAGACTTTCCATGTCCAAATGAATCGGGCGTCGTCCCAGCTCGTGAACCGCTTGTTCAAAGTACCGGAGCTCAGGGAGCTTGACGTCGAAGCGGCGGAAGTAAAGGCGCCGATGGTCAAAAAGGGAGGGCCAGCCTATGCGGCTCGGTGAATCCGGCAAGATGCAGGCGAGCATCAACATCACGCCGCTCGTCGACGTGGTGCTGGTGCTGCTGATCATCTTCATGGTGATGGCGCCACAGATGCGCAGGGGACCGGACGTCAAGCTGCCGAACACGACGAAACCGAACTCGCAGGGCGACGAAAGAGGCCGAATCCTGGTCTCCATAGACGAGGCTGGCGGGCTGTGGATCAACGATCAATCCGTCGCGGCCGAGCATTTCGGTGAAGCCCTCAACGCTGCAGTGGGCACCGAGACGAACCCAAGTGTCGTAATCCGCGGCGATGCAAAGCTCCATTTCGTCCAGGTCCGGGAGGTGATGCTCGCGATCGAGCAGGCCGGCTTCCACGGGGTGGGGCTGATCGCCAAGCGCGCCAGCGCAGAAGGAAAGTGACATCATGGAGTTCAACAACAAAGGTTCCGGATCCAGTCTGCAGTCTGAAATCAATATCACGCCGCTCGTCGACGTGGTGCTGGTGCTGCTGATCATATTTATGGTCGTCGTGCCACTCCTGATGGAGGGCTACGACGTCGATATCCCTCGAGCCTCCGCCGATACGTCGGCTCACGTCGCCGAATCCCAGTTGATCCTGAGCATCGGGTCCGCAGCGTGCCCCATCCTTGGGCCGCCGGCAGGGGAGGGGATCCCGAAGGACTGTCAGGTGACCCTGGGGGATCAAAAGATCCCCGCAACCGAATTGCCCGCGCGCGTGGCGGAGATTCTTGGCGGCCGACCGGCGGAACAGCGCGCTTTGTTCCTGGCCGTCGACGATCGCCTCAACTACGAGGGGGTTCTACGCATCATTGATCTCGCGAAGTCGGGCGTTGCGGATTTGAAGATCGAATTTATCGCGACCAATTGAGGTGGTCGCTTGGTGACAACCATGGAAGTGAAGAATATTTCCAAAACATCCGGGGCTCCGACGGTCCGCAGCATGGCGACGAGCCTGGTGCTCCATGTCTTCGTGCTGGTCGTGGTGTTGCTCATACCGGCGCAAGTGCTGCTTCGCAGCGAAGCGCCCAACAAAGAACTCGACATCGTCTTCTATCGTCCAGCGGAGACCCCAGTCAACGCACGAGCCCTTTCGCGTCTGACGCCGCCAGGGACGATTGAGGCCGGGTCCCCACCGGGGGCGCCTGCACCTGCGCTGAAACCGAAGCCGAACGCGCCGCCAGGTCCAAACCTGCCTGGCAAAGCGGAACTGCCATCAGGTCCGGAGATGGGCTTTCCAGTGGAGCCAAAGCCAGAGTCGAATGTGGGAAAGGCCGGCATCCTGGCACTCAAGGAAAAGTTCGCGAGCCTGGCACAGGATACCGTCGTGGTGCCTCTTGGAGCCGATGCGCGTCACGTTGCCGCCGATGACGTAGGCCGGCCCTCGTCACGCTCTATGTTGACTTCCAATGCGCCGGGATCGAGCGGTGGCATCAACCTCGCCTCGCTGAGCCGCAGTGTGGGAGGTGGTGGCGGAGGAGGCGGAGGCGGTGGCAACGGCGTTGGCGCTGACGGTGGCGGAGGAGGCGGGATTGGTGGTGTGGGGGTAGGCCGCGCCGTCAGCCCGATCACCCCCATCACCGGCGCCGACCGACCGAAAGCGCGCAGCGGGCCGGGTCCTTCCCGCACCGACGAAGAAATACAGATCGTGTTCGATCGCTACAAGGCGTCGTTCTACCGGTTGTACAACCGGGAGCTGCGCAATAACCCAGCCCTGAAAGGCCAGATGGTTCTGCGCCTGACGATCGAGCCGGACGGCAGCGTGTCGATGTGCGCACTAGTGTCGACTGACATGGATGCGCCAGATCTCGCCACGCAGGTCGTTGGCCGCGTCCGGACGATCAATTTCGGCCCGAAGGATGGCGTGCAGGCCGTGACGATCGTGTACCCGATCGACTTCCTGCCCGCAGCGTGAAGCTGGCGGCCGAAGCGGAATGGCACGGACGCCAGGAGGTTTGGGGGAAGCTGCAAATCTGACCAAAATAATTCTGACGCGATTTTGATAAAGGCAAAGCCACCGAAAGGTGGCGACGCAAAGTCACCGGTCTAACGGGCGCTAGGCCCCATGACGGCGGGACCGCCGAAATCCAGTCCACAGTGTGGCTGCCTCGGTCCCGTTGGTGACGAACTCGGTTGGCAGGGAACGAGGGCGTAGATGACTTCTAGTAGCACAATTCATGTGAGAGCAGGCTACAGCTGGATCGCAATCCTGCTCGACAAGCTGCGCCTCAGTCTCCGCTTTCGCTCGCGACTCCCCGAGATCGATGATGTGCGGAACCCCCTCATAGCTCATGCGGCTATTGGCAGCCCAGGAAGAGCACGCGCTATGAAGAGGGTTGTACTTGTTTTCGGCATTGTCGTTCTGATGATGGGAGCGAACTCTGCGTTTGCCCAGACGCAGACGTGCGCCATTGTTACCGGCGGCGCTGGCAGTCCAGGAGCGGGTGTTAATCCCGCCTATCTCGCTAATCTAGACGGACGCGCCAATGAGGGTTGTACCATCTTGATCACGCTCAACGCTGACGGGTCTATCACAACAACTCACCCCAATCCTGCCACCTCTTTCGATAGCGGCCTTGACGACAACCTGATTGGAGTCGTCAACAATACAAGTCAAACCATCACCGGCTTGCAGCTCAGCAGCGCAACAATCCCTATTTTTGCTTTCGACAACGACGGAGTTTGTGCCCCCCCGGGATACACTTTTAGCGCTCTTGGGCCGAACCCCAATTGCGCAATCGCAACGGACCCACACTTTTATGGTCCCGCGGGAATCAACTTCACAGTAATTAACGCGAACACTGGGATCGTCAATTTCGGCAACGGTGGCATTGCACCACATAGTAATTCGTTTTTCAGCCTTGAGGGTGGGAACCTCACTAAGATCGTCGTGGTAGTGGACCCAGGGCTGGCAATTACCAAGCAAGTCAGCGTGGTGGGCGGCGGCGCTGCGCTGCCGGGCGGACAACTCGACTACCTGGTGCATGTGACCAATGCCTCGACGAACCCCGCCACCACGGTCGTAATCACCGACGATCTCAGCAGCGCGGGTGCAGGTCGCCTC
>Ga0209380_10002904_pt1 | contig 10816 bp, 8 predicted proteins | sample HubBroMetageWFT6_FD_188347 | JGI IMG/M metagenome (GOLD analysis project Ga0209380, IMG submission 188347) | Warmed and freeze-thawed soil microbial communities from the Hubbard Brook experimental Forest, New Hampshire - Hubbard Brook CCASE Soil... | ecosystem: Environmental > Terrestrial > Soil...
CCAGCGCCACGGTCAAAACTATCAGGATGCGCAATCTCATGGTCATGCCACTACTCCATTCGCTGGTCGTCGTCGGAAGCTTCCAGTTATTGGGCTGCCGCGGGGCCGCATTGACCATTGGCCGGCGGCCCGGATGGACCGGCAGCCGAAGCCACTGCTACGAAGAAAGGCTGTGAGGTAATGCCGCGATAGGTGGCGGTAACCTCATAGTCGCCCGTTGTCGCCCAAGCTGGTGTCGTTGCCGTGCCCACGTCGACCCATGCGCAGACGGCTGGGTCAACAGCCGTTACCAAGCCTGTAACGCTGACCATTGCAGTTTGCGGTGGCGTGGGCAGAGTGACTAGCGTGCCGCCGGCCCCAAGGCCCAAATTGCTGTCAGGGTCGACGATGATCGTATAGGTGACCAGGTTGGTCAGATCCCGATTCGGCCCGTAGGCGTAAGTGCCCTGCGCCTGCAGCTGAATCGTGGCGCCTATCCCCTGCAGGTTACTCGAGGACCCGGTTAGTTGGATCGTCCTCAGGTTGTCCGTGGATCCGCAACTGGTGAGACAAACCGCAAGCAGGCTCAAACACGCGATGAAAAAAATTGTGCGCTTCACGTTACGAGTACCTCCAGAGATGCAATACTCTGCGATCATGTCAGGACCCCTCGGCTACGGACAAGAAAAAACACCCGTCGTAACACACCAAAGTCACTGCCAGCATCGTCTTTTAGCGCTCTGTACCAAAGGGGGATGCAGGAAAAGACCAGCCCATTTTCAAAGCGCCGCCCAGGAAAATTCAGACGAGCACGAAAGGACAAGTACTGGAGGGTGAGGGGAGAGCTTCTAGCTTCTAGCTCAAAGGCGTTGTCTTCCCGACAGCCGCGTTTTGTTCCGCGGGCGGAGGAGCCTGTCCCGAGCCAAGCCGAAGCCATCTCAGTCTCATTTGCCGTGGAGCGCCAGCTGGCCGCGCCATGCAGGGAAGAAGTCAGGAATGTGAAGTCAGAAGTCTGAAGTCAAGAGTGTGAAGCGATAGGTGTGAAGCCGGAGGCTCTACTTATTCCCGCTGTTGGGGTTGAAGTGCAACACGAGAGAATATCCAGGAAGATTTACCGGAACGTTATAGTCAACCGCCACATAGACGCCGGACAAACCCGGCTGTCCGAGGCGCTGGATGGTCACCTGCTCCGGAGTGATTTCGATCTCGCGTGCCTTCGCCTTGTTGAGCACCGCCAGGCGCAGATCGTCATCGGTCTTGAACGAGTTCGAACCCCCGAGTAAGGCAACTTCTTTCAGGTCGTCTTGAAACGAAAGGTTTGCCATTTCGGGTGGAATCACCTGGGCGCAGGCGATAACCGCACCCACGATCAATACCACCCCGATAATCAGTTTGATTGCTCCCATTGCTGTATATCCCGATTCGCCCCGATGCCAGGTTCGGGTTCAAGCCCGAGCCGGCCCGCGAAGCACTTGCTTGAGCTGGTTCTCTACCTCCGAAATCGTAGCATCGCGAACTTCACGAGTCGAGCGTAGAACGATTTCCACGGTACCTTCGGTAACCTTTTTTCCCACCGTGACTCGAAACGGGATTCCCACCAGATCGGCATCCTTGAACTTCACTCCCGGCCGCTCGTCGCGATCGTCGAGAATCACGTCAAACCCGGCCGCTTCCAGGCGGGTGGCGATGTCGAGGGCCGCCTTCAATACTGCTTCGTCCTTCACGTTGACCGGTGTCACCACCACTTCAAACGGAGCCATCGCGGGCGGCAGCCAGAATCCGTTTTCGTCGTTACCCTGCTCCACCGCCGCCGTCAGAATGCGCTCAATCCCAATCCCATAGCAGCCCATGATCGGCATGACTTCCTTGCCATTCTTATCCAGAACCCGCGCTCCCATCGACTCTGAATAGCGATATCCCAGTTTGAAGATGTGCCCAATCTCGACCGCCGTATCAATGCGCAGCGCCTGCCCGCAATTCGGACATGCCTCGCCGGCCGTCACCGCGCGCAGGTCGGCGTAAGCCGTCGGCTGAAAATTCACGCCCGGCGTCAGATTCTTGAGGTGATAGTTTTCCTGATTTGCTCCGCCAATCAGATTCGTGCGCCCTTCGAGAGCCTTATCGACCAGCAATAGCGGCATCCCCGCATCTTTTTTAAAATCCTTCGCCCATTCAATTCCGACCGGCCCCAAATATCCCGCTGGAGACTTGAACAGCGCCTTGATCTCGCCCTCATCCATGGGCCTCGTCGCCACCCCCACAGCCCCGTTGAACTTCGCTTCGTTCAGCTGATGATCACCGCGCATCAGCACCACAATCGGCCGCAACTTTGTTTTTCCGGCAGCGTCCTTGTTGTCTGAGATCGGCTCTTCCGCCATGTAGGCGAGAGTCTTGATCTTGTTCTTCGGCGACACTCCCAGAAACTTCGCCACATCTTCAATCGTCTTCTGCCCCGGAGTGTGCACCAGCAGCGGCTTTCCATCACCCTCCGGCGCAAGATCTCCCCATGCCTCGAGCTTCGACGTCGCCTTCTCCATGTTCGCCGCGTAGTCGCAGCCATCGCAGCTCACAATCAGGTCTTCTCCCGCTGGAGTTCTCACCATGAACTCGTGCGATTCCTTCCCGCCCATCGCTCCCGAATCCGCCTCGACCACCATGTACTTCAATCCGCAGCGGTCAAAAATGCGGCAGTAAGTCTCGTAATGTTTCTTGTAGGAAACGTCCAGCCCCGCCGCGTCAATGTCGAACGAGTAAGCGTCTTTCATCATGAACTGCCGCACTCGCAGCAGCCCAGCCTTCGGCCGCGGCTCGTCGCGAAACTTCGGCGCGATCTGGTACCAGATCTGCGGCAACTGCTTGTAGCTGCGCAGCTCTTTGATCGCGATCGAGGTCATGACTTCTTCTTCCGTCATGCCCAGGCACAGGTCGGCGCCCTTGCGGTCCTTGAGCCGGAACAGGTTCTCGCCCATCAGAGCCCAGCGCCCGCTCGCTTCCCAGAGCTCGCGCGGATGCAGCGCCGGCAGAAAAAACTCCTGCCCGATCCGGTCCATCTCCTGCCGGACGATCCCCATGATCTTGTTAAACGAGCGATTCCCGAGAAACAGATACGAGTAAATCCCCGCCGCCAGTTGCCGGATATACCCAGCTCGCACCAGAAACTTGTGGCTGGCCACTTCGGCATCCGCCGGCGCCTCGCGGAGGGTAGGAATAAACAGCTCTGACCATCGATGCATAAGTGAAAGATTCCTGTGTGGAGAGAAGTCGCTATTCTAAATGAATCGCCCCGCCCGGCATTCAAGAGCGCTGCCAATCCTGGTCACTGAACGCGCTCAAAGAAAGTCTCAACTCATACCAGTTCCGTGCTCCACAAATCGTGCAGATGCACAATCCCCTGCAGCTTCCCTGCCCCATCCACCACCATCAGCGACGTAATCTTCTTCTCCTCCATTAGCGCCAGCGCCGTTGCCGCAAACTCATCGGCACCAATCGTCTTAGGGTCGCGAGTCATCGCCTCACCCGCCCTCAGATCAAGCACATCTTTCCCGCGCTTCTCCAGCAGCCGCCGCAAGTCTCCATCGCTGATGATCCCCACCAACTTCTCCTTATCCAGCACCGCAGCCACGCCCAGTTTCTTGCGCGACATCTCATAGATCACGTCCGGCATCTTTGTCTCCAGCTTCACCCGCGGCAGCGCGTCGCCAGAATGCATCAACGATTCCACCCGCGCCAATCTTTTCCCCAGCTTTCCTCCGGGATGCAAATTCGCAAAATCCTCCTCCTTGAACCCGCGCTTCTCGCTCAACGTAACCGCCAGCGCGTCGCCCAGAGCCAGCATCGTCGTAGTCGAAGCCGTAGGCGCCAGCCCGAGAGAGCATGCCTCCTGTGCAATCGAACAATCGAGCGTGACATCCGCCGCCGCCGCCAAAGTAGACCATGCTGGTGTGGACGCTGCCGGTGTGGAGCGGGCACTCTTGCCCGCTGCTTTTGACTTTTGCTCGGCGGCCCCGCCGGTCGCGCTTTTCGAAGAGCCTGCCCTGAGCTTGCCGAAGGGATGGGCACCACCCCCAATCTCATCCCCGGTCATCGCGATCAGCGGCACTCGCAGCCGTTTGATCGTAGCCAGCAGCGCCAATATCTCTTCCGTCTCCCCGGACGCCGACAATGCCAGCACCACATCCCCGCGCACCACCATTCCCAAATCCCCGTGCAGAGCTTCCACCGGATGCAAATACAGCGCCGGAGTCCCCGTCGAACTCAGCGTCGCCGCAATCTTGCGCGCGATCAGCCCGCTCTTCCCCATGCCCGTAACCACCACTCGCCCCGCGCAAGAAAACATCAACTCCACGGCGCGCTGAAACGCCGCCGCCATCGGGCCGCCAATCCGATCGGCCAGCGCCCGCAGCGCCTCCGCTTCAATCCGCACCACGTTCTCGCCAATAGGTTTCATCGTGTGGCGCGGGCACTCCTGCCCGCAAAATCTATCTCGAAGAAAACCTGCAATTCCAAATTCAGAACTTGCCAGCAGGAGCCCGTCAGCTGGGCCAAGTCTCAACGCTGTGGCAGAGTTCAGCTTCTCACAAGCTGCCGGCGGGCCACGGGCAGGAGCGCCCGCGCCCCACAAACCTTGCTAACTCTAGCCGAAGCCCGATAGCCGAAGCCCGAAGCCAGCTCTCGGAAGCCGCTCCTAGAAATGGTCCTCGGCGCCGGGCGGCGGCGCCACCGGCTTCTGCCCCAGCACCGCCAGTCCCCTGGCCTGGATGATCCGGTCCCACGGCCCCGCCTGCCAGTTGTCCCGCACCTTCACCGGATGCTGCCACGGCGGCAGCGCCACCATCAGGTTTTTCGCCGTTGAATGGATGTAGGGCTCATACATCGACCGCAACTTCACCAATTTTTGCCGTGCCGCGTCGCCCCCGCGCAATTTCAATCCCGCCTCCGCCAGCGTATCCCGCACCCGGTTGAAGTCCGCATCCGTCATCCGTTCCGGCGCCTGCGGATCGTAGCGCGCGTTCACCACCTGCGCCAGATCCACGGCCGCATGCCGGGCCATCGCGAAAGTCAGCCTCGCCTGCCCGGGATGAATCCCCTCGATTCCCGTGAGCACCAGAGACGTCACGTCCAGCATGGTCATCAGCGCGCCCAGCCACGACTGGTTGCTATGCTGCGAACGAAAAAAACTCAGCACCGGATAAGAAATTCCGCTCTCCAGCAACTCCCCCGCCCAGCGTTCCCAATCGCGCAAAACTTCGTCGAGAACGATCTGATCAACCGCAGGATTCTCCGTGCTTCCCGCCAGCCGCACCAGCAACTCGGTCGCGGTTGGAGGCGAACCCGCGCGCGCGTCCAGCATGGAAATCTGAATCTCGCGCCGCGAAAACGACGCGTAGACCACCGGCAGATACCCGATCACCACGCCCAGAAACGCAAATCCCATGAACGCTTCGAACACCGAGAGCGCCCGCGCCGCAGTCGACGTTGGCACAATGTCGCCATACCCCAGCGTGAAAAACGTCTCGCCGCTGTGATAGACGATCCGGCCAAACGTGATGGGCTCGTTGCCCAGTTGTTCGTGCCCACCAATCCCGTATTGCAGCAGCGCAAAACCCATGATCAGGGTCGCCGCCCAGAACGCCAGCAGCATGATCAGCGAGAGCGGCCCGAAATATCCCAGAAAACTCTGCTGCCGCGAAGCCGTGCCAATGCGTTTCGCGATCGCCTTCCAGGGCAGCCAGGTGCGCCGGTAAAACCACGCCGTGAGCCGGAAGTGCCGGGTAACCCGCCGCGGCAGCACCACCGTCTCAAACGCATCCAGCAACACCACCAGGATGATAATGACCCCGAAAACAGCCGCGACAATGCTGCCGTGATGGTTCATGTGGAATGTTCTTAGATGAAACGAGCCCAATGCCGATGCGCTGGGAAGAGTAACAGATTCGCAACGCCGGCTTCGGCTTCCGCTCTCGGGCTCGGCTTCCGAACGTCCGGCGTCAGACGGGTGCCTCATTTCTCGCGCGTGCTTGGCGCGAGAAGTGGGGATTTTGTTTCGGGCTTCCGGCTCCGGCCGCCGGGCTTCAGCTGACCGACGAGCGAAACCTTTCATTAAAATCGCAATAAACCCGCTGCCGAACACCCGAGAAAACTCAGTACCCGCTCTTCTTCGCGCCTTTGCGGTTAAAAACCCTCTGCCGAAAGTCCGGGGGCGATGCGAAGCCCGAAAGCCGAAGCCCAGCTCCTACTGCGGCTTCGGCGCTGGCGTCTGCTGCGGCGCCGGAGCCTGCGTTTGCCCCGCCGCCGGTTTCGCGGTTGTTCCAGCCGCCGGTTTCGCCGTCGTGGAAGCTCCCGGCGCAGCCGGCTTGGCCGCTGGCTTCTTCTTCACCGGCGGTTTCTTCGCCGGCTCGTTATCGTCCACCACGGTTATCTTCGGAGGCGCAACTGGAATCGCCGCCCGCGCTGTCTTCAGATCAGACCGCAGCCGCACAACCTCTGCTTCCTTCGCCGTCGCCAGACTTTCCAGCCGCTCGGCGAGCCCCTTGCGCGTGCCCTCAAAACTTTTCAGATCGTTGGCCAGCGCCTGAAAATCGTCCTTCGATCCAAACGCTCCCGTTTCCTCCACCACGCCCCCCAGCACGTCATACAAAGCATCGAGGTTGCGGTAGAGATTGAAGGTCGCCGGCACATCTTCCGGCGCGGCCCGTAACTTTTCAACAATTCCCGGCAGCGCGTTCTGCAGATTGCGCAGAATCGAATCCACATTGCCCAGCGCCTGCTTCTTCGTCCCGGCATCGGTTTTCCAGCGCTCGATACGAAGGCTCGTGAGATCCCCCTGGGCCGCTTTCGACGTCGTCTCCAGCTGCGTGAGCAGAGCGCTCAACTGCGTCACCGACGCGTAGGAAACCGGAGCTCCCTGGGCCGACGCCACCGTTCCCTGCACCGAATACTGCGTAGACGGGGCCACAGCCGCGTCCGGCGTAGCCATGTTCGGCGCGGCCGTCTGCCCCGGCCCATCCGTCGCCCCAAAAGCCGCAGGCAGAGCCACCACGGGAACAACGAGAACGGCAACCAGGACAACCACTGTGCCGGCACCGATCCGAACCGCTAAGCGGTCCGAGTGACTGCCCGAGTAAGTACCCGACAAAACAGAAGTAAGCTTCATTTTTTCTGCGGAAGTGGCGATTTCGTCACCAGCATACTACAAGCCAGCCCACCGCCGGATAGTGAGCAGTTTGTCCCTGTGCCTGCGGCACTTTTCGGTCTCATCCCGAGCAACCGAAGCGAGCAACAGAAGTAGAGGTAAGAGCACCCCAAACGCCCTGTCATTCAAACGCCGCGTTTTTCATCGCGGCGGAGGAATCTCAGTCTTCTCCGCCGCCACGCGTCCGCCCAGTCCTGTGGCAGCCGCACGTTCTCCTCCCAGCCGGTCAAGCGGCGACACGCACCCCTTGACAAATCCTCACCCCACCTGCACAATACTCAAAGGCGAATAAAAAGCGAAATAGCCTCCGGGTCTTCCGGCCCGGCGTTCCCTGAAATTTCCCGAGGAATCATATGTCTTCCGCAATGGTTTCCGCTGCGGCGGCCCAGGGCCGCCTTTTTTTCTCTGGCGCTGACGCTAATCCAGCTGATGTTAATCCAGAGGTGCGCCCGCTCCCCGATCCTCGCGAGCGCGCCGGGACACTCGGCCATTTTCTTCAATCCACCCTCAAAAATCACCAATCAAAAATACTGGCAGGCGTAACCTCCGCCTCGCATCTGGCCGTGCGTCCAGCCCCAGAAATGCTTTCCAGCGGCATCGCCGCCATTAACGCCCTTACCGGAGGTTGGCCCCGCGGCTGTCTCACCGAAATCTGCGGCCCCGCCTCTTCGGGACGCACCACCTTACTGCTCGCCGCTCTGGCCGCGGCCACCCGCCACGGCGAATTCTGCGTGCTGGTCGACGCCAGCGACGCTCTCGATCCCTGCTCCGCCGCAGATGCCGGCGTGGAACTGGACCGCCTGCTCTGGGTCCGCTGCGGCGAAGATGCTCCCCAAAAATTAAACAATGGGTGCCCCATTTCTCCCGCGTCTTTTGCGCGCGAAGTGGGGATTTTCTCCCAGCCCGCTTTTCATTTAGATCGCACCGGTTTGAAGAAAACTGATTTTAAGGAAAATAGGTCTAAGGAAACTGGTTGGGAGAAGACTCGGTTGAAGGAAAACAGATCGGAGCACCGTCTGGAGCAAGCCCTGCACGCCACAGACTTATTGCTCGAAAGCGGCGGCTTCGGATTAGTCGTTCTCGACCTGAGCGATCTTCCCCCGCAGCAGGCCCGCCGCATCCCGCTCACCACCTGGTTCCGCTTCCGCCGCGCCGTAGAAAATACTTCCACCGTGCTGTTAGCCATCGAGCAGCACCCCATCGCCGGAAGCTGCTCTTCTCTGCAGCTGCAACTGGCCCCGACGAATGGCCCGATTCATGGATGGAATAACAACCAATTCGCTGCCGGTTCCCTATTCCCCAAACCCGGCCACGCACATCTGCTGACCGGTCTCGAGGTCACCGCCGAACTGATGCGTTCGCGTCTGGAACGCAAGCCATCCCGCTCCACTGCAGCTTTCGCCAGCAAAACCGCCTGGGCTGGATGAAGGAATTGACTCATGGAGAGATTGCATCATGGATTCATTGAAACGGATGGCCATCTTTCAATGACTCAATCTCTCAATGACTCAATCATTCCATGAGTCAATCGGCATCATGCCTTTCGCCTGCATCTACGCGCCGAATTTTCCCGTAGCCGCCGCATTGCGCGCTGAGCCCGAGCTGCGCACGCGAGCCGTCGCCATCCTCGAAGGCAAGCCTCCTCTCGAAATAATTCTTGCGGTAAACGAGCAAGCCAGCCGTCTGGGCATTGCACCCGGCATGACCAAGCCGCAAGCCGAGTTGTGCCCCGAACTGGTGCTGCGCCCAAATTCTGCGCTGCAAAACTCCGCCGCCCACGCCGCCTTGCTCGACTGCGCCCAATCCTTCTCACCCTGCGTGGAGGACGCGGCCTGCGACACCGCCTTGCTCGATCTCGCCGGGATGGAATCTCTGCTGGGCCCGCTGCCCCAGATCGCCCGCGCCCTCCGCGACCGTGCCGCCGCCCTCGGACTCGATGCCTATATCGCCGTAGCTTCCAATCCCGACACCGCCGTGCTCGCCGCCCGCGGATTATGGGGCGCGGGACTGTGTGGCGCGGGCACTGTTGCCCGCGCAGCCGTCACCGTAATTCCTCCCGGCAAAGAAGCAGACCGCTTGGGCTCTTTGCCCCTGCAAGTTTTGTTCGCCGATCGCGTGGCCGGCGAAGAGAAAAAAGAATCAGATCGCCTGCTCGAAACTCGGCTTCTCGAAATTCAGATGCTAGAAACTCTCGACCGCTGGGGAATCCGCTCCCTGCGCGCCCTCGCCGCCTTGCCCGAAGTTGCGCTAAGTGAGCGTCTGGGGCAGCCAGGCCTCCGCCTTCAGCAACTGGCGCGGGGCGCGGCGTCGCGCACTCTTGTTCCCGTGGAAGCGCCTCTAATTTTTGAAGAAGCCGTGGAATTGGAATATCCCATCGTTCTGCTGGAGCCGCTCGCCTTCCTCCTGAATCGCCTGCTCGATCAGCTCTGCGCCCGCCTGGCTTCGCGTGCCCTTGCCGTGCAGGAACTCCACCTCACGCTGAGCCTGGAAAATCGCCCGCCCGTCCATCAACCATCCACCATCAGCCATCCACCATTCCACCGCACCCTCCGCCTGCCCTTGCCCATGCTCGACCCCAAACTTTTCTTAAAGCTATTGCAACTGGATTTAAATGCCCATCCTCCCGGCGCGCCCATCGTAAAAATCCTTCTGGCCGCCGAACCGGCACGCCCGCGCCCCGGCCAGGCAGGATTATTTCTTCCCCCCTCGCCGGAACCGGAAAAGCTGGAACTCACACTGGCCCGCATCGCGGCCCTGGTCGGCGGAAACAAAGTGGGCGCTCTGGAGCTGCTGGACACGCACCATCCCGAAGGATTCCGTCTGCGCCGCTTCCTGACAGCGTCCCACCACCAGCCCCCAAAAACCAAAAAACCAGAAAAAGAAAAACAAGAAATTAAAGAAGTAGGAACAGAAGAACCACCAGAAAAAGAAGCAAAAGAACATCCCGCCGTGACCGCCCTGCGCCGCTTCCGTCCTGCGCTGCGTGCCACCGTCACGCTCGACGAAGGTCAGCCCGCGCAAGTGGTCTGCGCGAAAACCAAAACCATCCAGGGCAGCGTGCTCTGGAAAGCCGGCCCCTGGCGCTCTTCCGGCGATTGGTGGGAACGCGAAGCCTGGTCGCGGGACGAGTGGGACATCGCTTTACAAAACAACGCCCCGCAAAACGCCAGCAGCATCTCCCTCTACCGCCTGGTACACGATTTGCTGGAAGGAACCTGGTTCGTAGAAGGAACCTATGACTGAGAGAAATCAGGGACAAGAGATCAGGAGTCAGGGGTCAGTAAGGCGAAGTTCAATCTGATCCCTAGCCCCTGACCCCTGATCCCTGACCCTGCTCATGTACACCGAACTCCACGCCCGCTCCGCTTTCAGCTTCCTCGAAGGCTCATCCCTGCCCGAGGAGTTAGCCGCAGCCTGCGCCCGCCTCAACCAGCCCGCCATGGCCCTGCTCGACACGGACGGCGTTTACGGCGCTCCCCGCTTCCATCTAGCCGCGCAAAAAGCAAAAATCAAAGCCCACATCGGCGCAGAAGTCACATGCAGCTCTATACACTCTGTCATCCTGAGCGGAGCAAGTGCTTCACGAAGGGAAGCACTGGCGCAGTCGAAAGCCTGCCCTGAGCCTGCCGAAGGGGATCCCTACCC
>Ga0209380_10002906_pt1 | contig 10800 bp, 11 predicted proteins | sample HubBroMetageWFT6_FD_188347 | JGI IMG/M metagenome (GOLD analysis project Ga0209380, IMG submission 188347) | Warmed and freeze-thawed soil microbial communities from the Hubbard Brook experimental Forest, New Hampshire - Hubbard Brook CCASE Soil... | ecosystem: Environmental > Terrestrial >...
CGCCGGCCTCTTTCATCTTCTTCAGCGTTTCCTCGATGGTCAGCTTCGCGATGCGCGCGAAATAGTGCACTTCCACCATCGTGAACGCTTTCAGATGCACGTGCGGGTGCCGTTGCTTCAGCCCACTGATCATCTCCAGAAAATGGTCGAATGAAAGATCGGGGTGCAGCCCGCCAACAATGTGAAACTCTGTCGCGCCCTCGCGCACGCCTTGCGCCGCGCGCTGGTATACCTCTTCGAGCGCGTAGGTGTACGCGCCGGGAGCGTTGGGATCGCGCCCAAATGCACAAAGCTTGCAGTGCGCCACGCATACGTTGGTCGGATTGATGTGGCGATTCACGTTGTAATAGGTCACGTTACCGTGGCGCTTTTCGCGGACATGATTCGCCAGCCAACCAACGGTAAGCAAATCCGGTGAACGGAACAATGCGACTCCATCCTCAAACGAGAGCCGCTCGCCCGCCAGCACCTTGTCGGCGATGGGTTTTAATGTTAGGTCGTTAATCGTCAGTTCAGCCACGGTCATCCCAATCTATTAGAGGGCGATTTGCTCTTCGCCGCTACTCAAATTCGCTTTTCGAAACAATCGAACAATTCAAACGCGCCATATTGCCGCTGCTGCGCCCCAGAACAACAGGAACAACATACTAATATAGCCGTTCACGGTGAAAAACGCAGCGTTCAGCTTGCTCAGGTCGTCAGCCCTGACCAACGAATGCTCGTAAGCCAGCAGCGCGGCCACAACCGCAATTCCTGCCCAGGCCGGCCAGGGCAGCCCAAATCCGTACGCCAGCCAGCTCAGCAGCGCCACCACGCCAACATGCATCACTCGCGCGGTCTGTAGTGCGCTGGCGATTCCGAACCGTTTCGGGATCGAATAGAGTCCCGCGTTCTTGTCGAACTCCACGTCCTGGCAAGCGTAGAGCACATCAAAACCGCCAACCCACAGGGTAACCGCCCCGCACAGAATCAGCATCCGCCAATCGAGCCCACCGGTAATCGCAATCCACGCCGCCGCCGGAGAAATGCCCAGCGCAAAGCCCAGGAATAAATGCGACCAGTTCGTGAACCGCTTCGTGTAGGAATAGAAAAAGAGAATCGCGATGGCTACCGGCGCGAGCTTCAGCGCCAGCGGATTCAGTTGCCAAGCGGCCACGAAAAACACTCCGACAGCGATCAGCGTGAAGGTCCAGGCAAACGAGATAGAAAGAGCGCCAGTTGCCAGCGCTCGCGTCTTCGTGCGCGGATTTTCCTTGTCGTAGCGCACATCCGCGATGCGGTTCAAGGTCATCGCCGCAGACCTTGCCGCAACCATCGCCACCACAATCCACAAAATCTGCCGCACCGTAGGCCATCCGTGCAGCGTCGCGCGCGCCGCCAGTAACGCACCTGTCAGCGCAAATGGCAGCGCAAACACCGAGTGCTCAAACTTGATCATTTCCAATACGGTGCGGATACGCCCGGCCATGCGATCAACTCTCCGCTTTCTTCGCTGCCGCGCTGCCCGTCCAGCGAAACATTTTTTCCTGCGGCAGCCCGGCTTGCGCCAGCACGCGGCAAACGTACTGTGTCACCAGGTCATCAATGGTTTTCGGCATGTGATAAAACGAAGGCATCACCGGCATGATCACAGCTCCCGCTGCTTGCGCCCGCAGCATGTTTTCCAGATGAATCCTGTTCAGCGGCGTGTCGCGAACGCAAAGAATCAGCTTCCGCCCCTCTTTCAACATCACATCCGCCGAGCGGGCCATCAGGTCGTCGCAAGTCCCGCAAGCAATCGAGGCCAGTGCCCCGACAGTGCAGGGAATCACGATCATGGCGTCCACGCTGTAACTCCCCGAGGCGATGGAAGCGCCCACGTCTTTATTCGAGATAACCTCAATCTTTTTTGGAGTGCGGCCAAGCACGCGCCCCGGCAACTTCTTCAAATCGCCCGACGTGATGCGGAGTTCCTCGGCAAAAAGCCGCTGCCCGGTTTCTGTGACCACCAGGTGAACGCGGCCAACGCGCGGATCGTCCTCCAGCATCGCGAGAGTTTTTTGCGCGAAAATGGCGCCGCTCGCTCCGGTCACACCCACGGTAATCGTTTGTCCCTTGATCGAAGGCATGGAATTGTCTGCGGTTCTTTCAGTCTCGCAGCGGCTCGCAGCCAAGTCAAGCTTAGCCCTTGCGTCGCGGCGATGTTAAGATGCGTAGCGGTCGAACACGATGAAATCCGACGAACTATTGAAACTTTTGCAGGCGGTGGAGTCCGGGAAACTCATCTCCGAAGCAGCCCTGGCCAAGCTGAAGCACCTACCGTTTGAAGATATCGGTTTCGCCAAAGTAGATCATCACCGCGCGTTGCGGCAAGGCTACGCCGAAGTAATTTTCGGAAAGGGCAAGACGCCCGCACAGGTGGCCGAGATCGTTCGGGCCATGGTCTCGAAAAAAGCATCGAGCCACAACGTGCTCATAACCCGCGCCGACGCCAAAGCATTTGCCGCCGTGAAGCGCGTCAGCCGCGCCGCAAAATTCCACCCGCTCTCCGGCGTGATCACCATCGAGCGAAGCAGGGAAATCACTGGTAAGGGAACCATCCTCGTCGTTTCCGCCGGCACCAGCGACATTCCGGTTGCTGAAGAAGCCGTCCTCACGGCTCGCCTGATGGGCAATCGCGTGGAACAGCTTTACGACGTCGGCGTCGCAGGGATTCACCGCTTGCTGGAACATCGCACCGAGCTAACCCAAGCCCGGGTGATTATCTGCGTCGCAGGAATGGAAGGCGCGCTGCCAAGCGTCGTGGGCGGCCTCGTCGGAATTCCGGTGGTCGCGGTGCCCACCAGCACGGGCTACGGCACCAGCTTCGGTGGCGTAGCCGCGCTCCTCGGGATGCTGAATTCCTGCGCCTCCAACGTCACGGTCGTAAACATTGACAACGGCTTCGGCGCCGCCTGCGTCGCTTCCTGCATCAATCGGCTGTAATCAAGTGTTTCTCAACAGAACTTTCATCACGCCCCGTTTTTGGGCATGTGCGATGGCTGCGGGCGCGTTTTTCAACTCGAATGTACGCGAGATTAGTGGCGTGGGATCGACCTTGCCAGACTGAAGTATTGCGATGGCTTTGGCGAATGGCCCACAGCGCGAACCGACCACGGTAATCTCCTTCACCACTATGGGCCATGTTTCCACCGGTGCCGCCCCGTGGAATGTCGACTTGAGTAGAAGCGTTCCCCGCGGCTCGGTCATTCGCTGCGCGAGAGCCAAGCCCGTCGGCGAGCCGGTCGCTTCCACCACCAGCCCAAAATTTTCCTTTACGCGCGTTAAATCCCTAGCATCGCCGCTCACTAGCCTTGTCGCGATGCCCGCCCTTCGCGCCAGAGCTAGCTTGTTTTCATGTTTCCCGTACAGCACAACACGCGAACCCGCGGCCCTCAACATCATGGCGATCAACTGCGCCAGCTTGCCGTCGCCCAGAACCGCTGCACTGGGATATTTTCGAATATCGAGTTGATCGAGAATCTGGCACGCCGCCGCGAGCGGTTCAACAAATACAGCCTTCTCGTCGCTCACGCTGGACGGCACAAAATGTAAATTTTCAACCGGCAGCGCCAGATATTCCGCGAAAGCCCCATCGTGCGCCACGATTCCCAGAACTGTCCGTCGTGCACAGTGCGTCTTCAGCCTACGCTTGCAAAAATCGCACAGTGGCCGAAATCCATAGGCCGCGCAGGCCACGTTGATTTCGCCCGCCACGCGTTTGCCTACCCACCGCTTCCTCGTTGCCGCGGAAACTCCGGCGACATCCGTGACTTCCCCGACAAATTCATGTCCCGGCGTGCCGCGAAACCCATGGTATCCGCGCAGGATCTCCACATCCGTATTGCAAATTCCGGCCAGCCGCACGCGAACCAAAGCCCATCCTGGCCGCAGCTTGGGAATAGGCTTGCGCACCTCGGCCAACCTCTTGCCTCTCACCACAAAGCCGATCATCTTCATTTCACTGTTCGGATTTTTCCCGCAGGCTGCGGCGGCGCGGAGCCGCCATGCGTTCCAGTAATTCGAACTTCGCTTCCAGGCGAATCAGACGCCGGTCGAGGTCCCGGCAGGTATCCATCAGGCGTTCCGACTGTTCGCTGAGGGTCCTGATCCGGTCTTCCAGCAGAATTATCCGCTTGATCGCAGCGAGCGATTCCAGCGCCCAGCTCACCGCGACTTCCCGATGGATTTGAGTCCTCGGTTGACGTAGGCAATAGTCTCATCCAACCGCTTGATGCTGCGGTCGGCGGACTCTTTGGCTTCGCGCGCCAAAGCCTCCAGATCCTTTTCATTCTCCACAGGAAAGTCCAGATAGAGGTCGATAGCGTTGCGCACTTCCTGCGAAAACGACCGGCCAACTTTCCTGGCGCGCATCGTCAGCCGGCGCTTCTGCTTGTCGTCCAGATGTATCAGCGCTGTGGCCATGGAAGCCTCCTATATCACACCTATATCATAACATTGGAAAGCAAGTTTCATCGCAGCGCCGAGGCCAGCGTTTCGGTAAGAGCAGCCTCCTGCTCAGGGAAAACAGTGCGCAGGTCTAACAGCAACCGGTCGTCTTCGATCCGGGCAATGACGGGCGCCGCGATTGCACCCGATCGCAAGCGAAGCTCCAAATCGCTCGAGGAATAGCGCGCACTGGCGATGCGGACGACCTTCGTCGGCAGCGATTGTGCCGGCGTCGAGCCCCCTCCCACAAGCGATCGCCCGTCGGCAATTTCGACTTCCGCATCGGCGTCAGTGATTCTTCCCGACAACATTTTATAAAACGCATCCGTGCGCGTAGAGATTTCCTCGAGGCTCATCCGCATCATCCGCAGCGCGGGAATCTCCGCCCACGCCCCGCGAAGGTACCCGCGCAGGGTTGCTTCCATCGCCGCGATTGTCAGTTTGTCCACGCGCAGCGCCCGGAACAGCGGATGCCGCCGCACTTTCTGCACCAGCTCCTTTTTCCCAGCGATGACGCCCGCCTGCGGCCCGCCCAGCATCTTGTCCCCGCTGAAGAGCACCAGCGAAAATCCTGCCTCCACGCTTTGCCGCGCCGTTGGCTCGCTGATCCCCACGGGCGAAAGATCCACCAGACAGCCGGAACCCAAATCCTCCACCACCGGAAGCCGCGTGCGCTGCCCGAGCGCAATCAACTCCGCCACTTCCGGCTTTTCCGTAAATCCGGACACCGTAAAATTCGAAGGGTGCACGCGCAAAATCACGCACGTCTTTTCGTTGATCGCGTTCTCGTAGTCGGCGATCCGCGTGCGGTTCGTCGTGCCCACTTCACGAAGCACCGCGCCGCTCTGTTCCATAATTTCGGGAATCCGGAAGCCGTCGCCGATTTCGATCAACTCGCCGCGCGAAACGATTGCCTCACCGCCCCTCGCCAGCGCCGCCAGCGTCACCAGCACCGCCGCCGCGCAGTTGTTCACCACAATCGCCGCTTCCGCGCCCGTCAGTCGCTCAATCAGCCGAGCAGTGTGCACATCACGCTTACCGCGCGTCCCGGCAGCAACGTCATACTCCAGATTCGAATACTGCGTGGAGGTTTGCCGAAACTCTTCCAGGATGGCGGCTGGCAGCGGCGCGCGCCCCAGATTCGTGTGCAGGATCACCCCGGAGGCATTGATCACGCCGCGCAGCGAAGGCGCAAGCGCCTGCTCGACACTCCCCACAACGCGCAATTCAATCGCTTCCGCACCAAGGTGACCATCTTCAAGAGGCTGGCCCGAAACAATCTCTCTCCGCAGTTGCGCAAGGACACCGCGAACCGTCTCCACCACGAAACTCCGTTCCATCGAATCGCCCAAAGCCGCTACCCGCGGCCGCAGCAACAATTCATCCACCGACGGCAACTGCCGCAACAGCGCCGTCTGGTCCGCGCTCGACGCGGGTTTTGCTTTTTCCGCCATGCCGCCATTGGAGCACAGCAGGGAATCGCCCCGCAATTGCCAACTATTCCTGCGGCCGGCCCCATACTCCTCCGGCCGTTGTTTCATGCGCAGCGCCCCACCCCTCCGCCGTTGACGTCCGCCAAAACCGCCCCTACGATGAACTCTCGGGGATTTCCACTCATGGCCACTATTGACGAGGATCTCTCGCAACTCGAGCGCGATATTCGTCAGCTCAAGATCGAGTACGACATGTATTTCGGTGGCGGCCGCAAGCGCCCTCCCACCGAAATCGAATGGCGCATTGAACTCCTCGTCAAGCGCTACGGCGAGCGCGGCGGCGACATGAAGTACGGCCAGCGCTTTCGCTTCGGCAATTTGGCACAAACCTACGCGAAGTATAAGGATGTCTTCCGCAAGCGCCTGGCCCAACGCGAAGAGGGCAAAGTGCAGCGCCACTTTGGCGCCGCCGCCAAGGCTATCGAAGCCGAGCGCGCCAGGGCGCAAGCCGCCTCCGACGCGGCCTCCGCCGAAACTGCCAAGGTTTTCCGCGTAGTCTGCACCGCGCCGGAAAAAGAAGCCGACAAAGTCGAGCAACTCTATGAAGCCTTCGTCCGCGCCAAGCAGGAAGCCGGTGAAGAGATGGGCAAGATGACCCGCGCCGCCTTCAACGAATTCGTGCGCAAAAAGACCAAGGATCTCCAGACGCAGAAAAACTGCAACGAAGTTGAGTACGTGGTCGAAACGATCGACGGCCAGGTAAAACTCAAAGCTCTCGTCAAATCCTGATTCTTACCTCCCAATTTTTCCCACAGGTCTGCGTTTCCGGTTTTTTGCGCCTCCGCGTAAACTGTAAGTCCTTTACCGCATGGGAGGCGACATGAGCGTGGAGCGCGCGCTGCTCAGCGTATTCGACAAAACCGGCATCGTGGAATTTGCCCGCAGGCTGGCGGCGCAGAAAATCGAAATTCTCTCGACCGGCGGCACCTCAAAACTCCTGCGAGAAGCAGGCGTGCCGGTGAGGGACGTCTCCGACTTCACCAACTGGCCGGAAATGCTCGGCGGCCGCGTGAAGACGCTGCATCCCAGGGTGCACGGCGGCCTGCTCTACCGGCGCCACAATCCCGACGACCTCAAACAAGCCAAAGAACACGGCATCACGCCGATCGATCTCGTGGTCGTGAATCTGTATCCCTTCGAAGCCACCGCCGCGAAGGAATATCTCCCGCCCGAAGAGCTGATCGAAAATATTGATATCGGCGGCCCCACGATGCTGCGTTCCGCCGCCAAAAACTTCGAAAGCGTCACGGTCGTCACGGACCCGGCCGACTATGATCGCATCGCCAAAGAGCTTGAAACCAAGGGTGACACTTCACTCGCTATGCGACTCGACCTTGCCCGCAAAGTGTTCGGCCTAACGTCGCGCTACGATGGCGTGATCACCATGAATCTCGAGCGGCTCTCACTCCAAGGGGAGCAGTTGGAAGTTCAACAGAAGGGCGGCCTCACCGAACGCGTTTACGTCTCCCTTCGCCGCAAACAGGAATTGCGCTACGGCGAAAATCCCCACCAGGCTGCGGCTCTCTACATTCCAGCGGGCCATCCCGCAACGGGGTTAGCCGCCGCGAAACAACTTCAGGGCAAGGAACTTTCCTACAACAACTATGTTGACCTCGAAGCCGCCCGCAGCCTCGTCGCCGAATTCGAAGGGCCCGCCGCCGTCATCATCAAGCACAACAATCCGTGCGGCGCCGCCGAGCAGCCCACCCTGCTCGATGCCTATGCCAAGGCGCTAGCCAGCGATCCAGTCTCCGCCTTTGGCGGGGTGCTTGCCTTCAACCACATCGTAGACGCTCTCACCGCCGAAGAGGTAGCCAAACTCTTCGTCGAATGCATCGTGGCGCCGGGTTTCGCCGACCGCGCACAGGAGATATTTGCCGCCAAGAAAAATCTGCGCCTGCTGCATCTGCCGCAGGGCGGCCTCGATCACGACAAGGAATTACAGATGAAGCGGATTCTGGGCGGCATGCTGATCCAGCAGCCCGACCTCGGCAACCTGCACGACAAGGAACTGAAAGTCGTCACCAAGCGCGAGCCGACCGCTGCCGAACTCGCCGACCTGAAATTTGCCTGGAAAATCTGCAAGCACGTCAAATCCAATGCCATCGTCTTCGCCAAGGATCGAGCAACGGTGGGCGTGGGCGCGGGACAAATGAGCCGCGTCGATTCCGTCAAAATTGCCGTAATGAAGGCGCAAAACTCGTTGCAGGGAACTGCCGTTGCTTCCGATGCCTTCTTCCCGTTCCCCGACGGCGTCGAAGAAGCCGCCAAAGCCGGCGCCACCGCCGTAATACAGCCGGGTGGCTCGGTGAAAGACCCCGAAGTGATCGCCACGGCCGACCGCCTCGGCCTCGCCATGGTGTTCACCCACATGCGCCACTTTTTGCACTGAGAGCCAGCGCAACGGATTCGGCACTACGCCGACCTGACGGGAGTCTGGCTCGGCTCCCACACGAACCAATGCCTCGTGCGGTTGCACACTGCGCAGACCGAAAGCATCACCGGCACCTCGATGAGTACGCCCACCACCGTAGCTAGCGCCGCCCCGGAACTCGCTCCAAACAAAGCAATGGATGTCGCCACCGCAAGCTCAAAAAAGCTGCTTGCACCGATTAGCGCACCGGGCGCGGCGACCGCGTGCTCGACTCGAAAGAATCGCATCAGTCCGTAAGCGAGCCCGGAATTGAAATAAACCTGCAGAAGAATAGGCACCGCAATCAGGAATACATGCAGCGACTTGCCGGTAAGATTGTCCGCCTGAAACGCGAAGATCAGCACCAGCGTGGCCAGCAACGAAAGGATTGTTACCGGAGAGAACTTGGGCAGCAGAACGTTCTCAAACCATTCCTTGCCGGAGCGGCGGAGAATCACTGCCCGTAGCGAGGCGCCGGCCGCCAGGGGAATCACGATAAATGCTAGGACAGACTGAAACAGAACGACAAACGGCACGGAAAGGGAAGAAGCGCCGCTCACAAGAAAACGGACGATGGGCGCAAAAAGAAACAGCATGATCAGGTCATTCAGCGAGACTTGCACGAGCGTGTACGCCGGGTCGCCCTCGGTCAGATAACTCCACACAAAGACCATCGCGGTGCACGGCGCAGCGGCAAGGATGATGGTACCGGCAATGTAGTGGCTGGCCTCGCCCGGCGAAATCCACGCTGAAAAAACATGCCGGAAGAAAATCCAGGAAATCAGCGCCATCGAGAAGGGCTTGACCATCCAGTTCACGAACAGCGTGATCAGTACTCCCCTCGGCCTCTTGCCGACGGCGCGTATCGAAGTGAAATCCACTTTCATCATCATGGGGATGATCATCAACCAGATGAAAATGGCGATGGGGAGATTGATCTGGCTGCCTTTGCCGAATTCCAAGTTCCGAATCGCGCTGATGCCCCCCGGCCAGAGCTTTCCAAGCAGCACGCCCGCAACCATGCAGAGCGCTACCCACAGGCTAAGATAGCGTTCGAACACGTTCATGCCTGCTGCCGATGATCGCGCAGCGGAAGTTGGGGCGGAAGTATTGATGGATTTCACGATTCACGCCCGATGCGGGTGATTTCTCTCTTCAGCGCCAGGGCGTCCAGCTTTTCGAACGGCAAGCTGAGAAACAAATCAATCCGGCGTCCCAGGGTTACAAACGCGTCGAGGAACGCGCGCGTGAGCTCCTCGGGTGTTTTCCCAAGATTCCCGGGGTCGGGAATTCCCCAGTGCGCGGTATGTGGCTTGCCCGGCCAAACCGGGCAGACCTCCGCCGCAGCGGCATCGCAAACTGTAATCACAAAATCCATTTGCGGCGCGCCAGGCTTCGCGAATTCATCCCAACTCTTGCTCCACAATCCTTCGACCGGGAGGCCCGCCGATTCCAGTTGCTTCAGTGCGTAAGGATGCACGCGCCCGGCAGGGTGGCTGCCCGCGCTGAACGCACGAAAGTTGGGCTTCCCGCGGTGGTTCAGGATGGCTTCCGCAAGAATGGAACGCGAGGAATTCCCGGTGCACAGAAAAAGCACGTTCAATGGTTTGTTCACGGCCGGCCCCTCAATTGCAACAGGGAAGATCAACGCAACCCGGCGGGCAATCACACGCCTGCTGCGCCGGTTTGCTCGCCCGAAGAAACGCGCTCATGAACTTGTCCTTGATCCGCGGGCCAACTTTTTCCGCGTCGAATCCCGCCGCTTCCAGAAACTCGCGCGCTTCTTCCACCTGGTAAACCCGCGTCGGCTCCACTTCGATCGCGCCGAATCCCGCCGCACCCAATTTCTCGACGTACTCCGTCTCCTGCAGCGCGCCGGCGATGCAGCCCACCCACAACTCCATGCTCTTTCGGATTTCCGCCGGCACTTCGCCGCGCAGCACCACGTCGGAAACGGCCAGCCGTCCTCCCGGCTTCAGCACGCGAAACGCCTCGCGCAGCACGCGATCCTTGTCGCCCGAAAGATTTTCCAGCGGTAGAACGACAATCGACTTTATTTTCTCGGCGTTGGCAACTGCGCCTGGAGGATTGCGGAAATGCAAAAACAGAAATAGCGCGGCAATCAGTACGAGCGCTATTAAACCGCTGGCAACCAATTCTCGAAAATGAAATAAAGACTTCGCTCCGGCCGTTGGAGCTGAAGGCTGTTGCGCAAATAGCGTAGTTTCTGCCGGAGTCTTCGCTAATATGGACTCGGCCCCATTGCTGTGGGCTACGGGTTTCTCCGTTTCTCCTAGGTTCATTTCTTCCACGGGAGCAATAAATCGGTATCCACGGCGTGGAATGGTCTCCACAAACACGGGGTTCTCAGGGGAATCGCCAAGGGCTTCGCGCAGCCGCATGATCGCCGTATTTAGGCTGTGGTCG
>Ga0209380_10002908_pt1 | contig 10784 bp, 10 predicted proteins | sample HubBroMetageWFT6_FD_188347 | JGI IMG/M metagenome (GOLD analysis project Ga0209380, IMG submission 188347) | Warmed and freeze-thawed soil microbial communities from the Hubbard Brook experimental Forest, New Hampshire - Hubbard Brook CCASE Soil... | ecosystem: Environmental > Terrestrial >...
ATACCACTTCGCGCTCCTGCCCGGAAGAAAACTTACAGCCGTAGGATTGAAAACCTGTCCGTTTACAAGGATGTAATTAGGCTTCTTCGGTATAACCAGCTCGTCTCCGTCTCGCAGCGGGACGTCGGCACTGGTATTTGCCAACTTGTCTAAGCTCTTCATGTTCGAAGGAAGATGAATCACGACTCGCCCAATGGGTGGAGTCGCCTCAAGCTGCTGCAGCGTTGTGTCGGTCTGTGCGACCGCCGTGAGCTTCGCATTTTTCTGGTCCGGATCGGCCTCGGGCAAGGTCTTCAGGTAACTTTCCTCGTTCTTGACGCGATTCACCAACTCGATGTGGGAGGTCAGTTCCAGCTCGCGAACTTCGCGGCGGATCAACACCGCACCGTAGGGATAGGCTTGCTGGGTAAAACCACCGGAACGCTTCAGCACGGAACTAAGCCGCTCGCCTGGCTCAATCCCATAGCTCGCGGGATGTTGGACTTCGCCTCGCACTGTGACCGAGGAGCCGAGATCACTCCATTGTGCGATTTGTCGAATCGTGAGGACGTCGCCGTTGCGTAGCGGCACATCCTCGCTGGAGTTCCCTGACAAGACGGCTTCGAGTTTGACTTCAAGGCGCTCGCTCGAGTGGCCAGGAGCCGTGCTTGCAGCGAATCGGGTCAGGTCTGCCGTATCCAGGAAAGCGGATCGTGTCGGTCCTCCTGCAACTCTTACCAAGTCTGCAACGCGCATGTTGGAGGGCAAGGGATACCGTCCCGGCTTTGCGACCTCACCCTTGATGTATACCGTCGGAGCTTCCACTTGTGCCGAGTTCCGATGTACCAGAATTCGGTCGCGCGACTGCAGAACTAGATTGTCAACCGGGTTTCCATCGAGTGCGTGGCGAAGATCGACGCTGAGAATCCGAAGAGTTCCGTCGCTCTCTGTACGAAACAGCTGCACTGAATCGAGGGATGCATCGGGAGTGACGCCGCCCGACAGGTAGATCGCATCTCTCAAATGGGCCTGGCCCGAGGTGTGATACTTGCCTGGGGAGCGAACTTCTCCGCCTACCCATACGTCAGGAGGGGGCTCAAAATCGAAACGGCTGAAAATCCGCACCGTGTCGAGGGGCTTCAGGACTGGCGCGGAAGCCGGATCTGCAAGGGCAGCCGAAAGGTCGACGCTTTCTACGCTGGGGTGGAAGTCCGGCTTGTTCAAACGGATGATTTCAGCGTAATGAGCCGCTGGTTCTGGAAGGAGGTCGCCATAGGATGAGATCAGGTCGGTCAGCTTCATTCCCGGCTTGTAGGAGTATCGACCCGGGCGCAATACGTGGCCCTGAAGGTAAATGGCGTCTTCGTTGTAGGCGGCGATGGGGAAGATGTGCACTTGATCGCCATCGCGAATCTTGAAATCTTGCAGTTGCTTGTTGAGCCGATCAGGATCGGTGGTCGCCGTCAGATCGAGGGTCAGCATGGTCCGCTTATCGTGGGCTTCGAGCCGCTGCACCTCGATATGGCGCAATGCTGCGGCCGGTAGAATTCCGCCTGCCAATTCAAGAACTTCGTCCAAGGATGTCTCATCGAGCAGTTCGTATACTGCCGGGCGGCGTACCATGCCGTCGACAGTCGCTTGAGGTCCGATCGGGGGCACCAGTAAAGTGTCGCCATTCTCCAGTCGCTTCAAGTCGGCGCGGATGCCATGGAGCAGCAAATCATAGGCGTCCACCTGCTCTACGAGTTCTTTGCCGCGGTAGTGTTTGAGCGAACGCAAAGATCCCTGACCGGTGACGCCTCCAGCGGCAAACAGCGCATTGAGCGGCGTTGAAAGGGAACTGATGTCATAGGCGCCCGGTTGCGCGACCTCTCCTACCACATAGACGCGCACGGTTCGCAAGCGGGAAATGGAGACGTCGGCGGAAACATCCCGGTATGCACCTCTGAGTGCATGCTGAATTTCCAACTGCACGTCGCCGAGGCTCTTGCCAGTTACCAATACTGGACCTGTCTCCGGTAGCGCGATGCGCCCCTCTCGATCCACGAGCCGGACCAGTCGCTGCGTAACGCTGCCCCACACGTCAACGGACAAACTATCGCCGGTTCCCACTACATAGTCAGGTCCCACGGGCAGGTCCATGGGAATCACATCCGGCTGATTTATGGTGTTGCGGAATATTTCTGAGCCGAAACGCTCCGGCGGACGCTGCCATGCCGCCGCCTGCACATACATATCGTAGAGCGAAGGAACGTCGGCATAGGGATTGGCCGCACGCACCATCTTCACCGGCGACACATCTTCTTGACGTTCCGTGGCTCTCGGCCGCTTGTTCGAACCCATCGATCCTTTAGGAATGTCGTTTCTAGCAGTGGTATCCCGCGAACTCGCCCGGTCGGCGTAGGGGCGATTGCTCTGCGCCGCGGTCAAGTCGTCTGGTGCGGGGATGTTGGATCCTTGAGAACCGAATGGCGTATCGGCGCCGGACTTGATCGCATTCGATGCCAACTCGATCTGGGCGGCGGTTGGCAGCTGCCCACGCAGGTCAAGTCCAGCCATGGACAAGTCGGTCTTCATCGTACGAGGCGCCGAAATCGAGGGTTGTGTATCCGGCGGATACTGCGGATTTGTGTCGGGAACAGGAGGTGCGTTCTCACGCTCCCGCTCACTCCGACCAGGAGTCAGGCTTCGGGTGCCGGAGTTTTCGCACTCGCTGTCCTGTTGTTTGTCGCATGCGGTGGTACGCTCCAGGTCTTGACTGTTCTTTTCAGGGCGCAGCGACTCGGTGTCTTCCTGAGCTTCGACCTGAACCAGACGCCGCGCACGCTCCTTCAGTACCAGATCCTCTTCTTTGGCAAAGCTTGAATCCGGATTTGGCGACGGCATCAAGTACCCGTATCGCTGGACCAGGCGGGTCGCAACCGACCGAAAGGTCACATCCCGATCGAGGCGGTCGAATATGGCCTGGTCGGATAGATTCGAGTCTTCCACGACCTGTCCGTTGTCGGTAGCCTCCTTGGCGACCCACTGCTTTAACTCCACTAACAGGCCCGCATCCTTGACTAGCACTGCTTTGATCTGAACTGAGGATGCGGCCACGCGGTTCAGGTTGTCTTTTGCGAGGTCGGATAACCCAGACATGCGGTTCCCTCGACTGTCCCCCTGCGGGGTGCGAACTTGTTCGTTACTCTGACCATACATCAGCGGGCAGAGGATGAGCAGTGCCGCGCAACGTGCGGATGTTCCGAGCAGTTTCCTGGACGCGAACCACAAAGTCATACTCACATGGCCTCCAGATCAGCCTCATCCACTTCGACAGCTACCGAGCGCATAATCAGGTCGATCGAGAAAATAATGCGGCAGCAGTCTTTCCTGCGCACGATGATGCCTTCCAGCCCCTGCATAGGGCCGCTGTGTACCCGGACTCGGCGCCCCACACGCAGGTAGGGGTGAGGTTCGACCTTCAGTTCGCCGGACCATCGAGTTCGCAACGCCTCGATCTCCGCGATTGGCAATGCGGCGGGCTGTCCGTTGAATGACACAAGCCGGACTACGCCGGGCACCTGCAGCACGAGCAATTTGCTCGCGAGCGCCATGCGCACGAAGACATAACCGGGGAACAGAACCAGTTCTAACTCCTTGCGGCGGTCTTTCCATCGCCGCATGGAGCGATATAGGGGAAGGAAGCAGGGAAAACTGAGTTGTTCGACTTGTTCAGCGACGCACTTTTCGTGGCGCGGGAACGTATAGATGGCATACCAATTCTCCGGTCGCGGCGCCTGCGATACTCCAACTGTTGGCGACATTGTTCGTAAGTCCCTTAACCCGCCAGCTGCAGCTTCGCCCCCTCACTTACAGGGCTATCGTGAGCTAAACCCATTCATTCAAAAGAGTTGGCAACAAGCTGCGCTGCTTACCGAACCGTCGAAGCAATCGGCACCAGCCGGCGGCGCCCGACCGCAGCCGCACGGCGTTCAAAATGCCGGAGAGAAACCACGGCAGCTGCGCGAGTGGGCCCGAACTAGCCCAGTTGCCGGAGGGCAGCGAGAATTGCCGAAGACTAAGCGAAACACTGCTGGTGCAGACTACGGCGAAACCTCTACCCCGGTGCGCTTCACCAAGGGTCCATCTCCACTCTCGCGCCGGCCTCAGGGCCGCGCGGGAATTTGCCCACCTAGAGCCTCGATATTCTCGACCTTGATTTTGTTCTTTGCCAGAGTTCCCAGCACGCGAACTCTTTGGCCTGCAAATGCCCCGGCTTTGTCCTGATCGTCGAGGACGTAGACCGTCTTTCTGTCCGCGTCGAACAGAACATACTTAGAGCCAAGTTGCGCGCACTTAATGGTGCAGGTGTTCTTGTCGCGCCCCATACTCTTCATTTCGTCCATCATTTTTTCGTGCGTGCCGTCTTTGGCGCAGAGCGAATCCATGATCTCGCCAGAAAATGTCTGCGCGTCAGCTTTACCGGACTGCTCCTTTGGCTGTGCCTCCATTAGTGGCGTGGCGAGGAGGAGTCCCAAACAAACGGTGAGAATAGTGCTCGAATGAATTTTCATTATTCCTCTTTAAGTCTTGGCGGTTGTAGAGCTATTGCACTCAAGCAACTTAGTTAATGCGGAGCGTCGAATTGTCACGCAGAGGTCAACACTTTGTAATTTGGTTGTCGCAACATGGTCCAAGAAGTGACAAATTGTTTACCTGCATCTGACAAGCGGCGCGCATTGCTCGTCTAGTTTTTTCCCTGAGGAAAACACCATGTCCCATCAAAGTGTCACGCGCTGGTTTGGAATCGCTCTTGTCGGATGCCTGATTGGCTGCAGTCAGCTTGCCTCTAGTCAAGCTTCATCCAGCGTGAATGCCGTGCCTGCGTCAAATCTTGGAATTTCTTTCGTGGAAGGTTCTGTGTCGCAAGTCATCGTGGAACGCGACGGGATGAAATACGTTGTAGACCTAGCCTCCCACCAGATCACTCGAGCCGATGCCCCGAGCCAGGGTGCGTCCACCGGGCCAACGCAATCCGTTACAGCTGGGGCCCAGCCGGCAACCGCTCAGTCCGCAACCGCTCAGCCGGCAACCGCGCAGCCCGCTCCCGAAAAGTCGGCGTCCGCCAAAAGCAAGTTCTATAAACCTGGGGACGATTTTCTGTTCAATGTTCCCACCGGCCGCCCAGTCGAGCGGCACAGCCTCGTCATAAATTTCACTCACCGGTTTCCGTACGAAGCGGCATTCACCGGACCAGGACGCGGAGATACGCTCTTGGGGCTCGACGACTTCTCTGTTTCGTCGCTCGGTTTGCGTTATGGAGTGACCTCGAAACTCTCAGTGTTCGCTTACCGCTCCCCCAGCGTCATCGGACGCCCTATCGAGCTGATGGCCGCCTATAACTTTCTCGACGAACACCACGGCAATCCCGTAAATGCCGCTTTCAGATTCTCCGTGGACGGGCAGAATAATTTCTCCAGCAATTTCGCCGAGAACCTTGAGCTGATCGTTTCGCGAAGCCTGGGCCACCGGGCGCAGTTGTATGCCGTCCCTACCTATACGATTCACCAGCGCCCCCTGCTTTCCAATCCGGGGTCGGCTCTCGCCGATGACATGCCCGATCAACCTTGCAGTGCGCCGTTAGCGGCGGGGATTGCCCCTTCGTTCAATGCGCGTCCGTGCGCGGACACGTTTTCTCTGGCCGCCGCAGTCTCGGTCGACATCCGGCCCACCGTGGCGCTTGTTGCTGAAGTCACACCTACGTTGGTGAATGCTCGCGAGCTGGCGATTCATCGCCCCGAGTATGCCTTCGGCATCCAGAAGAAGATATGGAGGCACGCTTTCACCTTCGGACTATCCAACGGGCCGGGATCGATAGTTTCGCAACGGGGAGGCACACGCGCGACTTTCGTGCAGGATCCAACGGCGGATAAACCGGGCGGGTTGTTCGTCGGCTTCGATTTGACGCGTCAATTGTTTTAGAAACGGAAAAAGCGGCAGGACGAAAAATGAACGATTCAATTTCAAGTCGGACTGTTCCCGGGAGCGGCTACTGCCGTCGGGTACAGACAGGCTTGTCGGTTGACCTAGCAGCGCTAAGCCTTGTCACAATAGTCGCTCCGGAGGACCCGTGGGTAAGTTCATTCTGGGTGTGATCATTACTGCTGCTGTTTTGGTTATAGGCGGACTCAGCTTTGCCATGTTGGGTTTCTTGCCCACTGAAGCAACCACTGCCCCGCCCAGATTCGAGCAACGCTTGGCCCACGGCGCGCTCGACGCCTCCATGAAGCGTCACGCACCTCAGGTGACCAATCCACTGCCCCCGAGCGGCCAGAACCTGATCGACGGCATGAAGATCTACTACGTGAACTGCTCCCTTTGCCACGGCGGGCTTGACCGAAAGCCCGCCCCATTAGCCAAGAATTTCTATCCGCCCGCTCCCAATCTGATTTCCGATCCGCCGGACGATCCGGAGTGGCACATCTTCTTTACGATTCGGACTGGCGTCCGTTACACCGGCATGCCCGCCTGGGAAGGCGCCCTCACCGACCAAGATATGTGGAAGGTCACTTCGTTCCTCTCCCAGATGCACAGACTCCCGCCCGCTGTCCGGGAATATTGGCAGGAAACCTTTAATGTCGATCTTCAAGCCGATGAAACGGGAGAACGCCACGAACAAAACGAAGGCGCCAGGCATTAGGCCGGCTTGACCGGAAGTGGAAGACGTTTTCCTTCGAGGTCTCGGAGCGCGCCGATTTTCCGACGCCTATTCCGTAGCCGGCGGGATGTACAGAGAACAAACGCACCGTCGGCAAATTGAATCTGCTGCGATATCGAGGTTCGCCCGAAACCTCAAGGCCTCCGGTCCGTTCAAGATGTCAGGCAGGCTCTGAGTCCGGATGTTTCCCATCGCTGCATGAAAGAAACACGGGTGCACTTCGCCAGATGCGTCAATTACGGCGGAAACCCAAGGTGCATTACAACGCGGAGCCACGTCAGGAACTTGGCCAAGCTGAGCACGGAAATGAAGGACGATTTTGCGCAGCTTGCTAGCGGTTTCAACGATAAAGCCGGAGTTCAGTTCAAGACTAAACTGGCTTATCAGCTGTTCGATCTCTAAGTCCAGGGCTTCGACTTCCCCGGCGTTAAGCGCGATCTGGTGTTGCCGGCCTTGACCCCATCCCTGTGGCCGATTGAAAGCACTGGATGTAAGGTCAGCCGCCAAAAATGAAATGGAATCCAATCCAGTTTCTTTTGCACAGGCAATGGTCGCACGAAGTGAGCGGTAATTCTCTTTTTGCACAGTACAACGCGCGCGGACCATCATGCCGGCGCGGGCTTGCCGTAACGCCCGAACACCCCTTGCCATCCGTTCATAAGCGCCTGGCACACGGCGAATGCGATTATGCACTGCCGATGGTCCATCAAGGGACACGATGACATCGTCGACACTCGCCGCAATCATCTCTGCTTGGGATTCCAGCAGCAACCCCGCGGTGAGGATAGTAACGCGAATGTTCTCGGACCGAAGCATTTGAGCCAGATAGGGCAACTGGCTGTTCATTTGGGGCTCGCCACCGGAGAAGACGACCCAGCGGACCTCTAACTCCCGGAAGGAAGCTAGGTGCTGTTGCAAGTCCACCTGCGTTATTTCCTCAGGCTCCCGAATCCTCCAGATGTCGCACATCACACATCGACAATTGCACTGATTGTGAGGTGAAATGACAATGACCGGGAGACTACGAATCACGTGGGCGCTCAGCTTCGCGGGAACGCTTGTTGACGCATCCACCAGCGGCGTTATCGAGACCAGTGTATTCATCGCGCTTTCATGCACAAGTCCGCTCAAATTTGAGGAGGATATGATCGGCAAGCGAGCGGATCCCCGGGCACTCTCCTAACAAAGGATCGATCCGCGTTTGTACGGCAAACGCTCGTGGAAAGCGGAGTGCCAGCCGTTCAAGATAGCTGGGTGGCACTGAGATGCCGATTCCCTTGACCGACTTCAGCCGAAATTCCGGGGCGAACGTGCGCGTCACCGATCGTACCGAGGGATAGAAAACGCGAGCCACTGCCCCATCCGCCAGCCGCGCGTCGACACCTTCGCGATGAAAACGCCGAAATGCTTTTCTCGGGTTAGCGTGGGCGAGATACCAAATAACCTCCCACAGGCTGCAAGGCCCCATCAGACAAAACAACACCGGGGCTCCCGGGTGAAGCACTTGGCCCAGGTCTGAGGCCAACCGCCTCAAATCTTCGACGCAATTAAGAGCGCCAAAATTAGAGAATGCTCCATCGAAACCGCGTTCTTCTCGCAGTTGAATGATCTCTTCTGCACCCAATAAGTGTGGCTGCACAAACTCTGAATTTCCAGTTTTTCTCACACGTCGCGTGGCCACCGCTAGCATTCGCGGAGAACTATCGCACGCCACCACTCGTACGCCGCAGCTCCCGAGTAAGCACGCATCAACGCCCGTCCCGCAGCCGATTTCCAGCACGCGATCGCCAGGAGCGAACGTTTTTTTCAGTTCGGTCCACACGGATGCGCGCTGAGCCTGGCCGATTTTCGATTCAGTGAACAACTCGTCATAGTGATCGGCTACGGCATCAAAGGGCGCAGTGTAGGGTGATCTGTCTACAGATAACATTCGTTCAGATCTCCACTTCCGCAGCAGTCGCATTCAGATTCGCACGGGCTTCTGTGATTCTTGTTTGCAATTCCGTAACGGCCGAAGAGTCGATAACAGCCGCCTTCATCAGGCGCTCCAGTTCGACCTCGTTCCGCAGCAGCTTGTCAGCATGGCTATAGAACTGACGCGAGTGCCGGCCACGAATCCCGACCTCGCGGTCAGATCCCACATTCCATGGTTTTGAATTCTTGACCCGATTCTCTACTTCTAGGAAATAGGGTGTGCCTTTGATCGGATAGGCAACGGTCGTGAAAAAAATATCTGGATCAGTTCTCTTGACGTGTTCAACCGTCGCCTCAATGTCTGAAAGTTCCTCGCCTTCATAGCCCCACATGAGGAACATGCCAGTCTGGATGCCGTGCGAGCGGCACAAGGCCACAGCGGCCCGAACCTGCTCGACAGTAACACCTCGTTCCATGGCGTCGAGGATCCGTTGCGATCCGCTTTCGGATCCGATCCATACCCGAAAGCAACCCATGTCGGCCAATGTTTCCACCACACGTGGGTTCAGGCGGTCGGCGCGGGAGATACACTCGAAGGGGACCTTCAGGCTTCGCCGCTTTAATTCCTCAGCATATTCAAACAACCAGCCAGGGTGAATGGTGAAGACGTCATCCGCCATCCATGCCATGTCCGGCTTATATTGTTTAACCAACCATTCGAGTTCGTCGGCAACATCAGTCGGCTTTCTGCGACGATGCGTTTTCCCGAAAACTTCGTGGCTGCACCATCGGCAGTGGTAGGGGCAGCCACGCGCTGTAATAAGAGATACGGACCCCTGGCCATGGTGTTCCCGCCAAGTCTTGACGTATTGCGAAAAATCGATCGACTGCCGGGCCGGCCAGGGCTGAGCGTCGAGGTCGCGAATCTGTTGCCGCGGCTTTGTCCGCACAATCGCGCCATTGGCATCGCGGAACACAATGCCGTCTACGTGGTGGAGAGCCTCCAGACTGTGCAAGCGAAGCGCTGGAACCAACTCTTCCATCGTCAATTCCCCTTCGCCGATCACCACAACGTCCGCCCCCGCTTCCAGGTATTCCGAGACGTATGCGCCGGGTTCCGGCCCACCGACCACGGTCTGCCAACCCGCCTGCCGTGCCACTCCTAAAATCTCGATCGCGTTGGACCGAGTCATGAGGTTGGCATAGACGCCCAGTACTTTCGGAGGCGCATGTTGCAACAGCGCAAACAGTTGTTTGCGAGAGGAAAATGTGGAATCGAAAACCTCAACATCCATGCCTTTCTCACGAAGATGCGAGCAGATATACAGAATCCCAAGCGGAGGATAAGGCTTCATGATTTGAAGCTCTTTGGGATCTTCGTACAAGAAATACCCGTGGGTGAGAAGTAGGTCCATAGTGGTCAGAAAGAGCGCATTGATTTAGTCATCACCACTCGCGACATTTACGTCGGCATGCAATTGCACCAACGGCGTGCTGGCACAAATAGCGGGAAGCGTGGGACGAGGGTTGCGACAGGATTGCTCCAGGCGCACGACATTGTTCCAAAGCGCTTCCGCCGGAGCCGTCGTTCCTTCCATCTGCGAGGAGGCGTTGCTGGCGTCAACCTGAGCGTGCAGCGCATCATGTAGCGCGTGGTAGAACTCGTCGGTGTAGGCGCCCTGAAACATCATAGAAAGATCGTCGCTGTCTGACCAATTGGTTTTTTGTCCGATTTGCATCTTCACCTGCTCGAAAAACTTGGTACCGGGCAGCGGATATGAAACTGATACACCAATGTCCTCAGGTCGGGTCGCGCGAACCATCTCCACCGTCTTCTGAATGTCATCCCATGTCTCTCCGGGATACCCAAACTGGAGGAAATAGCTCGCGCGTATACCTTCGTTGCGCAGGTTCTCCGTCGCAATGGCGAACTGCTCAATATGAGTTCCTTTTTCCATCGCGTCGAGGATCTTTTGTGAACCTGACTCGACTCCCATCCAGACCTCCGCACAACCCGCTCGGCGCAGAGCCCGCACGGTATTCCTGGTCATCAAGTCCACACGCGACTGCATCTTGAAAGGAAGGACTGCGTCCAGGCGCTCGACTTGTTCCGCAAGGTCGGTTACCCATTTTGCCTGCAACCCAAAAATATCGTCGGCAAACCACAGATGTTGCGCGTAGCAGTCATGCT
>Ga0209380_10002909_pt1 | contig 10783 bp, 10 predicted proteins | sample HubBroMetageWFT6_FD_188347 | JGI IMG/M metagenome (GOLD analysis project Ga0209380, IMG submission 188347) | Warmed and freeze-thawed soil microbial communities from the Hubbard Brook experimental Forest, New Hampshire - Hubbard Brook CCASE Soil... | ecosystem: Environmental > Terrestrial >...
CGTGGATGCGGACATATCCGTCCTTCCCCAGTACCTTCACAATAATCGGTATCTCCGTGCGAAATCGTGCGAAACGTCGGGTGGCAGACTTGTGCATGGCTCGGAACCTTAAAGAACCGACAAGTAGAATAATGGATTGTGTCCGAGTCTGACAGTAACTTTGGGACGACTGCTCGGAGCACCAAAGAGCTTCGTTTTGGAATCGACGCAAGCATTGGCACATGAAAACAAATCGAGGGGGCATCTGCTTTTTTATTGCGAAAGATGACTTGACACTTGTATTTTTAGAGAACCGGGAGCACACTGTGCTCACCGATTAGAAGGGAGAGGGGATGAACATTAAAACCTTCCGATATTTGTGGACGGATGATGAGGGACAGGACATTGCTGAATATGCCGTCATGCTGGCAGTGATCCTGGTACTGGTAGTTGGAACCATTCGATTGATTGGTGGGAGTTCAAATAACGTATTTTCTGCAGTCGCCAGTTCGATTGGCGGGTAGCTGCCGCGAAGCCGCAACTCGGTTCCCGTGCAGAGCCAGACCCATAAGGTCTGGCTGCTTTTTGTCCGTGATACAACAGGGTCACCCACCAACCTGCCCAGAAGTAACATCCGGTGGTAGCCCTCCTCTGGTATGATCTTTCGAACAGTGCATCTGGCCAGACCGGTTGGCTACCATGTTCATGCCTCATCCCAATCTCAGCGACCAAGTGAATGCCAACGTCGTCCAGTCAGAAATCGAGGGCGGCGTCTCTCTCGGCGACTTGCCCCCATCTACCGTGCTCGAAATCCAAACCCAACACCATCGCTACACCGCAGTGTTCCTGGGCGAAAGTCAGGCGCTCATTTCCGGGCATCCGGAATATTGCCCGGAACCCGTGTTGGTGGCAATCGCCGGCTCAACCTGGGGCGGGTCGATGCTCAAACTGCGTTACATCGGTCGCGGCATGCACCTCGAGTTTTGTCATCCCGAATATCGCACGCCCATTGTCACCTCCCGCATTCAGGAAGTCCGGGAGCGCGTCCATCTAGATTACGAAAAATCCAACGCGACCGGCAATTCGCCAGGCACTGCCAAGCCGGCGCCCACCGACTCTGTGCCCGCGCCCAGCATGCTGGTGCGCGGAACTTTCACAAAGCCTTCGTAAGCGGCGCCCAAGTCTGATCTGTTGCCGGATTACTGCGCCAACCCAATGCGGCGGACTAACGGCTGGACGCGGGGCTCGCCCCGGAGCGGGTCGTAAATTGGATCCACCTTCAGGGCCGTGAGGCTACTGGACGCTGCCGGTAAGCATTTCTAGCTCGACCAACGCCTTGTCGTTCTCGCCCATACCGATGTAGGCGACAGCAAACGCCAAGGTATCCAGCGGGCTATTCCGTTCTGGCTGTTCGCGTGCTTCGAAAGAAGTCGCGGTCTTCTGGCAAAGGCCGAGGAGGCACGTGGTAAGATTTGGCCGTGCTCATCACCGATACAAGCTCCCTGGCGCAAGCCGTCCAACTCAAGATTCAGCGGGCCATGACGGGAGAACAGCGCCTGCTCACGGCGTTTGAGATGAGCCTGTTTGCCCGAGAATTGTCCAAGCAGCGGATTCGGCGTGGGCATCCGGAGTGGTCGGAAACACAGGTCGCGCGAGAACTTGTAAGGCTGGCATTCCTGCCGGGACCAATGCCGGCGCGGCTGCGATGAGCGTCCCGGAAGTCTTCCAAAGGATCACGGCGGCGCTTGATCAAGCTGGCTTTGCGTAGATGCTTTCCGGATCGTTTGCCAGTGCTTACTACGACGCTCCGCGGTCAACCCAAGACATCGATCTCGTAATTGCAGCCACCCCGGCACAGTTGCGCGCATTCGTTCAAAATCTGCCGAGCGACCAATATTGTGCGGATGTAATGCGGCGCTGGAAGCACACAAGCGGCAGTCGTTGTTCAACGTGATTGACTTGGCAAGATCGACTTGATCATCCGCAAATCCCGTGCTTTTAGCCAAGAGGAGTTTCGCCGTCGCCAACGGGTCGACCTGCAGAATCTACCTCTTTATGTCGCGAGTGCCGAGGATGTCGTGGTCGCGAAACTCGAATGGTCCAAACTAGCACAATCTCACAGACATATCGAAGACGTTGCGGGAATATTGAGAGTGCGATGGGAATCGCTAGACCGTGCCTACCTAGCAAAATGGATCGTCGAACTCGGACTAGAGAAGGAATGGAACGACGCGCAGCATGCGGCCGGGATTCGGAGCTGAAATGAGCTCGGCGTTTGGCCGCCCCGTGGATTTATTTCGCCTTGCAGAAATCTTCCACCGCAAACATCTGGCCGTTTCGTTCCGCCACGCCGATGCCTACGGAATCCATGTCGCTATCCAGGATGTTGGCGCGATGTTGCGGAGACCTCAAGAAGCTCTGGTGAATCGCTGTCGCGTTTTGTCCCTCGTCCACGTTCTCGGAAATCCAGCTGAACTGGGCGCCGGCCGCTTTCGCGCGGGAGAGCAGATTGGGCTCGCCGGGAAGTTGGTGAGAGATCGTTCCTTGCTCTGCCATGCGCTGCGCGTGCGCACGGGCAGCGTTGGCGAGGGCTTCGTCTGGCTTGAGGGACGGCAGTCCATGCGCCTTCCTTTCCTGGTTGGCTGCATTGAACAGCTGGCGCTCCGCATCTGACGTCTTCTGCTGCGCCCGGGCGCTGGCCGAGGTGAGAGTCAGCAGAGTGATCAGCGCCGCTATTCGATGTCGAATTCGCATGAAAAGTTCTCAGGGCAATCTAACCCTGCTCGTGGCGTTTCCACTCGATTGTAGGAACATTTCCCTGAGGGCTTAAGCCCACGTTATCTTCGCCGCGATCGGTACGGCTGAAGAGCCTGCTGGAAAACATCGAAATCAGCGGCTGGAATCTTGAAGGGGCGCGGCTTCCAGCCACACCGTACATCGTTTTCAAAGACTTACGCACGGCTGGGAAGCCGTGCCCTTTCAAAACTCCAACGCCGAGAGCTTTTCCGCAAAGCCTGAAGCCGTCCCTCCCGAGACCCTTGAGCCGCGTTTTGCCATTGCATGCTAGCTCGCCCCAGCACGAGCGCGGACGCTCGCGCTTACACTTACTCGATGCCCAGATCCTTCCACTTCTTGTCCACCATAGCTTTGGTCTTTTCGTCCATCAAGATTTCATCCGGCCATGGCCGAGTGAATCCTTCGCTCGCCCACTTGCGGGTGGCGTCGATGCCCATCTTCGATCCGTAGTTAGGCAGGCGGGAAGCGTGGTCGAGCGAATCGACCGGGCCCAGCATGAACTGAATATCACGCTCCGGGTCGATGTGGTTGAGCACTTTGAGCGTAACCTCGCCAATATCCTGCACGTTCACGTCTTCATCGACCACGAGAATGCACTTGGTAAACATCGCCTGCCCGAGCGACCAGACAGCATTCATCACCTTGCGCGCCTGTCCTGGATAAGACTTCTTGATGGAAACGATCATCAGGTTATGAAAAACGCCTTCGACCGGAAGGTTGATGTCGACAATCTCAGGAATGGTCAGCCGCATAAGCGGAAGAAAAATACGCTCGACCGCCTTCCCCATCCATCCGTCCTCCATCGGCGGCTTCCCCACAATCGTGGTCGAGTAGATGGGATTCTTGCGATGCGTAATGCAACGGAGATGAAAAACCGGATAAAGATCCTCCAACGAATAGAAGCCGGTGTGATCTGCAAAAGGGCCTTCCGTGCGAAGTTCGTCCAGGTTTACGTGGCCTTCCAGGATGATTTCTGACGTGGCTGGGACTTCGAGGTCTACGGTTTCGCACTTTACCAGTTCGACTGGTTTCTGGCGTAGGAATCCGGCAATTAGATATTCCTCGACGTCGGGAGGAGCAGGGACGATGGCGGAAAACGTGATTGCGGGATCGGTGCCGATGGCTACGGCGACTTCCATTTTGCCAGTGGGCCGGTCGCCCTCGGGGATGAGCGAACCGCCGGATGAACGGGCCATTATGTCTACCGCTGCACGCGCGGTGGCGGCCGGGCTTTGCCCGGCTGGACGGGCGGGGGCCCCCGTCCCCACGCGATCTTTGACCGCACGGTCTTCGTCCGCAGCGGCTCGCATACGCTCGCGGTAGTGTTCGGCTCCTACTTTTTGTCTTTGCCAGTGCATGCCAGTGGTGCCCCCGTCGTAGACCTGCATGCGATACATTCCTACATTTCGTTTGCCGCTTTTGGGATCTCGCGTGACCACGCACGGTAGTGTGATGAAGCGGCCGGCGTCTTTTGGCCAGCATTGCAGAATGGGGAACTCATCGAGCGAAAAATTGTCGCGGCGAATGACTTCCTTACACGGCCCGGTGGAAACTGTTTTCGGAAAGAACTTTCCCATTTCCGCCAGCATGGGCAACATCTTTACTTTGTCGAGGAATCCTTGCGGCGATTTTACGTCCATGAACTGGCGGATGCGGTCGGCAACCTCGTCGAGCTTTTCCACTTCGAGCGCAAGATCCATTCGGCGGGCAGAGCCGAATTGGTTGATGAGCACTTGGGCGCCGGGATGGCCTTTGATGTTTTGGAAGAGCAGGGCAGGGCCACCGGGCGAGGACGCCCGGCCTCCATCGTTTTTGGCGGGCATCTTGCTGACGCGGTCGGTGATTTCGGTGATCTCCAGAATAGGGTCGACTTCGGTACGGATTTTTCTTAGTTCGCCGGCTCGGTCGAGCGCGGCGATCCAATCACGCAGATCGTCGTAGGCCAAGAGTTCCCTCGTTGCGAAACGCGATTATAAAGCACTCTGGAAAAACAGAAGCCTTGAACCACCGAGGACACAAAGGTACCCGTGTTGTTATTTCGGCGCTTTGACCGGCAATTGAGATATCTTTGATCTAGCAATCCAGAGAGGTGAAGGCTTGAAACGACGAGTGATGATTACGGGCATGGGCGTGGTCAGTCCTAACGGCGCGGGGAACGCTGCTTTTTCGGAGGGCGTTCTGCAGGGGCGAAGCGGGGTGCGGCGGATCTCGCGTTTTGATTCGGGGGAAATTCCCGTCCAGATTGCCGGCGAGGTTCCTGACTTCGACGAACTGGCTTGGGTGGAAAAGCGCGACCGGAAACATGTGTCGCGGGTGTTGCCACTGGCTCTGGCCGCGGCCACGGAGGCCCTGGGCAACGCTGGTTTCGATCCCGCTTCCCTGGCGCTCGAGCAGAGACGTCGTTTTGGCGTAATCATTGGTTCGGGCGGCGGATCCCAGGAATTCACCGAGGAGCAATATCGCCTGTTCTTCCATCAGCAATACAAGCAGATGAGTTTGTTCTGCGTGCCAACTGGAGTGATGGGTGCGCTTTCGAGCGAACTGAATGTGCGCTTCGGTTTGCGCGGGTCGAGTCATGTGATCACGACGGGTTGCACTTCTTCGACGGACGCATTCGGATATTCCTTGCGGCAGATTCAATCAGGACGGTTGGATATGGTGTTGAGCGGCGGAGCGGACGCGCCCATCGCACTGGGAATTATTAAAGGCTTCGTGCTGATGAAGATTCTGACCGACTCGTGGAACCATGCGCCGGAGCGGGGATCGCGTCCATTCTCGGTAGATCGCGACGGCTTCGTGCTGGCTGAGGGGGCATGGATGTTTGTGCTCGAGGAATACGAACACGCGCGGGCGCGGGGAGCGAAGATGCTGGCGGAAGTCTGTGGGTATGGATCCACGTGCGAGGCGTTTCATCGGGTGCGGTTGCAGGAGTGCGGCGAAGAGCCGGCTCGGGCGATCGGATTAGCCATGAAGGAAGCTGGAATCGCTGCATCGGATGTGGATTACGTGAACTTGCACGGCACTTCCACTCAGCTAAACGACCGGATTGAGACGCGGGCTCTGAAGCTGGCGCTCGGCGAACGGGCGCGGCAGGTTCCGATGTCGGCGTTGAAGTCGCAGATCGGGCATCCCCAGGGAGCGTGTGGTGCGGCGGGGGTTGCGGCTACGATTGTGGCGATGCAGAACGGACAGATTCCACCGACGATCAACCTCGAGACGCCCGATCCCGAGTGTGACTTGGATTATGTGCCAGACGTGGGACGCAAGCAGTTGGTTGAACACGCGGTGTGCAATTGCATTGCGTTTGGGTCGAAGAACTCGGCGCTGGTGCTAAGGAATTGCGCTTGACATCGATTACTGATTGGCATCGCGGCGCGCAGAGTTGCTCTTCGCGGACGGGCGGGGACGCCGGTTCTCCATTTTCGTCAAGCTAGCAGGCGGCGGACTGTGTTTTCTACTGTGGGCCAAGCGTTTGAGCGGGGATCGATCAGGTCGAAATGGCCGGCGGTTGCGATTTCTGTGTAATGCACATCCTCTCCATTCTTCTTCTTTAGCTCGGCATACTGGCGACTGAAATACGACGGGACGGTGTCATCCCCGGCGCCGTGAATTAGCCATTGCGTGGTTTGATGGTCGATCGCGAGTTGCATGGGATCGGCTTCGCGGTAATGCTCTGTCACCTCGCTGGGCTTGCCTCCGAGAAACTCGACGACTGCGTTGTTACTGAGGTGTTGTTCCCACGCTTGCTGCAAATTCAGTATGCCCGCGAGAGAGACCACACGCTTGAGAGAGGATTCGTGGGCGGCGAGGCAGAGGGCGAGTTGTCCGCCGGCGGAGTGGCCCATCACCGCGACTTTGGTCGAGTCGAGGTCGTATCGTTTTGCAATTTGCGCGACGTAACGATAAGCGTTGCGAATGTCTTCGAAGGTGCCGGGCCAGCCTCCGCCGCGATTGCCGACGCGGCGGTACTCGATGTTCCAGGTGGCAATTCCTTTAGAGGTCAGCGCGGCGCAGAGGTGTCCGCAGTGGGCCAGGTCGTACTTGACGCGCCAGTAGCCTCCGTGAATGGCCATCGCCACCGGGAACGGGCCCTTGGTTTTAGGAAGGCGAATATCTGCAAACTGATTGGGATCGGTGCCGTAGGAGAGTCGGGCATCGGCTGGGGGTGGCGGGAGGTCGAGAATATCTTCCGAGGACATTGGTTCGGGCGTCTTTCGTCATTTACCAGTTACCAGTTACCAGTTCCTGGTTCTTGGTTCTTGGCTCTTGGTTCTCAGGACGATTGTAATCGTGATGTCACCGGTCCGGGATTAACTCCACTATGGTGCCCTCGCCCCAGCCATACTTCTTGATCGAGAGACCGGCAATCGCGCGATGCAATTTGGGCTCGGTTTGCGGAGAGACGATGCGGGCTCGCGCCGCGAACTTTTCCCCGGAAACGCGGGCCTGCGTTTCCCGATGCGCTTGCAGATTCTGTAGCCAGTGCGAGGTCGGGTATTCGGCGATCAGGTAGAAGCGTCCGTCACGATGAGTGAACCAGATCTCGATTTCGCGGGGCAAACCACTCCTGCGACCTCGAGTGGTGAGATACAGATACTGCTCGCGGTCGAAGTTATTGGTCTTTGAGCTTGAGTTTGGATTTGTTTTCTTCAAGGAATTCGCGGAGTTTGTCGGCGGTGTCCAGCAGGCGCGTCCATTGTTCGTAATAGAGCGTGACCGGAAAGCGGCCGAGGCCATAAACGCTGACTCCACCTTTTTCGCTGACCCGGAATTCCAGGCTGCCGGTGCGGCGCGGGCCTTGCTTTTCCAGTTCGGCTAAGCGGGCTTTCAGTTCTTCATAAGTTGGTTCGGGCATTTTGTTACCTCGAGCTAGTGGGATGAGTCCATGATAGGGATTGCGTGGGAATTCGTCGAGTGCAGCGGTTCAAAATCTTGCTAGTCGATAAACGCCTTCATGCAAAACACGCTCCCACCGGATTTTTCGAATTCGGACGTATCGACCACCACCGGCGTCAGGCCTTCCTGCGCGAGGATCTGCTCAAGGTTGCGGGTGAGGCGCGGAGTAATGAATCGACCGTTGGCTACGATGCCGTTTCCCATGAATTGCAGGGCTTCGTTCCGGGTTAGTTCGTGGATTCGTTTCCAGGGACCGCGAACTGTCTGCAGCGATTCAGGGGAGAACGCGCCGGGGTAAATCAGCGCCGCATCGTGGTTCAGCGGGCAGAGACAGGTGTCGAGGTGGTAGCAGTGCTGGTCGACCAGTTGAAGCGGGATTACTGGAAAACCTAATTGCTGCATTGCAGAGGCGAACTTCTCGATACCGCCGCGGGTGGAGCGGAAGCCGTAAGCTGCCCAGATGCGCGAGCGGTCGGGGTGCCAGAGTAGATCGCCGTGGCCCTCGAGATAATCTTCGTCCAGATCCAGATCGATGATTTTGTAGCCGCGCGGGCGGAACCAGTCGACGAAAAAGGTTACTTCCTTGTGCCGGGATGCGTAGCGCATGCGGCTGGGTACGATGAACTTGCCCAGTTGGTCGTGGTGCCCGACGAACATCTGGTTGGCGGCAAAGACCATGTCGTCGAGGTCTTTGACGGGATCGATGAGCTCTACTCTTACCCCAGCGTCCTCGAGCGCACGCCGCAAGCCTTGCCACTGCCGCTGGGCCTTTGCAGGATCGATGGGGCGACCCATGTAAGGGTTCTTTGGTTCACGAACGTCGAAGAATGTGGGCGGGCACATTAAGGCGGTCTTGGGCATGTACCCTCATGATAACGACTGGCGATGGCCGGTTCCAGCTTGGGTTTAGCGGGATGACGCCGCTCAAAACTGCCAACTAGGGTTCACGTCATGACATCAGCCGGGATTTCGGCGACGGAGACCGCGAGTGGGCATTTCAGCTTTGGGAAACGCAAGAGATAGACAGGGGAACTGATGCATTCAAACTGGTTCCATGCCGCTCCGCAGTCACAACGTTCGGTGCTTCGCGCGCACGCCAGGGCTCGCTCTGGTTCAGAACTGCACTTTCAGGAGGCCTCGCGTGCTGCACAAATGCGCAAATCCAGCTTGCCCCATTGCCCCATCCCCTTCCGCAAGCTAAGTCAGGGATCATGGATGAACTGCGGAATGCTTTGGCACGCGAGAGCGAAGGGATCGGCGTGCGGTGCGGTTCGAGTCGGCCGACGCAATGTGCTACGGATTCCCTCGGGAGAGCTAAAGGCGGTTGAGATGCGTCTACGAGAAGTCCCCGGATTTTTTCCAGGCCCGCCAGTCCGCGGTAACCGCCTCTTCCAGGTTCTTGGCGGCGGTGTACAGCCAGCTTGGTTTGAGGTGCGCGAGGTGGCCACGGATGTATTTTTGCGCGTCCACGGTGCCGAGGTGAATGTTGGCCGTTTCCCATCCCATGGCAGAAAGCAGCCGGAGTTCGTCGCGGTTGGTGGGGAGAACACTTAGTTCAATGCGCGAACAGTGGGGCGACAAGCGCCGGACAATCCAGTGTCCGCGCAACTGCACGAAAGGATCGGGGCAACGGACGGCGCGGCTGATAATGGCCTGGTACAGGATCTCCGAAGGCCGATCATCTCCAGCGGCCCAGTAAACTGAAGAGGGCGCAAGCGCCTTGGCTTCGCGAGCGATCCGGGAGCCGTGGCACAGCGCGATGGCGACCACGCGAATGTGGCCAAGACTTCCCAGGCCAGCCACCCGTCGTACGGTCCGGTAGGTGAGGCCACGCTCCGGCATAAGATGCTCAAGAGCCTCCCGCGCACTGACAGGGACTTCGCCGCGGATCCTCGGCAAGCTGTCCATCTTCTGCCAAAAATGAACCGGATCGCGCAAGACTCCGGTCGCGATCTGGCGCAGCCAGGTGTTTTCCTCTTCGAGCACATAGGGTCGGCCCCCCTTGGCAAGTGATTCTTTGTAGCCTTCCAGGATCGAGGCACAAGCGTCTTTCGGCTTCAATGCCAGGTGGCCGTCTTCGATGGCGAGTATCGCGCTTGTGGCCAGCCGTAGCAGATCGATGGTGTAGGGCAGGACGGCAGCTTCATCAAAATCGTTGATTCCCCAGACCAATCGGCCCTCGATGTCACGCCAAGTGCCAAAATTCTCGACGTGGAGATCGCCCACGGCAAGAACTCGCGGAGCTTTGGCCAGGTCAGGGCAGACTTCAGGCCAGATCTGCATCCAGCGATAGAAGGTTGCACGAAGAAAAGGAAATACCGCTTCCGCCATGCGCTGGTGTTTCAGGCGTAGATCCGGTTTCACCAGCGGCGTGTGACGGCCAAGCCACTGTTCGAAGCGGTGAGTTGCCCTGATGATGTTCATTGCTGTCCGGTTGGCACGATAGAGCCGGCTCCGGCAAATGTCAACGCAACTTGGGCTTGTGACTCTTTCGCCGTTGGGACGTCCGGCTGGGAAATAGACGGAGGATATTTAGAAAGAACTCACTCGGCTCGCCCGATCCACCACAGGAGCTTGGCGACGATGCGCCACCCATTGGTCGAGACCGCGGTCAAATCGTACTCGCGGTTTTCCGGAACCAGAACCTCGGTATCGTCAAAGCGTTGCAACCGGGAGACAATCAAACCGTGGTCCTTGTGAGCCGCTATCACGATGTGACCGTAGAGCTTGCCACGATTAGTCTGGGAAGTGTCGATCACGATGATGTAGCCGTCATGAATCAGCGGCATCATCGAGCGCCCGTGAACCCGTAGACAACTGGTATAGGCCGGGTTCGGACACCACTTGCTGGGCGCGGCGAGCATCGACTCCGGAGCGACCTGGGTAAGGTTTTCGGCCGGGTCTCCCTTTCCTCCATGGGTGGCTGCTACAACCGGCAGAAGGGGAATGGCTACCAACTCCTCCGGTCGCTTAAGGGCCCGGTGCGCGCCGGCTTGGACCACTTCCAGCTTCAACATCCGATTCTTGCGCAAACGGGACCGAACCGCGGGCAAAACCCGCATCAAATCGTCGCTGCTCAACCCGGCCCGACCCCAGAAATACCAGCACTCGG
>Ga0209380_10002910_pt1 | contig 10780 bp, 6 predicted proteins | sample HubBroMetageWFT6_FD_188347 | JGI IMG/M metagenome (GOLD analysis project Ga0209380, IMG submission 188347) | Warmed and freeze-thawed soil microbial communities from the Hubbard Brook experimental Forest, New Hampshire - Hubbard Brook CCASE Soil... | ecosystem: Environmental > Terrestrial > Soil...
GATCCGCAAAAGCTTGATTCTGTGATTACTGCCGAGGACGGAAGGTTTGAGTTTACCCGGTTGCCGGCAGGAAAGTATTCGCTGACGGGGGCGAAGCGCGGGTTCATTTCCGCCTCCTATGATCAGCACGAGCAATTTTCAACCGCGATTGTGACCGGGGTCGGGCTCGACACTGAAACACTGGTGCTGCGGCTTGCCCCCGACGCGGTCATCGCAGGCAAAGTGCTCGATGAAGTTGGAGATCCGGTTCGCCATGCGAGTGTGCAACTCTATTACGACGACCACAGCAGAGGAGTGGACGAGATCCATCAGTCACGCGGCGCCCAGACCGACGATCAGGGAGCATTTGAAATAACGCCGCTGCGGCCCGGCACATATTTTCTATCCGCGAGCGCGACGCCCTGGTACGCCGTTCATCCGCGCTTAGAAGCGGTTCGTTCGAAGCCGGTTTCTTCGGAGGCCGCTAACTCGGAACCATCTAACTCCGAACCAGAGGAGCGACCAGCACCAGCGATTGATCGCTCGCTGGATGTGGCCTATCCCGTAACTTATTACCCGGACGTAACCGATACCGACAGTGCAACGCCGATCCCAATCCGGGGTGGTGAGCGCGTGCAGATTGACATTCACCTGAGTCCGGTTCCGGCTATCCATCTCTTCTTTCGAGTACAGGGAAACGGGAGCAACGGATACACGTTTCCGCAGCTCGAACAGCCCGCGTTCGATGGCTCGACATCTGTCCGGAGCAGTGGCGGAAGCATGATCTCCCCCGGAGTAATGGAAATTACCGGTATCCCCGCTGGCCATTACAACGTGCGTTTTCCGGGATCTGGCCAGAACGGCCAAATAAATGGGATCGACCTCACGAAAGATGGAGAGGAAATCGAAGCATCGGCCAGCGAATCCCTAAGCACAGTCAAAGTTTCGGTAAAAGTGCAGGATGAGGCGCTTCCATCAGGTCTGATGGTGGGTTTGCGTTCCGGACGCAGAGTCTCCGGATGGCGGCCGGTTGACGCCAAGGGAGAAGCAGAGTTGGAGCAAGTCGCGCCGGGGCGTTACGACGTCGTGGTGCAGGGTTCCAGCAAGCGCTACTCGATCGCACATATGTCGGCGAACGGAGCCGACGCCGCGGATCACACCTTAACGGTGGCGGCGGGTTCTTCACCCTCGATTGTTCTTACCTTGATTGGCGGCAGCGTAGAGCTGCAAGGGACCGTGAAGCATGAAGGTGAGCCTTTCGCCGGAGCGATGGTGGTTCTGGTTCCGAAAAATCCGGAGATGAACCGCGATCTCTTCCGTCGCGACCAAAGCGATCTGGATGGCACGTTCACCCTGCACGGCGTGGTTCCCGGCACCTATACTGTCGTGGCAATCGACAACGGATGGGATTTGGACTGGGCTCAGCCGAATGTGATTGAAGCCTACCTCAAGCGCGGGCGCGTGGTGCAAATCGGCAGTCAGTCTGGTCGACACTCGGAGATGGGAGAACCAATCGAGCTTCAGTCCCGGTAGGCTCTCCATGAAGCCGCGCGAATCTCCGAAACCCGTAAGGCGCGATGTTTGTATGCAAACGATATGTTTTTTCAATTGGACTTCGCGCGCGGATTTTGTCAGATTGATCTGGTAGTGGAATAGTTGTTTGCGCGGCCCCGACGCCGCGTCTCGCCCCGTTACTCCGAGTCGCTATTCCTGGCCGAATCGTTATGAAGCAGCGATGACGCCATCTCGATGCGGTGTTGCCTAACAGCAGTCTGATGCGACTGAATTTAACAGCAATAGGAACGAGGCGAAACCATGATGAAGCATAACGGACATCTTACAAAGAACCCGAAAGCCGTAACGCTGAAGGCTGTTGCGGAATATGTCGGGCTGGCCACGGGAACGGTGTCGCTGGTCCTGAACCACCAACCCGAGTCGATTCCGCAGCAAACCAGAGATCGCGTGTTCGCCGCGGCGCGGAAGCTGAACTATCAACCCAATCCGTTCGCCCGTGCGCTTCGGACCAGACAGATTCCTGGAGTGAGCGGCGAACCCACCCTGGCTGCAGGTTCCCGGGCGCTCGTATTTGAGGGCAACGACCAGTTTGTGCTGGCCGTCAACGCCCTTCGGCAGGCTGGCCTGCGCGTGCCCGGCGATGTCTCGGTGGTTGGCGGGGATGACGTCTAGGGTGCCACGATCTTCGTATTCCTGGAGCCTGGAGATCTGGAACGACGTTTGGAGTAGTGGGCTATTTTCGTTTTGAAGTAGCCCACTAACCAACTTATTTCAGGCCCAGCCCGCCGTTAAGGTGCTGAATGACTCCATAGCACTCGCATGCGGCCAATTCGAGGCTCTTGCGGTTTAGTATCTTAACCGTGCCACGCAAATTTTCAATCAGCCCTGCGTTTTCCAGGGCGCCCGCCGCCAGACTCACACTGGGACGCCCGGTGCCGAGCATCTGGGAGAGGAATTCGTGAGTTAGCGGGAGTAGCTGGGAATCTACGCGGTCCTGACACATCAGCAGCCAGCGGGAAAGACGCTGCTCGACTTCATGCAGCCGGTTGCAGGCGGCAAGCTGGGCGGCCTGCATGCCGTGCATAAGGGCGAAGCGGCTGAGCTCGGACCGAAGCGTCGGGGCGCACGGCAGCACATCTCTAAAAACCTCTGACCGTATGCGCAACCCGCGGCCTGACATCTGCATGATGGCGCGAAAGGTTTCGCGTAGCATGCCAACCGTCAGAGGCATGCCTAGCATCCCTTCCTTGCCGACGATGCCAACTTCCACGCTCCTCCCATCGCGGCTAAGAGCCACCAGAGAAGCCATTCCCTCATTCAGAAAATATGTGAAATCGATCTTTTCTCCGGGTTCGAGCAGGATCTCGTATTGCGGGAGATCCGTCGGCTCCAGATGAGGCCGCAGCAGGTTGTACTCCTTGTCTGGAAGCGACAACAGAATCACATTGTCTACCGCTTTCCCCGCCGCGTCAGAGCGGGCGCCGGGATGCAGCGGGGCTTTCTTCATCGGCTTTGGAATCTTCCTGGCGATTATGTTTTCTCTCGGCCAAATGTCGATATCAATGTCCATGCTGATTGGATGCCAGCCGTTACTGCGCTTCTTTTCCCGAAATATGTAGTTCCTCCCATAATTCCATTGATATTTCGAAAGATAAGGGGAGCGAAGATACGGAGAAACTCACTCCAGAACTCTACAGGGAAACGTGGCACCTGACTGACCGGTTTCTTTCTTCGAGCAGCACCGTCGAGCAGCAAGTCTTTGAACACTAGCCGCTGTTGTGGCCGCCAGTTTTTTCCCTTTGGAGTCGTTCGTGGTTGGCATTCAGGATGTTGTTAAGCTCTTCTACCAGGACCTGGAACTTTTGCCGATCCTGTTCTACCGCGATCAGCGAACACAGTTCATGAATTCGGTCGCTCTCGATCTTGTTCATAGCGTGAGCGGAGTATTACAGCACCTGCCATCGCGGGTATGTTCGATGTCGAACACTGGTGCCGAGATTACCGCCGGCGTCGCTCGGAAGGAAACGGACGTCCGGTCGCTAGTTTTCTCAGGATTGCAATGTGCTCGTGGATGGCGGCACGGAGTTGCTGAAGGATTGGTTCCAGTTCTGCGAGGTTAGTGGTGGCCACAGCCTGCGCACAGAGTTGCCGTATGCGATCTTCCAGGCGACGCAACATAAAATGAGTGGTAGAGAGCCAAACAGGGTTGCACCGTGCCTGTCGCGCGGCGAATTGGCTACTCGACTCCGGCGGAGAGTTATTCAAGTGTTCTGAGATGGACGAGGTAAGGCAATCAGGGAGAGACTGTAGAGAAGGGTGGAAGGGACTCGACTAAGGAGTGATTCCTAGTCTCCGCTTGCGTGATTCTGCGTGGGCACAAGAACCAGCCGCGGCCGCGCCTCGGCAGGACGGGGTAGCGATGTCCGGCCAAAGACGTGGAGAATGCCGATGACTGCGGCGTAGGCGGCGACGACGCCCATCCCGACGGAGACGACTACCGTTAGGCAAAGAATCAGAGGCATGAAAAGCGAAATCACGTCATCACCCGATCTTCAGTAGTTAAAAGCGCAATGATTAAGCGCAGTGTTCAGATGCCGCAAACTCAACTGTGGTCTATGCGGTTTCTTCAATCTACCCGCGTTGACGCCCGCCGCTAGTGACGACCCAGATTCGCCGTAGTAGAATACGGAGTAGAGCTGCGCACTCCTACTGTCGGACAACTCTGCGGACCTGTCGACATTACGGAAGGGCAATCCATTCCAAACTAGATGGCTATTACCAAGATTTCGGTGCGCGGGGCGCGCCAGCATAATCTCAAGAACATCGACGTTGAGATTCCGCGCAACACGCTGACGGTGGTTACGGGTCTGAGCGGCTCGGGCAAGTCTTCGCTTGCCTTTGACACCATTTATGCCGAGGGACAGCGCCGCTATGTCGAGACTTTATCGACTTACGCACGGCAGTTTCTGGACCAGATGGAGCGCCCGGATGTTGATGCAATTGATGGACTTAGCCCGTCCATCTCGATCGAGCAGAAGACCACCAGCCGCAGCCCGCGGTCGACCGTGGGCACCATCACCGAGATCTACGATTATCTTCGTCTTCTGTTTGCCTCGATCGGAGTCCCACATTGCCCTAAGTGCGGCCGCACCATCAGCCGCCAATCGGCCGAGCAGATCGTGCAGCGGGTGATGGCTCTCACACCTGAGGACCGGGTCATGGTTCTCGCGCCAATCGTGCGCGGTCGCAAGGGCGAATTCAAGAAAGAGATGGAGACGCTGCTTAAGCACGGCTACACCCGCGCCCGGATCGATGGCGAACTGGTGAATCTTGATGACGACCTCAATCTCGACAAGCGCAAGAACCACACCATTGAGGTGCTGATCGACCGACTGCTGGTGAAACCGGGGATCGAGCATCGTTTGGAAATGTCTGTTGGACTTGCGATGAAGTTAGCGGGCGGGTTGGTGCAGGTGGCCGTAGTCGGCGGCGAGGAGCAACTTTATTCTGAAAAGCTTGCCTGTCCCGATTGCGGCGTCAGCGTGCCACAACTGGAGCCCCGCTCTTTTTCTTTTAATAGCATGTACGGAGCGTGTCCCGAGTGCCACGGCCTGGGCAGCCGGTACGACTTCGATCCGGCGAAGGTGATTACCGACTGGTCGAAGCCATTGCTCGACGGCGGGCTGGGGCCGGGTTCGGCGTCGCAGGGTTTGATTCATGCATTGCAGATTACGGCGGCGGCGCACGGCATCAATCTCAATACGCCTTTTGAAAAGTTTCCCGAGAAGATTCAGGATCTGCTTTTGAATGGCGAGTCGGGGCGGGGCAAGACAGGCTTCCGTGGAATCTTCGGATACTTGAAGCAGAATCTTGAAGAGTCCACTTCTGAAGGCTATCGTGACTGGCTGATGGATCACATGTCGGCGACGGAATGTCCTGCGTGCGGCGGCAAGCGCCTGCGGCCGGAAAGCCTGGCGGTGAAAGTGAGCAGCATGTCGATTGCCGACTTCACGGCGCTGCCGATTTCGCGGGCGCTGGAAGTGGCGCAAGGCATCAGGCTCGCAGGCCGCGAGGAGAAAATCGCTGGACGAGTCATGCACGAAGTGGTGGAGCGCCTGCAGTTTCTGAACGCGGTAGGGCTGAATTACATTTCGCTCGACCGCTCGGCGGCTACGCTTTCCGGCGGCGAGGGGCAGCGCATTCGGCTGGCAACGCAGATTGGTTCGAAGCTGCGGGGCGTGCTCTACGTGCTGGATGAGCCTTCGATCGGCTTGCATCATCGTGATAATGGACGGCTGCTCACTGCGCTCGAGAATCTGCGCGACCTGGGCAATACGGTGCTGGTTGTGGAGCACGATGAAGAAACGATTCGCCGAGCGGATTATGTGATCGATCTTGGTCCCGGCGCGGGACGGCACGGCGGAGGTCTGGTCGCGCACGGAACGCCCGAAGAAATCATGCGCGAGCCCAACTCGCTGACTGGGGCTTACATCTCGGGCAAGGTGCGGATTGAGATGCGTCCCGAGCGGCGGCAGAAGAACGGCGCGGCTCTGACTATTCTGGGCGCGCGTGAAAACAATCTCAAGAATCTCGATGTAACATTTCCGCTCGGCGTGATGACCGTCGTGACCGGGGTGTCGGGCTCGGGGAAGTCGACGCTGGTCAATGACATTCTTTACCGCGCGCTGGCGCGGCAGCTTTACCGCTCGCGGGAAAAATCTGGCGAGCACAAGGCGATCGTGGGTGCGGAGAACATCGACAAGGTCATCCGCATCGACCAGTCCCCGATCGGGCGCACGCCGAGGTCGAATCCGGCGACGTACACCGGGGTATTCACCGCGATTCGGGATCTTTACGCCATGCTGCCCGAGGCGCGCGAGCGTGGCTACAAGCCGGGACGCTTTTCTTTTAACGTCCCGGGCGGACGCTGCGAAGCCTGCCAGGGCGAAGGGCAGCGGCGCATCGAGATGAATTTCCTGCCCGATGTTTACGTCCTGTGCGAGGTCTGCGGAGGACGGCGCTACAATCACGAGACTCTGGCCGTGAAGTACAACGGCTACTCAATCGCCGACCTGCTGGAGATGCCCGTTTCCGATGCGCTGCCCATTCTTGAAAACATTCCGCAGGTCAAGCAGAAGCTGCAAACGCTGGTGGATGTGGGCCTCGGATACATTCATCTCGGCCAATCGGCGGTCACACTTTCCGGCGGCGAAGCGCAACGCATCAAGCTTGCCCGCGAGTTGAGCAAGCGCCAGACCGGCAAGACTCTCTACCTTCTCGATGAACCGACGACCGGCTTGCACTTCGACGATGTGAAGAAGTTGCTCGATGTGCTGCACCGGTTGACCGACCTCGGCAATTCGATCATCATCATCGAACACAATCTGGACGTGATCCGCAACGCCGACTGGATCATTGACCTTGGCCCCGAAGGCGGCGAAGAAGGCGGCCGCATCGTGGCCCAGGGCACGCCGGAGCAGGTGGCGCGGGTAAAGAAGTCGTATACGGGGCAGGCGCTGATGGGATATTTTGCGAATGGGAAGCGTACCGCGTAACCGGTCAGCACAGCCGCCCTGGAATCAGTGAAAAGCGCACAATGATAGTCTTATGTTTCGCAGTAGAGTGAAGGAACGATTTTGTCCTCGCCTGACAACCCGCGACCCGACTCGCAGCCGCTATCCATCGACACGCAGCTTTCCGCCCCGCCGATTACCTACTCATTGCCTCAGGCCGCGCCGCAGCCCTCATCGCTGGTACCCAGGGCCGGCGAGAACCCCGTGTGGAGCGGGTGGGACGTGCTCATTATTGCGGCGCTCACGCTCGGCGCGATTTTCATCGTGCAGCTCATCATCGTGGTAGCTGCACACCGGTTTGTGTATCCGCATGAGAGCTGGCTGGATGTGGCGCAGAAGCCGGCGCTGGCACTGCTCGCCGAGTTGCTGACGTATGTCGTTGTCGTGCTCTATATGATCCTGCTGGTTCAGGGGAAGTACCGCACGCGCTTCTGGCAGGCAGTTCGCTGGAACTGGCCAGGGATTGCCGCGGTGAGCATGGTGGGCGTGGGAGTTCTAATGCTTGCCTTCGATGTTCTGGGAAGGTTTCTTCCCATGCCGAAGGAAACGCCGTTCGACCAATTCTTCGCCACGCCGTTCGATGCCTATCTAACGGTCGCCTTTGCGGTGAGTCTGGGTCCGCTGATGGAGGAACTTTTTTTTCGCGGATTCCTTTATCCAGTGGTGGCGCGGCGGCTGGGAGCGGTGTGGGGAATTCTTCTTACTGCACTGCCCTTCGGGCTGATGCATTTCGTGCAGTACGGATATTCCTGGGGAGCAGTGCTGATCATCTTCCTCGTGGGCGTGGTGCTTACCACCGTGCGGGCGGTGACCAAGTCGGTTGCGTCGAGTTTTCTGGCGCATGTGGGCTACAACGGAACGCTGATGGTGATCGCCGCCGTGCAGACAGACGGGTTTCGGCACATGGAGAAAGCGGGGACCTGGTTGTTTTGACCCGGGGCTGATTCAGTGCACTGACAGTTTGGTGGCTCTGAGATACTGAGCGCTTACTTCACGGTGATCGTCAACAACTGCGCGCCAGAGACTACATAATCCAGCGGGGCGGTCGCGGTTTCATCTACGCTCGATTCGGCGGAGACGACCATCTCTTGATTGCCACGCATGCCATCCATCACATTCATGATGGAAATGGGCAGAGTGGGCATGACCTTGTCGGCGACGCGGGCTTCGGGGTCCGCCTCGAGCAGCGAGACGTAGACGCGGTTATTGGAGTGCTCTTTGTTGAGAAGCGCAATGGTGGAGGCGAGATCGAGAGAGCGGCCGAAGGCGGCATTGCCGTGGCCGATGCGATCAAGAGTATCGCCGTCGCTGACCAGAATGCGCAGAGTGCCCTTGCTTGCCGAAGTCGGGATCTTCACGGGAATCTGCTGCACGATGCGCTCGCCGCGGTAGGGAGCGAGGACGGTCTCGATCGTCACTTCGTCGCCGGGGCGGGCTTCCGTAACATCCGTGCGAGCGCTTTCCAGTCGAGCCCAGCGGCGCTCGCGCACCAGGTCGAAATCGAGCTTCACCCCCGCGATAGCCGGAGCATTATAGGGATTGTCGTAGATGCGTTCGAACCGTTCACCCAATGAAAGCGCGGCTTGCATAGCCGCGGGTTGCGCATTTTCCGCCGGAGCGAACATGTTGCGCATGGTTACGTCGGGAAATCCCTTCACCCCGATGCTGCCCGCGAGCCGGTAGGTAGTTTCCTCGCCGAACTCGTTGACCCCGTGCAGAGCGTTGAATACTGTCACCATGAGCGCGACCGGAGTCAGCCGGGCGTTGTTCAGGACTTCGTAATGGAACTGTTTCACGCCGGTGCTGCTGTTGATGCTTAGCGTGACCGGGATCATCTCGGGCTGGCGATTGAAGACGCCGAGGATGCCAGTGTGGCGATCCTGGACGAAAGTTCCTACGGGTTCGGTGGTGTTCACAATTTTGAACGCGTTGAGCGGCGAGGGCAGCGTAGCCAGGACCTCGGCCTTATTCATGGGCAAGTCGACCGATCCGAATTGCAGCAGAGGATGCCCGCAGGCCAGAAGGCGTTGCGGATCCACATAGGTGACGCTGCAGGTGGCCTCGATATCCATATCACCGCGAACCAGGATGGCGCTGACGGCCGAACCTGCTTCCAGCGGTTCCGGCTGCTTCTCGTCGCTTACAGAGCCTGCGCCCATGACGGGGACGATTCCTGCAGAAGCAAATTGTCCAGCAAAAAGCTGAACGGCTTGCTCGGAGAATCCGTTGAACACCAGCGGAGTCTCGATGGGCTTCAGGTAATTGGCAAAATCCTGCGGCGAGGCCGGAAGTGCGGCCGGATCGCCGGGCCCAGCCGTCTTACCGACGACCGCATTCACGGCGGGCTTGACCGCGGAAGTTTCCTCTGCCGGCGAATGATCGAGCTCGCTGATCTCCAGCATATCGGCGATCGGAGTGACGCCAGCGATGGGCTCTTTCGAAAATTCTCCGATGCGGAAGGCGAGCGCCCCGGCGAGTTTGCCGTCGAGGTAAACCGGGCTGCCGCTCATGCCCGCGACCACACCCGTGTACTCGACCTTTTGTCCGTGCAAGCGCACCAGAATGATGTCGCCCTTGGGTCCGTTCACGTTGTGCAGCACGCCGAGCACTTCCACGTCCATGGATTCGGGCTTCACACCCTCGAATACGGTGTAGGCAACGCCGCGCATGCCGGGGTGGATTTCGCTCACAGCAATGGTTTTAGGACTTTGGTCGACCGGCGTAGCGGTGATCTGAGCAAACGCTGGAAAGGCAAAAGAAAGGCAAGTGACGAAAAGAGAGCAAACAAGTTTTTTCATGAACAACGCCCGAGAGGGGTTCCGAGAAACCCATCTTAATGATTCTGTTAGATTTCGCCAGATTGTAAGTCGTTGCCAGGAGGGGGAAAACCGGGAGCCGGGCAAAACATCCCAATCGCGAATCCCTGCGTCTATACTAGCACAAGGGATTTTTGCTCCCAATAGGCTGCAGGGTCTTTATTTTCTTCTCCTCAGAGGTTTCGCATGGTTACTGAAATGTTCGCCAAACACATGCTCGTAAATCGACGGTCGATTTTTCAGAATCTTACAGGGCTGATGCTGGCGATCTTGTTGACCCTGCTGTGCGCGGTCGGTTTCGCCTCGGCCCAGGATCAGCCGCAAGCGCCAGCCTCGGGCAACACACAGGACAACAGCAAGCCTAAGCAGGACGTTCCTCCGGATGCAGGCGGGCCCAGCGGTGATATGGGGCCCTACGCCATCCCGAAAAAAGCCCCCGAAGAGGCCCCGCCGCCTCCGCCACCGCCGGCTACGCCTGCGAAGGTGGAAGGCATGCCAGACTATTCCATCAAAGTGAACGTGCCCCTGGTGAACGTGGACGTGCTAGTAACCGGCAAGGACGGCCAGTTCGTCCCTGGGTTGAAAAAAGAGAATTTCCGTATTTACGAAGACGGCGCGCCGCAGACGATCAGCAACTTCAATATCACCAGAGCGCCGATCACGGCGGTCTTGCTGGTGGAATTTGCATCGACAAACTATGTGTTCATGTCGGAGGCCTTGAGAGCTTCCTACGCCTTCGCCCACACACTTCAGAAAGAGGACTGGGTCGCGGTGGCCTACTATGACATGCAGCCGCACATACTGGTCGACTTCACGCAGGACAAGAGCGCGGTCTATGGAGCGCTGAACCAGTTGCGCGTTCCCGGATTCGCGGAGACCAACGAGTTCGACGCGCTC
>Ga0209380_10002913_pt1 | contig 10774 bp, 7 predicted proteins | sample HubBroMetageWFT6_FD_188347 | JGI IMG/M metagenome (GOLD analysis project Ga0209380, IMG submission 188347) | Warmed and freeze-thawed soil microbial communities from the Hubbard Brook experimental Forest, New Hampshire - Hubbard Brook CCASE Soil... | ecosystem: Environmental > Terrestrial > Soil...
CATCATCGGCCAGGGCGACAACAAAATCAGCTTCCGCCTGCGCAATGGGTTGCAGGTGGATGTGCGTCTGCTGCCGGAGGGCTCGTATGGCGCGGCGCTGCAGTACTTTACCGGCTCAAAAATGCACAACGTCACGGTGCGGCAGCGGGCGCTGAAGCGCGGCTACACGCTGAGCGAGTACGCGCTGGCGCGGGTGGAGGACGGATCGTTTGTGGCGGGCGCGACGGAGGAAGAAATCTACGCGGCGCTGGGGCTGGACTGGATACCGCCGGAGCTGCGCGAGAACAACGGGGAAATTGAGGCGGCGGAAGAGCATCGGCTGCCGGTGCTGATCGAGGAAAGGGATATTCGCGGCGACGTGCACATGCACACGCATGCGACGGACGGAAAAAACTCCATCCGCGAAATGGCCGAGGCGGGCCTGGCACGGGGCTATGAGTACATTGCCATCACCGATCACTCGAAAAACCTGGCCATGACGAATGGCCTGGACGACGCCCGGGCGCTGGATCATGTGCGCCGGATTCGCGAGGTCGATGCGGAGCTGGAAGGGAAGATTCGCGTCTTTCCGGGCATCGAGGTCGACATTCTCGGCGACGGGGCGCTGGATTTATCCGACGAGGTGCTGGCTCAGATGGATGTGGTGATTGCCAGCGTACATTCGCTCTTCAATCAGCCAGAGCAGGAGATGACGGAGCGCGTGCTGCGTGCCATTGAGAACCCATACGTCCGCATCCTGGGCCATCCGACGGGGCGGCTGCTGCTGCGCCGCGAGCCATTCCAAATCGATCTGAACGCGGTGCTGCGGCGGGCGGCGGAAGTGGGTGTCGCCGTCGAGCACAATGCGTATCCCGACCGGCTGGACCTGTGCGACCGCGACCTGCGCCTGGCCAAAGAGCTGGGTTGCAAAATCGCCATCAATACGGATTCGCACCACATCAGCCATCTGACCAAGATGCACTATGGAATTCGGCAACTTCGCCGGGCGTGGCTGCGCAGGCAGGATGTGCTGAACACCCTGCCGGCGCGTGAGTTTTTGGCAGCGCTGCGCCCGCGTCCGGCGTGATGGGGCAAAGACTTTCTGCATTCGGCTTTCTGCATCCAAATTTTCTCCGGTAGAATGCGAGAACCAAACGACATGTCCGAAACAAGCGATTCCGCCGCCCGCCCCGCCTTTGCAGCCGTTGCGGCCACGTTCATCGTCATCGCCCTTATCGGCGCCTACGTCTGGTACAACAACAAGCCGCCGGTCCACGTGGGACAGATCGTCTCCATCACCGCGTATCCGATTCATCGCGAGCTATCCACCGGGTCCGCCCTGGGCGGTCTGCAGGGGCAGAACGACGTGTACGACGAGGAAATCGTGATCGCCAACGTGCAGATCAAAAGCCAGACGCAGATGCCGCTGTTCCTGCATAACATGTGGGCCGATGTGACGCTCGATGATGGCACCACGCAGCGCAGCGAGGGCGCCAGCACCAACGATTACCGCGGCGTCTTTGTCGCCTATCCGACGCTGGCGCCGAAGCAGACCACACCGGTGCTGCGCGACATCACCATGACGCCGGGGCAGGAAATCGACGGGCAGATCATCTTCCACTACCCCATCAGCGGCAAGCAGTGGGACCAGCGCAAGGACTTCAAGGTCTCGGTGGAGTTCCTGCACCAGAAGGATCTCGTGATGGACGAACATCCCGGAGCGGCCGGCGCGAACTCATAGCGAACGGTTTCGTGCGCGCAGCGGCTTTCCCGATTCCCGTTCTGATTTACTGTTCATGAGGGCCTTCGCGGGCCCACCCTCTTCGTATGTTTGCCAAAGCGCAGCGCGTTCACTTTATCGGAATCGGCGGCATTGGGATGAGCGGCATTGCCGAGATCCTGCTCAATCTTCATTACCCCGTCAGCGGCTCGGATCTGAAGCGGTCGCCGGTGACAGAGCGGCTGGTTTCGCTGGGCGCGACTGTGTTTGAAGGCCACGCTGCCGGCAACGTGGTCGGCGCGGGTGTGGTCGTCGTCAGTTCCGCCGTGAATGAAAGAAATCCCGAAGTCATGGAGGCGCGCGCGCGCAAAATCCCCGTCATCCTGCGCGCGGAGATGCTGGCCGAGCTGATGCGGCTGAAGTACGGCATCGCGATTGCGGGCATGCACGGCAAAACGACGACCACTTCGATGGTGGCGTCGGTGCTGACGGCCGGAGGGCTGGATCCGACGGTGGTGGTCGGGGGGCGCGTCGACACCATGGGTTCGAATGCCCGGCTGGGCCAGTCGCAGTATCTGGTGGCGGAGGCGGATGAGAGCGACCGCTCGTTCCTGCGCCTGTCGCCGATCCTGGCCGTGGTGACCAACCTCGATCGCGAGCACATGGACTGCTACCGCGACATGGCGGACGTAGAGGGGGCCTTTGTCGAGTTCATGGACAAGGTGCCGTTTTACGGCGCGTGTGTGGCCTGTGCGGACGATCCGCTGCTGGCGGAGATTTTGCCGCGGGTGCGGCGGCGCGTGTTCACGTACGGCGCTTCGGCAAAAGCGGATTTCGTTGTGCGCATGCTGCCGGCTTCAACCCGCGCGGAACCCGGCAAGTGTCTGTCGCGTTTTGAAGTTGCCGCAGGAGGCGAGGTTTACGGGCCGCTGGAACTGCACGTCCCCGGCATGCACAATGTGCTGAACGCGACCGCTGCGGTTGCGATTGCCGCGCAGCTTGAGATCAAGCCGGATGCGATTGCCGCGGGGTTGCAGGCGTTTCACGGTGTCGACCGGCGGTTCCAGATCAAAGGGTCGGCGCATGGCGTCACGGTGGTGGACGACTACGGGCACCATCCGACAGAGATACGGGCCACGCTGCGGGCGGCTCGCGATTGCGGCTTCCACGCGGTCCACGTCATCTTCCAGCCGCACCGCTACACGCGCACGCACGATCTGATGGACGAGTTCGTGCACGCCTTCGACGATGCGGCGTCGGTGCAGGTGCTGGATATCTATGCGGCGAGTGAGGATCCCATCCCCGGGGTGACGGCGGAGGCGCTGGTGAAGGCGATCCACCACCGAAACGGCATCGAGTACGCGGCGTCGTCGGACGAGGCGATTTCGCGCACGCTGGCGCTGGCGCAGGAGGGCGACGTCATTCTGACGCTCGGCGCGGGCAGTGTTTCGCACCTCGCGCCCATCGTGGCCGAACGACTGCAGAGTCAGGGGCGTTCGTAGACGGTCTTGCCGCCGACGACGGTGCGCAGGACGGTCGTTTCGAGGACTTCGTGCGGCTGGATCGCGGTCAGGTCGCGATCGAGCACGACGAAATCGGCGGCAAAGCCGGGAGCGAGCTTGCCCTTCCACGACTCCGCAAATTCCGCGTAGGCCGAGCCCTGGGTGTACGCGTAGAGCGTCTGCGGCATGGTCAGCTTCTGCTCGGGATGGAAGGTCATGGTGCCCGCTTCGTTGCTGCGCGTGACCGAGCAGTAGACGCCTCTGAAGGGCGTGATGGGCTCGACGGGATAGTCGGTGCCATAGGCGAGCGGAACGCCGGCGTCAAGGAAGGACTTCCACGCGTAGGAATATTGCGACCGTTCAGGGCCGAGGCGCGCGCCGGCCCAGGCCATGTCGCTCAGCAGGTGGTTGGGCTGCATGGAGGCAATCACGCCGAGCTGCTGGTAGCGGGCGAAGTCGCCTGCGCTGACCACCTGGCTGTGCTCGATGCGGTAGCGATGGTCGCCTGGCGGAATGGCGGCCTCGGCGGCGGCGAAGGCATCGAGCGCCATTGCAACGGCGCGGTCGCCGATGGCGTGAAAGCCAAGCTGGAAGCCAGCGCGGGCACGCTCGACAGCCATAGCGTTGAGCTGATCCGGATGGAAGCGCGGGATGCCGGAGTTGCCGGGATCGTCGGCGTAGGGCGCGTTCATGGCCGCGGTGCGGGAACCGAGCGAGCCATCCATGAAGCCTTTGAGCATGGTGGTGTGCAGCATGCGGTCGGTCTTCGGGTGCTGCGCCTGCTGCTGTTGCTCGATGCTGAGCGGCTCGGCAAAGGGGATCCATTCGGAGATGCGGACGGGAAGTTTGCCTTCCTGCTCGAGCTGCTCGAAGACGAGGTAGTCGGGCCAGTCGGAGAAATCCTGCACGGTGGTGAGGCCGTGGGAGACTGAGTCGTGCAGCGCCAGTTCGAGGCCGCGGCGGCGCTGCTCCGCCGTGGGCGGAGGAACCTGGATCAGCCCCTGCGCAGTTTCGCGAACGATGCCGGTGGGCTCGCCGCCGGCGTCGTGATCGATGGCGCCGCCCTGCGGGTCCTTTGTGGAGCGGGTGATCCCGGCGGCGGCGAGAGCTGCAGAGTCGGCGACGGCGATGTGGCCATCGACGCGGGTGAAGAGTGCGGGGTGTCCCTGGGCGGCGGCGTCGATGTCCTGACGCGTGGGCAACTGGCCGCCGGGCCACAGGGTGTGATCCCATCCGCCGCCGGTGAGCCATTGGCCGGGCGCGGCCTTTGCAGCTGCCGCGCGGATGCGCGCCTGCATTTCGGCCAGCGAGTGCGCGCCGATCAGATCGACCGAGAGCAGAATGCGTCCGCCCATGCCGAGGTGCGCGTGGGCGTCGTTGAAGCCAGGCATGACGAAGGCTCCGCGCAGATCGACGGTTTGCGTCGCGGGTCCTTTGTAGTCCGCGAGGATTTCCTGATCCGTGCCTGTGGCGACGATCTCGCCATGCGCGACTGCGATGGCCGAGACGCGCTCCGGATGTTCGGATTCGAGGTGAACGCCGGTGAGAATGTTGCCGTGGAACCAGATGGCGTCAGCGGCGATGCGCGATGGTGCGGGAGCGGCGGGGGGACTCATGACGAAGGCGAGCACAACTCCGGTTACGAGCGCTTTCACGCTGACCAGTCTAACTGTTCGCAACTGCCAGCAGCAGCAGGAGCAGGCGGCGCAGGCCCAGTTCGCGTCCGCGCGCGTCGTACCACTCGCCCTGCGTGTGGATGCCGCCTCCCTCGCCGCCCGCGCCGATGCTGATGGCGGGCACGCCGAGCGAGAGGGGAATGTTAGCGTCGGTGGAGGCGACGCGCAGTTCGGTGCGGATGGCCAGATGGCGATCCGCGGCGCGCAGCAGATCGAGCAGCGGCGCATTCGCCGGCAATTGCCCAGCCGGGCGGTCGCCGATTTTGTCGATGGTGAAGCGCAGGTTCTTCGCCTCAGCGCGGTTGGTGGCGCTCGCGGCGAGCACCGCGTCTTCGACGGCGCGATGCAACTCCACTTCGAGGCGGATCAATTGCTCCGACTCCGTTGAGCGCAGGTCGAAGCGCGCGGCGGCGCGTTCCGGGATGGCATTGACAGAGGTGCCGCCTTCGATGGTGCCGACGTTGATGGTGGTCCGCGGAAAATCCGGCAGCGAGACCGAGGAGAAGCGATCGATGGCGCGGCTGAGAATCACGATCGGATTGGGACGGCCGGCATCGGTCCACGAATGGCCTCCCGGGCCGGTGACGGTCACCAGAAAGCGCAGGCTGCCGAGGGCGTGTGTCACCGCGGCTTCATGGCCTGCGCCGTCGAGCACCAGGTGCGCGGCGATGCCGTCTCCGCCGCCGCGATAGATGTGGCGCATGCCGCGCAGATCGCCTTCGCCCTCTTCGCCGACGTTGCCGATGAGCACGATGTCGGAGGCGGTCGTCAGTTGCGACTGTTGCATAGCCGCTGCGATGGCCAGCATCGCCACAACGCCGGCTCCGTTGTCGCAGGCGCCGGGCGCGGTGAGGCGGGAGCCCTCGACCCAGGGGTAAATTTTCGTGCCCGCGGGGAAAATGGTGTCAATGTGGGCGGAGAGGAGCACGCGGGGCGCTGAGGATGCGGAGCCGCGCAGGGTGGCGATGGCATTGCCGAGTTCGTCGATGTGCGGGTCAATCAGTTGCAGGTCGCGGAAGCGTTCACAAAGCCATTCGGCTCTGGGCCGCTCGCCAAAGGGCGGCGCCGGGACACCGACCAGTTCCGTCTGCCACTCCAGAATGCGCTTCTCCTGCAGGTGCAGCCACTGGAAAGCCTGGTGCACGCGGCGATCGGCGGCGACTTGTGCGATGGAGGCCGAGGCTGGCGCGGAGGAAGCCATGGGAATTTTTAGCCTAGCACCCGAATCAATATTCGACGCTCATCAGGAAGAGGCCGCGCGCCGGAGCCGTTGCGCCGGCCGCGGAACGCGATCGTGCGGCGAGGATCTGCGGGACGGCCTCCGGCTCGAAATGCCCGCGTCCCACATCAATGAACGTGCCGACGAGATTGCGGACCATGTGGTGGAGAAATCCGTTGCCGCGCACGCGATAAATGAGCTGATCCGGCTCCTCGCGCCATTGCGATGCGAAGAGAGTGCGAATATTTCCGCGGGGGTCCGGGTCCCCGTCGGCTGATCGCGCGGCGAGGTCCGGATCGGTGGCCGCGAACGAGGTGAAGTCGTGGGTTCCGGCCACGAGCTGCGCGGCGGCCTGCATCCGAACTGCGTCGAGGGGCCAGTTCAGCGCCCAGGCATAGCGCGAGATCCATGGCGGGCAGATTTCGCCGCGAAAGATGCGGTATTCGTAGGTTTTCGCCTGCGCGGAGTGACGCGCATGGAAATCCAGCGGGGCTGATTCCACGCTGTGCACCCGAATCGACGCCGGCAGGGTTCGATTGAGGGCGCGGTGCAGATTCTCGCCGGGGATGGGCGCCTCGAGAAACACCGATGCGACCTGACCTTCCGCGTGGACGCCGGCATCGGTGCGGCCGCTGCCCTGCGGCAGCACGCGTTCGCCGGTGACGCGCGAAAGGGCATCGGCCAGCTCGCCCTGGATGGTGACGCGATCGGGCTGCACCTGCCAGCCGTGAAAATCGCTGCCGTCATAGGCGAGCGTGAGCTTCCAGTTCTGCCCGTGCCGCGCTGCGAAATCTGTGCTCATTTCTTAACTTTTTGCCGCAATCTGTCGCATCGGAAAGTGATCCTAAATCATCGCGTCGCTACGATATACTCAGCTTTCCCGCTTGTGGTGATGAAAAGTGGTCCCAACCGCAGGATCACTTCGAGTTTACGGAACCGGGCTCAGGCTCGCCGCGTATAGCAGGAGAGCCTAAGCGGTTTCATGGGGCAAGGAGTGCGCGTCGAACTTCGCGCATGACCGGTGGCCCTCAAGGAGCGGTTGTCATTAAGGAGTGGAGACGGTCCATGTCATTTTCCGAGCCTGGTAGTGGCAAGAGCAGGAACAATTCTTCGACATTCTTTTCGAAATTGAAGGCTGCGGCTGCCGTGAGCTGTCTGCTTAGCGGCACCGCGCCCTCTTACGCGCAGGTGCAGGTGCAGGCCCCCGCGCAGACCACGCCAGCAGCCCAGGGACTGCCTCCGGAGCCGGCGCCGAACTTCACCCAGCCGCTGTTTATGCGCGACACCGCGCGCGACTTCTCGAAGCCGCGCGGCTACTGGCCCAACCCCCTCGCTCCGTACGAGGCGACGAAGGTCGGGCCGGCGAATTTTGCTAACTCTATCCAGCTCGACGACCTGGTGAAGAACGGCAAGATGTATCTGAGCCTGGGCGATGCGGTGCTTCTGGCGCTGCAGAACAACTACGACATCGCCATTCAGCGGCTCAATCTGGATATTGCCGATACGGACCTGCTGCGGGCGCGCGCGGGCGCTGCCGGAATTCAGGGTATTCCGACGAGTTTGATCACCGGTACGCAGGGCGGAAGTACCTCGACGGTGAGTGCGGTGGGCGGTGGTCCGGGCGGAAGCGCTTCCGGCTCCAGCGTGTCGGGTACCGGTCCAGGCGGATTGGCGCTCTCGACCAACGGCGCTGGTCCGACCCCGGAGAATTTCGATCCATCGCTGCAAGGCACGCTCGAGATCAACCACCAGATCCAGCCGGAACAGAGCCCGATCTTTTCCGGCGGCCTGCCGGCGATCACACAGAATACCAATACGTATAACTTCACCTATAACCAGGGTTTCGCCACCGGCACCAACATGCAGGTGGCCTTCCAGAACTCGCGCGTCACGACGGATAACCTGTTTTCGTTTTACAGTCCGGCTTTGCAATCTACTTTTAACTTCTCTCTGACCCAGCATCTTCTGCAGGGCTTTGGATGGGGTGTGAACGGGCGTTTCATCGTGCAGGCGAAGAACGACCGCCGCATCGCCGACTCGCTGTTCCGCCAGCAGTTGCTCTACACCATCAACCAGGTGGAGAACATCTACTGGGGCCTGGTGAGCGCCTATGAGGATGTGCAGTCGAAGCAGCACGCCCTCGATCAGTCGACCGCGCTGGAGAGAGACGACGAGAAGCAACTCCAGGTGGGCAGCATGGCGCCTCTCGACGTGGTGAACGCGAAGAGTGCGCAGTCCAGTGACCAGCAGGCGCTGATCGCATCGCAGAATACGCTCGAGTATCAGCAGCTCACGATGAAACAGGCCATCGCGCGCAACCTGGACGATCCCACGCTGGCGAATGCGCCGATCGTTCCCACGGATCGGTTGAGCCTGGCAGAGACGCCGGAAGAGCACATGCCCGTGGACGATCTGGTACGGGAGGCGGATGCCAACCGGCCCGACGTCGAACAGGCGCTGCTGAATCTGAAGATCGATGAGCTGACGCTCAAAGGTGTCAAAAACGGTCTGCTGCCGGTCGTCGACCTGCAGGCGTTTTACGGAGCCACGGCACTGGGCGGCGCGATCAGTCCCACCTGCCCGACGGCACTGGCGTCCTTCGGCCTCCCTCCCTCGGATTGCACTTTGCTCTCGAAAACCGGATACAGCACGGTCTTCCAGGACCTCTTCAACAGCAGCGGTCCCAACAAGGGGGTCGAGATCACCATGACGATCCCGATCCGCAATCGTCCGGCGCAGGCGATGGAGGAGCGGTCGCAGATCGAATACCGCAAGGCGCAGATGGCGCTGCAGCAGCTGTATACGCAAATCCGGATGAACGTGATCAGCCAGCAGTACGCGCTCACCAATGACCGCGCTGCGATCGAGTTCGCCGTCGCCAACCAGGATTACAACCAGCAAAGCCTCGATGCGGAATTGAAGAAGCTGCACCTTGGGGCATCGACGACGGCCAACGTCCTCCAGCAGCAGCGCAATCTGGCATCCGCGGATGCCCAGCTGATTGCCACGCGCGCACGGTTCGCGACGGACCGGGCGGCGTTCGAAGAGACGCTGGCCAGCACGCTGGACCGTTACGGCATCAACATCGTGGATGCCGCGACGGGGAATATTCACGCGGCGCCGGTGGTCCCGGGCATCGAGCCGGCGAAGTCGGAACCGGAAGTGCAACAGCCCACGCAGCAGGAACAACTCCAGAAACAGGAGCAGCAGCAGGCGCCGCCTCCGGCGCAGCAGACTACACCGCCACCGCAAAACTGATCCCGGAAGACGTCGAGAGAGGGCCCGCCGCGAGCGGGCCTTTTCCTTCGCCGCGAATTTCTCAATAATTGCCGCCCCCGCTGTCTGTGGAGGGCGCCGCTCCCTGATAAAATCAGAAGAATCCACTCCGCAGGAGACTCCATGCAGGCAATCCTTGCGCTCGAAGACGGGCGCATCTTCAGGGGCGAAGGCTACGGCGCCCAGGGCGAATGCCGCGGAGAAGTTGTTTTCAATACATCGCTGACCGGATATCAGGAGATTTTCACCGATCCTTCCTACGCCGGGCAGATTGTCGTTCTCACCAATCCCCAAATCGGAAACTACGGCACCAACGCAGGCGACAACGAGGCCGCCAGGCCCTACATTGAGGGCCTGGTGACACGGGAGTTTTCGCCGATCAGCTCGAACTGGCGCTCCGAGCAGGTGGCCGACGAGTATCTGGAGCGGTTCAGGGTTCCGGTCATCTCGGAAATCGATACGCGCGCGCTGGTGCGGCACCTGCGTACGAATGGCGTGATGCGGGGTGTAATTTCGTCGATCGAGACCGACACGGACGTTCTGGTCGCAAAAGCGCGGGCGATTCCGAAGATGGATGGGACCGACCTGGCAAAGGTCGTCTCGACGAAGGAACGGTACGAATCGGAGCAGGACGGCAACGATCCGCTCCACCCCCGCGAGCCGAAGCTGGCGAGGCCCGACCTGCATGTGGTTGCGTACGACTTCGGCATCAAGAAAAACATTCTGCGCATGCTGCGCCAGGAAGGTTGCCGGGTGACGGTGGTTCCGGCGCAGACGTCGGCCGACGACGTGCTCGCGCTCAAGCCGGACGGGGTATTTCTCTCGAATGGGCCCGGCGATCCGGAGCCGGTGACCTACGCGCAGGAAAGTATCCGCCAGATGGCCGGCCGCACGCCCATCTTTGGGATTTGCCTGGGCCATCAGCTCATCGGAATCGCGCTCGGCGGCAAGACCTACAAGCTCAAGTTCGGGCACCATGGCGGAAACCATCCGGTGAAATGCGTGGACACGGGCAAGGTGGAGATCACCTGCCACAACCACAACTTCGCCGTCGATCCCGACTCGCTCAATCCGAGCGAAGTCGACCTCACGCACCTGGATCTGAACGACAACACGCTGGAAGGGCTGCGGCACCGAACGATGCCGCTGTTCAGCGTGCAGTACCACCCGGAAGCCAGCCCCGGCCCGCACGACTCGCATTACCTGTTTAAGGATTTCCGCAGGATGATGGAGGAGTGGAAGGGGTGAGCCTGAGCTCCGAATCGATGATCCGGGAGGAGACTCCCCATGCCAGGCAGCGAATAGCTGCCGTGAGCAGCATGGCGCTCATCGTTACCGGATTGCTCCTGGTTGCGCTCCTTGCCTTTGCGTTCGTAAAGCCGTTCAAGACCGACGATGCCTA
>Ga0209380_10002914_pt1 | contig 10772 bp, 19 predicted proteins | sample HubBroMetageWFT6_FD_188347 | JGI IMG/M metagenome (GOLD analysis project Ga0209380, IMG submission 188347) | Warmed and freeze-thawed soil microbial communities from the Hubbard Brook experimental Forest, New Hampshire - Hubbard Brook CCASE Soil... | ecosystem: Environmental > Terrestrial >...
GGCATGCCATCGAGACTGCCGCCGGGCTGGACGCGTTGGTGCTGTCGGATTACGCCCACGGCTGGCTGTCGTTCGATATGTGTCAGGAGGCCATTGACGCCGCCTATCGGCGCGGCCTGCTTGTGGTCATCGACCCCAAGAAAGACGACTGGCGCAAGTTCCACACGCTGATTGGTACCCCGTTGATTTGCCCAAGCGGAAACGAATATACTGCTGGCTTCCCGTTCGGCATGGACGTTCTGCACAAGCAGGGCGCCTCCGGCATGACGCTTCACGAGAGCCGTAAAGACTATGGACGCACTCCCGATCGCCACATTCATGTCCCCGCCGTTGCGCGTCACGTCTTTGACGTCACCGGCGCTGGTGACACTGTGGTCGCTGTGGTTGCGGCTTGCGTGTCCGTGGGTGCCAGCTACATCGAGGCAGCGCGTATTGCAGCGGTTGCTGCTGGATACGTGGTCGGAGAGGTGGGGACGACCGTGTGCCCGCTTGAGACCCTGAAGGAGTTGGTCAATGCCAGCCATTAAGATCCCGAAAATGTGGGGCCGCGAAGTCGTCCTCTACAACGGCGAGTACTGCGCAAAGCTGCTCGAGTACGACGGCGTGCGCACCAGCTCCAAGCACTACCATCGGGCGAAGCGCGAGACCTTCGTTGTCGTGCGCGGCCTTTTCAACGTGGAGTGGGGCCCGATCGACGGCCCGTTCCAGGACAAGCGCTTCGGCCCCGGCGCCGTGCTGCACCTTGAGCCGGGCGCCGTGCACCGCGTGAGCTGCCTCAGCGACGAGGGCGGCATGATCGTCGAGGCCTCAAGCCATGACGACCCCGATGACTGCGTACGGCTGGAGCCCAGTGTTAATCCGTTCGCGTAGAATCGGCCTAGTCAACGGGGTCTTTGACCTCTTCCACTCGGGGCACCGGCGCTTCCTCTGGGAAGCGTCCAAGTTCTGCGACTACCTCGTAGTCGCGGTGAACGATGACGCCTCGGTAAAGCGCCTCAAGGGCCCGAGCCGTCCGTTCGACAACCTGCACTATCGCATGGATCGTGTCTCGGAGTACGCGGACATGACGGTGCCTTTCAACGGCAACCTGTTAGACTTGGAATTCAGCTTCCATCCCCACGTGCTGATCCGCGGCTGGGACCAGCACTTCGACTGGTGGAAGCGCAGCCTCGGTGTTATAGTCTTCTTGCCCCGTTTCGGGGACGTCTCAACTACAGGAATCGCAACATGTGGAACTGGCTCCAAGGTCTCATCGGTAACAACGGATGGGCCAAGTACGGCGTCTTCGCGTTCATCCTCATCCTCTGCCTCGCCTTCTGCCACAAGGCCAATGCTGGAGAAGTCGACGTCCGAGCAGGATCGTCTTTCGGTACTGAAGGCTATGGACCAGTGCTGGGTCTGCAGCTCCGAGCGCCTCTAGCGGGCTTCAATCAGGTCAATTGGTACGCCGGCACGCTGCTGTGGGGCAAGACCGAGTACAACAGCAAATGGGTGCAGAGCAACTGGGACTGGCACACCGGGGTCGAGAGCTGTCACGGCAGCTTCTGCGCCGGGATCGGCATGGTGTACCTGCAGCGGATCGACGCCATCAACGGGGCGCACACAAATTTCATGCTGCAGTTGTCATGGCGCCCGGGTCTTGGTAGGCTGTCGTCCATTGACGTAACACACATCTCGGACGCGGGCACGACGCCTGTGAACATCGGGCGCCAAGCGCTTCTGGGATCTTTCAGGTTGCAGTAACATGGCGAAGGACAAACGGGACAAAGACACCAAGGATTGGATCGAGGACGCTTACGAGCGCCGCGTCAAAGAAGAACTCGAGCACGCCAGGAGACGTGAAAGACATGAGAGGATCCGTAGCAAGACGCCTCCGAAAGATAGCCGATAGCTTCGGCTTTCCGGAAGAGGCCACATACCTGCCCGGCGGCAAGTTGCGCCGGCGCGGCGGCCCCGACGGTCCGCTGATCCGGCGCCCGTTCGTCATGCGCGCCTGCTGGCGGCTCGTCTACAAGCAGGCAAAGCAGCAGTTCAAGGGCAAGCCGCTCAGCATGCTCGCGCCAGAGCCCGAGCAGAAGGCGCCCGAGCAGCCACAGGAGTTCCGTGATAAGGTCGCGGAGTCAGCGAGGACCTATGCTAGCCAAGATTGACCATCCGCAGTATCACCCGACAGTCTTCAAGAAACCGCCCGGCTCCGTGGCGGGCCCCATGTGCGCGACACTTGGGGCCTCAAATAACGGGCTTCAGCTCATCTGGCGGAACGGGTACCGTGTTTTCAAACGATGACGAGCATCCGATCCTGCGGGCCATACTAGGGGCCCTGCAGATGGTCGCGATGGGCCTTTGCGCACTGATCCTCTACGAGATGTGCCTGCAGAGCGCGCTCAGCATCCCGTACAAGATGTGCGTGGACAGCGCCCGCGTCAGCCCATGACCCTCGTCGCCAGCCTCGGCAAGTACGACGCGAAAGACCCGCGTTGCAACGCCATCATCACGAAGACGTGGCGCGGGGACTTCGCCGCGTTCGTCGCTGCGATCCTGAAGAACGTCCCCGAGACCGACAACAAGGCTTCCGCGGGCTGGGTGTGCGGAGCCGAGTTCACCAAGTCGCATCGCCACGGCGACAATTTCGTGGCGCGCCATTTCCTGAGTCTTGACTATGATCACATTACCCCTTACGACGTCGGACAGATCCTTGCTGGCCTACGCGCACTCTGTGCGTTCCTTGCCTACACCACGTGGTCTCACAGGCCTGACAATCCACGCCTCCGGGTCTGGATACCGCTATCGCGCGGAGTTGGTCGTGAAGAATTCGAAGCTGTATCTCGCGGGTTTGCACGCCGTGGAGGCATCGAGCTTGCGGCGCGTGAAAGTCACGTCCCGGCGCAATTCATGTACCGCCCCGCCAGCAAAGCGGGCGTCCCGTTCCAACACTGGGAAGACACGGCGGCGCCATACCTCGACGTCGACAAAGTCCTAGGAGAATACGATGACTGGAAAGAACGTAGTCAGTGGCCTCGCCGAATGGATGAGCGCGAACTGGGGCCCGGCGCTGGAAAAGCTGAGGATCCACGCGAAAAGCCTGGAATCGTCGGCGACTTCTGCCGCGCCTTCAGCATCACCGCCGCCATCGAGCGCTTTGAACTCCCGTATCGACCAGGCAGTGTCGAAGGCCGCTGGACTTACACCCTCGGCAGCCGAGCCGACGGCGCCGTCGAGTACGATGAGTCCACGAAGCTACACTCCCATCACGATACAGATCCTGCGAGCGGGCAGCATAACGCATACGATCTCGTGCGATTGCACCGCTTTGGAGGACTCGACGGCTTTGACGGCGATCTACCGCTTGCTGACAAGGCTAGTTCCCGGGAAATGGCCCGCTTTGCAGCAGGACTTCCCGAACTTGCCGAAGCCGACTTCGCCGCCCTCGGATTTCAAGATCGCTCCGCCGAACACGTGGACGTTTGCAAAGCAGGACATGTGTCCGAGCTGCGAGCAGCCGCGCATCAACATTCCTCGGTTGGGCTACTACCATGTTTGCCTGCCGAAATCCCTCCCAGCACGTCTGTCACCTCCGACCTCGAAAACGCGCGTCGCATCCAAGAGCGCTTCGGCGACAGGCTCTTCGCAGTCGGCCAAGCGTTCTTCACGTGGCAAAAGACGCACTGGGTCAAAGACGACGACCCAGTAATACGTTGGATCGCAGAACTTCCTCAGATCGTAGCGGAAGAAGCGGAAGAGCGCTCTCGAGTCGGCGACGAAGGCAATGCCTCCCAGCTGCTCAAGTGGGGCGCGCAGTGCAATATGGCCTCGACGCGCAAGACGTGTCTCGTCGAGTTAAGCAGATTCCTATCTTTCAAGGCGGACAACCTCAATGCCGACCCCGGACTCTTTAATTGCCTCTCGGGAACGATTGACCTTCGAACTGGACAATGCCGACCCCACAGAGCAGGAGATTTCATCACTGCTTGCACATCTACAGGCTTTGATCCGCGCGCGACCGCACCGCGCTTCAATCGGTTCCTACTTGAAATCTTTCGGGGCGACGAAACCATCGTCGCCTTTGTCAAGCGATGGTTCGGCTACTGCATCACCGGAGAAACCCGAGAGCACGCTCTCCTCTTCCATGTGGGTGAGGGGTCCAACGGAAAAGGGAAGCTGGTCGAAGCCATTAGCAACGCGATCGGCAGTTACGCAACTCCGGGACCCCGTCAGCTGCTGGCCCTACGCGCCTCCGGAGGCGAAACCGCCTCGCCCGAAATAACCAAGCTCCTCGGCAAGCGCATGGTCACGCTCCAAGAGACCAACCGCGATGCCATGTTCGATGAGGGGCTGCTCAAGAGCCTCACCGGGGGCGACCGCCTGACGGCGCGCAACCTCTACGAGGGGTACTTCGACTTCAGGCCCACCCACAAGCTGCAGCTCTTCACCAACTACGAGCCCCGGATTCAGGGGCAGGACCGGGGCATCTGGCGCCGGCTCTTCTTCGTCGAGTACGGCGCCACCTTCGGGCGCCCGATCGAAATCGAGCAGGGCGTTGCCGAGTTCCTGCAGGATGAGCAGCTGGACGAGAAGCTGGCCGCGGAAGCCCCCGGGATCCTCGCTTGGCTGGTCGAGGGGGCCCGGCAGTGGTATCAGGACGGCCTGAACCCCCCTGCGGCGGTCCTTCGCACCACGAAGGAGTACAAGGACCGCCAGGACGTCGTAGGACGCTTCCTAGCCGACCGCTGTGAACTGGCGACCGACGGCCGGGTGCCCCTGACCAAGGGCACGGCGAGCCTGTACGGAGCGTATACGGGGTGGGCCAAGACGAACGGCCACGGGGTCATGCACTCGCACAAGTTCGCCCGGGAGGTCCGTAAGGGGCGTCCGGGGCTCAGGTCCGCCCAGTGGAAGGAAGGCGGGATCAAATACGACGGGATTGAGGGGCTCAGGCTCCTCGAGGATGAGGCATGAGCGAGTGGAGCTGGATCGTAACCCCGCTCGAGCCCTTCGCTCGGTGCGACAAATGCCGCGAGACGCTTCGGCTCTCCCGAGAGCATCTCGTGGCATGGCGGACCAAGAAATATCACTTGGCCTGCCTTTTGGATCAGCTTACTGCGGCAGTTCCTGCCCCGACGGCTGCGCCTGAGTCGTCTCTTGACCTGACTCACTGGGGGATGCTCCCGCCTTAGCATTGGCACTCGCCTGCAGCTCGCGCAGGAAGGTCTGCCGATCTTCGGCCGAGTCGAAGAAGGCGAAGTTGGTGAGCTTGTCGACCGGGACGATGTTGGTGAAGGTGTAGCCCCGGGCCTGAAAGGCCAGGACCAACGAGTCACCGATTTCTTTCTTGACGACGCCGAGCTTGATCAGCATGCGACCCGGAGTACTCGGATCCGGAGTGATTACGGTAAAAAATTGCCCTTGCATCTGAGTCTCCTGTGTTGACTTTCCGAAACGAAGCGCGGAGGATAGCACAATGAAATACTGGAAGGTAGCTTCCCCCGGCCACGGCCTTCCGCTCTATACGGAAGGTGAGACCCGCCAAGACGCCATCAAGTCACTCGACTGGGCATTAGGCGGCCATAACCCTTCTCGGCTTCAGATTCAGGAGATCCCTGAGTCGCAGATGCCCAAAAACGAGGACGAAGATGAGCAAACCTGACGTTGGAATTCTGACCATCGACATCGAGACCTCGCCGATCGAGGCCTACTGCTGGGGGCTCTGGGATCAGAACATCGGGATCGACTTCATTAAGACCGACTGGACCATCTTCAGCTACGCCGCCAAGTGGCTCGACGGGAAGAAGGTCTACTACGGCGACACCGGTGGCCGCGGTAAAAAGCGGGTCCGCGACGACAAGGCGCTGGCCGGGGAGATCCGAGCCCTGTTGGACGACGCCGACATCGTAATCGCGCAGAACGGCAAGCGCTTCGATGTTCGCAAGATCAATGCGCGCCTCATCAAGCACGGCTACGCGCCGCCGCGCCCCTTCCGGGTCATCGACACGCTGATCGCGGCGAAGAAGTACTTTGCCTTCACCAGCCAGAAGCTCAAGTACACGTCCGAGTTTCTGGGTGCCCAGCCCAAGGACGAGCACAAGAATTTCCCCGGCTTCGAGCTGTGGAAGGAGTGCCTCCTTGACAATCCGGCCGCGTGGGCCGAGATGAAGAAGTACAATATCCAGGACGTGCGCTCGACCGAAGAGGTGTATCTCAAGCTGCGCCCGTGGATTGAGAACCATCCCAACATCGGCGCCTACAAGGGCTCCGATCAGGCTCTGTGCCCCAAGTGCGGCAGCGACAAACTGCAGGCGCAGGGCTTCAAGGTCCTGCAGCAGGGGCGCTATCAGCGCTACCAGTGTCAGGAATGCGCCGGCTGGAGCCGCGGCAAAGAGATGTTGATTCCGCTGTCGGTTCGGCGCAAAATGCTGGTGCCCATATGAAATATCTGCCCATTGCAATCGCCTACTTGATTATGTTCCTTGTGTACAGTTACGCGATATACGAGTCCGGCTATACCAGCGGCGTTACTTGCGAGCTGACTCGAACCCCGGGAGGGCACTGCTGATGATTACCGAAGACACCCGCTCCCCCGAACTGAAGCAGCTGGATGAGTGCTTCGCCATCCTGCGCAAGGGCCGCGACGAAGTGGCCGCGTTCTACGACGTGCGCTTGGTCTTCGCCTCCTACGCGGAGATTCTCGCAGGGCTCGCTGCCGGCATCATCAAGAACAAGATCTACTCCCCGGCGCAGATGGGCGCGCTCCTTGCCGACATGGTGCAGGACGCGCTCACGCGCGAGTCGAAGACCGTGCTCGAGCTTCGCCACGGCACGGACGTGATCGAGGGAGGCAAGCAGTAATGGACCCGGTGCCGGCTTTCCTGCGGCGGGTTATCGAGCCGCCGCTGTCCGCTTCCGGCTTGCCGGTGACGGATGCGGAGCGCAAGGCGCTGCCCATCCTGACCTTCCTCACGGAGTACTTCCCCGATGCGGTCATCGAACTTACGAAACTTTGCGTCGCCGGCAATATCCAGCACAACCCCGAACTGGCGCCGACGGATATTAAGTGGGCTCGCGCGAAGTCGAGCGATCAGCTCAACACGGCCTTCCGACACATCTTCGACAGGAAGCGCGGGGTCCTCAAGGACACCGACGGCTGTTACCACAGCGTCAAAGCGGCTTGGCGAATGATGGCGCAGGCGCAGCTTGACATCGAGGAGGCGCGCAAGTGACCATTCCCTTCGTCGAAGAGTGCATGTCGTGCGATCTTGGTGGAGCGGAATACTATGAGGAGTTCCACGCGGGCACCGACGAGCAGCTCGTGAATCTGCGCCGACACTGTGACGCCGTCCGATGGGCGATTCCCGTGGCGCGCTTGGATCTGTACATTCAACGTCTCAACACTGGATGGAGAGGTGATCTGTGACCATTGAAGCGAAGCTTGACCGCATCATCGAACTGATCGAAAAGGCATTGACGGTGCCGGCGGTCCCTACCGAAGCGGCGCCGGCCAAGAAGGCCCGTGCCGCAAAGGCTGCGGTTGCGGCGGAGGCCCCTGCGGCGCCTGCCGCTGTTCCTGCACAGGCCACCCCTGCGACTGGCACCTGTACACTCGATGACGTCCGCGTCGCCCTCGTCGCGCTCGCCAGCCGCACGGGCAGCCGCGACAAATCCAACGCGATCCTCGCCGAGTTCGGCGCCAAGGTGACGGGCGACCTGAAGGCCGAGGACTTCGCCAAGGTCGTCTCCAAGTGTCAGAGCGCCGGCTAATGTTCGCTCGCGTCTGCTTCGACTACGACCCCCGGGGTCGCGGTGGTGCCGTCGGTTGGTTCAGGGGGTTCGACTTCCTGCGCCGCCGATGGGGCCTAGACCGCTCTACGGTCTACGTGTCGGGCGAGCGCTACTTGGACCGCTGGATCGTGTATCTGAACGGATACACGCTGCGGCTGCACCGCTTCTGGCGCGGCGACGACGACCGCGCCAGCCACACGCACCCGTGGTGGTTCGTGACATTCCCGCTCGGCTGGTATGTCGAAAAGGTGTTCGAGGGCGGATGGTATCTGCAGCAGCGCTGGGTGAAGCCGTGGCGCTTCCACTACCGGCCGGCGAACTTCGAGCACTACGTGGTGCGCCCGATCAAGGTGCCCTCTTGGACAATCGTCCTCACGGGGCCCAAGCGCGACGGCTGGGGCTTCTATCCAGCGCCCGGTAAGTTCGTGCCGCACAAGGAATGGCAGTGATCCAGATTTTCACCTGCGCCCAAGGCACGCCCGAGTGGCAGTTGGCCCGCATCGGTATCCCCACGGCCAGCCGCTTCTCTGACGTGTTGGCGCAGGGGCAGGGCAAGACGCGCCGCAAGTACATGATGGAGCTCTTGGGCGAGGTCCTCACGGACGAGCCCATGGCCGCCTTCACGAACGCGCACACCGAGCGCGGCCACACCATGGAGGACGACGCGCGGCAGCTCTACTCCTTCGACGTCGCGGAGCCCCTGCAGCAGGTCGGGTTTATCACGCGCTTTGATCCCCCGGCCGGATGCAGTCCCGATGCGCTCGTCGGCGAGGACGGGCTGCTCGAGATAAAGACGAAGCTGCCGCATCTGCAGCTCGAGGTTCTGCTCAAAAAGGAAGTGCCGGCCGAGCACGTCGCGCAGTGCCAAGGGGCGTTGTGGGTGACGGGCCGCAAGTGGCTCGACTTTGTCAGCTACTGGCCGGGGCTTCCCTTATTCGTGAAGCGCGTGTATCCTGATCCCGAGTATCAGGAGAAACTAACCGCGGCGATCACCGCCTTCAACGCTGAAATGCTGACCCTTGTTACTACGGCGGGGGCCATGCCCACCCTGCGCTTGCCGCGTAAGGTGATAGAGATCGACGCCGAAACTGAGTTTACAGACAGGAGTAAAGACCGTGAGTGAGAAGAAACAGTCCCCGACTTCCGAGATCATTCAGGTGTTCTGCCGCCTCCGGTGGCTGCGCCTCGAAGAGCCGAAGGCCTTCCAGCCCGGGCAGGCCCCGAGATGGGAAGCGACAGGCATCCTTGACCCCTCCGATGCCAAAGGCAAGGAAGGCATCAAGACGCTTCTGACCGCGGCCGCCCAGCTCTCGAAGGCCGAGTACGGCGTAGTGCCGCTCGCCATCAAGAAGCTCGGCGTCAAGTTCCTGGGCAACAAGGCCCTCGATCTGAACGACCCTGCGAACGCCGATGACGGGATCAAGACCCCCTTCACCGACGGCGACGACAAGAAGTGGGAGAAGTACGACGGCTACAAAGGCATGTTCATCGTCGCCGCGCACAACTCCAAGAAGAAGCCCGGTATCGCCGATCCCTTCGGCAAAAAGATCACGGGCGAACTCAAGAACCCTTACTACCCGTACGACGGTTGCTACGGCTACCTCTCGACCACGCTGTGGCTCTTGGTGGGCAATTCCGCGAAGACCTACGGCAACCGCGTTGGTATCAACCTGCGCGGCGTGCAGTTCGTTGCGAAGGGCGAGCCCTTCACCAGCAGCGAGATCGACGCCGAGGACGAGTTCGACGCATTGGAAGATGCGGCGCTCCCGGGCCCGGCAGCAGTGAGTGACTTCGACTAAGGCTTAGGACCCACGGAAGGCGCGGCTGCCAGCCCCAGAGGCAATAAGGTGGCTGCTTAATAACGTCCCGCCGTGGGTCCTTCTTTATGCAAACCAAGAAAAGTAGCGCCACCGAGGTGATCACCGGCACGGCCGCCGGGCTCATCCTCGCGTGGCTCGCGGGCCAGTACCTGATCTACCCGTACTACCACGTGCAGGTTGACGCGCTCGAGAACCTGAAGCTGACTGCGTGGTTCACGGTCGTATCTATCGCCAGGGGCTATGTGTGGAGGCGGCTATTCTGCCGTTGGGAATGAAACTGACATTGGACGTGGAGACGTTCAGCCGCGTGAACCTCAAATCGGCCGGCCTCTACGCCTATGCCGAGGACGAGAGCACGGACCTGCTGTGCGTATGCTGGGCGGTAGACGACGGGCCGGTGCACGCATGGATTCCGCATGCCGACCCTGACTTCTGTATCGGGCTGCAGGGTGAAGGACTGTGCCTAGGCCGCGGCGAGCAGGCGCCCGTGTTCCTTGTCGATTACATCAAGTCCGGCGGCATTATCCACGCATGGAACGCCAGCTTCGAGCGCCGCGTCCTGAACGGTCCCGCCGGCAAGCGCTACGGATTCCCCACCATCTCAATTGAACAGACCCGCTGCAGCATGGCGCGCTCGCGCGCATCGTCCATGCCCGGCCGGTTGGAGGATGCTGCCAATGTTCTCAACACCCCAATCAAGAAGCGCGTCGCCGGAATCAACGCCATGCGCTACCTGTGTAAGCCTCGAGCGGATGGCTCGAGGCCTACCATTGCGGAGGAAAGAGATCGATTCCTGCAACTCGTTCCTTATTGCGCCGACGACGTCCGTGCAGAGCGATGCGTCGACGCCGTGCTGCCCGAGATGTCTCCAAAAGAGATCCAAGTTTATCACCTCGATCAGAGAATCAATGATCGCGGCGTGCGCGTCGATCTCGCCGCGGTTGCAGACTTTGAGTGCCTCATCGAAGAGTACAAGGCCGCTCTTAAAGCTGCCTGCATCAAAATCACTGGCGTCTCGCCGAGTCGCCCGGGCCCACTGAGCGACTGGATCCGAAAGAACGGCTTCCCGCAGCTCGAGAACCTGCAGGCCGACAGCGTGCGCAAGGCGCTGCTGACGAACCCGCCGCCGGACGTGGCGACGGTGCTGAAGATCTACAGCACCGTGAACATGAAGGCGGT
>Ga0209380_10002915_pt1 | contig 10764 bp, 13 predicted proteins | sample HubBroMetageWFT6_FD_188347 | JGI IMG/M metagenome (GOLD analysis project Ga0209380, IMG submission 188347) | Warmed and freeze-thawed soil microbial communities from the Hubbard Brook experimental Forest, New Hampshire - Hubbard Brook CCASE Soil... | ecosystem: Environmental > Terrestrial >...
CTGTTGGGCTTGTTGCTTGTCCTGATTCTGTTGTTGCTGTTGGGCGTGCTGCTGTACGTTCTTGTTCTGCTGCTGCTGTTGGGCTTGCTGCTTGTCCTGATTCTGTTGTTGCTGCTGGGCGCGCTGCTGTGTGTTCTTGTTCTGCTGCTGTTGGGCTTGCTGCTTGTCCTGATTCTGCGACTGCTGCTGGGCATGCTGCTGCGTGGCCGGTCTCTGCTGTTGCTGCTGGCCTCTCTGTTGCGCGGGCTCGGCTTGTTTATCCGGCTTTTGCTGCTTATCGCTTTTTTGATCTTGTTGTGCGTACCCGAGAGTGGTGGTTCCGAAAAGTATTACCAGAACTGCTGCGCCGATAACATTAAATCGTTTCATAGATATTTCCTCGGCTGCAGCTTGAACGCATGAGAGCGAGTTTGCTGTACTCTTTTGAACATTCCGGAAATCTATAACAATCGCAGAATGGCGTCCCCCAGTGGCGAATTGAAATACAAAGTGTTCATTAGTGAACAGACATCCGTCTTCGGTGCGTCTAGCATGAGCTTGCGTGGGGGAAGCAAAAGGACCGAGGCGGAAGCACGACCCGCACGATTCACCCGAAACAACACTGGATATCGCGGATTCCAATGCGCTCTCGCCGGCGGTAACAGTTCTCGGATAACACAGAAGTTCGCACAACTCCTCGGGTCAGGCCAAAGTGCGGCCTAGAGAAAAAGGAGGTAAACAGTCCATGCCTTTACTTCAATTAGTAATGGTTCTGATCGTAGTAGGTGTTCTGCTGTGGCTGGTCAATAGCTTCATCCCGATGCAGGGGACGATCAAGTCGATCTTGAATGGCGTCGTAGTGATCGCCGTGGTCTTGTGGCTCCTGGACGTATTCGGACTTTTCCATTCCCTTTCCCATGTTCACATTGGGACGTAAGCCAACAGGAATGACTTACGAAAGCGATCGGGAAGCTACTGCCAGAAATATTCGCGTTGGACGCAAGAAAGCGGGGGCAGAACCATGCTTGGTACAATATTGATTGTGTTCTTGATTCTTGCGCTCGTCGGCGCGTTACCACGATGGTCGCATAGCCGGCAGTGGGGTTATGCGCCCACAGGAGGAGTAGGGCTCGTTCTTGTGGTCGTCGTCATTCTCCTGCTTCTCGGGCGACTCTGATCTCTCCAGATTGATTGAAGCTTGAGGCTGCGAATGCGAAGGCTGCGGGAATATCCGGCAGCGGCCCCCCATTGAGGCCGTGGCTCAGGCCGGAAATTTCTACCAGCCGGATGGATTTGTCCACGGCCAATCGGCAATTCGGGGCGCCGATCCAGCGCCACCAAGATCATCGGGAATTTTCGATTCGAGTACAAAACAAGCTCACATAACTGCAACGAGTATCCCTTGGTATGACCGCTTCCTGGTAAAGCCTCATACTCAGATCGAATGTGATCCAAATGTGTAGAAACAAGCCGAATCCCGCATTCGGGCGAATCTGCCACCCGCACCATCGACCGAGTCGGACCCCTAGTCAATTCTGTGGTTGTCGGGGCACGTACCATGCCTAGTTCATCCCCGTCTGTTATTTAATTCGACACATTATTGCGAACTGTTCGGTTTTGGACAGTTGCTAACTGGGCCGCAACATACAGTGCAGCGGATCGCGCGCTCTACGAGATGAAGGTACTGAAAAAAGCATGCTGACCCAAGCAGGGCAATACCGGCGCATTGTCGTGCGTCGATAGCCCATCTCATTCAACGCATTTTTTTCCAGGAGCCCCCAAAATGCCCGTCGCTATTCCGCGTGGACCCCCGATACCCGTTCAAATTTGGACAGATTTTCGATTGCAGCCGCGCTACAAGTACATGCGCATCCGGTGAATTCAATCCCAAGGGAGAGGAGGCTGTCCAACGTGATCGCCCAAGGAACGAAAGGCATTTCGCCCGTGTATTCTTCCTGGTTCGGTAAACCGGTGGTTATTCTCGTCGTTATCCGCCAATGCCATGTCCCGATGCCTTGCCGCATTGTTGCCGAATCTGCCGGCGACGTACGAGTCCGCTTACAGCCTGAATGGGAGATGGATATCCGGAAGGATTTGATTCTAGCGGTTGAAGAAGTCGTCATAGCTGCGAAAGACCGGGTGAATTGACCCGGCCACTCAGGGCCTCAATCTTTTCGCCAGTCTGTCGAACCACTGGAGATAAGTGTGGCGGAAAGCGCCAGCAAGACATTGGGAATATCCCAGCGGGCTCGAGGATTGATTTTTACGAATTGAAAGGAGGCTTGCGATGTTACTGCTCATTATTCTTCTGGTTTTGTTGTTTGGCGGCGGAGGCGGCTATTACGGGTACTCCAGATGGGGGAGAGGCGGTGGGATGGGAGTTGTCGGAACCGTCCTGCTCGTCTTGTTAGTCGTGTATCTGGTCGGTGGGTTGCGTTGACCTTGCCCGCATCGCGCTGAACCCGATGGTAAATGTAAGTACACCGGCGCCAGACCGCTCATTGCTTTGGGGCGCGGATCGTATTTCTCGAAAGGGGTGAAGATTGATGAGGCGAAGCACGAAGGACAAGGCCAAGGGCAAGTTTCACGAAGTGAAGGGTAAAGTTAAGGAAAAAGTTGGAAGGGCTACAAACAATCCCAACCTGGAAGCAGAAGGCCAAGGCGAAAAGTTTGGTGGAAAGCTCCGAAAGAAAATCGGCCAGGTGGAGAAAGTCCTCGGGATCTAGCACGGAAAGGTCTGCATTAACTGCACGCGAAACTGCGCGCTGGTTTTGAGCACCAGAAAAAACAGATGATCACCGGACACATTATCGCGGCGTTGCTGCCGATGGCGGCACGAAGTATGCGGCGGTGGCTTTTTCACCTTGGCGGACTAGGTCTGATTCCTCTGGGCCTTTTGGATAATTCCCTCATTCCACTTCCGGGAATCCTGGACGTGGCAGCGATTGTCATGTCCTCGCGGCAGGAACAGTTTTGGCTCTATTACGGTTTGATGGCGGCGGCAGGTTCGGTGGCCGGCGGCTTTCTCACCTACCGACTCGCTCGCAAGGGCGGGAAAGAAGCGCTCGACCGCAGATTCTCGCGCGGAAAGGTAAACAAAGTTTGCGAGATCTTCGGGCGATGGGGGTTCGCCGCTATTGCCATCCCTGCTTTTCTGCCGCCCCCTGTGCCCATGGTTCCATTTCTGCTTGCGGCGGGCGCCATGCAATATCCGCCAAGAAAATTCCTCACTGCTCTCACGCTCGGCCGAATCTCCAGATATATGATCCTGTCTTATTTGGCCGCGCGTTATGGACGGCAAATTATTGGGTTCATCGCGAAACACGGACACCCCGCCGTGGTGGCGATCATTTTTACGCTGATTGCCGCCGCTACAGTAGTTTTCTACTATTGGCAAGGTAGGGAGAACAAAAAAAGATACGGACGCCTGGCTAGCGTTTCCTCGGAGGGGACCGGTTCCTTAGTCGTGGAGGACAACGCTCAGGAGGGAGTCGTTTACGTGGAGCCCGCCATCGTAATTGATGAATCCTAGCTTCTTGAATTTATTCATGAAAAAATTGACGCGGGACCGCGTCGTGCCGACCATTTCCGCCAACGTCTCTTGCGACACTTTGGGAAGCACGAACTGCGGTTTTTCGTGATTGCCGTAGCGCGCCAGCAATAGGAGAGTTCGCGCCAGGCGTTTCTCGCTGGAATTGAAAAGTTGATCGATCAAATCTTCTTCAATGCGGATATTGCGTGCCACCATATAAGAGATGAAACGGTCCGAGAACTCGTGTTCCGCATGGAGCACGCGGATCATTTCGTTCAGGCCGATCACGAGCAGCGTGACAGGTGTGGCTGCAGTGGCCGTTGCGATGCGCAACGGCTGCCCTGCCAGGGCGCCCTCGCCGACAAAGTCGCCGGGCTTCAGCATTGCGACGACGGCCTCCTTCCCGGCCTTTGAAACGACGGAGAGCTTTACCGCTCCTTTTTGAATGTACATGACGTCCTTGCCGATATCTCCCTGAGAGAAGATGGTGTCACTCGCCTGGAATTCCACAATGTTTCTTGCCACACCGGCAGAATCGAGAAAGGCTTGGACATTGAATTTGTCGGGTATCGCGTTCTTCGTTTTTTTCGTTGGGCTCACGGTACTAAAACCTCCACTTTCTCAGGTGCCGCGAGTGACTCATTTGCAGCTCTCCCTGATTTTTTAACCACAAGCTTGCGATTGCCGTTACGTTTGGCCAAGGATTTTTGTATTTGGAGAATTTTCTCAACCACCGCCACAGGAATTTGCTCAAAACGACTGTACGTTTTTCGCATCGGTCCTTCTCCCTCGACCCACCGTAACAACCTCCAAGCGATACGGGGAAAATCTTTTGGAAATCTGCGGGTTACGCTAGCGGACGATTGAACGATATTTCGCTGGCACGCAGCCCGACCAATACCCCCCCGCGTTATCGAATCCGGGAGCGAAGGGCTGCCTTAGCATTCCGAATTTAGGTGTACTCTACGCTTAGATTGCGTATGATTATGCAAGTGTAGTTATACGTTTGCCGTACGAGGTTGCCAATGAAAACAAATCAAGCGATGCCTCACTTCAAGACGATGGCCATGGTGGACGTTCCTCGATCGCGAAACGGGAAGCACAAGAAGATCGTGACCGCAATTCTGCGCGACCTCGACAACCTCGGGGAAGGTGTTGCCTTCAAGGTTCCTTTGGCCGACCTCGGAGATACCAAGGAGAACGTGCGTTCCGCGCTGAACCGCGCTACCCGAAAATCCGGCCGCGATGTCGCGACGGCCGCGGACGAAAACTTCCTGTACGTCTGGAACGTGGCGAAGGCTGAGGGATCGAGCGGAACTCGTCCCAACGGCCAAGGCAAATTACCCCGAAGCGCACGCTAGGCCTGATCGACATCAACCAAGTTTCATTCTGAGAGATCCTTGCCGCGCGTGGATCTCTTCGAAATTGCCGCGAGCCACGCATCTGGCGCCCTTCCTTATAGTTTTGCCCGCCAAAGTGAGAGAAACCGCAATCTTGGGAATACGTGCAAAAGAGCACAGACTCCTGCCTTTCTTGCCCCCATGATGCACTTACAAACGGATAGATTGGGAAGACAGGGACCATTACTGAAGGCAGGATTAAGAAGCTCACCTTCACTTCTCGCCGTTCCAACATAGAGATTGCAGAGCGCGTTTGGAGGAAAAGAACATGCGTTTTACGCACCGTTACATCAGTTCGTTAATCCTTGCCGCTGCCATCACGGCACCGGTGACAATTATGGCCGCCCCCAGACCGAACGCCGACGGCGTTCAAATTCGAGTCTATGATTCCCGCCACAAGGATTATCACAACTGGGATGATCATGAGAACCATGCCTGGGGAGTATACCTGAGCAATAATCACAGAAAGTCCCACGAATTCTCGAGGTCCAGCAGGAGAGAGCAGTCCCATTACTGGAATTGGCGCCATTCCCACCCGGACAACGACTAGCAAAAGCGTTGCGCGGCTGGCAAAACGTGAACGGGTGCGTGTGTCAAGCGATACTCGCACCCGTCAGGCTCATTCAGGTTTAAAAGGGAATTCCACTTAGGAAATATGTCGCGATATGAAGGGCGGAAGAAAGTCTGAAGTCACCCTTCAGCGCGCACAGCAGGTCATTTCGCTACAGGAGATTTCTTATGAAAAAAAATTTACGCAAGCGAAGTATTGTTTGGGGTGTTTTGTTCGCTTCTATTGCCATCTTGGCTCCATCGAGCCGCTCTGGAGGAGTTCCACAATCCTCACAGGACGCGGCAATACGAGCGGATCAGAAGTCGATGTATCAGATGATTCTCGTGGACCGGACGGTGAAGGCCGTGAAATATGCGCACCGCAGCGGTTCGACCAAGATGGATTTTGAAGGCACCGATTTGATGGCCGGCGCCAAGGGCGAAGCCAAAGTGGACAGCCATCGCGGAGCCATCGAAATCGAAGTTGAGTTTTGGAATGTGCAGAAGCCCACGACGTTTGGAGGGGAGTATCTGACCTACGTCCTGTGGGCAATTTCACCGGAAGGCCGTGCGGTAAATCTTGGTGAAGTGCTGGTCGGCAACAACGATCGGAGCAAACTCGACGTCACGACGGACCTTCAAGCGTTCGCCATGATCGTGACCGCGGAACCATATTACGCGGTGCGGCGTCCCAGCAACGTGGTCGTGATGGAAAATGCGATTCGCCCGGACACTGTCGGCACCGCCGAAGTGGTGGATGCAAAATATGAATTGGTCGATCGCGGCGGTTACATTCCCACAGGCTATAAATTTGACCCCGTGGTTTTGAATTCCAAGTTGCCGCTCGAATTTTTCGAGGCGCGCAATGCCCTGCGCATCGCCCAGTCCGCGGGAGCCGAAAACTATGCAACATCCAGCTATAACAACGCAGCCGGCCAGATGAAGCAGGCGGATGACATGGCCATTCGCCATAGCGTCGACAAGAAGCAGCTCAGTTCCACCTCGCGCCTCGTCGTGCAGACGGCGGAAGATGCCCGTGAGATCTCTGTGAAACGTATCGATGAGATCCGCGCGGAAGAAGGCCGTACCGCGGATGCAAATCGAGTAGCTTCAGCGAATGCTGGAAAGCGCAGCGCCGAAGCGGATACCGCGGATGCAAATCGCGCACGGGAGAACGCCGAAGGCAAGGCTCGCGATGCCCAGGATTTGGCTCGCAACGCCGCAGCCGGTCAAGCGCAAGCCGAACGGGACAACGCCACCGCACAGCGACAGAAACTGGATGCCCAAGCGGATTCCGACCGGAACCGCGCATCCGCAGCTGATGCCAATCAGGCGACAGCGGATGCACAACAACACCAAAGAGACGCAGAGACCGAGTCGGCACGAAGCCGCCTGGCCGCCGCGAACTCGGATCAGCAGCTTCAGCAAGCCGTGCGTGACCGTGAAGACCTTCGCGCCCGATTGCTGGTGCAATTCAATGCCATCCTGGAGACGCGGGACACCGCTCGCGGTCTCGTCGTCAATATGTCGGATGTCCTTTTTGATTCGGGCAAATTCACGCTTCGCCCGGCCGCACGCGAGAAACTAGCCAAGATTTCCGGCATCGTCCTCGGCTATCCCACGCTGGCACTCGCCATCGAGGGCAACACCGACAGCTTAGGCGGCGACGCTTACAATCAGCAACTTTCAGAAAATCGCGCCGGTTCGGTGCGAGACTACCTCAGTCAGCAAGGCATTCCCGCGGCGTCCATGACGGCGCGCGGATTCGGCAAGACACAGCCAGTCGCTTCCAACGACACGGTGGGCGGCCGGCAGCAGAATCGCCGCGTCGAACTCGTCGTATCTGGAGAAGTAATCGGAAACACCGTTGCGGCCGGTCCGGCGGCTATGGAAATCTTGCCGCTTGATCCTCGCCGGTAAATTGGCGATCGCAACGGGGCGAAACGGCTGGAAACCTGGAGCGATTTCTCGCATGTTTGTCTAAGTTCAGCGTAGTTGGTTTCGATTAAACGGGACAGGTTGCAAGTGCAACCTGTCCCCTTACTTAAGCGCTTGCGGTGCGGCCACTAAGCACGTCCCGCTTCCGCCAATGGTCGGAGGACTGGCCTTATTGGGCGCGGCCGCATTGCTCGTCATCGGCGCGAAACAAAAGGCGTAATGCAGTTGGACGAAAATGTTTGAGAAAAGATTCTAGAGTGCCGGTCGGCCATCGCCGAAGCCATGAAGAAAGTGGGCAAGGACGGCGTCATCATCGTCGAGGAATCGAAGACGATGGAAACAACACTTGAGGTGGTCGAAGGCATGCAGTTCGACTGCGGTTATCTCTCACCCTATTTTGTGACCGACCCGGAACGGATGCACTGCTCGTTAGAGGACGTTCACATCCCGATCTGTGAGAAGAACCTTCCCTCCATGAAGGATCTGCTTCCCGTCCTCGAGATGGTCGCCAAATTGGGGGCAGCCTCAGTTGATCGTCGCCGAAGATGTGGAAGGCGAGGCTCTGGCAACATTGGTCGTGAACATGCTGCGGGGCACGCTGAAATGTGTTGCCGTAAAAGCTCCCGGCTTCGGTGACCGCCGCAAGGCTATGCTCGAAGATATCTCGATTCTGACCGGCGGCAAGGCGATCACGGTCCCCACACCTTTCACTTGTTTCAGCCGGGCCTCTTCGGGGTGCACTTCCTTGGCGATTTGTTCGATCCGACGATCGCATTCCGCGATGCGCTCGTTCCACGATTCGATTCCCCCCAACAGCGGATCCAAGGCCTCTCGCAACTCCTGGCTCAGCCCCTTGCAGCTCTCTCGATTCATTTGTTCTGTGCCGCACTTCCGCAGCCGCTGGCCGTACGATTTCGTCAACCCTCGTGCGGCATTCACCAGCGCCGTGCGCGTGCTGACCAGTGCCGCTCGCGCGCGGACCACCGTCAGATGGATTTGCGCCTTGGCACTGCGATGTCGCACCGGTCCCAACAAGCAGGGATCGATTCTGGCTAACAGGGCCAGCGTCCGGGCATCGAGTCGATCATCTTTTCGACTGCTCTCGCCGATCAGTCGCACGTTTCGTGCATGAGCCACGATCGCTTCGTGGCCCATCTGGCTGAACTGCCGGCTGACCCAAGGGGAGTGCGTCCCGGTTTCCAGTGCGATCCGACAGCGTGGGATCCTGCGGAAGACTTGCTGGATTCCCTTCGCTGTGGTCGGCAGGTAGTGTTCCAGAACCACCTTACCGGCCTCATCCAAGATGCAGTAATGGCTGGAACGATCTCCCAAATCCAAACCGATGGTCAGCTTGGGCTCTTTGAAAATCGCGTTTTCTCTTTGTTGTCACGGTGCTATTCTTTTTCATAAGCCGGTCTCCTTTGTATTGCGCCTTGAGCGCGTCGATCGTTGGGAGCGTATCGCATCCCGCCGGAGACCGGCCTTCTTATCCCATCTGATAAGTCTTATCGGAATGTGGCTTTTGGGGCTCAGGTAGCTTGGGCACATTCCGATAATCTTGTTTCTCAGGACCCATCTGGTTTGAGTGGTGGTTAGGCCTGTTCGTAACGCATAGACTCAGGCCAATCATTCTGACTTCCGACAAAGAGCAATGACCAGGTATTTCCGGGCAAGCCAATTGGAATTTGGGCAGGAAATCAAGAGGACGCCCCCGGCGATTGTAACCCAGCTATCCGACCGGGAATTCACTCGACGCCGTTGAGGGCGAAATCGAAAATATCGAAGTTCCGAAGGCGACGGCTCTTCGCGATCAGCTGGTAATTTGTATTGAGGGTGCGTGACAGAATGAACGGCACACGCTGTTCGTCGAGACCGCCGTGCGATCGCAGGCGATGGCCAGCCAATCCGGAAAGATCGTGTTCCGCCCGCCTCGAACCGATGACGGTGTGCGCGTCGGCCAGCACGACGAAATCGCCCTCTCGATCGAGCGGCATCTCGAAGCGTTGTGCCGCCTCGGAACCGTCGATCACAGCCGCTACACCTGGCAAGGACGCGCTCACTGTCATCAAGGCCTGCTGATCCTTGGCCTTGCGCAGGTACACTCGAACAAATGAACCTAGGGCGCCGTGGTGGCGAACGAAAGGATCCGTAATGGGGCAGATTACACGCGCCGCTCCTGCACCGAATCGTCGGTCTAGCTCTTCTTCAAGGAAGATAACGTTTGGCTCGCCGTCAGGCCTCGCCTTGTCATTCATGCCGTGGTCGGCTACCAGCCCGACGACAGCACCGAGATCAACCATTTGGCGAACCCGCCCGTCCACCGCGCGATGGAAGCTATCGGCCTCCGGCTCCCCGGGAGCATACCTGTGCTGGACGTAGTCCGAGAGCGAAAGGTAAAGTAACTTGGCCGCTTGCTGTTGGAGCAGTCGAATGCCGGCGTCGAGGACGTAGAGAGAAAGATCGGCCGAATACATGTCCGGCTTCGGCCTCCCTACCAGGGCTTCGATGCCCGTGATGCCATTCTCAGAGACGGTAGCTTCGTCGGCGCGTTCGCTAGAGAACGAGATTCCCGTCAAGTTCCGTCCGAGCATTTTCCGAAGTTTGTCCTTTGCGGCGATAGCAGCGGTTGGTACCCCCGTTTGCGACATTCGCGCCAGAATCGTCTGACAGCGCACCAGCGATGCATCGGTAATCATTACTTCCCGACCCGTTTCGCGGTCCAGGTAGAAGTTGCCTGTGATCCCATGCACGGAGGGTGGCGCGCCGGTCACAATCGAAACATTATTAGGATTGGTGAATGTCGGCAGGACCGCGTCAGCATGGCCGAAATAGCCGATGTCCTGGAACCACCCGATGGTCGGAAAGACTCCGTCTGGGATGCCTCGATCGAAGTACGCTGGATCACATCCATCCAAGCAGATTACAACAGTTGGCGCGCCAGGCGCCTTGTAGCTACGGCCATTGACTTCGATCATCTTTGACATCGCGATTTAGAATAAAACGAGCGTTTTCACAATGCCAAAAGACTTCTTGACCTGAATTTTCTTTTCAATCTCGAAAACACCAACATAGCATAGAGGTCTCGCTTGTTCACGACAGTGTGAATCTCCTTGCATCTGGATTACTCATGAGGGTCTACCATCCACACCAGCACAGCGCGAAATTGAACCAGATTCCAATGTCACCAATCGCCGCGACAGCCAATTACCGCAAATTCGGAATGTGGCCGGGCCACTCCAAGTCAGAAAGCCATATTCCGATAACCCCTGCCAGCTCAACCGGTCGATGCAACACCCTCTAGTCGATTGATCTGACAATACTTCTCGTCGGGAATCGATCTCTATGGCAGTACTCATTCAGAACCTA
>Ga0209380_10002916_pt1 | contig 10762 bp, 9 predicted proteins | sample HubBroMetageWFT6_FD_188347 | JGI IMG/M metagenome (GOLD analysis project Ga0209380, IMG submission 188347) | Warmed and freeze-thawed soil microbial communities from the Hubbard Brook experimental Forest, New Hampshire - Hubbard Brook CCASE Soil... | ecosystem: Environmental > Terrestrial > Soil...
CGGCGTGCCGACTTGTATTACCGCCGGCTGCAGCAGCCGATTTGATCAATCGCATGCAGCAGATCGCACAAGCGCTGACTGAAGCGGGTCTGGCAACGCGAAACGCACCGCGTGCGGCCGCGCCAACCCCGTCGGATAAAGGCTAAAGATTCAGCTCGCCTTTTTCCGCGCGATTTTCACGGCGCCCGCGGCAGTCTTAAGGTCGGCGACAAAGTCGCGATAAGCCGCATGGCGTTCGCCGTCGTCTTTCATCCGCAACAGCGCCGCGGGATGAATGGTGATGATGAGCAGCGTGCCGTCCGCCATGGCGACTGGTTTGCCGCGCATTTTACCTATTGTGACTGTGCGGCCGGTCAAGCTGCGCGCAGCCGTCACACCAAGAGCGACAATGATCGACGGTTTGACCAGATTCCGCTCCCAATCCAACCAGATTTTGCAGCGCTCGACCTCATAGTTGTTAGGACGCTTATGCAGCCGCCGTTTGCCACGCGCTTCGTGTTTGAAATGCTTGACCGCGCCGGTGATGAAGGTCTGTTCCCGGGTAATTCCGGCATCTGTTAGGGCCCGGTTGAGCATCTGTCCGGCCGGACCGACAAACGGCCGGCCCGCCAAATCCTCCTTGTCTCCGGGCTGCTCGCCTACCAGCATGAGCGCCGCGTCTGCCGGGCCTTCGCCAGGGACAGCTTGCGTTGCGTCCTTGTAAAGCGGACAGCGGGTGCAGTTTTCCTCGGCCAAGGAGAGCTGGCGAAGGGATTTGAACGTCTTATCCGGCTCAGTCGCCATAGGGACGAAATGCCTTGGTCACCGTTGCGGTTCAAGCATGGACATAAAGGGATCTTTATGTCTTTAGTGCCGCCGCGCCGACCGCCTGCCGGTGAGCGCAAACCACCACCGGCGGCGCACCCATCACACTGTGCGATCTGCCTTACGCTTGAAAAGATCAATAGAGAGCGCCCGAAGGATTTTTCATGAGCACGTCGACCAAGGCTAAACCCGCGCCCGCGCACGATTACGTCGTCAAGGATATCGAGCTCGCCGAATGGGGGCGTAAGGAACTCGCTATCGCCGAGACCGAAATGCCTGGGCTGATGGCGACCCGCGAGGAATACGGGCCGGAGCAGCCGCTGCGCGGCGCCCGTATCGCCGGTTCGCTGCACATGACCATCCAGACCGCGGTGCTGATCGAAACCCTCACAGCGCTCGGGGCCGACGTCCGCTGGGCCTCGTGCAACATCTATTCGACGCAAGATCACGCCGCCGCCGCGGTTGCCGCCGGCGGCACACCGGTCTTTGCCGTCAAAGGCGAGTCACTCAAGGAATACTGGGACTACACCCACCGCATTTTCGAATGGTCCGATGGCGGCGCCCCCAACATGATCCTTGACGATGGCGGCGATGCTACGCTGCTCATGCATCTCGGTTCGCAAGCGGAGCGTACGCCGAACGTGCTGCATCATCCCGGCAACGAAGAAGAAGAAGTACTGTTCGCCGCCATCAAAGAGCGAATGGTGAAGCAGCCCGGCTGGTACACCAAGACAGCGAGCGCAATCCGCGGCGTCACGGAAGAGACAACAACGGGCGTGCACCGCCTTTACCAGATGGAGAAGGAGGGCAAGCTTCTCTTCCCTGCGATCAACGTCAACGACAGCGTGACAAAATCGAAATTCGACAATCTCTACGGCTGCCGTGAATCGCTGGTCGACGGCATTCGCCGCGGCACCGACGTCATGATGGCGGGAAAGGTGGCGATGGTCGCGGGCTTCGGCGACGTCGGCAAAGGGTCAGCCGCTTCGCTGCGCCAAGCCGGTTGCCGGGTCATGGTTTCAGAAATCGATCCGATTTGCGCGCTGCAAGCGGCGATGGAAGGCTATGAGGTGGTAACGATGGAAGAAGCCGCACCGCGTGCGGACATCTTCTGCACCGCAACCGGCAATGTCGACGTCATCACCATCGACCACATGCGCAAGATGAAGCACCGCGCCATTGTCTGCAACATCGGACACTTCGATAGCGAGATCCAGGTCGGGGCGTTGAAAAATCTAAAATGGTCGAACGTGAAGCCACAAGTCGACGAGATCGAATTCCCGGATGGCAAGCGCATCATCCTTTTGTCAGAAGGCCGCCTCGTCAATCTCGGCAATGCCATGGGACATCCAAGCTTCGTGATGTCGTCGTCGTTCACCAACCAGACGCTGGCGCAAATCGAGCTGTGGACCAATCCAGACAAATATCAAAAGAAGGTCTACACGCTGCCGAAGCAACTCGACGAGAAAGTCGCACGCCTGCACCTCGACAAGATCGGGGTGAAGCTGAGCAAGCTGTCGCAGAAGCAGTCGACTTATATCGGCATCCCGGTCGAAGGGCCGTTCAAGACCGATCAATATCGCTATTGAGGGGAAGCCGGCACGACGGTGACGTCAGCTGTCGTCGCTGGTCCGGTAAAGCCCAAAAAGGTGTGTCGGATGACAATGTCATCCGACCGCAATTTGGCATCGCCGCCGGCTAACGCGGCAACGCTCGCTCGGCACGGCGCATCGCCTTCGAGACAAACAAGCAAAAGTCCTTCACCCTTGCTAGCTGCATGGCCCGCTGCGGAGGATGGATCCACATTGAGCGGACGCGCACCTGGTAAATAGAACGGCAAGCCGTTGACCAGTGCCGCCGAGCCCCAGAACCAGCGAACCGGCGCATCGCCGGAGATGCGCGTGGCCGCCGTCGCCACCGGCTGGGCGTCCGGCCGATTGGGATCGAGACCTACCCTGAGCTTTTCATAAGCAACGACTGGCGACGCGATAAGAGCAACTACGGCCGTCGCCGCTGCAACCAGCCCCGCCGCCGCGGTCGCCGTTGCATCAATGACCAATTGGCGCGAGCCGTAGAGCACTACCGGCAACAGCGCCCAGTTGGGGTACGTCCACACGGCCGTCAGCCGATGCGGCAATGCGAGGTTGACCAGTGCCGGCAGCACCAACGGCACAACGAACAAAATCAGGGCCTGTCGGCGTTCGGGATCGGCAGGCCACACAATGTCGCGCAGCGCGGCCGAACTCGGCCGCAGCGCCGCCAGCAGCACAAGCGGGCCGGCCGCGTAAGCGATAACGCCGAGGAGATAACGCAGCGACCCGGCAAGCGTCGCACCGAACGACGCTTCGTTCATGACGCTCGCGCGCATGAACTCATAATTCGAGCCGCCGATTTGCGACACGTACCAGTAAAGGTGTGGAGCAATCACGACCGCCGCGCCGACGGCCATCAAGTACGGCGCCGGCGAACGCCAAAAGCGCCGCGCGTCGGCGCCCGCGACTGCCGCTACCGCCATACCGGCAAACAGATAAATCGCCCAGTACTTGCCCAGCATGGTGAGGCTCGCGAAAGCTCCGGCAAGGAGGGCATTCCAGACACCGAGCCCGCGGTGGGCGCGCAGATAAAACAGCAAAGCCGCCGCCCAAAACGGCATCATCACCGTGTTGGCATTCAGCTCCGTCGCTTTGAAGGTAAAGAGCGGAATCAATGCGAGCGCGGCGAGTCCGAATAGGGCCTTGTATTTGTCGAGATGGTCGCGGGACAGTCGCCAACTCACGGCAAGCGTGATGGCGCAGACCATGACGGCGAGCAGATGCGCCGCCCAATCTGCACGCGGGAAGATCGCAAACCACACGGCGAACAGCCACGCCGTCATCGGCGGGTGTTTATAGCCAAACGCAAAATGTTGTGCCCAGAGAGCCGCTTCGCTGGCGTCCCAGTGCAGCGCCGTTGGCCAAAGCGATACCGTGTCATAGACCATCCACACGGCGATGAAGCCGATGATGCCCCAAGCAGCGATGCGCCCTTCCGGTTTCGCAGCAACAAACCGCGCCGCCGAATGGATGAACTGCGAGCCAAATTTCGCGCCCTGCGGACGCAGCCTGCCGGCCGGATCGGGATGAGAGACGGTCACATGGCATTTTGCCGATATTCGCGCGGCGTCACAAGCAAGTGTGCATTGCGCAAGTCGGCGCGATAGCGCTATTGCAGGCAGGCATGGACGACATAACGCCGCTAACTTCTTCGGCAACGCCGGCACGGCCATCGGCCGCCGTGCGGCCAGCGCCGGAACTCAGCATTATTGTGCCGACCTTCAACGAGCGCACCAACGTGCCGCTCTTGGTCGAGCGGCTGGAACGCCTGCTTGCCGCATACGACTGGGAAGTTGTGTTCGTCGACGACAACTCGCCCGACGGCACCGCCGCCGCCGCGCGAGCGATCGGTGAAGGCGACAGCCGCGTGCGCTGCATTCGCCGCATCGGCCGCCGAGGTCTTGCCGGCGCCTGCCTAGAGGGCATGCTCGCGAGTCAGGCGCGTTATGTCGCGGTGATGGACGCCGACCTACAGCACGATGAGAGCCTGCTTCTCAACATGCTGGAGCATCTGCGCGGCGCGCGCGCGGACCTCGTCGTCGCCAGCCGTTATCTGCAAGGAGGCTCGGCGGCGGGACTCTCCAAGCAGCGCTCGCGCGTGAGCCGCGGGTCGAACGCCGTGGTGCGCCTCCTCCTTGGCATTGATCTGACCGATCCAATGAGCGGTTATTTCATGATCCGGCGCGACACCTTCGAAACGCTTGCGCCTTCATTGTCCTCACAGGGATTCAAGATCCTGCTCGACATTGTGGCCACCGGGCGAGGCAGCCTGCGGATAATCGAGCTGCCGACCATCTTTCGCGAACGCCGGCACGGCGAAAGTAAACTCGACTCGAAAATCGCGCTCGATTTCGCCGCACTGGTGGTGGCCAAGCTGACCAACGACGCTGTATCGGTCCGTTTCCTAATGTTCAGCCTGGTGGGTCTTAGCGGTGTCGGCATTCATATGGCGATTTTGTCACTGGTCTTGTTGACGAGCTCTGGTTTTGCCATCGCGCAGTCGATCGCGGCCATTGGCGCGATGACTTGGAATTTCATACTCAACAACCTTTTTACTTATCGCGACGAGAGGCTTTCCGGCTGGCGATTTCTGACCGGCCTTATCCGTTTCCAGCTCATTTGCTCCATCGGCGCCGTCGCCAATGTCGGACTGGCGATCTTTATTTACAGCAGCACGAACATTTGGTGGCTGGCCGGTCTTGGCGGCGTGCTGATCGGGGCGGTCTGGAACTACGCCGTCACATCCGCGTTCGTGTGGCGTCCGGCTCAGCGCTAGTGCGCGATGTTAGCGCCGCTGGGCGCGAGGCGCCGAGAAGTTCGGCCACCGCCGCAAAAACGTCGTCTACCGTAATCGCCCGCATGCACACGTTGTCGGTGCAGGCCGTCTGCCGGTGATTATGCGCGCTGACACACGGCGAGCAGGCGAGCCCGGCATAAATGGCGCGCGACGGTCCGAGCGGCTGATAAAGCTTCGGCGTTTCGGGGCCGAACAGCACAACGGTCGGGAGGCCGGCGGCGGCGGCAAAGTGGGCCGGACCCGAGTCGTTGCTCACCATGAGCGCGGCCTCGGCATAGAGGGCGGGCAAATCCGTCAATGCCGAATGCCCGGCAAAAGAGATCGAACGCGGGTTTGCGGCAGCAAGCCGCTCGGCGCCGGCGCGTTCCTCCGGGCCGCCGGTAATCAACACAATGACGTCCTCAAACGTCGCCAGAACGCGGCCGATCAGTTCCGCATAGCGACTCGCCGCCCAGCGCCGGTGCGGCAGCAATTCGCTGGCATTCGGATTGATCAGGACAAGGCGATTTTTGCCCGGCTCAAACGGCGTGAGCGACCCGATGCGAGCGAGTATCCGCGTGCGCTCTTCCGAGCTCGCCGATCTGATCTTCACCTTGATCTGATCGTCGCCGATAAAGGTCTTGGCGTAGGGCACCGTCGGCGACGCCGCGAGCAGCGAATCGACCAGCGCGATGAAATTCTTGGCGATGTGAATGTGGGCGTTGTAGGCGACGCGATGGGTGAGCATCTCGCCACGGTAGAGCCCTTCACCGTGAAAGCGATAAAAACCTACACGCCTGTCCGCGCCGCATAACCCGGTCAATAAAGCGGTGAACCGCGAAAAAAGCTCCAAATCGATTACCGTGTCGATGTCCATCCGCCGCGCCCACTGCAGAAAGCCGAGCGTGTCGCGCGTGAGCGCGAACATCGATTCGTCGGAGATGGTGTAGACGTGATCCCGTGGAAATGTACCCAAGAGCTCGACCGAACCGGCATTGCGGGCAAAGACGACGAAAAATAGTTCGGCGTTCAGCCGCTCGCGAGCCTTACGCATGGCCGGTTCGGCAAGCACGGTACTGCCCATCTCGGACAGTTCGATGAATAATATTCGACGCTGCGGCCGAACTGCCTTGGGACGTAGCCACGCCAGTAGGCGCGAAAACACGGTCGCCGCCGCACAAAACGGCACACCCGCCTGCCGATCAATGCGGCGCATGGTGGCGATCTTCATCGGCTTCCTCGCCACCGCCCGAGCCCTACGCGCCAAGGAAGCGGCGCGCAGCGTTGGGCGCCCGTTGCGTGAGGTTTGCGAACGCCAACCGGCAGCCCACGCGATGAACTAAGCAACGAAACCAACGGAGAATCCGAGCGCGGCACGCTTGCCGCTCCTTAACGCTGATGTTATCTGCGCCACATGTCTGCAACGCCGATCGACAGCATACGCAACTTCGCGATTATAGCTCATATCGACCACGGCAAGTCCACGTTGGCCGACCGCCTTATTCAACTTACAGGCGGCCTGACCCAGCGTGAGATGGTCGATCAGGTCCTCGATTCGATGGAGATCGAGCGCGAGCGGGGAATCACGATTAAGGCACAGACCGTCCGTCTGAACTATCGTGCCCGCGATGGCAAGGATTACGTGCTCAACCTGATCGACACCCCCGGGCACGTCGATTTCGCCTACGAGGTCAACAGGAGCCTGGCGGCCTGCGAGGGCTCGCTTCTGGTGGTCGACGCGAGCCAAGGTGTCGAAGCGCAAACGCTCGCCAATGTCTATCAGGCGATCGACAACAACCACGAGATCGTGCCGGTGCTCAATAAGGTCGACCTGCCGGCCGCCGAGCCCGAGAAGGTGAAGCAGCAGATCGAGGATGTGATCGGGCTCGATGCTTCGGATGCCGTGCTGATTTCGGCGAAGACCGGCGACAACGTGCCTGAGGTTCTCGAAGCGATTGTGCATCGCCTGCCGCCGCCCAAGGGCAATGCTGCGGCGCCGCTCAAGGCGCTCCTCGTCGATTCCTGGTACGACGCCTATCTCGGCGTCGTCGTTCTTTTCCGCGTCGTCGACGGGGTGCTGAAAAAAGGCCAGCGCATCCGCATGATAGGGACAGACGCTGCCTACGACGTCGACCGCGTCGGCGTGTTTACGCCGAAGCGCGTCGAACTCGATGAGCTTGGACCCGGCGAGATCGGGTTTTTGACGGCGTCCATCAAGGAAGTGGCCGACACGCGTGTCGGCGACACCATCACCGACGATCGAAACCCGGTCGCGGCTCCCCTGCCCGGCTTTCGTCCGGCGATCCCGGTGGTGTTCTGCGGTTTGTTCCCCGTCGACGCCGCGGATTTCGAAAATCTGCGCGCCGCCATGGGCAGGCTTCGCCTTAACGACGCAAGCTTCACCTACGAGATGGAGACTTCCGCCGCGCTCGGCTTTGGTTTCCGCTGCGGCTTTCTTGGCCTTCTCCACCTCGAAATCATCCAGGAACGGCTGCACCGCGAGTTCAATCTCGATCTGATCGCGACTGCGCCGTCGGTAATCTACAAGATCAAATTGCGTAACGGCCAGGAACTGGAGATCCACAATCCAGTCGATATGCCGGATCCGAACTACATCGAGGAAATGCAGGAGCCGTGGATCGAGGCGACGATCCTGACGCCTGACGAATATCTCGGCGCGGTACTCAAACTGTGCCAGGACCGGCGCGGAGAGCAGAAGGAGCTCACCTATGTCGGCAACCGCGCGCTGGTGAAATACAATCTGCCGCTCAACGAGGTGGTGTTCGATTTCTACGATCGGCTCAAATCGGTGTCACGCGGCTACGCCTCGTTCGACTATCACCTCACCGATTATCGGCCGGCCGACTTGGTCAAGTTGCAAATGCTGGTCAACGCCGAGCCGGTCGACGCGCTCGCCATGCTGGTGCACAGAACGCGTGCCGAGCAGCGCGGCCGCGCCATGGCGGAAAAGCTCAAAGAGCTCATTCCGCCGCACATGTTCCAGGTGCCGATTCAAGCCGCCATCGGCGGCAAGGTCATTGCGCGCGAAACCGTGCGGGCCTTCCGCAAGGACGTCACCGCCAAGTGCTACGGCGGCGACGTGACCCGCAAGCGTAAGCTCCTCGAGAAACAAAAAGAGGGCAAGAAGCGCATGCGTCAGTTCGGCAAAGTCGACATCCCGCAAGAGGCCTTCATCGCCGCGCTAAAGGTGGATGTGTGAGTTGATGCGGGCCGCGCCGGCTTTCGACCTCTTTACCATCGGCCATTCCAACATTCCGATCGACCGCTTCGTCGCGCTGCTCCAACAAGCCGAAGTAACCGCCGTCGCCGATGTTCGCAGTGTCCCGGCCTCGCGGCGGTTTCCGTGGTTCTCGAAAAGCAATCTCGCAAAGCGGCTTGCCGGCGAGGGCATCGATTACACGTTGATGGGCGACATGCTCGGCGGCCGACCGCGCGATGCGCGCCTTTATCGCGACGGCGTCGCCGACTACGAGGCAATGGCAAGTGAGCCGCATTATCTGGAAGGGCTAGCTCGATTGACGGCGCAAGCGGAGCGCTCGCGCATCTGCCTGATGTGCGCGGAACGCGAGCCGCTGGAATGCCATCGTTGCCTTCTGGTCGCGCGCAGCCTCGCGGAGGGCGGCTTCATGATTGGCCACATCCTGCACGACGGACGCGTCGAACCGCACGCAGAGACCGACAGGCGGCTTCTGGCGCTTACTGGCGAGGGCTGCGACTTGTTCACGCCTGGACAGCGTGAGCGACTCGCGGCAGCGTATCGCCGGCAAGCTCACGCTGTCGCCTATCGGCGCCCGGCGAATAACGCCAAGAGAACCCTCGCAGCAGAGAGTAGATGATACCGGTCCGCTTTCGCTGGCTCCTTTTTGCGCTGCTTATGAGCGGTAATACGGCGCTGGCCGAGGATGCCAATTCGCCCGATCCGACGCCGCCCGGCACGCTCGAAGCGACATCACTGGCGCCGCTCGTCAATCCTAATGATCCCACGTTGCCCGCCCGGGAATTGTTTGGGCGAAAGGCGAAGCCGTTGGCCGGTCCGGCACACGCCATCGGCGGCTATGCCGACGGCTGCCTCGAAGGCGGCATAGAGCTGCCGATTACCGGGCCGGCATGGCAGGTGATGCGAATCTCGCGCAACCGCAATTGGGGGCACCCAAAGCTCGTCGCTTTCATTGAGAGTTTTGCGAGCAGAGCGAAGTCAGTGTGGAACGGCCTTCTGGTCGGCGATATGTCGCAGCCGCGCGGCGGTCCCATGCTGAGCGGTCACTCAAGTCATCAAATCGGGCTCGACGTCGACATCTGGTTCAAGCCGATGCCCGATCACGTCCTTTCTCGCGAAGCGCGCGAGTTCGATTCAGCGGTCAATATGGTCGCGCCCGACCGCCTCGACGTCGACACCGCGGTATGGACGCCGGCGCGCACCGCGCTCCTGCACGTTGCGGCGGAAGACCCGGCAGTCTCCCGCATTTTCGTCAACGCCGCGATCAAGAAGCAAATGTGCAAAGAGGCGGGACTAGACCACACTTGGCTCGCCAAGGTCCGGCCATGGTTCGGCCACGCCGAGCACTTTCACGTTCGCCTCAATTGCCCGCCGGACAGCCTGGAGTGCAAGCCGCAGGCACCAGCCGAACCGAGCGATGGCTGCGGGCATGAGCTCGATTACTGGTTTTCAGAAAGCGTGTTGCATCCAGAGCCGCCGCCCGAGGAACCTGGAAAACCAAAACCGGGTCTGACGCTCGCCCAACTGCCTCATGCCTGCCGCCGTGTCGTGACGGCTCCCTAGCTGCACCCGGCCTTATTGACCCGTCCCGCCGAAGAGCGTGTGCTGCAAGGCGCCGATGATGAAAATAAGTGCGAAGGCGCAAACGGCGAGGATCGCGGTAAAAGCCGGCAATTTTTGTACGGGCACCTTCATCAAAGGCGATGCTCCCGTCCAAAGAATATACGCGCCGTAGAAGCCGATCAGTTCGAGGAATCGCAGACCCGGCGCCAAGAGAAAAATCCCGGTGAGCCAGACCGGCGTGTACGAGTAAGCCGCCAGCTTGAATGCGGCGTTGAAATCCCGATGCCCGCCGAACGTGGGAGCCAACAGACGGATCAGCGCTCCGAGGCAAACGACGGTGGCGCACGACATGACGTAGCCAAACACGGCACCGACCAGACCCGTCGCAAGCGGTGCGCGCACCAGACCCGCGGCCGGCACAACGATGCCGACGGCGCACGCACCGATGAGGCCGAACACAGCCGGAATAAGTGCCAACGGCGCAACGTAGCGGCTCAACAGAAAAGCCGCGTCGCCCGGCTCCTTTTCGATCACGACCCATTCGCCGGCGGGATCGGCAAGGATCGCGATAATCCGCCGCAGCGCGTTCATGCCCGTTGCGTCACGGCCGCGGCGCGGATTGCGGCGGCGCCCTTTTCCGCAATCATCATAGTCGGCGCGTTGGTATTGCCGGACGTAATTGTAGGCATCACCGAGGCATCGACGACGCGCAGCCGCTCCACCCCGGCCACCCGCAAGTCCCCGTCAACGACCATGAAGGGATCGCTGGCGAGACCCATTTTCGCGGTG